>Ga0065711_1035719_pt1 | contig 21922 bp, 15 predicted proteins | sample Hoacrofraction12_FD_59098 | JGI IMG/M metagenome (GOLD analysis project Ga0065711, IMG submission 59098) | Hoatzin crop microbial communities from Cojedes, Venezuela - Epithelial fraction 12 v2 (version 2) | ecosystem: Host-associated > Birds > Digestive system > Esophagus > Crop | place... | reverse complement strand
TGGATAAATGTCAAGTGCCCACCAAAACCGCTCTATCACTCCCCCTCCTCAACTGGACAGTGGAGAGGAAATATGATGAAAGGCTCAAGGGTCGAGAAAAGGACAGGGAGAGATCACTCACCAGTTACTGTCATGGGCAAAACAGACTGAACATGGGGAGAAAAGGGAGTTTAATTCATCACCAATCAAATCAGAGTAGGATAGTGAGAAATAAAACCAGACCTTAGAAACACCTTCCTCCCACCCCTCCCTTCTTCCTGGGCTCAACTTCACTCCCGCTTCTCTCCCTCCTCCCCTCAAGTGGCACAGGGAGATGGGGAATGGGAGTTACAGTCAGTCCATCACACGTTGTCTCCGCGGCTCCTTGTCCCTCAGGGGGAGGACTCCTCACACTCTTCCCCTGCTCCAGCATGAAGGATTCCTCTTACAGGAGACAGTTCTCCACAATCTTCTCCAAAGTGAGTCCTATCCACGGGCTGCAGCTCTTCATGAACTGCCCCAGCATGAGTCCCTCCCACAGGGTGCAGTCCTTCAGGAACAGGCTGCTCCAGCGTGGGTCCCCCACGGGGTCACAAGCCCTGCCAGTAAACCTGCTTCAGCGTGGGCCCCTCTCTCCACAGGTCTGTAGGTACTGGCAGGAGCCTGCTCCAGTGTGGGATCCCCACAGGGTCACAGCTTCCTTTGAGCATCCACCTGCTCTGGTGTGGGGTGCCTTCCATGGGCTACAGGTGGATATCTGCTCCACCATGGAGCGCCATGGACTGCAGGGGAAAAACCTGCCTCACCATGGTCTTCATCACGAGTTGCAAGGGAAGTCTCTCTGCTCCAACATTTTGGGCACCTCCTCCCCCTCCTCCTTCTTCACTGACCTTGGTGTCTGCAGAGTTGTTCCTCTTACATAGTCTCACTCCTCTCTCTACCCTGCTGTTTCTCCTGCATTTTTTTTCTTCCGTTTCTTAAATTTGTTATCACAGAGGCACTACCACTGTCGCTGATTGGCTTGGCATTGGCCAGTGGTGGGTCCATCTTAGTGCCAGCGGATTTATCAGACATAAGGGAAGTTTCTTGCAGCTTCTCACAGAAGCCACCCCTATAGCCTTCTGCCACCAAAACCTTGCCACACAAACCCATAACAGTTAGTTGGGTAGCAGCTAGCTCTTCTCTGTTAAGGACCATACTTTTAGTTATTAGGAATTGTTTGCCTGCATATCTGTCTGAACACAACTTTTAGCATGCTGGAGTGCAGATATTGATTGGAACGGGCACACTGAGCTTCTTACATTTTCACATGAAAGAATACTGACAGTAATAGAGAAGGGTAGCTACTTAAAGTGATTTAGTGTTTTAGGCTTTCAATCGGTCAGTTACGGGCTTATCCAGAACAGACTTCTGCTGAAATGGGGGCTGAAAATTTATTTTCATTAAAAACTGTAAAATACCCTCATCCTTTCCAATTCTTGCTTCTGGTAACCTTGAACCAAATAGTCAGTAATTGGTAATGCACCATTTCATTATAATAAATGGCTACCAGGTACTAGTGTGACTGTTTCCTGAGCTTAACGTCCCTCTTTTTCAAGACGCACACTTTAGTTACCAAGCTTTAGATTCATGCCCTTTGTCACATCCATCTGTTGCTTTGTGCTAATCTATCATTGTCCTAAAGACTCTGTGTTAAAGAGATCAGTTCTTAAAAATGACTAGATTTATGGTCTGGATGTTTTTTTGTCTGCCTGTCATTTTATTGTCATTTGCTGGTGCTTTTGGGAGCAAGAAAATACACTCTGTTGGAAATTTGTTCTCTTTAATATTTTTTTAGGACTGCTGTGTATTACTATCTAGGGTAATCACTTTTTTGGATGGAAAGCCAGGCAGGATATCTGAAGCATTTGGTGCGTCTGTTGCAGTCTGTCATAGAGTTCTGTCCTGATTGGAAAGCTGAACCAGGTGATTTATCATCTGTTTCAAGTCTGAAGTGGGACAATCATGGTTCTAAAGAGAGCTTAAAGAAAACACGATCCTAGTAACAGTAAATAACTGAACAGTGCTGGTGATCTATACACTAGAGTGTTTGTGTTCATTCAGTTCAGATTTTTAGGCGGGTGGGCTTGTAGAGTGAATCCTGTAGATAACTGACTAGTGAAAGGAGTAGTAGAGCGCTTTGCCAAACTGCTGGCAGCAGGCAAGCAGAGTATAAAAAGAGTAAGCTCTGCAGAAAATGGTTGCTTAAATACATATTTGATACATAAGTGTTATTTTTGAGAAGTAAAGCTTCTATAAACTGGAGGTATTAGAGACCTTGGGTCAAGCGTATTCTTGGATGCCCAGAATGGCTTGTTGGCTCTCAGGCTTATGGAGCACTTCACATTAATTTATTGTATTGCATTTCCTGTTTGGATTTTTTTCCCAGTTGTTTCTTGAATTCTATTTGCTCATTAACAGTTTATAATGCACCTTGATATGTGGCATATTCTTTCTGACATTGTTTTCTGCCAATATTTGTGCTTCTATTGTGTCTGACTATGTTCAGTCAGTGATTTTTAATTGTCAGCTTGACGCTCCAGCTGGCAAATGTGTCAAAATGGTTTGTTTGGTTTTCAAGTTTCCATTTTCAGCTCTTGTTTACCTTGCCACATATTCACAGCTTCCTCCCACTTCAGCTGCCAAAATTTCAGTGCATGTCCTGGAAATATTGCAGCCTGCTAGCTCATAACATATCTCCCTGGGTCTTCTTGATCCCTATCTAATATTTTAAAAAATCTTATTTCTTATCATCTTCTTTAGCTCTGGTAGTGCATAATTTTTTCTACTAGTTCTGTCTGCTTCTATATTTTTCCTCCCTCATCTCCCCCACTACCTGGGAGCAGTAATGTGGAAGAAGAAATTAATCTCTACCATGGGATATCTCAAAAATAACTGCAGACTTTGGAAATATAACATTTTTAAAGTTCACCAATTAGTCATATATTTAGATTACTGTTTTTTAAACAAATGCAGAATGAAACTCTCTCAGGTATTCAAGTTTCTCTTCAAAAATCCTTTGTTCATGTTACTGACCCTAATCCTTACTTTATAAAATGGGAAATTGCGCTTTGTTCACTATGTTGCCAATTTCCTTATACTTTATGTAGTTTTTGGACACTCCTTATGGTCTGAAGCTTTAACTGTGAAGGACAGAGTATTTCTTTTGTCTGTAATCTGCCTGCTTGTCTAAAAAGCACTCCATATAACGTTCACATGTAGTTTTTTGTGGTTGATCTATCGTATTCTCTCTAAATATTTTTATGAGTAGATATTGAAATCTTGTATCTTAAATCATCAAGCAGTGCTTCTTCTTCCTTCTTAAATTCGACTAAAGCAATATGTTAGCTAAGGATTTAGAATTATCTTATTGCTTTCACTCTCAAGTGATTTTTTACACTTTTTGACTTCATTTACTTTCATACTGTAAAAATCTTCATATTTTGTCAAGGGGGAAGGAAAGGAAAACCATTTGCAACTAGAAATGCTAGACGTGAATCACCAGATGTTTATGCAAATGGTTATTAAAAAAAAGTGTTACGCAAAGACAAATGCTTTATTCCTCATGCAATTGATACAGAAGACAAAAGAAACAAACTACTACCAGATTTAAGGAGAAATACTGATTTAACAAGCTGAATACTAGCATAAAGGGTTGCCAAGCTCAAGTTACCTACTCAAATTCTTTGCACTGAATCATTATGCTGATGGTTCCAGAAGACTAATTGAAGAAGTTTCAAGTGATCCTTAGATAGGCAATAGAAGCATGGCATATCTGGTAAAAGAAAGCTTGAAATGGCTCAAAATACAAACAACATAATTTAGGTATTGATGCTAAATCTTAATTAAGGGCAAGGAAGGATGCTAATAAATTTGAATAATTGAGTAGTTGGAGTTAATTCTGTTAGTATGACTTTTTAATCCATGCAATAATGTTTGGATTTAATGGGGCTAAGATCTAGACAGATGCGGAAGAGACAGATGAGAAGGTGGAGAAGGAGGAACTGAAGAAGCAGAGGAGAGAAGTTACAGTAAAGAAAAAATATTTTCAAAGATATTAAATCACATTTACATTAATAAGTTAAAGATTACAAAGGAATGTCCCTGAGCACTGAAAGTCAGCTGGATATCATTAAATAGCTAATACACTCCCTAGCACTGTTTTTGCTTGTGCTGAACAGGACTCTCCAAAACAATTTCCAACCATGGTTAGCTAATTAGAACAGGCCAGGAACGTTTACTTCCCAGCGGGTAGTGGAGATATGAGTCAATCCATGCCAGCTGGCAATAGTGTCACAGATCTGTCCTGAGCAGGTCTTAATTTTCTAGTAACAGGCATAACCTCACTAAGATGATATAGCAGGGAGGATTTAGAGTTTAATGTCTTGTGTCCAAAAGTAAGTCTGAATATGGAAGACTTCTAAAGACAGATGACTGATCTCTAAACAGAAAGATTTTTATGGTTTTGATAGCTGCAAAGCAGGTCAAGAAGAAATCAATCTCGTGAGTGCCTCGTAACATACAGATAAATTGGAAAGATTGCAAAGCTGTGCAAAAGAAATTTACTGGAGTGGAACAAAATGTCTTCTCCTTGCATTCTGCTACTGTTAAACACTTTGAAGTTCAGTTTATGATGTAGTGATACATATTTAAGACATGATTTATTTTTTAGAACATCTTAGAACCCAAAGTGTTAAGACTCGTCGGATGAAGCTGATTTCATTGTTAAGAGCTTAACCAAGATTTGCAAAATACTGTGCTGATGAATACATAAATTAGAAAAGGGAATGATGAGTTAAAAAATCTAGTGCACAATAGGACATACAGAGGGTCTGATTGGAGAGAGAGAGGATTTATTCATGATGAGGAAAGGAGACCTCCATTCTTCACTATACAAGTTCGGACTCTTACGGTTGATAGAGAGTTAATTCTACGAATGCAGCTGCAAAATGTGACTTCTTCGTGTGCATGCAAACTAATTTGTTTATGGCATGTGAATTTTAATTGGCGATGATGAACTACAATTGTTTATGGAATTTTGGAATCTTCTGTTTTCTGTTAATGCTTAATTTAAGCACAATAATAAAATTGAGACTTGTGTTTATGAATTTGCACATTAGTTTTTGAAAGAAGCATATGTGATCAGCATCCCTATACGAAACAAGATTGATACAGGAAAAAAAAATGCTTTTCACATTCACTAGCCTTCAAAGGCAGAAAATTACTTTATCCTATAACACTTTAAACATTAAGGTAGAATGGCTGACATGATGAATACTACGCATGAAAGCATTGCATGCTGTACTTTGTAACTGTTGTAAACAGTCTATTAATCTCTTTCATTAAATGCAGGGGTATCAGAAAATTAAAACTGGGCTGCCACAGGCTTATCAGCCATCTGGTGTCTATGGTTATTTCTGATGCTGTGGTGGGTTGACCCCGGCCAGCAGCTAAGCCCTAACCCAGCTGCTTGTTCACCCACCTCCAACATGATGGAGGAGAGAATCAGAACAGAAAAGGCGAGAAAACTCGTGGGTCAGGATAAAGATAATTCAATAAGAAAAGCAAAGCAACATGTGCAAGAAAAGCAAAATAAGGAGTTTATTCACTATTTCCCATCTGCAGGCAGATGTTTAGCTATTTCCAAGGAAGCAGAGCTTCATCACACGTATCAGTTACTTGGAAAGACATACACCTTAACCACGAATTTTCCCCCTTGCTCGTCCTCTCCCTGAACTTTTATGACATTGTATGGTATGGAATACCTTCTTGTCCTGTTTGTGTCTCCTCCTAACTTCTTGCACACCCCCAACCTACTTGTTGGGAGGGGCAGAGTGTGGAAAAAGAAGGCCTTGAAGTAATACTAACACTCTTCAGCGATTACTAAAACACTGATGCGTTATCAGCACTGTTTTAGTCACAAATCCAAATCAAAGTACCATACCGACTGCTATGAAGAAAATTAACTACATCCTCTCTGGAACCAGTACAATTTCCACCCAAATTTGTGTCATGCACAGGGGATACACTATCTAGTACATCCTCATTAGTCACTGCTTTACCATTACCATACTTTGACATATAAACAGGTATTATTCCCTTAGTCTATGTGCCACCCTTATACAACTATGGGCTGTAATATACAATTACATCACAGACAAGTGTAGAACACATATGGACGTGGGGCTACACATGCACCCCTGTTTGACAGCAGTTCTGTATTCCACTTTATGCAGAATAATTTCACCTTCATTTTATATAATCTAGGTTTGTAAGGAACTTTTTTTAAGTCATCTTTATCTTCCTTTGTGCTATCCATCATTCTGCTCATTTTCTAACTGCCTTCCTTGGTCCTCTCTTTTTCTGGCCATTTCTTAAGGATTTCTTTCACTGCTTGTGCTCAAGATTAGCTCTGATAAAGTGCATTTCTGCAAACTTACCTCAGTCTTCTCTAAAAATAATTTGTGAAAAACGGCCTTCCTGGGGCTGCTCTTCCTTCACTCAGGAGCTGCATTCAGACTTCGGCCCTGATTTTTGGTCCTGGCTTGAGCTACTGGCTTCAGGTATACCTGTTCCTGGCTTTGCACTTTGGGGATCCTGACCTTGCCTTGCTGACTTATTGTCTCAACTTGACCTTGGAACTGCTTAGTTCTTCCCGCTTGGATACCATGGGACTGCACCTTTTGCTAGTGAGGCTAGTGCCTTTTTTTGCGTTGCTGTCACCATTGACTCCCAGCTTGTCTTCCCTACAGGACCAAACCACTCTTGACACTCCCTAAAAAAGAAGACCTTGAGCCATGTTTCCAGCAATCATTACAGCAATAAAGGCATATAGAATATAATCTGAAATTTTCTCAAATTGTTTTTTCTCTTTTCTGATATACAGGTAGGATTTATTTTAAATTTTTCCAAAGGTAATAGCATAGTTTCACACTGAAATGATCCCATTTTTAAATAGTTGAAATTCCAGCCCTGTGATAGGTCTGGCTGCCCTGTTTAAAAATCAGCTTTCGTCCCAAGACACTTATCAAGTTCCAGTATGACCGCCTGATTCTCTTATTTCATTCTGACATCTGCTTTTCCTTTTTCTCTGCCCATTAAGTTATTTCAGGAGCCTGTATCCTCTTATAAATATGTAGAGCTCTCACCAAGTTTAGGCCTCTCTGATAATAAAACAAGTTGTTAATGTGAGGGAAAAGAAAAGTCATTTATATTATGTGCCGTGTAAATCAACAGTGAGGGGCTACTAGGAGAATTTGCTTCTTACTAATCACAGTGTTTCACTTTCGCTCTGGCCAGCAACAAAAGGACCATGTGGTCACTCTATCGCCCCTCCCCCACTGTGGTGGGGAGGAGAATGGAAAGAAAAAGGCAAAACTTGTGGGTGGGAATAAGGACAGTTTAACAGAACAACAAACAAAGCAAACACTAACAACAATAACACTGATAAGAAGAATATATAAAACAAACCCGAAATGTACAGAGCAGCTCTCACCGTCTGAAGACCCGTGCGCTCCCGACCTGCGATTAACATCCGCCAGCCAGCTCCCCCACTCAGAACTGAGCATGACGACGCATGGTATTGAATACCCCATTTTTTGGTCGGTTCGAGTCAGCCGGCCCGTCTGTGTACCCTCCTGGCTTCTGGTGAAAATTAACCCTGTCCTGGCTGAACCCAGGACACACAATTAGTTGAGTTTATTCCCTGAAGTATGCAAATTTATTGTCCTCATGCTATTTAATATTTAAAAATTTGAAATCAGTTGCTCATCACACAATAAAGAGATTTTAAAACTTACATTAAACCTCACTTTATTCATATATGATGAAAATCTCAGAGAAATAAAGGTTAATTCATACATATTTTTTTTTATCCCATCTTCTGATAAGGTAGTCCTAAATAGTTCATTACCACAGGAGAGGAATGACAGGGACCCAGTGGCAAATGTGCAAATTTTCTTAGGGCATATGGTAGCTTGGTCATAGACAGTAGATTAAACCAGAAAAGGACAACTGCTGGTGTGCTGTGATTGAATATCTTATATATGATTAAAAAAAATTTAAGTTTTATTCAACTTTGAAATTCAACAGTGAAATTCTAATAGTGATTTTGTTTGAAACAATGGGGGGGGGAGACTAGTGGAGAGAGATACAATTTATAAGGTCTTAGATGGTTTTGGTGCATTTGAGTCTGCCTAGGACTTGAGCTTGGACTTCAGATGTGCAGTGAAAAATGGAAAATATCTGACTTGCAAAATTTGTGTAACACCCAATGGTTTGAGATGATACAGTTAAACCATAAATATCTATTACTTATTGATACAATTGCAACCACTGACAGGATAAAGTACAGAAGAGAGAAGGTGTCTCAGACAACTGGAATAGGTTAGGAAAAAGGAATAGATCTTTTCATGTCCTTGAGGTGGAGGAGTAAGAAAAATTTTCCCTAGTTATGTTTTCAAAGTCTAGTTATGCTCATGAAAGGAGAAGAGAGAAAACTGAAATGGTAAATCATAGCTAAAAGAAATGGAAAGTTTGAGGATTCATCTAGAAATTGTATTTTCTTAAGAAATACAAATAGTCTTTAAAAAAAATTTGAAAAATTTGTAGGTTAATATTTTATCATAAATAAATGTCTTAATGAAGATCAGACTCTATAGTGTGTGCAACAGAAAACAGAAACTCTAGTCTCATTTTCATCGGATAAAAATCTTAATGCAGAGAAGTACTTAAGTTTAACAAGAAGTTTTATTCACTGTCTGTAGTTAGAAGTTTAAGACTTTTCTACTTCTTATTTTACATGACGTAACAGATCTCTAATAACACCTTAAAAATAATAGAACAATGAAGTATTACCACTTTTTATGCAGGCACCTGGAAATTATTACCAAACTCCACACAAGGCCAGATCACTACAGAGGTATTGTCTCTCTTGTTGTGTTGGGTTTTTAAAAATCTATATATTTTTTAATCTTTACATTATCAAATGTAAAACTCCCATTACTTTGGAATTCACTTGGATGCTGTTTATTGCAAAGAAATGAATGGAAAAATAAACTAATAGGGAAGCTTTTTCAAAAAGACTTAGATTCTGGTCTTTAAAGAAATAGCAAATATCCAGTGTTATCCTTGGTATGAGACAAAAATAGAGATCTTTTTCAAACACTTGGGCTAAAGTATCAGCATTTGTATCTCCCAATGAAGCATAAGCGAATTAGTTTTTTCCTATTGTTGCTTCTTTGGAGAACATGTGAGAAAAAACCTAAATATTTTGGTACTGTTCAAAGCTGTGTCTTCTTCCACCTCTGCAATTTGACTTCTTTGACTTCCAGCAGAACAATCACAGAGGAGATATCTATGCTGCCATGTTTTATTTTTGCTAGAAAACTGCTGACACTACTCGAACTCCCTGGTACTATCTTATACCCTGGAAATTACTGTAGGCTTACCAGGAAGTGAGATGTAGAGTTATTAATGTATCCCTAGGCCACGTTCTTCCACCACCACTGGTCTGTCACTTATGAAATTTGAAGTATTTGTTTTAAAAAATTACTACGGACTTTTTCCCCGTCCATTTCAGACACAGACATTCCAGATACTGGTAGGTTATGTGTTTTCATATTTTAATCCAGAAGTATGGTTGCTATATTCTTCAAATTAAAGTACAATACTGTAAGCTCAGCTCACAGGCTGTTTGATAAACTTTGCTTATCACTCCTCTGGAGCGATGACTCTGAGGTGAGCCAATATAATTTATGTCTATGTTATTTTGGTTCTTTCATCCTAAAACATTGCTAGGATCCTAATCCTATGTGTTAGAAAACAAGACTCACAGATAACCCTTGGAAGACTCCTGGAAGATTCCCACTAACAAATACTAGATTTCTTGTTAAAAATAAAAATATTAACCCATGATTCTGCAATGTATACACGCCAGTTTCCAATTATTATAGTACTTTTAATTCTAGCTGCAGAACCCAATCCTTTTTAGGGACTAGTAACCTCATCCTAGTTCTAGTAGAACAGCTGGCAAAAATATCCATTTTTGGTAGCAAAGAGAGAAAAGTTTATATGAAATAGTGATGGATTGGTTTATTGATGCATAGAAGTGTGCCAATAATATAGGTCTATGTTAGATTTTGAATTCCTGAGCACATAGATATATGTAGTCTTGTCTGAGGGCAACGTCTTATGACGTGTTACTGATAGATTCTGTATCTAAGAAAGCATCTGACACCTCATGGAAGAACAGCTGATTAGAATTTTTCACTGCTGCAGGCTGGATGATCTACCTTTATTGTCTTCTGATGATGGGTTCAACCACATGAAACTTTTTTTCTTTCTTTGCTTGTTTGCTTTGAGATTTTTTTGTTTATTTCATTGTCCACTCAAGAGCCAGAGAGTCTTACACTACTCACATGGTAAAGGGGCTTTACACAAGGTTAGAAACTGTCATGTATAGAACCTTATTGTCTTTACACATTAAAAAAATGGTAGTACATAAAAGAGACTCAAAAGAGGGACTTTGCAATGTTTTCAATTCTCTTCTTAAGCCTGCCTTCAATTATTTGAGAGTTTCTCCAGCTAACGAACAATATGTCCTTTAAACTATGTTTCTTGTTTGTCTACCATACTGTCCCCAAATAAGCCTTAATTAGCTTGGGTTCATTCCGGCTTACTTTAGGTATCTAACCAAAGTGGATTATTTGAGAACATATTTAACTAAAGCTCCCTTTACTCTCAGTAGATACAGGCACCTAATCATCCTCTCTTTATCAGTTGTAAAGGAAATTGAGAGTAACTCCCGAATTAGAGAACTAATGCTGACTGAGATAGCAGGGATTAATTTGGGCCTAGAGTGCCAATGGTTTAGGTGAAGGTCTGGGAGAGTACAATTATATTTGTCTTAGAAAACAGAAAAGTACAATAGGATCAGATCGGTAGTGTGAAACAGTTGAGCATGCCTGAAATCACTGAGACAATTTTGTTTTGGAGTCTTGTCTCGTCCCCTACTCAAGACACCCGCTAGCTGTTGGAGTACTTCTCCTGGAGACCATCTTCCAGGTCACCTTGTGCTGAAGGGAATCCAATTTGCATGTTTAGAGCAAACTTCTACATTACTGACTACTGCAGTGCAAATATAGATAGGCTGAAGCTCCTTTTATTGTGGTTTATCACAGTCCTCGGACTGTACTTCATACTGTGTCTGTTGAATTCAAATTCACAGCAGTTGTCTGTCTTAGACACATGCACAGAGAGCTAACTGGAGGACAGAGCTAATGTGTCCATGTTACATTACCCAATATGATGCCTTTGTATGCCTTGAATTTTACTTCCACCAGGAAGAAGACTGCTTTGAACACATAAAAGATGTACTCTAGGGCACACTGTAAGGCACTAAAATACAAGACAAACTTCCAGTAAAAAGGCAAACAAAAACTTCCCTTAAAACAAAACAAAACAAAAAACCCCAAATCAATCAAACAAACAAAAAAACTCACCAAAACCTCAACCTCCTGTACACTACATTTTTTGTGTAAGTGTATCCAGGGAAGACTGTATAATGCAAACCCAAGTGCAGGTAGTAGGCATGATCAAGAGATCCACTTCAAAATTCAGCAGTGATTCAAGTTTAAAGAGTAAGGTAGATAGCTTTAAATGAGCAAGAAAGTCTGTCAGAAGGATTCCAGGGCAGCTGTTTTAGAAATATACAGCAAACAGAAGAAGAAAAGTGTCAGAAAAATGACTATAACTGAAAAAGTGACTTGAGATGGAAATGAATCAAATCTTTTGTGCTTGAAGCACATTGTAGCATGGAACATCACCAAGCTTTGAGTTTAGAATTGGAACAATTGTTCTCCAGACCTGTAATATTTTTGATCACATGAAGGTATACTGACAACCCTATACTACAGATACTTTAGAAAGCATGGCTCAGATAAGCAAATCAGAATAAATATCTTCCTTTAAAAAATCTATAGCGTATCAAGCTGATCTTATTGGGTCTTAAGTTTATTATACAAATACAGATCCGTGTTATCAGTACATTTTTTTGAGCTGTAAAACAAGTTAATATAACTCATTTAAAAAAAAAACAACAAACTGTCAGGAAGATATTTTGAGTTGAAGCTGGCAGCTTGTTGCAGCTGCTAATAATCAGGCTTTGTTTTCTGGGCAACCTTCTTATTTGACTTTGGAAATTTTCATTTGAACCTCAACTGTTACAAAGCATATGAATTGCCACAATAATCCCATATGCTGGACGATATCTGGCAGTTATCTGTGCAGGATTCAGACAATGATGAGATGACAGAATACTTTAAACTGTACACCTAGTTTAGTAGGCATCTCTGAAATATTAAAGGGCAACAGCAGTAGATTTGATGCCTTTAATGCTTCCAGTCCTTCCTAGAGTTTTTACTTAAAAAAAATCAGTTTTCATCACAATTCAGGCCTTAATAGATAATTTTTAGTACTATGGACAAATCTATGTCATCATTAACTGAACATTATTGCAATGTTCAGCTTTATCTGCTTGAATAGTGCCACTTTATTGTTATGAATCTTATTTTTTGTATTGTAATACAGATGTTTTCAGACAAACTACAAATCAATTTAAGCAGATGAAATCTAGGAAATTACAGGTCTTTGCAGTAATTTTGTGGAAAATTGATATAATAAATTGGTTTTATAAATTTGCTACAGGGTTTTCACAACGCATGCTTACCATGATATACTAAGAAAATTTTATTTCAATGGAGTACACACTGGAAACAATAAGAATAAAATATCATTTTGTCTCAAGAAGCTTATACACTTCTTGAAATCGAGTTTGAGGGCACGTTCTCCTAAACCCAGCAGGTCTGTAATTATTATTTCTTTGGTTAACTGAATGCACTGTAGTACCATCAAGAGCCTGAAATTTTTAAAATTCTTGTCCATCTAAAAAGATTTTAATGCTTTGAGAATTAAAGTTTGGGGTTTTTTCAGAGAAGGCTGGCTTCTAAAACAAAAAAGATCTGTTACATTTTAAGAAGGAAGATCAAGAGGACTCCATGGAGTGGTAACAGTTTCATTTTCTTCAAGCACAAATATCAGTGCCAGTCTTTCATCCAGCATATACAGAGCAGCAGTAAGTTGCCTGGTGGAGCATGTTGACCACAAAGAAAAAATTATTTTCAAGAAAGAAGTGAACCCAGAGGTTCATCATGTTCATGGCCAGAGAAGATCAACTGTACGATTACCCTTATATTAGATATTTCCAAGTTAGCTCCGAAAGAGATGGTTTCTTTTATAAACACAATGCAGTGCCATGCAGACTTGTTAGCCTGGCTCTTAGAAAATAATCCAGCAGCAATAGCCCAAGATCTTAGCTGTAGTTAAGCATATTTTGGCCTGAACTGATTTTCAGTTCAGCATTCTGCTCATAGCACAACAAATTCACATCTATCTGCACAGATTAAGCACTATATTTTGTCAGACATGGTGATGTGTGGGACAAATAGAAAATGTTACTAGTAACATTTTAATCTTACGTTAATACAATCTTGCCAGTAGCAATAAGAATTTTAAGAGGCACTCTTGATCTCTAAGATTTGTGATACTTCACAAATAAAGATACTTGCTTATATTTGTAGTAAATAAGGGTACTATTTGAGTTATTATTCTAATTAAAGTAATCCCAGAGTATTCCACTTTTGCTACTCAAGACCATGCTTCAGATCAAAAATCATAGAAATAATCACAAAATACCAATAAAACCAGCGCATTTATGTTCTGTTTTCCTTTGCATTCTTCTTTTTTATTCTGTGTTTTAGGACATGTATGTAAACAAAAGCTTGTAAGCATCTTGAAAATGACAAGTTGTAAAGCAAGGAACTAATCGGTCAAAGGCCAAAGTACCTACACAAGCACATTCAGGATATTTCCAACTTGCTGACCAAAGCAAATCAAAAACAAACCCAAAACTATTTACTAGCAAAAAAAAAAAAATGCTATTGAGTTTTTGAAGTCATAAAATAAGGTGTTAACTATGTTCTTACATCTTCGTGTTCTTCTGGGAAAACAAACAAAACCTTCCATTCAAATATGAAAATGAAGGATATCATTTCACCAGAATGCTAGAGAAAGGTTAAAAACTTGTGCTACAGAAAAAGTTTCTGATCACTATGGAATTTATGTTTTCTCTTCATATGATAGGTCTTACTGTTCAAAAATATTGACAATGACAATTCTTTGAGATATACCTTCTTAAATATTGTATTTAAATGGAAAGTCTGTACAGTACGACTTCGTAGCTTCATTGATATGTAACTGTTAACATCAATGACTCACAAGATTCATTAGTCACCAGCTGAAGTAATTTTATCATCTGTGTTCTTATTGACGATAATTTAAGCTAGGATTCACTACTAGTGCTGGGAATGAGATATATTTGGTCTTTCCAACTGTAGATCAGTTTGTACATCAGTTAAAACTTCACAGAAAGAAATATTAACATCAGATTGTTCATTAGATAGTTATATGTAATTCTTCTTTTTTATAAGGATTTTTTTTCTTCCCCTCTACCCCTGCCTTCTCTTTCTGTTTTTAAAATTTTGGTAACACTTTTGATCTGGACAGGGAATAACACATAGACAAAGTTACGGAAAGATGTCCCTGCACTGGTTTAAGAAATAAAATAATTATACATTGTCTTAACATGCATAGCATTTCCACTCTATTTTTCTGCAATGATGCTCATTGCCTAATGAACTGAACATCTTTTTAATAAAGAATTCCCGTCTAGAGTCCAAAACTAAAGCAGAAGGCACTGCAACAATCTAACAACATGAACAGTTTCGTAAGTCCTTTCTCCTTGCCTACCCAACCTCCTTCCCTTGGATTTATTATTCTCCTTGGACTTCATTTCTTGGTAAACTATGAGACAGCCATCATCTTCAGACATCATTAATATCATCTAATCTAGGAAAGCAGTGAAGAATTTTTTCTGTTCTCTCCTGTCCAAGAAAAATGAGCTCAGACAATTTTCAGATCCGGAAGTACAATAATGTAACAGGCAATGAGCAGGTTTTTAGAAGCAAAAGGCACTTGAAATCATAAGCTACTACATAAACACTGCCTCAGCTGTCAATTCAATGACAGTTTTAATTCTAATCCTGAGTTTAAAATTCTCAAGTTAATAAGAAATTTGAAATACATATTCAAAGGAGAACTCCATTCATATATTCCCTTAATGACACAGAGAGAATGTTCCTGGTGTGCAGGCAGATATTTACAACTTACCAGTAATGTTTTGGTATTGATCAATACAAATTTGAACTGAGTTTTGGAAATTTTAACTCAGAATAAAATTTATTCTCTCATTATGATCACATTCGGCATAATTTTTTTTAAATGTAGAGATCTGTCTCTCTCCTATAGATCAATAAAACAGTATCAATAATTGATTAGATTGTTTACTAAAAGGATAATATGCATGGAAAACAGCAGGAGACATTAGGAGAGATTGCTGGTATTTTAAAACACAAACATTAACCAAAAAGGATGCCCACCTAAGCCAAACTTGTGACTCCCCTGAATTTCACTACTAAACATTGTGATCTTGCAAATTCTAAAAATATAACCTTATAATTAAGTGCATATTTTCTGTGTATGTATTAGTGTGTATTTTAAATATTAGAATGATCCCCAGCACGGCTTTGGGCCAGCACAACTAGCGTTCTCCCAAACATAGTGCGAAAGCCAGGCATGGGGCAGGCATCCTTCCATACCAGTAGTTTTCATGTGGACACTGTGGTGGATGCTAAAGCACTTTAAGAGAACAACCACAGTCAGCCTGTGCCAGCGGTGTTTGGGGTTAGAGAACAGGCAATGGACGTGTTAAGTTTAATAAAGTAGATATGTCCAGTGCTTTCCTTCAAGAATATCTTTGGAGCAGGAAGTGAGACAGTGAAAAAACAAGTTACTGAAAGCTCCTCTCTCCCCTCACGGCCATTGCTGCCTCTGCATTGAGTTTGCTCTGTTCTTTGTTGATAACAAAAGCTCTGTGTTACCTTTATAATGATGCTTAGACACCTGTGACAGGAAACTTAAAGATAAAATAGTAGAAAGAGAGTAGAACAGATTTGTCTTATATTGCTTAATAAGTAGTCATTATCATATTGATTATTTTAGTTTCTTAAAATAGTGGTGCCATAGTGGTGCATGTAGTAGCAAGTATTACTGATGTTATACCTGCTGATAACTATCATAATCAAGGAACAAACTGATTCTACCCTATCAGTAAACTGATTCTAGCCTACCTGTATGTCTTCAGTTCATACAATCTATTTTCTGGACTATTAAAAAAATATTGATTTATTTGGATCAGGATAAGGCATATGTTTCAAGTTTGATAGATTCTACTGTAAACAATTTTTATTACATGTCACATGAAGAGTTATTGCTTTGTATCTAACGGGTCTGCTTGTGTTATGCCTTGCAGGAATGTATCAGATCACTGAGGAACATTGGATAGGAGTTACTGCCATCGATGTCACATTTTCTACGAAAATCAAGAGTCCTAATTGAAGATTTCTACAGTCTCATTCTGTAACCTCTCTGCAGTTGGAGCAGGTCTGTAACACTGGTGAAGGGGAGGGATAGCTGTTCTTTGGGGAGGTGCTTAACAAGAAAATAAAATAGCAGAATTTAGATATCAAAACAGGAATAGTTAAAGTGAATGTAACTGTATGATGTTTTGTGTGTAATAGATAGATAGCACAAATGAGACTTCTGACTGACTAGAAGAATACTGAGTGGATTTTTAATAGCACTTTAGCATGATCATTTAGTACATGCGAATTCCTGAAAGACAGGAAGGTGGCCAGTGTAAGACCATTATTTAAATAAAAGTCTAAAGATAGGCTAAATTGCAGTTTTGTTAGCTTAACTTCAGCTACTGGAGAAGTAATAGATGCTATTTTAAAGATCCAATGGGTGGACATTTTGAAAACTCTATCTGGATAAAACAAAGCTGAGAAATTTTAGTAACTGAGAGGCTATTTCTCACTAATGCACTACTGCATGCTGCTATCAAGACAGAAAGAGGGAAAAAACACACTTCATAAACTTATGAGCATTAGAAGGAGTCATCAGGCAACATGTCCATGTCCAGAGCTTTAACCTGTATATATACACAATTCCTGACACTCAGAACTTAAAGAAGATTTAATAATGCTTTGAATAGAGGCTCCTCTGCTGAGAAATAAGGGTACCAAATAGTAGTCATGAATGTATTTTCTTTAGACTTGAAATAAGTTACCAGAGACATAAAATATACTTTAAAAAACCAAGCAAACAAAAAAACACAACCAAAGCGCAGTATTAAGAATTTAAATGGTGATACATTCCTGGTTGTGCAACTAATATTAAATGTGACCATAACTCCTACAGGAAGAGAGAATCACACTGCAGAAGCATGTTAAAGGATTGTAAATGTTAAAGTATTTATAGCTGATACCCAGATAAGAACTGCACTCTTTGTGAAGCAAAATAGGTATCCTAAGCTATACACATTTTGAGGCCAAGAAGCTTGTTATCTTTTGATCAACCTATCAACAAATCAAAACTGGGAATATTCCAAAGTTGGTTTTATTCATAATTGGCAGGTGTGACATACACATATCTGTAAAATTGTTCTAGAAAAAAATTGACTGCTGTTGCATTTAACTCCACCTGAGAACTTGAGGTGATCAAATACCTGGGAATGTATGTATTATTCCTTATTAATTCAAATTCATCAGAAAGCCAAAAGGTGCTAGGAAATAAGAAAACAGATATTTGTATTCAGAACTTCTTTGAAAAACGTTCACCTTATGAAATGGTGCTTCAGCTGATGGAATCATTATCTTTTCACTGTAGCATTGATCAGATTCTTCAGCATGCCAGAAAGGAAACCAAAATTCCCAATTACAATTCTTTCAGTAAAATAAGAACAGCTAAGTAATTTCCACCTGAACTTTATCCATTCTGGTGGTTAATCCCTTCAAGTAATGCAGAGTGATTATACATATTTAGTGTCTTTGTTGTCAATAATGAATACAGCAGCTAAACTTGATCAGTTGAGTGTTCTAGTCTGTATTCTTACCAGGACTGAACAAGAAGATTTTAATTTGAAATGGATTGAAATAGATTGAAGTGGTTTATTAATTTATCAAAGACACATAATCAACTGGCAGTCAGTGACCTGTAGACTGCAGATTAATATCAGCAGTACAACAAAGAAGTCACAGTACTAGACACTAAAAATCCTAAATTTTATGACAAGAGAAGTCTAAACACCCCTCTATAACTGATCCCTGGAAGCGTCCATCCTGCCCCCGCTCTGAGTTACATGCATATCTCCCTCAAAGGCCGAGTGGGCAGAAGTGCGCACACACACAGATGCTCTGCCTGACGTTGGAAGGGGTTTGTGGCCACCTTGGAGACCACGCTCCGTTGCCTGCTCTATCTCCCCTCTAGTACAAATCTTCATGCTTCTTCTGTACTTTTCAAGCTTGTGCTTTCTTAGTTTTAAAAATCCCTTTGTAATTCCCTGTTTAGTCTTCAATCCAGTTGATGGGCATCATCCTCTTTAATACCATCATTTTTGTTCAAATGCCTCCTTAGACAGTTTTGGGTGTCCCAGCCCCTCACACTGGCTACACTGATATTCCCATCTTAACAGCTGCAGTTATCCAAGACCTTTCACCAAAGATGAACTCTGCAAGTATCCCCACAATAATTTACATGCACAAGTACTAATTTGAAATGAAAAATATGATGACTTTTTATTAATTTTCAGTGCTCAACTTTGCTCCCTAAGTCATATAGTGTATTTTCTCAATAATTATGTACCTGAAGCAGTTATGGGCAAGATCTCTGCTGGAACTGGCCTTGTCACTACAGAGATCTCAACTGCCAGCAGTCTCCTTCTGCTTCCAGATTTTTGATGATTCCTGGAATATCTGCAAGACTACCCTTGATCTTCCATTTGCTCTTGTCATTTCATTCTCTATATTAAGGTTTCAGACCATTTTAGAATATAGTTGCTAATGGATCTTAAGATCTTTGGCATCATGGGTGCTTATGAACCTTTACAGCATGATGAAAAGAAAAAATTCTGTGTTTACTTGCGGAATTATTTTATTAACAAAATAGACATAAGAGATGGTTGGAAGTATGGGGAAGGCAACCTTTTATTTCGGTTTGATTACATTTTTGGATTAAAACCAGAAAACCGGAAAGCAATTAGCAGACAGAGACAAATAGTGGTAAGCTGAGTGGTATATTTGGTGTCATCATTTTATATGAGTAGTATGCTCTGAGAAATTACATACTTCAGTCTGAATGCAAAACTACTGAAAATAATACTTCTGTATTCTACTGGCTTCTGCTTGACCGAATCATGTTTTCATGATTATAGCCTATGCCTCCACAGAGGAAGAAATATTAGGGAGTATGCAGTTTTATTACCCTATCTCAAAATTGCGGCTCTAGTCAGAAACCCAATAGCATATGAACGATGTGGGCTCAGAGGAAAAAGCTAATTCTGCATTGTAAAGTAGATATCAGAGTCATTGCTGCTGAGAACAACACTGAGCTCAGAATAAGTTCTGACCAGGACATTGGAAAGCCAAAATAAACCAAACCAAACCAAATGAAAAAAGCAACAAAAGACAACCTTTTCTACAAAGCTAGTGCTTTACAATAGTTCCTTTTTTTCAGAGAGTTACATGAAACATATTTTTTTAAAATTTATCTTAGGATATCTGTTGACAAAACATAAATGGATTTTTTAAATAATTTTTCGAATATTTACTAATCCTAGAGTGTACAAATATTTTAAGACAAAAGCTGTCTAATTACAGAATAATTTGTGAAAATTAAGTGTAAATAAATCTTAAATATAAATCTTAAGTTCAAATGAATGTTCTTCCTATACAGGAGTTGGTACTGGTTTTGGCTACGACAGAGTTAATTTTCTTCATAGTAGCTCATATGGTGCTATGTTTTGGATTGGTGATCAAAGCAGTGTTGATAACACAGGGATGTTTACTGCTACTGTTGAACAGTGCTACCAAAGTGAAAGCCATTTCTGCGTCTCATGCCACCCCACCAAAGAGTAGGCTGAGGGTGAACCAGGAGTTGGAAGGGGACACAGCTGGGACAGCTGACTCCAGCTGACCAAAGGGATATCTCAGACCATACGACATTATGTTCAGCAATAAAAGCTGGGGGAAGAGGAAGGAAGGGGAAGAAGTTTGGAGCTGTGGTGTTTGTCTTCCCAAGTAACCTTTATGCGTGATGAAGCCCTGCTTTCCTGGAGACAGCTGAACACCTGCCTGCTGATGGGAAGTAGTGAATAAATTATTTTTCTTTGCTTTTGCATACAGATTTTTCTTATTAAACTGTCTATGTCTCAACCTGCAATTTTTCTCACTCTTAACCTTCTGATTCTCTCCCCCATCCTGCTGTGGGGGCAGTGACTGAGCGGCTGTGTGGGGCTTAGGGGTTTAACTTGGCTAGGGTTAAACCACAGCAGAGTTGAAATATAATCTAAGCTTGTAAAAAATAGAGAAGAAATTAAAATAATGTATTTTTAATTTTCTGAGAAAAATATTTTCCTTTTAATCAGCTAGCTTCATATTTACAGAAAAAGAAAGTGGAAAAAAAAGCCTGATCCAATCATGCAAACATTGTCAATATTTAAACAATTTTTTTATCTGAACATTTAACATATAACGTTTGTATGTCTGTGAGTTTTCCACAGAGCAGCTGAAGTGAAAGAATTTAATAACATCCTTTTGAAAAGTCTGTTGTACTTCTCAATGTTCCTATAATAATTTTCATAATTGTTTTCTTCTTACGGTAACTCCTTTATATGGGCTTCAGCTTTGCTTGGAAATTAAAGTTCAGGCAGCTTCATGAAAATTTATTTTAAAAAGTCTTCATTTAGAAAAGCTATTAAATTATATTTGAAGTGTGTGCTAAGTATATGATACACAGTTTTCTAAAGACAGATTGTATTATATTTTATATAGTTAGGGACTGTTGAACTATTGTTTAGTTTTGCTGAAACTAAGAGGAAGAGGGAACTTTCATTTTGGTTACATTTATGTGTATGTGTGCACGAGTTTTTGAAAGAGCGATATTATATATACATATCTATTTATCTGCAATTTTATTTATTACAGAATAATTTATTAGAACATAAGATGTTGAGAACTTTGAGAGGACAGTTAAAATCCCAGTTGTGAAGAACATGTAGCTGAAGATTTTCATGCTCTAAGAGTATTCTCATTAATAGCCAAATGCTCTTGTGCTCTCCCACTGCCGTCAAAGAACAAGGATAGCATTTACGCTGTTGGAGTAGCTTAGGTTAGAATTCATGCCTGATGCTAAACTTGTTGATTCTGTGATTCATCCATATGTCTAATGCTCCCAATGTATTACTCATCTCACCTCACATTAGATGGCTGTCATTTAGACTTCTAATATTGTCTTATAGTGTCCTTTTTTAAGTCAATGGAGAAGGCTTCTCTGGATAGTAAATCATACAAACCTTTTTCAGATCTGTGCTTTATAATTGGTTGATTTACACTTTGAGAGAATGGCTTTTCCAACTATTACTATAAAATAACCTATGGTGGCTAGTTTAAAACATTGACTTTTGTGACTGTGACCCCTCCCCTCTACACTACCCTGGTGAGGCCTCATCTGGAGTACTGTGTCCAGTTCTGGGCTCCCCAATTCAAGAAGGATGAAGAGCTACTGGAGAGAGTCCAGCGGAGGGCTACAAGGATGGTGAGGGGACTGGAGCATCTCCACTACGAGGAGAGGTTGAGGGAACTGGGCTTGTTCAGCCTGAAGAAGAGAAGGC
>Ga0065711_1035718_pt1 | contig 21923 bp, 21 predicted proteins | sample Hoacrofraction12_FD_59098 | JGI IMG/M metagenome (GOLD analysis project Ga0065711, IMG submission 59098) | Hoatzin crop microbial communities from Cojedes, Venezuela - Epithelial fraction 12 v2 (version 2) | ecosystem: Host-associated > Birds > Digestive system > Esophagus > Crop | place... | reverse complement strand
CGTCACCCTCAGAGGGAAGAAGTTCTTCCTCATCTTCAGCTGGAGCTTCCTCTGCTTCAGTTTGTGCCCGTTGCCCCTTGTCCTGTCGCTGGGCACCACTGGAAAGAGTCTGGCCCCGTCCTCCTGACACTCACCCTGCAGGTATTTAGAGGCATTTCTAAGGTCCCCTCTCAACCTTCTCTTCTCCAGGCTGAACAAGCCCAGCTCCCTCAGCCTCTCCTCCTAGGAGAGATGCTGCAGTCCCCTCATCATCCTCGTAGCCCTCCACTGGACTCTCTCCAGCAGCTTCTCATCTTTCTTGAGGTGGGGAGCCCAGAACTGGACACAGGACTCCACATGAGGCCTCACCAGGGCAGTGTAGAGGGGAAGGAGAACCTCCCTTGTCCTGCTGGCCACACTTCTCCTAATGCACCCCAGGATCCCATTGGCCTTCTTGGCAGCTAGGGCACACTGCTGGCTCATGGTCACCCTGTCGTCCACCAGGACACCCAGATCCCTCTCCACAGAGCTGCTTTCCAGCAGGTCTGCCCCAAGCCTGTACTGATGCATGGGGTTGTTCCTTTTGGGTTGCTTGAAAAATAGTCTGTAGAGTTTTTACAGGAAGGTCCTGGCCCCGTGCCCCGTCTTCCTGGCCTCCTCCTGTACCAATAAGTAAAGAAGAGCCTGGGTGGCAGCCTGGCAGCGGTGCCCACGTACCATCTTTCATATACTGGTGTCCAAAAAGGAGGAGAATAAAAACCCAGTCACTCAGAAGAGCTAAAACTGGCAAACACTTGCATGACAGTGAGGATTCATCTTTGCTTTTGCTTTTCTTCTCTTTACTTGGGAGGAGGAGTTTGCCCCCGGCAAGGTGCAGCCGTGCTCTGTGGCTGCCTGACGAGACTTTGGCCGAGTCCTGGGTCACCAGCAAACACCCCGTGGGAAATAGCAGCGATGTACTTCCCAGAAGGTTGCAGACCTCTGGTAATTGCCTTACGCTGGCTAAATTGTTTTTTGAGTATGCGTCAGCGGCACAATTTAAATTGGGTGCTTAGCATAAGTCAATATAATTAACTCAGTAGTCTGTCTGGGGTGCTTAAGCAACACAGATAAATTAAGATGATCGGTTATTAGGAATAGATGTCACTCGCTGCTTTCACTCTCCGAGACAAGTTAATGAGCACCCAGCGGAGAGGGACCCCCAGCCCCCATGCCCTCCCCGCAGCCCCTTCTCTGGGCGATGCGGTGGCAGGAGCAGCTTCGGGTTTGGCAGAGCCCTGGGAAGGCACAAGAAATTTGGCTAACCCGAAGCTCACAGGAGCGTAGCACATCTCCAGCAGCTAAAATCCAGTTCACAGACCTTTAGAGAGCTCCCCACCACGAGCAGCAGCGGGGAAAACAGGGAAGAGCATCCGTAATGGAGCGGCTGCAGCTCCCTCCAGTGACTTCTCCACCCTCTGTTGCTGAAGTGTGTCCAAAAGCATCGCCAGTGGAAGCAGGAGAAAACAGGAGAAAGAAAAAAAGCAGCCTGTCCTCGCAGATCTCCGTGGGGATCGCCAGTGGGGACATGCCCGAGTGCTGGGAGGTGGTGTGGTGGCTTTTCCTGTGGGATCGGTGCTTGCTCCCAGAGGACTCGCTGGCAGGGCTTGGGTTCTCGGCCAGGACTTGTTTGCAAGCCCAGGGAAGGGCTCCCTTTCCCAGGACATGATGCAGAGCTCCTCGTTCTCTCCTCGGGCAGTGGCAACATGTTGCGTTTATTCTGTCTGTAGTTCGTGTTTTTCTTTTCAGGGATTAATGTCTCCAGAAGGTCCCTAGGAATTATATAGATAGAAGATAATGGTGGAGAACTGGGTTCCAGAGAGCCATAACTCAACACTTCCAGCCTTGCATTAGCAGCTTCTTGGTGTGACTAAACACGGTGCCTTTCGGCTGCCAGGTACCTTCAGTAAGCAGAGGCTGGAGCTGCACTGAGAGGACAACAGCCACGAAGCCTTTGTGACTTTCACTGCCCTGTAATTTTGATCACAGTTTGGCAATTAGCCTGACGAGCAAGGTGTTTGTTTCCTGATGGTCATCTTTAGTTTCTCCTGGAGCCATGCTGCAAACCTCTAGACAACCTAAAATTAGGTTTTCTGTAGGAAAGTGAATTCATTTGCCGAGGACTGGGGTGCCCTGCTGACTCTTTTGCTTCTCCTATTGCTCTGTCTTCTTCTGAGGCTTTGTTCTGAGCGGACGTGTGGTGTGATGGTGGCCAGCCATGCTAATGTCAGTGTTGGTTTGGGGTTGTCTGAGTTCATTGCCCTGTCCTGGCTCAGAACTCTGCAATTCGGGGTGAAAGTGGCCACGACTGCATTGAACCAAACCTTGTTGGAGTGATGAGGCCATGATGGATGGAGACCCTTTCCCAACCTCGACGTTTGGACCTACCGCTGCCTACAGTGGGTGTGTTTGAGGTCAGCTCCATGGACGTGAGTCTGGAAACCTCCTGCAGACCCACGGGGAGCTCTGGGCTGGGAAAGGCAGCCTCTGCAAGGTGCTAGGGACCTCCAAAAGGACAGGGGTGCTTGAGGGCGTGAAGCCAGTGATGGTCTCCACCATCCCCTACGAGCTGGCCTCTCCACCCTCCCTGCAGGCTGATCAGGAGTGCTGTGTCATAAACGAGGTTCACTCCTCTTGCCGTGGATCTGCCGGGCACTGCTTGCTGGTGAAGCAGCCTGAAATCCATGACTTGGACAGCAGGGACTTGGTAGCCCAAAAATCCCCGTTGGTTTGTCTGCTCCAGCCAGCTCGCTGTCTTAATGGATTATCCTGCCTCTAATGACAGAATATTTATAACCAGTGTTTCTGGCAGACAGAAAATCAATAGTGCAACTCGGTATTTCTGCCAGGCTGCTTCTTTGTACACGTAGGAAGCTGGAAATCAGCCGCGGAGCTCTTGGTCGCATCCAATAGTGTGCTAAAGAGTGGGATTAACGTTCATTAATGAGGCGGTTGGCTCCGCTCCACGGGCACTGCCACTGCTCTCCTCTCACTGACTGGTAGCCAGTCCTGAGCGAGGGCTTAGGGAATGCGTGGATAAATATGTCCTGAAGCAAAAGGATTTTAAAATATATGATTGCTCATAGCAGTTGTGGGCATCGTCACCATCAGAGCCTTGGCTTGGTGCCCAGCAGCCAGGTGGGACCTGGTCAGGAAACCTCTTTCCTGTGGGGAGAGCGCAGAGGTCGGGCACTTGCATTCATTTCAAGATGAAGCTTTGGGACCCCTGGAGCTGGGTTCATGATCTTCATGTTACTGCTGAGGTTGTGGCAGCACTTTTTGTTGCTGCTGCACGGGAGGGCTTTGCTGCTTGGTGCAACACAGCGCGTGGCAGGGACACGTGGTGATGGCATCAGGCACTGCCCTGCCTGGCCGCAGCCGTGTGAGCCAGGATGCTTTATCTGGGGTTATGAACGAGCCCAGATACAGTATTGCTATAAGAAGGCCGTCAGTTTTGAGGCCGTTAGAGCCAATATCTGACTCCTTCCATCATGCAGGATGGACCCCACCGATGGATAATAGCTCCCATGCCCCATGATTTCAGTCAGGTACGGTTTCTGCTTCATAGCTATGTTAAATAGGTGGCTAGGTTAGTTGAAAAGATGCGCAGACAGCCTCAGGGTGATTACACCAGGAGAGCAAATTGTCTAGGTTAACTCTTTCACCCTGAAAAAGAGGTGACCTTGCTGGGAGTCCAACCATGTTTTGCTTGGAGCAAAGGGTGGTGGCTAATGTGAGGAGGCACCAGTGTGGAGGGGTTAGCAGGAGACGCGGCGCTGCAGGGACGTGGTTCATTTCAGAGGCGTGGCCGTGCAGGATGGTGGCCGATAATACCAAACCTCCCTCATTCAACTTCTGGGTCTCATCTTGCTGCCTCTTTTCTGCCCGTTTAGGGGGTCACGAGCTGGAACAGATGCAGCTTATACTGGAGACAATCCCTGTTATCCATGAGGAAGACAAAGAGGAGCTGCTCAAAGTGATGCCCACGTTCATCAACAGCACCTGGGAAGTGAGGAAGCCGCTGCGCAAGCTGCTCCCTGAAGTGGACAGTGAAGGTACCGTAGTGCCCGCTGGCTTCAGCAATGTCCTTCTCCTGGGAGTTTGCCAGGCTGCGGTGTTTTCAGACCTATTTTTCCAGGGGGGGGTCACAGGAATCATCCTCTAAGGCCAAGTGAACGGGATTCAGATGTCTGGGGGTCTGCAGCGCATGGTCCCACCTGGAGCTCACGCATCCCCACCGCTGTGCCCCCGGGTCCTGCTCACTGTCACACCAGGGAAGGCGTGGGCTGCAGGACAGCGCTCATGATGCAGTAGCTTTCTCGCAGGTAGCTCATACAGAAATAAGGGTGAAATTGTCTTCCAAGACTATTCCAGAAGACTTTCAAGGTGCATCCCTGCTTTCCCGTGCCTCTTCTTGAGCTGTAAATGAGGGTTCTGCCGAGAGGTTGTTTTCAAGCCCTGTTCATTTTCTTGCTCTGCTTTTTGCATGACCGCAATTGTATAGTACAAGAAAATAAATGCTTTTCCTCTGTAAATATCTGAACTCCATGAGATGGTTTCTACAGGCAGAAACGTTGCTCAAGCGCTCTGAGGCTTGGACATTGCTTGGGTTGGGCTGTCGGAGCCTGCAATGATCAAAGACCACTTCAGCCGCTTTCCTGATCTGGCTAAAGCTTAAAAAACAAAATCAGCAGCTTGCTGTTGCGAGGGGGCTGCAAACCACAGGCGTTTGGACCTGAACTCCTGCCTGGATCAGCTTTGTAGGCAGTGAGAGCTGGCAGGGTGGCAGCCAGAGTTGAGCAGTGTGGACCAGGGCACGTCAGCTCTTCTGAGCTCCTTCCAAGGCTTAAACTGGGCTGGTGGACCTGGCCACCTGCCTTTGGGAAGACGTCAAGACCAAGCCCAGCTTGTGTTCGCTGGCGTAACGTCATGGTAAGACGTCCGCTACAGGGGCTTGGCAATGCAATGCCCGTCAGCCCGGGTTAGCCAAGGACCGTGTCAGCCTCTGGCAAGCAGGAGTGGATTTATTCCGTCGTTACTGCAAGAAGAAAGGTCACCTGCATCCCTTACATAATTCATTGACATTTTCCTTCCTCTCTGACCCATAAAATATCGTAATATATAACTCCTAATATATCATTTCGCCATGTTTCTTGCCCGCAGTCAGTGACCTTATGAAGCTATTGATTCCTGCTTAATTAGTCCAAGCAACGAAATAATCTCGAGGGAGACAATCGGATATTGGTTAATGTTTAAGCACTGAGGCAATAGGTATGGCCTGCCCTTTCTGCTGAGCAATTTTGCCCCTAAAAAAACTATCCCCTTCACACAATTACATCTTTAATGGGGATATTTTGGAAGATGCAATGCAAAAGTTGCAGCTGAAGAAAGGCTTATTCCTATTTTTATTATCTGAACTCTAAGGCACTCTTCCATGCACCAAGAGTCAACTGAATAAGCAACATCTTTAATGACAGGATTTGATCTTTTCACATAACCTCAGTAAAAGGAATCATGAAAGAAATCACAAGAAGCCCTAAACATTTAGAGTTAATTCTAGTCACTTTAGTTGTGCTTAATTTCCTCCTTCGTCGTCGTGGAAACAGTTCATGCTCCACAGTCTTTCTAAAATAATTTTAGGCACTCAGAATTCTTTAAATATTGATGGACGAAATAATTTCATAGTGTTGGTCATGTCAAAGCCTTTTAAAAATTGCACTTTAAATCTAATCCCACTTGAGTCGCACAGAAAGATGTGAAATTACCTGAAACGCACTGTGCTTGTCAAATGGGTCTGAGAGCGTGGAATCAAATACCAACACCGTCCCAAGGTTTTTCTGGGGTACGAGCTTAGCATTCCGGCCCGGGATAGCAGCACCAGCTATAACATGTACATGCTGTCCTGTGGAGATCATTTCTCCTGCCTTGCTAGGTGAAGTGACACCTGCGGGCTGCAGGATTGCTCCACGGCAGGCACACAGCTCCCGTGGCAGAGAAGATGGATGCGTCAAGGACAGAAGCGCCCATTTTAGATGCACAGGGGACATGACCTTTACTTCATGGGGATTTGTTATAGGGGATTCGTGTGGCTCGTCCTGGAGAGGAAGATGGTGTTGCTTTTAAAGAACTAGTGAGCTTGTTTCTCTCTGCTTCACAGCTATTGATTTTCTGGAGAAAATACTGACATTTAACCCCATGGATCGATTAACGGCTGAGATGGGTCTGCAGCATCCTTACATGAGTCCATATTCCTGCCCCGAGGATGAACCGGTGTCTCAGCATCCATTCCGGATTGAGGATGAGATTGATGATATTTTACTGATGGAAGCCAACCAGAGCCAGATGTCTAACTGGGACAGGTACGGTACCCAGGGCTGGGCCAGAAACCAGATACTGGCTTAAATTCTTTAGGCAGAACTTGACTGGTGAGTCTCAGACTTGCTCTTGATTGGGTTCAGTCAGACATGTTCCAGACCCACGAAAGTCACCTGCTTTTCCTTCTGTATGCTATATTGTAATTCTAGCCCAAGCTGGCACCTTGCTGAAGCCAACGAGAGGTTCGTCTTTGATTTCCACAGGGAGCAGATGTTGAGCCTGCACATTCCAGTTACTGAATATCTTTATGCTTTTTGTTCTATTCACAGCCTATGTTGTCTTCGTTTGAGGTACATCTGTTTAAGTAATGCTACGGTTCTTTCCTCTGTCCCTGTAATACAAGGTATAAAATAATGTGATTTACTACCTTATGGGGACCGGTCCTGATTTGGAGCTCTATATTTATTACTTTTCAAGGTGCCTAAGCCCCAGAGGCCATAGATCTGGGGTGTTTAAAAAAAAAAATATCCTTAATTGTGCTGAGTTTTAAATGGTTTGCTGAAAGTCCTACAGGAAGTTTAGAGCAGATCAAAGCCTTGAGCTGAGGTCTCTCATGTCCTAGATGATTACCCCAGTTACTAGACCAGTCCCAGTACTGGAGCAGGTAGGACAAAATAAGCAGCTAAGAATTAACTAGGTTCACTTTCCTATAGAGCTCCTTCCAGCTGAGTGGGGTGAGCTGGCTGAGGATGTCTGCAGCATTGTTTCTCAATTAAATCTCCTCGCCTTCTTAATCCACTATATTTCACCAGCATTGAAAAAATAATCTAAAGAAATCCCTTGCCTTCACTGTTATTAATCTTTTTGCCTGGGCGAGCAAGTAGCAGGGTGGAGGCTGGGGGGGACAACCGTGCAAATGAGGTAAAGAGCAAAGCTGGAAGCTTTTCTCAGGGTATCTGTCTTCAGTGTGTCCCCAGAGCTCTGGCATCCCTGTCAGTTATAGTCCCTGAAGCAGCAAATCAGTTGCTGGAGGTCACCTGGTCACCTTTTTATTTCTTGGCTTTCTTGGTGTGACACAAGAAAGCAGGACCTAGACTGCTGGTCTTGCCACCCAGCTGGGGACATCTGCTTTAGTGCTTTAAATTTTTCAACACAAGCCAAGTGCTTTCAAAAAGGGAAATGAGTTTACCTGTGTGGTGTGGGACACCTGAAGAGCGTTTCATTGCCGGGACACAGAGCCCCAGTACCTGGGTAACACATCTTTTAAAGGCAGCTCAGTTAGGAGCCAGTAAATGAGATGTCACTTTGAAAACCATGTCATCGGGTAATTGCAATCAAGGGAGTCTGACTGGCTTGAGAAGTTACCGCTTAGCAAGGTGACCCTTCAGGGAGGCTCTTGGTCCACGACGTCAGAGTAAACTGGTGACATCCAATCTCAGCGTTGATTTAAGCTCATCTCTTTGGCTCTTATGGTCACAAACAAGGAGCACTCACACTGCGGGTGCTGGTCTCTGGGCTGAAGGCCAGTTTGATTATTAATATTGTTAATCATATTTTAATCTCAAGTGGAGAGCAGGTGATGATCGGCTAAATTTAGGGGCCAGTTGGTTGCTGGGCTTTTATTCCCACTACTGTTTCTGTCCATGCAGCCTGAGCATGCCTCAGACTCCTCATAAATCACTCAGCCCCCCCCAGATTTTCTTAACACACCAGCAAAAGGCCTCTAATATTAACAAGAACTTACAGATCTGTAGGTAAGCAGCATATTAGCAAGAAAAAGGTAAAAACAGCAGCAGCAGCTTGTGGGTCTGTTTGAGCACCGCTGTTTCTAACAAAGCCATCATCCACGTGTCTAATAGCAGCGTGTCTTTCGCAGGTATCACGTGAGCCTCTGCTCTGATTTGGAATGGAGACACGACAAACACCACGACATGGATGAGGTTCAGCGGGACCCCCGGGCGGCGTCTGAATCTATCGCTGAGGAAGCACAAGTTGATCCACGGAAATACTCGCAAAGCAGCTCGGAGAGGTTCTTGGAGCTATCCCACTCATCCATGGACCGCGTATTTGATGCGGATTGTGGGAAATCGTGTGATTACAAAGTGGGGTCACCTTCCTACTTGGACAAATTGCTGTGGAGAGACAATAAGCCCCATCATTACTCAGAGCCCAAGCTGATTTTAGATTTATCCCACTGGAAAAGAGCGACCATAGCACCCGCAGCTGAGCTGTCTCTGAAAGAAGAACCATCCAACCTCTTCCTGGAGATTGCTCAGTGGGTGAAGAGTACGCAGGTGGGTCTTGAGTGTCCCAGTCCTCTCCCGGAGATTCAGGAACGGAGCCTGCCATCTTCTCCTCACCATCTCCACAAAGAACCCACGGAGGTGAACAGTGAAACAAACCCTGAGTTTGACTTGGACGTCTTCATCTCCAGGGCGCTGAAACTTTGCACAAAACCCGAGGATCTTCCAGACAACAAGCTCAATGACATCAACGGAGCCTGCATATCTGAGCACCCTGGTGAGATTGTACAAACAGAGGTGTACCAGAAAGAGCGATGGTGAGGACCCCACACCAGGGAAACGCCGCTGTATCTCCCTGCTCCTCTCTGATGGTGTGGCCATTGCCTGGGGCCGAGTGGCTTCTGTCTGTCATTGAGCATCCGTTTTTTACACTATTCTGAATGCCTTTTTCTGAAAAGGCACGCACAAACCACATGCCCCTTTTGATGCCTTAGAAATACCTTTAAGGGAATCAAGAGGTGTGAATGAAATACTGAGTTTCTTATACTGCCTTAACACGGTTGCCTTGCAATCTCTGGGACCTGTTTGAAACTTAAATGTACGAGGGAAAGAGGACAGTACATGATAAGTTTACAAACAGAAGTCAAATCAACTTCTTTTCCTTTCTTTTTCTATAGCGTCTTAAAATGACGAGGACAAAATCAGCATTTTCATTATGGTCAGATAGATACAGCCTCCTGGTTTGATGGGTTCCCAAAACGCCAAACTTTGAGCTCCTCTGAGGTACCCATGTGAGTACAGGCGGTATGGAGAGAAGCGATGCCAGGCAGTGTCCGTGGTCAGCCATCAGTCAGCAGGGAATGGAATTAGAGGTACAGTTTGGCCATCAGACAGAAAATAACTCTTCGAGAATTGTTAATGGGGAAGCAATTTGACCTACAAAATATAGGCCACTTGGGATTTTATGATATTTTTTTCTGATTGGAAGATAGATTTTTTTTGCTAAGCGCATTGTCCTTGTGTGGTTTCTCACACATAAATTCTCCCTCTGTTGTACGGGGTAGGTCTGAGCTCTCCGAGTACTTAGGAGGCCCCATGCAATGCATTTCAGTGTAACAACCTGGTGCTGCATGTCCTGTCTCAGACAGCTGCCCAGCAGACCACCAAATTCTGGTGGTAAGGGCTGGACAGGTGTCAAGAGCTAAAAACAAGGTGTCACGGTGCGATGCTGCCTGGCACCACCAGCCACACAGACTCAGCAAGGGCACCCACCTTTGTTAGTGAAAAAGGAACGAAAGTACTACCATTTTACTTTTTGACAAAGATGTTGTGAAGAAAACAACAGTTCCTGTGGCATTAGATCCGTAACTGGCCATGGGCATGTATAAAAAATTACATTTCTCCGAGGCACTTTGCTTCCAGCTTCTTTGGAAGATGCTGGTGTCAGCAGGCAACTGAGCACGGTTTGTAAATAGACACAGACACAACTGATCTACTGTAACTTCTCTTCTCATCCACACTTCTGAGCACCTTAAGAATTAATCAGCTAACAAGAGTTTGTATATGGAAGAAATGTTCTATACTTATATTTAATCAAACTCGGCAGTTTTTTAAGTGGAAAACCTGTAAATAGTGTCATAAAAGCCAATCTCCGCTTTCCTTGCCATCGTGTCACTGTGCTCTCCAGCACGGCGGCGCTACTTTCATTTGTAAAAGAGAAACTACTGTACTTAGCAACTCCAAGGTCCATATTTAACTGTTGTTCCTATACGAATTGTTTCTACCCTTTCAACAAGCAATCTACTAAATGTTCTGAGACGTGAAGAAAACTCCTCTGAGACTTGGATGATAACTAACAGCAGCCTTTACTGTATTAACCCTGGTTTCTGTCCTTGGTGGGATCAGGTACAGGTTTAGCTGTAGGAGAGCTTGTGCTAGGCATTGACAAGCCCCAAAACTTGCTCTTATTGTGAAGATCTCTCCTTAGGATGATTGAAATGCCGTTACTCCAGCTGATTAGCAGCATAGATGTGATGGCTGCCGGCTGCGTGGATGGGGTAGGGTGGAAGTCCTGGGGCAGGGGTGGAGAAGGCACCTGGAAGGCAAAGCCATCGGAGAAGGCATCTGGAAGTCAAAGCCATTGGAGAAGGCATCTGGAAGGCAAAGCTGTTGGGCTCCTGTCTTTGCTTTGAGTATCTGGACGTCCGCCACAGTGGTTTAGAAAGGGGAAACAAAGGAGAAAAAGCGGGTTGGTTTCCAGTGTGTTGCAGATTATTGATATACCTCAACTAAAGCTCAGCACTTTTACTCGTGGTGGGAGAAATTCAGACGCCGAAGAAGTGGCCGCCCCTGCGGTGCAGCGGATCCGAATCCGGCCCCGGCAGCCCACGACTCACTGCCCGTGGTCCTCCTCGGCTTTGCTGTGCACCCGACAGCGGCCAGCAAAGGCTGGGAAGGGGGTTGCCAGTCCTGGAGTGTGTGCCCAGAGAGGAGGAGGCGGCAGCAGCCACACTTGCGTCCCATCGCTCCTTGGTGCCGCCCTGAGAGGAGCAGATAACACCCAGCCTCTGACAGGAGAGGCACAACCGCTGTGGCTGAAAATTAGATGTTTGGGAGCTGACAGAGTTGAAACCCTGAAGGATAAGATCAGCAACATGAGAGCTGACTTTTAAAACTCTCTTCTGACAGATTCAGCAAATATTTGCTACCGTTGGGTTAAGCACGGAGAGGCGCTGACGTGTGAAATCAGCAGCGATCAAACCACGCCAGCGTTTTCCTTGGTGGGCATCAGTCGCCACGTCCTCTGAAACCAGAAGCCATTTTCCGTGGGCTGTTACATTCGGCCTGAATGTCTTCACTAGAGACGTACGGGACTATTTATTATGGCCATGAAAGTAACAGTTTTGCTTTTCAATATTATCTGCTAAGGAGAAGTGGGAGCTTGGGGGCCCACAGTTAAAGTCTAATATTAACTTCACAAGAAGTAAATGGAGCTTATTGCTGCTGCTCCGGATTTTCCATCTCGGTTCATGAGCTGTTACCTAACGTTGTTCCAAAACCTCGGTGTCACATGCTGGGAAAGGGGGGGGAACGAGAGAGGTGGCTTTAATTTGTTACCTGAGTGTGCTCAGCCGACCACAAGCCAGATTTATTTCTCATCTACAACAATAAAATTTAAGGCCTGAGCCTTCCTTACTTGGTAGTGTGTAATTATTTTGCTTATTATGAGACTTGAAATGTTTATTCCAGTACTCGTGTCCAGGTTCCTTCTGCAAATGATCACGAACACCTGAATTAGTGCCTGCATCATGTGAATATTTGCATTCTGGGGTTGTTTGGGGTTGGGTGGCTTTTCAGCGAGCTTTGCTTGGGCTGGAGCAGTCCGTCCGAGCGCTCAGGGTCACGGGGAGGGAGTTCAGACCTCGTCCCCCACACAGTGACGTCTGCAAACTGCTGCTTCTTGCAGTTGTTTGAAGAATTGTTTCAGTCCAAGATCAACCATCAGGCATTTCAATAAATTTGTATGTGTTACTTATTTTAAGAGAAACCAGGAGCATTGCTATCATGAATAATACGGATGGTGGGATGGGTGGACATCCTGGATTTAGAGATGTGCTGGGCAGAGGCAGGAGGGACAGAGGGTGCTCGTTGTGCTCTCCGAAGCTCGGGAGTGAGCGATGTGGCCCTGCTTGGTGACGTGGAGAAGCACCCCAAAGACAGCGCAGATGACTTCTCTGACAGAAGCAGAGGGGCTGCAGATGTCTCCAAGCTGAGGAGGACCTCAAGTTCAGAGGCTGGAGTTTAAGCCAGTGAACAGGTACGTCACCGCCCTCTTGGGTCCCAGCCATTGTGGCCAGCCTTTTACGTGGTTTTATTTGAAGAAGAACGGAGGAAGCAGCATCCCCCCTGCCCTGAACTTGTGGACGCTGCTTGTGGTGGCCTCCATGCCGGGGTTTGGGGTCTGTCCTGCCACTACGGCCGCCCACCGTCCACAAGCTGGGGACTGGGAAGCCATCAGGGAGACAAGGGTGCAGCTGCCTGCTCAGCTGCTCTTAAAAACACTTTTAAATGCCAGAATGGTGCCTCCGACAGTCGAGTGGCTGGCTCGGTGATTGTTCTTCCCCAGTCACAAATACGTGACTGTTTTTGCTGCAGTTAGTTTATTTTTAATCATGTTGGGATTCAGCAACTGTTCCACGATCACAGAGCTGCGTTAAGCAGATGTTCAGAGCTTTACCATTAGAGTACTGAAAAAATCAACTTCAGCTTACTTTTAAATATGGTTTTAGGGACATCCTTGGATGTGTTTCCTATGCAAATCGCACCTGGATCCCAGAGTAAAACCACAACATAGTGACAATGAATATTACAAGTGGAGCTGTTGGAGACTGGACTGGTGATGATCATTTCGGTGCCTTTTGATCCAACAAATTCGAGGGATTTCATGCCGCCTTCTAACATTTCAGAGAGCTTGCAGTGAGAACGCTGTATAGCGTGGCATGCGGTCATTTCAAGTCTGAAATGCTCTTTTTCTTCTATTGATTATAAGAGGAACTGAAGAGGACAAATATACCATATGGTGTTTGCTCATGAATAGTTGCCTCTGACATTTTCAAAGGCAGAGCTTGATTCTGAAGTAGTACGATACTTGGGTGAATGTAGTCCTCTCAAAGTGCATCTTCACTTGAAGACCATGCTCACCACGCTATTTTGAACTGCCATCTGGCCACTGTCAGAGCCGGTTTATAACAATCACATTGCTAAATTCAAAGAGTAGGATTTTATTTATCAAAAAAAGGAGAGAGTCTGTGTTAAAAAGATTACCTTTTCTCACAGGGGCTTATTCCGTCGGCTCTTGGGTTGCAGCAGAATAGACTGCAACAAAAGGATCTCGAAAGTGTTGCTTTGATTAATGTTGCAGTGAAAAGAAGGTGGTTTAGGGAGTCTGTATAAATTTTTGTTAAGCTTTGGAGAGAATGTACCCAAGTACCTCTTTGACAGGACAGACTATACCTAAAAATATAATGAATTCCTGTGACATGTCACTGTTGCATGGAGTGTGCCTACACACAGATGGTATATTGTTTTATGTTTAAGCAATATATAATATTGCTCCCAGAAAATGGCAATAGATGTAGGTAAAGGTGCTTCAAGGTGTGATTTGAACTGTCTGCTTACTCTCTGTGCTTTGGTGTCACTGCATGTCTGATGACCGCTTAGTGCTTGGGCACTAGCTCTAGCCTCATGTTTGTGGGAGTTCCTACGTAGGTCATCTTGGTGGTGGTATAAATACCTGGGGCAAAATCTAGGGTAATTAAACAAACTTTGATAGTCCAGTCTGCAGAATGGAGCAGATATGAATAACCAGTGTGTGGTGGGACTGGCTCTGTGATCAGGGATAGCGGAGGGAAGAACTGTGATTGATTTGTTTGTTTGTTTTAAACAGTAAGGAGTTTCTCATTATATCCTATTTTTATACAGCTCTGAACTAGAAGCACACTTTATAAAACTGATTGGAACAGCCTAAGTCTAGTGCCAAGTCTAACACAAACAGTCCACAGCAGAGCAGCCTGAACCTCGCAGCTTGGCTAAAACCCCCGTCACAAACCAGCTGCTAAAACTGCAAAATCTCCAAGCTCTGCAGAGCCTTCACTCCTGTCTCCCATCCCCCATTGGCCTGGGCTGCTTGGGGACCTGGAGCTGCCAGTGCCTCGTCCGGAGTGCTGCAGCCACCCATTAGCGCCTGCCGGCTCTGCCAGGGGTGCGCAGGGAGCAGGGGGGAATGAGCTCGTGCTGATGCCCGGTCTCACTGCCATGGCCGGTACTTTCCCATCCCTCGCTGCCTGTTATGGCAGTTCCTTCCGTAACTGCCGCCAAAAACCAGCAAGGCACCGCCAGGAAATTCTCACAACTACTTAAAAGGAGCTGGTCTGCACTTCTAACTCTATGCAAACCAGTTTGGTTTTTGACTCAACAAGTGCGGGTGCAATGCTGACCGCGGTCACAATGCCGACCGTGCTCACATTTTTTTCCCCCTGCCATTTCTCCTCTGCTGCACGTTGACATTTCAGTGGAAGAAAGGCAATGCTGGCTTAGTGAACACCCTGGGAATGCCGTGTCTCCCGCAGCAGTGGTGAGCTGTGCAGCTCCGGGATGGAGCAGGGAGGGCCGGTCTGGCTGCTTCTCCATGGTTATTGCAGTAATTATTTCAGAATCCTGGGGCACCTCTCTCAGTCCCGCTGGCACTTCAGGAGGGAAGTGAAGATCAATGGAACAGTTTGAACTCAGCCAAGTCCAGTTTTAAAGGGAGGTTGAGCTCGAGGATGAGTAACCATCTGGCTGTGGACGGGTCTGGGTGATGGGACAGGCAGCACCATCGTGTTTCCGTGCAGTCACCGCGCTGCTCTTGGAGCAAGAACAGGGTGGGTTGATGACAGATAGATAGGGTGAAATAGGTTTTGAAATGACAAGTTAATAAAGAAAGATTCCCTTTAAAAATATGTGCTGTCTGCCCTCAAATCCTGCTGGGCGCCTGTTAACTGCTTCAGTGCCAGCAGGAGTGCTCAGCACACAGTGAAAAGCCTCTTTCCCTACAGAAGTTCAGTGCTGCATCTCCCCGTCTGAGAAGGACGACAGTGCTGATAGGAGATCGGATGGTGGAAAGAGCATGTGAACATACAGAGGTGATGAAACTCGCCTGCCGAGCAGTAACACGCAGAAAGGGAAGAAAATGGCTTCACCCCAAAGCATTTTTGCTCTCTTCTGCAAGGCACCTGTGCTCGTGAGTGGCTGTGTGCCAGGAAGCTGTCCAGGTAAGTCCTTCTCTGAAAAACTCAACAGCTTGCAGGAGGTGGGGGTGGAAGGAAACACAACACACAGTGTGCATGAACTGGGCTCAGCCAGGCACAGCAGATCATCTGTGCACGGGTGTGCATATAGAAATGCACGTGATTAATGTGCTGAATGCCTGGGGAAGCCTCTGGATCAGGCCTCTGGATTGGAAAGCTTCATTTCCCTCCTTATAGATCCATCTTTCCCTCTCCTCACACAGCTCAGCCACATTTCCTCAGCCTCCTTCGCCTCTGGAGATGTGAATTCCTTCTCTGTGATGAGAGCTTCTTGGCACTGTTGTAGGAATAAAAACACCAGGAGCCCAGGATACCACAAAGCAAACGCACAGAGGATCCGAGCTGTCTGCATACGACTCATCTGCTTTTTCAGCTTGCTGGAGGTCACTGATATTTGAGTTATTTCATCCCTGAGTGAGTAGCCCACATTTTTAGGAGTTTGATGAGCCTAACTATGTTTGTGAATGGGCAGCATGCGCATCCTGCTGAGGAAGACTCAGCAGTCCCCAAAGCAGTCACTGCTGGGGAGGAGGAGACCTTTAGCTGAGAAGGTCTCCTTAGGCTCAGGAGTCAATTGCTTGGCACAACTGGGTGTAAGAAAAGCTAGGCAAGGCAAGAGGGATGTGTGGTCTGCTGCCTTCTGTCCAGTGTAGATAAACAGCCTCCAGGGAGGTCTAGAACAAGAGACAACCCTCCTGGAAACAGCTAAAAATGATTTGGAGGGGCGTCCAGATTTTCCTAGTGTAATCCCATGCAACTGTCAGCTGTGAAAGGAAGGAAGAAGAAAAGCCTCTCTCCCCGGAGAAGACAGTATATGATGGTTATTCATCGTAGGCTGAAAAGGCTGTCACTGTCATTGGAGCGCTTCTGTTGCTAATTCAGCATGCTGAGCAGCTGGAGCCCTCTGTGGTCCCACCAACTGAGATAACTCATTATTCTCTCCTTACAAAAGGATGCAGAGAAATTAGCTTTTCAGGCCAACGTTTGCAGCAAATCAGGGGCTCATGCCAGCCGTGCATGGTCCATTCTGCCTCTTGCCCTTGGCTGCTGCACAGCTCATCCTGCTGCCTGCTTCTGGAGCTGCACCCCACCACCTTCCCAGTGCTGCCGGAGTTGGACGGGCTTTGCCTGGTCTGGGTGAGGTTCTCCATGCTCCCAGGGCAGAGGGACAGGTTTGGCTGGGAACAGAGACAGTGGTGGCACGTGGAGTGGTGCATCCGCAGAGAGCTGGCAGTGGCAGTTTATTTGTGTGTTGCCCCTTAATCCTCAGCCGGGCTGCGCCTTCGCTCAGTCTCTGATGGAAAAACAAATGGGAAACCGAAAGCAATGGTGGCAAAAATGTCAGCCCGTGAGCTGCTGAGCAACTGACCGAAATACTTAATCACAGAGCCATTTACAGAGGGGCTGAACAGCAGCAGCCTTAGTTTCTTCTTTTGGCTGTGACTTCTCTGTCTCCACAGACACCGACTGACGTTTTGCACCGAATGAACTGGCTTATTAAAAACCAGACGTGGGCGAGACCTGTTCGTCATCTCTCCACCGGGTGAGGGTCCGTTCCCGCAGCAGGCACTTGGTTGCTCTAAATGATGTTCCTCAAACTCGCGAACACAGCAGTTGCCAGTAAATGCTAAGATCTTCCATCCTCTCACCTGCCGCTTCGAGCTGTTCCCCCAGGAGCTGTGCGGTCTCTCTGTGCTGCTGCCTCGTCAGATGAGTGTCACCGTGCGCGTACTCGGTTTCCACTAGCCAATCCTTCTTTTCCGATTTGGGGGTTGGAAGCAAGGCAGAGCGCTGCACTGGGACTCGCTCTGCAGCCTGCTCCTCCCTGGTCTGCCCAGTGCCCTGGGATCAAATGACCCCAGCTCTGTGTGTCTGTGTTCAACCTCCTCTCTAAAATGTGAGGATGCAAAAAAAAACTTATTTTAGTCAGATTGATGAAAAGAGTGAGGTATCCTCTGGTTTTCTTCTCCGGTTGTTAAGATCTTACAGAAGAATAGAATGTTTTGGGTTGGAAGACACCTTTAAGGATCATGTAGCTTAGGGCAGTGAAGTTATCCTGGATGGGCTGAGTGGCAGCGTGCAGAGAGCCCACCTCCTGCACCAGCTCAACCAGGGGAAGGGCAGACACCGAGCCCACATGCCCCAGCCACTGTGACTCCTTTTCTGGCTGCGGTACCTGCTGAGCTCTTTGCTCAGCAGAGGCCATGAAAAAGCCAGGATCTGCTCTTTGAGGAGATGGACAGAGAAAAGAAGGGCTGGAGGGAGAAACCGTGGGAGAGAGGCAGTCGAGGGGGTATGGACCTGAGCAGGCAGATGGAAGATGTGTGGCTGAGCAGTGGCTTCAGGGACTCCCACCAGGTCCTTTTTGCATCTGGAGTATCTGGGGTGCAGAACTGCAGCCAGACAAAGGTGTTCTTCGGGAGGTTGGCCCCAAGCTAGGGCTGTCACTCTGGAGGGCAGCTCTTTTGAGCAGGTGGGAAGAGCTGTGCTTCCTGGTCAAAAGCCAACTGTTGGACTTGTGAGTTGCGCAGCTCTTGAAGCGGTGAGCTTCTTTGCCGAGCACGGACCGCCCTCTGCAGGGAAGCTCATAAAAGTGGGGTTCCTGGCCTTTCTAATTCACTGCCTGGGTTACACCCTTAGAGATCAATGTCACAGGGGTCTCAAACTGGTGGTAACGCCCAGGGAGAGAGCCCAGCCATGACCCTACATCCTCCAGCAGACTCCCATTTTTAGTACCTGTGACGTGCAGAAGAGCTGCAGGGTGAGGATGCTGGAGCAGCTGGCCATTTGACATCAAGCTTTTGCCCCTGCAGGGAGAAATAAAGGGATCACACCTGTCTGGGATATGTGTGAGCCATGAGGAGCAGCTGCAGGTCTGGACTTGCAGGGTGGCGAGCGCTGAATGAAGCTAGGAGGTGCTTTGTCTTGCTGAACAGCATCTGGTGGGTTTTCTCCAGCAAAGTATTTAAGCACGTCATCACCAAGCAGGTCAGCAGGGTCATTTAAGTCAAGGGGGATGGCTCTTGTGCTTCGTTGCGTGCATGTGTGTGGCTAAGCACTCTGTCCACCTGGGTTGGCATTTAAGTAACAGAGGTTAGAACAGAAAAAGAAATTATGCTGTGAAATTATGCTGTTTCTGGTGACCTGAGTCCACACTGCGCAGGCCACCCGGATTGTATCAATGTGTCTAAAAAATATAAATTCCCATCTTCAGCTTGGAGGGTACATTCACTGCACCCCCTGACAAAGGAGGCAGGGAGTAACCTCTTCATGTGGGACTGAACTGATAGGTGTGCCTGCTAAATTAGGTGGCTTTTAAAACCCCAAGAAGCTCATGCTTTGTAGCAATATTTTAAAAATTCTGTTGGAGACTGCTTTTTCTCTCCTAGAGAGAAGCAAGGGATCTGCAAGGGGGAGCTGAAAGTAAGCAGTCCAAATCCTTCTGAACAGTAACTTGGTGCTGCCACCGGTTTGCTCATTAACTCCGTGCCCTCCCAGATATTTGGGACAGGGATAATGTCCAGCTCACATTCACACCAGTTTATCAGCAGCTGAAAAAGTACAATGTCTTGTTGTTCAAGCCTGGAAAGTAAAGTATCCAAAAAGCAACATGTATTCTCTGATGGCTGCAATTTGCAGCCTGCGGGAGCTTTGGGGAATGGCTCAGACTGAGGCAGAGTAATGAACCGACTCTCCTGGGCTCAACCATGCAGAAAACACACACCGGCTGCAGTCCTGCGTGCCCGCTTCCAGACCTGGCCACAGGCTTTCCCTGGGGACCTGGGGGGACCGCTGCGGTGAGAGTTGGCATCTGGAGGTTTTTGCTGCTGACAGCTTCAAAGAGCTTCTGCTGGCAGTTTCCCGATTAGGGACTGCCAGCACCTTTTGTCTTCGACTGACTCCTGGAGCAGTGGAGGAGCAGCCCTGAGAGTGCATTAAATGAGGGCATTAAATAACACCAGAGGTGCGAAGGGACCCCAAACCCCTCCTCAGGACAGAAGGGACTGCGTGAGCCTGCAGGTCAGGCAGCCTAAGCTCAGGTCCTGCAAAGAAAAGGGTGCAAATCCTCCTGGAAGCCATTTTCGAGTGCCTGGAGTGGATAAAGGTGGTCAGGAACAACCGGCATAGATTTACCGAAGGTAAATTCTTCCTGTGATGGCGGCCCGATGGATTTCTTCTTTCAGCACACTGCCTTTAGACCTCTGGTCAGCAGACTTGGAACAGAGGTAGGATCTGTGGCTTCTGCAGCTCGGTGCCCTGCCATCTTTTATCCTCCAGTGCCTTTCAGCAGTGGCTTCATTCAGCCTTGGCCTACCTGATCCTCAGACTGAGGAAAATAAGCCTAAGCTGGAAAAAAACCACTTGCTGGCTACATAGGTCTGAATTTTCAAGTGACTCCAGTTCCCTCGGTCTCTGAAAAATCTTATTCGTGGAAGATGTCAAGATTCGGCGACTTCCATTCACAGCAGTGTTGATGAAATCTTGACAGAGTTAGGTTCTCTGTAATTTAAACTACAGAAGAACTTCTGAATAAGTGCCAAAGCTTGCTTTATAGCAGAGGTTTTGTAGCTGGCTCACAACTCTCTATCCGAATATCTCATAATGAAGACGTCTGACACTGTTCCAAATCCAGATGTCTGCGCATTCTAGAAAGCGATACGATGCACAATTGCTGTAAAGGATTTATGGCTTTTCTTCTTTATTTGAGACATAAAATCTTATCATATAATTGCTTCTCCTTGATCACATTTCTAATATCAGCCTTCTCTGCAGTGGGAGTTAGGTTTCACCATTCAGCTAGCAATATGTGGCCAGTCTGTGTGCGTGTCGGATGACTTGAAACGCAGAAGAGTCCAAGCAGACACAGAGGTAACATCGTGGCTCAGCAACTACATCACTGCTTTAGCAGAGTCCCATGGATTGCTTTGCCTTCAGCAACGTTCAGCAGGCAAATGGTACCTCCGACAGCAAAAGCTCTTTCTCTGTAGCCAAGCTGGTGCTCTGCTTATCAGCTCATGGTCTCTTTTCTCACATCTTTTGCAGGAAACAAAGTTGATTTGCACTGGTTAGGATGCTATCCTTTGCTAGTCTTGTAGAGAAGTCAGGGTGGAGATGATGATGTTGGCCTAACAAATACAGAAAATTCACTTTTTGGCCTCTTAAGCCGGTACAATTTGGAGAGCTACGAAGGTTAACAGATATTTTTTTTTTAAATCTTGCCATTATTTTTGACTGTCACTGCCACATAGAGACAAAAGCAGACTGTTCTTATTCGAGAGAGTCTCAGGTCTGAGACGCCTGTGTCATTGCCTGGGATCCCAAGCTGAGAGCGTGGTGTGCATTAGTTTAAAGCAGAAGCAGCAATCATGGAGCGTGTGTCTGCAGAGGACCTTTAACTCCTTCCTTTCAGGTCTCACCACTGGCTCTGCTCAGTCCCTGTGGGGTCCATTCTCATTCTGCAGTAGACACCCACCCGCATTAGGTGAGCGAGAGAGACAGGGCAGTGCTGTGTGCTGATTTCAAGACCGTAAACCCGGGTGCAATGTCACCAAACCCTTACTGGTGGGGCCAGACTCTCCCCTGAGGTGTCTGAGTAACACCTCTTATAGTTTAACAGAAGTCGGTGGGACTTTCAGACTTCTAAACCCATTGTGATTTTAGTGTCAAGTTTTTGGTACTTTTTCTACCCACTTTGGTCAAATACAGGCAGGGCAATCCCAACTTGCTATACACTGAGCGAGCAGAAGAGGGCAGTCCTTCCCCTCTGTACTTGCTCTATTTCATGCTTGAATTAAGTCTCAAAGCCACCAGTGGATTCTGCAAGCTTCTGCTGATCTGGTTACAGTGGTCCAGGATGGGGATAGATGCAATCCCTGAAAGACATCGCTGCACTGGAGCAGAGCCCACCGCCAGCACAAGTCTATCAGCAAGGCCACACTTTCAGCTTACTTGCTGTTTTCACAGCAGAGCTGCAAGTGTGGAGTATCCGTGAGGATTATGTTGGTCCTCAGCCTCCGCCTAGGTAATCAGAGAAAAGGGAGACAGTGAGAAACCATTCAAACCCCACAGTGAAAATTAACTGGTTACTTCTGCGATTAAAGGAGGCACATTAAAGGCACAAGGTTTCTCTCGTGAGCCTAAATTTTCAGCCTCCATTCAGGCCCTGTGTCCTTCTGTCCTTCCATCAGGACAGCGAAGGAGCTCAGCCACTTGAGAAGACCATGCTGCAGTGACCATGAAATGCTGGAGTTCAGGATCCTGCGTGGAGGAAGCAGGGCGATAAGCAGGATCAAAACCTTGGACCTCAGGAGGGCTAACTTTGCCCTCTTCAAGGAGCTACTGGGAGGAATCCCGTGGGCTGGGCTATCGAAGGCAGCGGGGTCCAAGATTGCTGGTTGCTCTTTAAACGTCACTTCCTCCATGCTCAGGAGTGGTGCATCCCCCTGAGAAAGAAATCGAGCAAAGGAGGCAGGAGACCTGCATGGTTAAACAAGGAGCT
>Ga0065711_1035717_pt1 | contig 21923 bp, 14 predicted proteins | sample Hoacrofraction12_FD_59098 | JGI IMG/M metagenome (GOLD analysis project Ga0065711, IMG submission 59098) | Hoatzin crop microbial communities from Cojedes, Venezuela - Epithelial fraction 12 v2 (version 2) | ecosystem: Host-associated > Birds > Digestive system > Esophagus > Crop | place... | reverse complement strand
CGGGGGGGGGGTGGGGGAGGACAGAGGAGTAAAGGATGGGAGAGGAAAACTGAAGTTATTCTTGCATGCATCAAGAAGCACATACAATCTCTGTAAGTCAGGAATTACACTGTCATGGCAAGCATCCCAGCATCAGACAGGGGACTTACAGTATTACGGGAAAAAAAATAAATGTAAAAACTTGACCAAAACTGAAGCGTGAAAATCCACAAAGGTTAACTATTTCATCTTCTCAGTCAAAGAACTGACTTCTTCCCTGTGCTTTTTTGTTTGGTGAAACAAAACAGGTCCAAATCATTACACTGATTTAAACAGAATGAGGATGTTGGGGTTGGTGGTTTTTTTTTAAAGTAATATTAACTAATAAATTTCTGATATATGTTGTGATACAGCAATCTGAGGCAATATTTTTGCTCTCAGAAAAAAACAAAACAATGGGCCACATCTAAAAATTCACAAATTAAACAACACCACAACAAAGTGATTAAGAAATTTAAAAGCACTGGCATGGGGAAAAAGAAAAAAAAAACCCAACGAAACGTATTTTTAGCTATGCTTTGAAATTAGATGGTGAACAGATGCGCAGGAAGATAAAGGAGGGCTCATTTCAGGCAGCACAAGTTTTAGGCAGCCTTTGGTAGGACCAAAAGGCGTCTGATGCTAGATGAGAGAGGTGAGATCAGAGAAAAGCTGTGCGAAAGCAAGGTGACTTTGAAAATGAGGGCCTCGCGGGAGAAAGAAGTCTTTCGAGAGAGGTGCCACACATCTGTCTTGTTTATGCAAAACCACCTGCTTCCTACTACCACCTCCTATTACTGATAGCAAAGCAGTAGGTGGAGGGTCTTCACCTTCCTCTGTCTTAACTATCCTGTGTTTCCATTATCTCCACCCTGCTAGCTCCCTGTGCTCCACAGCCTCACAGGAATCCTATCAGAAAGGCCCCTTTTTTGTCAGTTGTACGTGACAAAACCTTTCCAGTAAGCCAAAGCCACGCGGCAGACATCTTGCTAGAGCACAGGCAGGGAACACCGCACGTCAGCTTCCAGAGCATATGTGCAGGGCTCTGCTCTGCTTGACCGGTGCTCAGGCTAAAAACATCTGCTTGAAATTTTTGTATGCTGCATCCAAGGTCTAAAATTTAAACACAGCATTCTGGGTGTTTGAAAGCTAAATTAAACTGCCAGAAAGCCTGTAAAGATGAAAAAAACCCAAACCCTCTTGAACCGATGACAATTCCTGCTCTTACTTTTCATTATATCCTTACATTACAAATAATGAACTTAATTGTTAATAGATAACCAATGGCAAAGAAATGCTAGGAAGCAGCAACTGGAGCCTATTCAGCTGTTTGCAGGAGGTGGATTTTATAATTAGTTCAGAGCAAAAAATCCCCTTTATTAGCATATTAATCTTGTTGAACAGTATTCATCTTTTTCACATTATTTTATAGTGTGCTATTCCTTTATCAATCATTCAATTATAACACAAGTGAGATTACTGGAATTTAATCTAGGCACTTAACAAAAGGTTTCCTTCCTCTTCCTTTCCCCTTCAGACAGGGAATTTAGAAGACTTTGGGCCACATACTACACAGATCAATGCCACTGCTCAACCCAGATTATACTGTCGAATAGTCAACGTAACAGGTTTTTACCTTGCATCCTGAGCCCAGACTCCTTAACCATGGTCCAGGGGAAGGGACTATTAAGGGGGATTTTATGTGCATTTTGCATGGTTTTGAAGGGACTACTTTCAAGAGTAGAGTTGAGTCAGTGGCAAATTTTCTCAATAAACGCATCCTTTCTTTATAAAATATTTTAATTTGCCAACAAGAAAAATGATTGCAGTAGTTTGTATTTTCTACGGCAGTATTTTTTTGTTTGTGTTGTTTTGAAGGATTAGTGATGTTAGACCAAAAAAACTGGCAAAACAAGGTGCAAAATGGGAGAGAAAGGGACAGAAAACAGAAAGAGATGTTCTGACTCATTTTTTATTTAATTATTTTTAGTTTGTGAATTTATGATGCTTCCCAGGATTTCTATCCTACTTTAAGAATGAAAAATGCATTAAAGAATTACTTCTCTACCATCACCAGTCAGAAAAAAACCTGTCTAAGTTCAGAAAGCTCTAAGGGTTTGCCTGTGTTGCAGCAACCCATTAATGCAAACCTTGCCTTCTCTTGGGGTACTGGTGAGAGGATGAGCCCTTCTTCTGCTTCTCCCCACTTACTGAGTACTTCTCTCCCAGCGATTTCTGGAAGGACCCCTCAAGGTCCACACTGTCAGCTTCTCTTTCTGCTCCCCAAGAAAACCCTAAGCCTTGGCTCTGCTTCGCTCCTTCGCTTTGGCACACATTTTAGGTAAGCATGCCATCACACCTTTCGAATAAAGATGCCAGCCATGCCTAAGGGTGGCCAGATGTGACATGTTAAATGCGGCTGAGGAGTTGCAGAAGGCTGGGCAAGATTTAACACAAGCTGTGACTTCACTCATTAAGCCGACAGCGAGGAGTGACCAGTACGCCTGGTGACAGAGTGGTTCTGTCACTCTTGGCTTTGCCTGCCTAACAGAACAATTTGGAGAGAAATACAAAACAAAGTCCAAAGGCAGGGTATGCCTAAGCAGGCAGGCAGAGATGCTGTTTTGATTTACAGATAAGGAGGACAGCATGTCATCTTGTTCTCTACTTGAGTTTCAAACGCAGCATGTCACTGTAGGGGGATGGGTGCTTAGATAAAGTTTCACCCCTGCATCTCTGAAAATAAGACATAGACCTGGGAATGGATGACAGTTCTTTCTTTTTTGCTTTGTGTTGCAATGGTAGAAAGTATCACAGAGTTCCTAATGAGGTAAAAATTTACAGGAAGGATGGGGCACGTTCACTGAAGGTAGCACAAAAATTCAGCATCTGTGTGGGATCACAGCTCTGCTATGTACAGGGACTGCTGTTAAACAGTTAAAAAACCCCACACACAAGCGGTAGTATGTCTTCTTACAGAGAAATGTCTGCTGCAGCTAGGAGAAATTAACTGGCTTATCCCAGCACATTCTTGCATGTCAATGTCTAGCTTTTTAATCACAACCTCCCTGTGTAATATGGAAATTAAGAACAGCATCATTTTCCAGTAATTACCAGAAACATACACATTTTCCAACAGGGTGACATTATGTCATGAATTCCCTTGTCAAGAGGAAAAAAAGACAAAACATATCATACTTGTTCAAGAAAGCAAAGTGATAGATTTGTCATGAGGGTAATCATCTATTAAAAAAAAATCCACAATTATCAACTTCCTGAATTTCTGAAAAGGGATTCGTTTTCTGCCTGAGCTAATAATGAACATTTTTCTTCTATTCATCATCTTCTGTTATTTTCTCTCTTGAGATTCATTTATCACTAACTACTGAACCCAAGAAATAAAAAATAGGCAACATCCCCTTTTGAAATAATGGCTTAGAAGACTATTAAATCAGGAGGCAAAAAATGGATTTCAAAGATATACATTAGAAATTCTTCTAACAGCTGCAGGTTTTTCACAGGGGATCTGCACTGCCAGTTTAGTAAAGGTAGTAAAAGTAAGTTCATTCTGTGACAGAAGAAAGTGAACAGTAAATTGTTCGGGGTTTTTTTTTCAGATAAAACTCACAATAAAAGGAATGAAATTACAGAAATAACGAGATCAATGGCACTATAAAATGCATTTCATGTTATAGGAATTAGTCTAGGATAATAGTTCAAGCACATTTTAAACCCAAAATAGCCCACCTTAAAGCAGATCATACAGATGCCTGCAGCCTTACGAACCCTTCTGCCCATGCACAGCTCCCAGCCTGTTGGAGCACTGATGGACTGTTCTGCGCTCTCGAGACACGGAGTGACAGCCACGCTGGTGGGGAATGGCTCAAAATGCCTTTTCTATGGTACAGTGGGGCCTGAGGCTCCCCAAGGATCTCAGAGTCCCAGTGTTGCCGAGCTTTCTCTGCTGCTGGCATCCCTGCTCCTTGGCAGAGCTAAGAAATGAGACATTTCTGGAGGGAAAGGAGGAAAACATGGGATTTGGACTTTAATTCTCCTCTTGTAAGATTCTGCTGTTGCATTGTCTTGTTATCCCTACCTTGTATTTTCCAACAAAATGAGCCCTCATATCCTCAGCCTGTGGAAACATGGGAAAGAAGATCCCTTACAGACAGCAGATGGAAGGAGCAGGACTTTCTTCTTCAATTTTGAGTAGGATGGAGAGAAGACCTCCCCAAATTCCCTCTTACCTCACCCCTTGCTCAACCTTTTCTGACACTCCAGGCAAAAACCATATGAACTATCGCTATTGGAGGTGCTTGCCTGCTGCTAATGAATGCACTTTCGCAAGGTTATCACGCAAGCGCACTCAGATCACTCGCTTGGGTCCTGGCAAAGGTCTCTGGGCAGATCAACCAGTCTAACTTCCAGAAGGAGACTGTCGAGAGGTGTGCTTCAGCAGCTCCAGGACACTAGGATTAACATCAAGGGACAGGTTTCTGACATTAATTGGTTCCATACTTTCCACGCTGTCTCACTGGGATGCTGTCCAAACGCAGCTTCCTGCTCTAACTTGCTATGCTAAAGCAAGTGTATGGGATTTGAAAGATTACTCTCTTAGATTCTAGCTTGTTGGTCTGAAGCCAAAATGCAGACAACACCTATGAAGCCCCAAAGCTCAGCAATTTCAGTATGCAAGGCTGCCTCTGTGCAGGAGAGGCTCAATTTCACTGGCTTGCAAAGCTGACAGCAAAGCACAGACCCTCTGCGATTAATTTCTACAGTGTTTCCAAAGCCATGGGGCAGCAGGAAGGGATGGGTGTAAATTCAGTCTCTGCATTTGGACAGTGTGGTGATACGCCTTCTGTTTTTCTGAAGTCAACGCCAAGAAACAGCCTGTATGGGTATTCCCTTAGTTAAGTCAACGCAGCGGCTTTCCTCTACAGACTAAGCTCATGGGCCCCCTGCTTAGGAAGCAGAGACAGCTTTCAACAGCAAATTCTCATCTCAGTGTTGTGTGAACTAAAAGTGGGATTGGAGGAGCAGCAAGGGCTTCAACATCTGGTATTAATGGAATCAAATCATGCCACAGGTCAGCAAAACAATTTTATTCACTAGGTGATTTCTTGACACTGATTGCTCTAACACAGAGTTGCCAACAAGCCCAGCTACTCCTAGGCAGCACCCTAGAAGTAAATACTCACAGCTGTTTCTAGATTTTTGCATAGAGGGTATTGAAATGGATTCTCTGCTTAACATAGCAGACAGTGAGAAAGAACAAAGCATGAAATCAAATTCCATCAATCCTTTAAATTTGTTTATGCAACCCATTGTTACTGCTCACAGAACAGCTTTGGCAGGCAAAGGCCGTGACAAAACGTAGTCTTAGTTTATATAGAGCAATTTTTCCCATCTGCCATTCAGTTGTTTTGTATTGATTTCTCTTCATGCAGTTCCAAGTTTAACCCGGGCACAGCCGCATTGATCCAAGAAAGCTGAAGTAATTTCTTTCTTCTAGTGAAGAAGAAACTGGACAGGAGACGGTACCTATCACCATTTTTCTGGTAGGAATATGTCAGAAGCTCTTTCCTGTAGCACTGATGTAGATTAAGCCTTCATTTATGGCTTTTCATACAAATATTTCTGGTAATTCCATTTTATCTCTGGCAAGCGAGATGAAATTCACACTGAGGAGCATGTTCTCAAGTAACTCCTTCCTTCACATGGGAACGAACTGACTCAGCACATGAATTATGGAATCACAACTGCGCGGTGCCATATCACAGCCCTTAGATTTATAAAGGAGATTTTTTGTAAACTATAAACAGCGCTGCTTGGGCTCTACAATAAAGGGATTTGACCTGTATCTACCTGGCCCCGCTTTATTTATATGCTGAATTGGCACACAGGATGTGTGCTAAAGGTGGTTTGCAGAGGTCACAAGTGCCCATTAATTTCTGTGGAGTCCCTTCTTCAAAACCTTTCTGGTCACTGCAGAGTCATGACAGAAATTATAAGCAGCCAGCAGAATTATGGCAACAGAGCATCTGTCGTATGTGATGAGAGGAGGAGAGGCTGTTTGCCTTAGTAAGGCACAGTCTGAAATGAAGACCTGCTCACACCAAGCAGGGGGAAGAAAACTATTTAAGTTGAAAAAATCTTTCTAAGATGACCACAAAGGCATCCAAATTAAAGGACTGTTGAAGCAGTGAGGTTTGGAGCTGCCAGTCTAACTACCAGTAAGGCTCAGAAGGTTCCTCTCAGTCCTTTTGTTTCTATGGTAGCTGTAAGCCCTGATATGAAAAATTCCCAGTGGCACAGGAGTACTACAGATACATTAAAAAAAATTCAAATGTAAATGACAGGAATCATTATATGCTGTCAAGGAATTAATCTGACTTAATTTTAAGGTTTTTCAATGAGCAGGTTCCACCATACAGCATTCTCCTGGAGAAACTGGCTTGGATGGGCGTCCTCTTTGTTGAGTAAAAATCTGGCTGGATGGCTGGACCCAAAGAGTTGTGGTGAATGGATTTAAATACAGTTGGTGGCTACTCACAAGTGGTGTTCCCCAGGGCTCAGTATTGGGGCTCAGTTCTGTTTAACATCTTTATCAATGATCTGGACGAGGGGATCAAGTGCACCCTCAGTAAGTCTGCAGACAACACAAAGTTGGGAAGGAGCATCGATCTGCTTAAGGGTAGGAAGGGTCTGCATAGGGATGTGGACAGACTGGATCGATGGGCCGAGATCAATTGTATGAGATTCAACAAGGCCAGGTGCCAGGTCCTGCACTTTGGTCACAACAACCCTATGCAACGCTACAAGCTTGGGGAGGAGTGGCTGGAAAGCTGCCTGGCTGAAAAGGACCTTGGGGTGCTGGTCAACAGCCGGCTGAACATGAGCCAGCAGTGTGCCCAGGTGGCCAAGAAGGCCAATGACATCCTGGCTTGTATCAGGAATGGTGTGGCCAGCAGGAGTAGGGAAGAGATTGTGCCCCCGTACTCAGCACTGGTGAGGCTGCACCTGGAGTACTGTGTTCAGTTTTGGGCCCCTCACTACAAGAAAGACATTGAGTTGCTGGAGCACATCCAGAAAAGAGCAATGAGGCTGGTGAAGGGACTGGAGAACAAGTCTTATGAGAAGTGGCTGAGGGAACTGGGGTTGTCTACTCTGGAGAAGAGGAGGCTGAAGGGAGACTTTATTGCTCTCTACAACTACCTAAAAGGAGGTTGTAGTGAGGTGGGTGTCAGTCTCATCTCCCAAGTAACAAGTGATAGTACGAGAGGAAATGGCCTCAAGTTGTGTCAGGGGAGGTTTAGACTGGATATTAGGAAAAATTTCTTCACCAAAAAGGGCTGTGAAGCATTGGAACAGGCTGCCCAGGTAAGTGGTGGAGTCACCATCCCTGGAGATGTTAAAAAAATACATAGATGTCATTCTAAGGGACATGGTTTATTGGTGGTCTTGGCAGTGCTAGGTTAACAGTTTGAGTCGATGATCTTAAAGGCCTTTTCCAACCTAAACAATTCTATGATTCTATGTAACACTAAATGCTGTTAGAAAGTGTGATCGCTTTTGTCCATAGCCACCTTTCAATGCCCTCTGAAGTCCCATGAAATCCAGTGAGTTTTATTTACTAGCAAAGCTTCATGGCAGACACGGCGTCAACTGCAAGAAACCTGCAATTCTTTTTTACTAATGAGCATTGTTACATTATTGTGTGACAGGAAGAATATGCCCCAGGGAATAGGCCCCCCTGAACATTTCATCCTCCCTGGAATATGTGTTTGCGAGATAAGTCGTAATAAATATAATGTGCCCATTGCCTAACCTATTGGGAAAGAGCAGGTACACAAACCACTTGATGCAAATATGAGAGAACCTGCTGGCAGGCATGGGCATAGATTAAATGCCATTTCCAATCAGAGCACTATAGAAAAAGCCCAGGAATGCAGCCCAATTGTGTAGTATCTGGAAATCGTCCTCTTTCTGTTGACAGGAATGACTGACAATAGCAAGTCGTGTCTTACAATCCCTAGTACAAAAATTCAGGAAATATCAAAATGGCCAGCAGAAAACTGCAGAAAAAAAAGAGGTTCAAACTGGCAACTGACAGTAGCCCAAAATGACTCATACTAGCCGAGGAATCCAAAATGTGCCTTGGTAATACAGAATTCCAAACTTTAAGCATGCCATCAATGAAGGGCACAAAGAGGCCTAGAGACCTAAAGACTATTTGGTTTTTACTTCCAAATAGAAACTTCTAATTTATGAGGATAGTCAAGTGATGTTTCTTTAAACGGGGTTAAGAATATGATTCACATTCTCATTTTGCTGAGCACCCAACCAGAATGTCCTTCTCTTCTCCCATTTGGATAGCCATCATCGGACACAGCTTCCCTACCTGCTCCCAAACTCCCAGACCAAGTTGTCTAAGCTCTCCCCATCAGTTGAGCATATAAGAAAAAAAAGTTCCAACCATTTCCAAGACGAGAATGATAGACAGGATGTTGAGTCGTAAATGAGGATATTTGGAATACATCTGTGGACATATAGATTGTCATTCGCTACTCAGCGCATCTCCAGCTCAGAGGAATGGATTCTCTTTGCAGCAGCAGCTGTTATTGTTTGGATTGTAAATAGTCATAAGCCATATGGCATGGCAGAAGAAAAAAACTTCACATTTTCTCACATGGACAAATATTATTATTGCAAAGCATAAACACATCAATATATGTGTCTTTCTCTGGGGAAGCATATAGCCTTCAACCTGATTCTAAAAAAATTACTGGCTTCTAGATGAGCAGATTACCTGTAAATATTGGGATTGGATTTTCAGAATTTGGACGACTTGACAGAAGACCAATGCAGGAGTGCACTAGATACAGTGCTCCCAGTTCCACAGATGGGATGAAAAAGAAATGCAGAAATAGAGGTAGTAAAATGGGAGTGAAAATTGAGCGGGGAATTTCCATAATAGTCGCATATAGAATGTATTTCAGTACCTTTTGCTGTCTACTACCCAACTCCATAAAAGCAGCAGGGCTGTGGCATACCATGCAAATGGATCAGCAGTTTCTTCATGCAGGTGAATTTGAACTTCCCACCTGGTCAGCAATGGGAAAAGCATTTCAGATGTCGGTGGACTGTAAGTAGACAAAAGCAGGCCTCTCCAAAACTGTGCGACCTCTGCTTGGCAAGGGAAGCTGGCTGCAATCAGCTTTTCATAATTTGGAACATGAAGAAGATGCAGCCCACTCACTTGGTGTGCCTGAGCTTACAAATCAGGCGTTACTTCCTCTACATCCAAGACTGCAGGAGACCTGTTGAGTTCTGAAGGGTTGCTTTCTTTTTAAACCATTATTTCTTCAGTGCTCTTTCACTTCATTTTCTAAAACCTGCTAGTGCTTTTATTTACGTTATCGCTAAAGCACTTTTTAGCATGTCTTTTTACTGTAAGCACTTTAATTAAGAAAGTGTGATCACTCTTTCCATTGCATGGTGAAGCTGGCAACACACAGAGTTAACTTACAGTTTTGTAGGGCCAAGTTTCTGAACTACATCCCAACAATCTCAGCAGAGTGACACTGCACTTGCCAATAGCAAACACTTGCACATCCTATTTCTATGGTCAGACAGACCCCGCAAACCTGTGACCTGGCAATCAACAGTTGGTTTGTCACACTCTCCTTCTCTCAGCCCATTCGAACACTGCCTTGACACCAACTGGCACGCCACGGCAGTTCTGAGTTTATACGAAGAAAGCCCCCTTCACTGAGAGATTTTATTGGTGATGAGCTGCACCCCAAATGAAACGCTCTGGCAGATGGTAAGGACAGTGGGGCACGACTGAGACCACAAGTAATGCCCGGGCTCAGGATGCCGGCAGCCACGAAGGGAAGTCCAGAGACCTTCTGCATACATCAGCCCTCGTTGAGAGTCACCAAACTGTCCCACAGATACAAAAAGAGGCAGCAAATCAGTGTCTAACAGCAACTGAGGCAAACAGCCCCCAATCTTTCCACAGGACTTGTTTGTCCCACATCAAACAGTCGCTTTGCTCTAACGACCTGCCTCCCACCCTCCAGTTTTCAATGTAAGACAACTATAGGATTAAACACTGCCCTACCCACTGTTACCCTTTTTACCCTGACATCGTCAGCCGCCTTCCGGTTATCATGTATTTCTTTAGCAAAACTCAAAACTGGAACTGAGGTCAACAAAATGCCTGTGACCAGAAGAATGGGTCCACTACTGTCTTTGAAGCAATAGCACGTCCCAGAGAGTTTTCTTCCTTTTGTCTTTGACCCAGGACAGCGCTCAGCCCAATGACCCAATACGGATCAGCTATCCTGACTTACTCTCGCCAAGCTGGCTAGATAACCCCATCCGCAAGGGACATGGGGAACCAGCTCACCAGCTTCCAGCGCTGAGATACTCTGCGGAGCGACTGGAGAATCCCTTCCAGACCTCAGCTCTGCACAGCAGCGCTACTGCAAACCTCACTAACAATGCGGACACTGGCATGTCTCCTTTGTGACAACCAGCTGGCTTATTCCGTTGGAATGCAATGCATTTGCTGTTATATTTTGAAATGACAACCACTCTTTCCAGGCCAATTTATTTTAAAACCCTTCCTGAAAATTACAGTGCTCACACAACCATATCCCTATTTTTAAAAAATCACTTTTGCTCCTTTGGATGTTCTAAATCATCAAGCAGTTTTCAAGTGCAAAAACCAATGAGGAAAATTGCATTACCCTACAAGCCACGCTCTATGACAGGAAACATGGGCACTTATTTGAAATTTGATTTCAAGAGGTGGGAAATGCCATAGACAGATGTTTTCACTGCATCTTCTTCACAAAATGTTTATAAAGCTCAGGTCTGAGCGCAGGGCTCTGCTCTTGGCAGAGAGAGCTCACCTGAGAGAAGACTACAGTCAGGTGAAGATGGAATTGCTACTATTCTGGGAGAATGGCAGGAAAAAAAACCCAGTCACTGCAAAAAAAGAACAAACTGAACTGCTGTCTCAGTTTTAATTTTTAAGAAATATTTAAACCAGTTAACAAATCATGAAGGAGAAACATTTTCAAAGTCGTCACTGGACACCACCTCACCTGAAATAAATAAATTGCAAAGGTAACTTCCATGCATGGGAACCTGCTTGATATATCTGTTCAGACAGCCACAGAGGTTGTCTTTACCCACGACACTCTTGGTTTACAACCAGATTGCAGGATCACAGTCTCAAGGTTCAACAGGACGATCATTTCCACTTTCCTGCTGTCACGAGCTAATGATGTTCGTACAAATCATATACAGAAGACAGCAAAATGAAGAACTTCACAGCTTGCAAACTTGAACTAAGTTATACGGAAAAAGATCAACATAACTCCTACATGTCTAAAATTCAGGTCCTTTAGGTACTTCTCTGTTTTCAGCAGCTGGACAGCCAAATGGTTGCTTTAGTTGCCTTTTTTAAAACAAGGAAATACAAGTAAGTCCTCACAAATTTGAACATGTTTTATATTCATTATTGTCTCCCTACTGAAGGGCTGCCTATCGAGGAAAGACCTACAGATGGCTGACATGGTGTCATCAAAGACTAAACACCCCAAAGGAGTGAGAATCATAGCAGCCTTGTGAAGGAGACAAACATAACTGATATTTTAAAAATATGGAAACTGAAAAACTGGGGGGGAGAAGGTGCCTTGCTACACAAATAAAGTACAATTCACTTTGTAAGCAAGTGTAGTAAAATTGGTTGCATAGTGGCTTCCCCAAACTCACCTAAGGCTGCCTGTGGCAGTGCTTGAGACGGTACGCCAGACGCACTGATTATATGCTTTACCAGGTAGATCACACTGCCTCTCTCACTCAGAAAAAAAAAAAGAAAAAGTTCCTTAAGTTACTTTAGAAAACCTCCTGTTGATTTTTTCTTTTTTTTTTAGGCTAATATGAACGTCCTGATTACCATCAGCAACAAGAGAAGGCACAATAAAGTTTACTTGTCCTAACCTGCAGCTATGCAATGGTTACCTCCCTATACTTAAGCAGCATTATTTTGTCTGGCCTTTTTACTCTTCCAGGCAAAACTTGGACTTAAAAACCCCACTCTCTCTCTTTGGATAAATTTGATAATTCAATGACTGAAGTATTAGTTGCATTTTCATGGCAAAAAAAAAAAAAGAGAAAGAGACAAAAGAACATGGCTACTTACAGGACAGGCAGAATACAGTTAATGTAGTTTCCAGAAAGAGAACAATGATAATTAGTAATTTAAAGACTTTTTACCCATCTGAATAAAATCATGATTTTATTTTTCTTTTTTTTAAAGTAAAAAAAACACCCGCAAAACTCCTTAAATATCTAGGTAGCAATATCACAAATTATTTTGAAATCATGTTAAAAGCAGCTGCTTAGACAAAATGCATCTATTTAATGAGCTGACACGTTTCCCTTTCAGAAGTAGTCAGATGAACTAACTGTGAATCAGATTTGTATCTCAGTATTAAAAGAGAATTCACATTCCACTTTCCCATGGAACACGACAGCAAGCATGCCTGTTACTGTCTCTTCCCTTCTTTCATCGGTCTGTTATGTTTTCCACTTAATAAAAACCATACAGCCCTACAGCCAGAATACCAAAATCACTTCCATCTTAGTTTTCAGAAACTGCTGAATGAAATTCAGAACAAAAATAATCCCTCCTTCCCCACTCACATGGTTTACTCACCATCACTTTATTCCAAAACTCAGCTTCACTTGGAAAATGATCCATAATGATGAAATTATTTCTTCCTTTTTGAAAGTATCACTCCAATCATTTAAATGACTGAACGAAGAAAAGGAAACATTGTGCTCCACAGAGCACTCTAAACACGCACTGTTGTTTTCGCTGATGCAATAGGGCTTCTAAGCAAACGAGTTTGCAAGCAAGCTGGGTAGTGGCATTTTCCTTATGATTCAAAAGCGAAGTATGCCTCAGCTAACTGACTGCTTGCACAATGTATAATAAAGGAGCTCAAGGATTCATACATGTCTCTAACATAATCATTTCTAAAACTTCAACTTGTATTACCATCTGTAACTCTGCCACACCTCAAAAATGACGTGCCAGATACAAACTTTTACTGGGTGCTATGTGCAGCCAAGAGAAAGACAGCTTCAAGCCAGAGGCTTGCATTTAAAAGCCTCTGAAGTGTAAGTCCCTAAGGCGTCTGGTTACATTGTGTGTATGGAACATAACTGTAGATTCCTGCTTGCTACATATATAAATATCATAAAGTTCATCATAAGCTACACGTTAAAAACATCTGGTCTGCCACAACACATTACTAGATTAATGCACAAAACTCTTCTGATCAGTTACAAAAATGTATTTAAATACACTTATGGTTGCCACTTCTAACAATTAGCCCCTCCCACTGCCAAGTAAAGCACAGAAGAATTTGCTGCGCATTTTTTGAGAATTGGGGATAACAAGATGCAGGGACAATACAAATGCTGCATCTTCTTTTCCACAGACGCGCAGACCTCTTTGTGCCCCGAGAAGAGAGGCTGAAGAGTTTCGTAACAACTCTCTGCTGCAGATTGAAAAGGGATGAAATACATAACAACCTAATGACCCTCTGCTAGCTGGGAGACTCCAGCGCAAGATTCGTCATTTCTTTCATCTGCCTATCTTTAAAGCTTTTGGTCAGTTGCCTTCACACGTAAACCTTGTGAAGGTTCAAAATCTTTCAGGTCCCAGACTAAAAACACCAGTCCAAGCAAATAAACACTGTTGCAGACCTTTGCACGACTATCAAGCCCTCACCAGATTCAGTAGACAACCCTTTTTGCTTTGCAAGCTTTTGCTTTTTCTGACACGTTGAGGTCTGAGGTAGTATTCACTCTACGCTTCTCAACATTTCTTGTCAAGCTGGGACCGCTGCCCGAGCTGCAGCTCTTACTGCCTTGGAAGTTGCTGAGATAATCTGGATGAACATTCTCCACACCTCCAAGTTTTAACATTTAAAAGCTTTTGGTTTCTGCCAAGCTCCTATCTTTAACATCTTCCTCTGACGCCCCTCCTGTGCTTGCGGGCTCTTCTTGTAACTACGGGAAGGGAACGGGCACAACCAAATAGGAAGGGGGATGGAAGCAGGAGCGGTTCTGGGGGGACCTGAGCACCCACCCTTCACTGGGGGCTGAAGGGGCCTGAGGGCAGTTCGTGCCCATGGCCGCAGTGACCCCTCAGCAGCTGGGGTGTGGAACACTTACCCGGTGGATTTCTGCTGGGTAAGACAGTTGTAATGCCATTGCCCCATTAAATTATTAAAAATGTAGGAAAAGCCTTCCACCTTCTCACAGCTCTGGAAATTCTACCTATATATAAAATACCTAATAATAAAATATACATAAGTGTAATATCTATGCTATTATGGCCTGGACCACTTACACACTTGCAGACAGCATTTAATTAGATAAGTAGGACAGCAGGAGATTAAAAATGCCATGCCAATAAAAAATAAAAATGCCCGATAGAGTCGCCCAGGCTAGTAAAACATCCCTACCGGACTCCGACTGCATACTTTCGCCTGGGTTATACTTGTGCTGTTTAACACACCGATCATCACTCACAATCCAATGATCTGATTTCAGATTTCCCGAGTCTATGCCATCCCCAAACAATGTGGGATAAATTTAGATGCGCCTTTAATCAGCACTTATTCCCAGTTAATCACTTCAGTGTTCCACTTCTACAAACAAAATGAAATAAAACAGGATGCCGATCATCCTGTATCTGTCCAGAAAAAACTAATTACAAAGGATGTTGTTCGACAATAAATCTATTATTAGTGCTTTTCAAGCTCTTTGATTTGCAAGAACTAGCAAACTGTTCCTTATCAGCCTGTATCTTTTTCCTGCTTTATTCTGTGAATCCTGCAACTTGGCAAACGAATATAATTCTTCTGGCATTTTGGGAAACACAGACATCTTTGTCCGATTGCAAAGGATTCTTAACCCTCTGGGCTTTCCAGTTACAGCCAGGATGTCTCCAATACTTTATCTGCTGTTTTGAACCATGTACATTGAATCCAGTGGGTTGGAAATATGTCCTGTCACTGAGCTCTACTGTAAGCTCTAAGGAATTTTTGTAGATCCATTACTTTACCATGATAATGTTACTTAGGCATTTTATTTTGAGGAGCATTTGAATGTCTGTTACGAAATTTAATTTGCATGGAAAATTACCTCATCTTAGACTAGTTATTTCAAAAACCAGAAAACAATTTTGACAGAAATACTGTGGTGAAAAACTGCAGTGAAACGCTAAGTGACTAACTTCTTGGGTTTGAACTAATATTTGGAGGGGGAGGGTGACAAAAAAGAGTAAAGGGTGAGTGATGGCAGCTTATGCATTACTGGATCCGATATGCAGGAACTTGTGATAGAGATGGCAAGGAAAACCACAGAGGTGAAATGGCACACAGCAGAAACCAATTTTAAAAGCCTTTTTCTTTTTTTTTCTCCTTTTTTCTCCCTTGATTCTCATGCTACACAGCATAAAATCTTCCATCAGGATCATAATAAACATCTATCAAAGATCTTTCTCTGCTACCTTAACAGAAGGCCAAATAATTCAGAGACCAGTTGAAGTTCAATTACATTTTTCTGCAGTAACACAGAAAAAGGTGAAAAATAAATCACCTTTATGTACCCTTCCTGAAGTTCTTTTATATTGATCCCCCCAGAAAACATGTTGTGAACATGTCCATCATCTAGCTCCATGCTTCTGCCTGTACCAGGCAGACCCCTGCCCAAATTTGTATTTTAATTGCAATACCTATGTACTACCTACCTCCATGTTAAAATCATGCACTTGTACTAATGTCTGATAAATATTATCCCTTAGCACTTCAGCACACTTTACCCACCCTGATTTGTGAGAAGAATTTCCAAGGTTTGGTTTCTGTAGCAATCGCAAGTAGATTCTGTTTTTAATGACCTGTTTCTGAAGCAGACCTCGGTACCACAGTCACACACCAGTGGGCCATCTCTTCTCTCTCAGCTGTGGAAGTGCAGCAAGCCACCCCAGCGAGGGGCCTTCGTCACCTACTGGTGTAACACTGCAGGTTCCCCTTATCCTGGGGGTGATTCGGACAGCCCACCCTGACCTTACTGTGCCAAACATGACATGCACATGCATCTTTGTCCCAAAATTTAAAGCACACTGTTCTCCAGCATCTTCACTCCAATCTGACAAGGCAGAGGAAGATTTCACTTCCGGTTTACTGGGTGAGGTCTGGCTTCTGCAGCATGAAGTAAGGTTGCAGATCAACTTTTATTGACTGATGAAGTCTTACACTGGCACAGAAGTCCATAATCTGAATGTTAGGATCTAAAGTGAAATTCTTCTAACCGCTGACACAAGCATATGTGTTGGCTAATATGACAGTTAACCATTTTGGACTTCACTAAAAGCAAATTACATGCTGTTGGAAGGCAAGCAGCTAACTTGCAGCAGAGGCCTATGTCCCCTGCAGCTCTTTGGAAAAAATCCCTGATCATCAACAAAACTATTTTTAACTGCTCCACAAGTATTAACAAAACCGAGATTATTACTGTAGAAAATGTCCTGTGTTCTGTTCCTACACCACCGTGACCTCTGAACTTGCTCACTCGAGTTGTTGTCAAGTATGGCTTTTTAGCTAGTGGCAGCTGGCACCATGAGTATTTCTGGATTCAGTCAAGCTGAATACCAATTTTAAAAAACTTTAAAACACACATCATTGCATGTACCAACCCAGCTACAGTCACATCCTGGGTCCAGGCAGAGCCTCTTGTGGACAGGGCAACACTATCGCTAAAAAGAGCTTTGCCGTACACGTGTGACCTGCCAGCACCTTGCTTCCTACTTGCAGCTGCCTGTTTTATGACTGCCGACCATACCCCTCGAAGAGGGTTTCATGAAGTTACGCCAGGACGTGACATAGGTAGTTTGATATTCTTTGTCTTCGTGGCCTTCAGCAACGTTCCAGCTAAGGAGCACTGTGTACCAAGAGCCTGATTCGAATTAGCAGCATCCGAAACCTGGCATGCTCCTTTCTCCTGCTTCATACACGAATGAGTGCTGTCAGGTTGAAGCCTTATCTGCTGCAATGCAGGCTGCGTCTCAATACGTGACGCAGAGAGGAACGTGAGGAACATTATGGCCCTCGCTTCACTCAGGTTTGTAAGAAATGCCACTTCATAGAAAAAGAGATTACAGATGTGGAAATTATATAAAGCGGCTGAACCCTTCCAATATACACTTAGGGGAACTATAACATCGATACAGAAAAGCACACTATAAGAAGTGAAAGCACAACTGCAAGATTCATAACCTGCAATAGTAATTTAATAATCAAGCCTTTATAAAATAATATCTAACACCAGCTGACACTGGAGCTGACGGTACGTCCCCAATCAGTGCTAAATAATGCATCCATAACAATTGCCTATCACTTGATTATGCTAATGTAGTTGATACTAGATGCAATTCAAAGATTATTGAAGTCAATGAGTGTTCTTCATTAATGCCAGTGGAATTTGGATCAGATTCATCAAGTTCAAATATGAGAGAGGAGCTAGAAGTGTAATAGAGGCATAAGCAGCAATGGTGGTTCTAGTCCCTGGATATTAAAAATTATTGTATGCTCACTATACACCATGGCAGATCCTTGAAAACGGTTGGTTTGGATTATTTATGAAAAAGGTAAGTTATCAAACTCAACCCTGCTATAAATCCCCACTGTTACCTGTGCACGTGATCTCCTTTGACGCTCCAAAATACCAAGAGAGTTTTGATCATAAAATCCTACTGTTCTGAACTCTAAGTAAACTCTCCATACTGAATTCAGTTCTACACCTGGAATTCTCATTACATGAAATTGTAGTATTTCTAACTACAAGGTCTGAGGGGTGAGAGGAATTCTTTTTCCCTGTTTATTACAGAGCAGTACACGAGGATACAACAGAAAGGACCCTGGTAATTGATAAAATAAAGAGGAAATTGGGCACAAAGGTCTCTAACATCTCTAACAGTGACTCCAAATGCAAACTGTATAGCAAATTAGTGTAGCTATGTCCAGATTTACTAAGGGAACCTTACATTTTACTATTTGTCTTTGCCTGTTACGCTACAGAGATTTATAAGGATCAGGACAAAATTTGCTAGGAAAAACTTTATCACCCCTATACTGCACTTTCCTCAGTCCTCATTTTCATTTATTTAAAATGCTAGAAGAGCACAGAGACTTCAGAGGGGCTGGGACACTAAGCAAGGACAAAAAAGTTCACGGCAGGTTTGGGAATTCAAAGCAGAGGTCAGCATCTTCACCCTCTAGGAACTCCTACACAGATCTTCAGCGTCAACGAGTACCAAAACTTCTGTCACATTCCCAGATACTTCTACCAAAATGGAGGAGCAAGGAAGTGCTGCTTTTAGTTTTCGAACTATTTGTGGATTTTTTCCTCTCCTTCCTCTTCCTTGCAGGAACAATGCTGCCTTTTGAAACCAGGGTGCTGACAGGAAGAGTTCCCATTGCTCTTCTCCTCTTCATAGATCCTGTAGCAGAAAACCCTGCTATGAATAAAAATTTGCAGTAGCAGGTGTTCTTTCACTGCTGAAACAAAGCTGGGACATCAAGACCAACTCCTATGGGAGGTATGAGAAACATCTAAGAACTATTGCAAGCAGAGGAGCACAAAGGCATTCCCCTGAATCAGATCTACGGTCTTTGGGGCTGCAAGTTAGAGGCAGCAGATGGTGGTGCTCTCCATCTGGAGCGAGTCTAACTCAAGACATTTATCTGAGCACACACACCCCGTGCACAGATCACGACACCTGAACACTAACATGAGCAAAGCAAGGGTTTGCGTGGAATGAAGGACTGCACGATAAAATATTCACTGTTTTAAAAATGCCTTTTTAGCTACTTTCCAAGGAAGTGGCTCAGTATTTCTTCCTTCGCAGAGTTCACTAGCTTAGACAGACAACAGCAATTTTAAGCTTAGTTAAAGACCAAACCAAATCCAAACAAACCAAAAATCCATCTCCTTTTGAAAATATTTGATGTCTGCTAGCTTTCTTACTTTCATCTGACCTAGGTTTTGTGTTCTCAGGTTGTTGACCATATACGTTGTGCTGTATGTTGCAGGCAATGTACACAGAGCGCTGCCACTCCGGAGGGGGAAGAGAAAACCATTAGGCAGCTCTGCAGCCTCTGCAGGAGTGATGGCAGCCATGCCTGTGAAAAGTGGGTTTGTGCTACATGAATTTCTTCTACAGGACATTATCCTACAATTTGCCCATGCTGGAAGGTAGGACACAAAGCCACTGATGCTCTTTGTTTGGTCAGGCCTACCCAGACATGAACATTATGTGTTTTTTGGAAACAACACAGTGAAGGTTGACACTGATTTTAATAAAAGCTACCATCTCAGTTACCAAAAAGATACAGAAAGAGAAAAATGTCATCTTACTCTGAACTTTCCAGCAGCTCTGTAAATGACATTGTTCTTGTTGCCGTCTTCCTACACAACTTTCTTACCCATTAATAGGAGGCTGCTACCACTTATTAAGAATTACTATCCTAAATTCTAGAAGCTAAAGTAGTTTTCAGTCAACAGATCTTGACTGGAACAAAAAGAAGTTGATCTGTCCTCGTATAAAGTCCCCCAGTAAACAGCAGCAAACAATGCTCTTCCTCTCTCCTGTTTAGACTTGCAAACAGAGATTTTTAAGCACCATTTTCTCATGCAGCACCATTTTCTCTCCATCAATGGCAGACAGTCCCTGTCTTCAGCTTAATGTAGAAACTTGATAGCATGAGAAAACCGTTTATCACACAAGCTAGATTGCAGCAAAGACTGATATGATTACCTGTCAAAAATAGGCCAGAATTATATAAAGTATACAAATAATCAGCAAGATATTTATCAAACTCCTTGACAGTACCATATGGAGGATAAGTCAGGCTTTGATAGTTGATGGGAAAAAAATGTCCAAGGCTAGAAGTAAGTATAGTTCCAACTTGTCTCTTAGCAAAAGAGGTGGTTGCCTCTCCATCCCTCCCCAGCATATGACTTTAATAGAATAATATTTAGCAGTACTGTTGGTCAGTTTCATGCCTGATTATCTGTATGTAATATCCACACATGCTTTGATAACTTAGAACAGCACACAACACCCCCAAAACCCCAATTAATGTCAATTAACATAATTTTCATAACTTGGAGCTTTTTCAAAGGTATTTAACCATAGGTTGCTTTCTAAAGCTTCAGCTCCTGGAATCTTGTTATTTAAGAGAAGCTCAGTTTTCATGAAGAATATCATCATGCTTTAAGTACTCAGGGTCGCAGAGAAGGAACATATGATGCCCAAAAGATATAAACACAATAAGACGAATAAAACAGGTTTTTAAAATATCCAGCGTTAGCAATAAAGAAATCAAAATTTCTTAGCACCAGTGGATCCTTCAGCATTTTGTTTACATCCACCACAGCTCTTGTGGTGGTTTAACCCCAGACGGCAGCTCAGCCCCACACAGGGGCTCGCTCACTCCCCCACAGCGGGATGGGGGAGAGAATCAGAAGGGTAAAAGTGAGAAAACTCGTGGGTTGAGATGAAGACAGTTTAATGGGTAAACCAAAAGCCACGCGTGCAAGTGAAGCAAAAGAGCATGGTGTCATACGGTATGGGATATCCCTTTGGTCAGTTAGGGTCAGCTGTCCCGGCCGTGCCCCCTCCCAGCTTCCCGTCTACCTGGCGGCCCAGGCCAGCACGAGAAGCTGAAAAGTCCTTGACTGCCTAGCAACAACTGAAACCGTCAGTATGTCATCAACATTATTTTCATCCCAAATTCTAAAACACAGCACTACCACCAGCTACTAGAGAGAATATTAACTGTGTCCCAGTTGAAACCAGGGCAGTTCTCCATCATAAAACACAATGGACTCGGCTGCCTCATCTATTTCTGTCCAGAATATCATAAACAACCCAAAATTTTCTCTCCCTTCCAATGTGCTCTGTTCCATCAACTTCAGAAAGGTGGTGTGGCATAGCAATAGAGCGCACGATGGAACAACTTTTCTGTGCTAGAGGCTACTGATCTTGCAACGGTTAGTAACAAAATGCAGTGGAAATGCTAGCAACCTTACAGTAGTGATTTTCAATATGAAGGGGCTGTAAATGGCAAATAAATCTGTAGTTTCAAATCTAGGCCTTGAAAAAAGCCAAAGGTGTAATTTCATTTCAATAGATGCCAGATAATATGCAATAACAGTTTGAATGGCTAAATTATCTAAGCCACATCATCATCCTCATCAGAAGTATTTAATTTTTGGAAAAACACCCTGAAAGTCAAATGATGATAATTAAGCCAGGACAGAACATCAGCTCTTTCTTCCATATTGTGTTTAAGACGGGATCTTGTACATCAGCAAATTACGCTTTCCCTTCTTCTTTGGCCTGTTTATGTTAGCTTGTCCTACGGTTTTCTTCTTTTTTCCTTCATTTCATTGGGGTTTTGGGGGGCCGAAGGGGGAAGAGGCTGTTCGGCGTGGACTTTCCCAGCAGGCACAGGGTATTCCTCCAGCGAACGTTTCCTCCTCGGGAATCACAAAAGCAGGGGACGGCGCCGACTCCTCCCGCCGCTGATGTTGCGGGAGCCCCCCCGAGGCCCCTGACCCCACCCGGCAGCGGGCGGCCCTCGGAGCCCCCCCGCAACTCCCCACCGGGAGAGCAGAGACCCCCGGCCACAGCCCCAGAGCCCGACCGGTTAAACCCCGTCGGCTGAACCCCGGCGGGCGCCCGCGGCCCGCTCCCGCTCCCGGCCCCGGCACGGCGCCCCCGCCGGCCGCTAGGTGGCAGC
>Ga0065711_1004913_pt1 | contig 21924 bp, 8 predicted proteins | sample Hoacrofraction12_FD_59098 | JGI IMG/M metagenome (GOLD analysis project Ga0065711, IMG submission 59098) | Hoatzin crop microbial communities from Cojedes, Venezuela - Epithelial fraction 12 v2 (version 2) | ecosystem: Host-associated > Birds > Digestive system > Esophagus > Crop | place... | reverse complement strand
TTTTTTTTTTTTTTTTTTTTTTTTTTTTTTTTTTTTTTTTTTTTTTTTTTTTTTTTTTTTTTTTTTTTTTTTTTTTGAGGTGTAAACTTTGTATTTTGGTGCTAAATGCTATTCCTGGATTGACTCTCTTGGACAGAGTTAGTTGGCCTAGATTTCCACACATTTTCTCCACATGATGAAGTAACTCCCTTTGTAGCAGAAAAGTCTTTAAAAAATACAATTGCAATGTGTGCTAAAGGAAGGTGTTTCTGGCTTTCTCACCAGTCTTTTCTGTTTATCTCCCCTCGACTCCATCGGATGCCGCCCTTTCCCCTTGGGAATTCCTGGGAAAATTTGCCCACCTTTAGGTTTCAGCTACCAGGCTTATGAGGCAAGCTGCCTGACATAATGTATTTTGGCTTTTTAAAAGCTTGTGACAAAGTCTGTTGCAAGACACTGCTACAAAAGCTAAGTAGTCACATATGGTGACAGGGCAAGTACCATCATAGATCAAAAACTGACAAAGAACCAAAAAGGCAGAGGGCTAAGTGGTCAGTTTTCATCACAGTAAAAGGCTAGCAGCTGTGTTCCTTAAAGTTACCTATCAGGTCATATGCTAAATATATTTATTAATCATCTGGGGAGAGAGGTGAAGGATTAGGTGGTAACACTTACAAATGATGTAATTACTTAAGTAATTTAAGCCTGTAGCACACTGTTAGAAACTTCTGAGTGATCTAAACAAATTACTCAGATGGATAAAGAAGGTTCAGTCCTGATAAATGAGAAGTTAATATGTGGAGAAAACCACACAAAAATCTTATCGTCTAACTGAAGGGATAAAACCTGAACATTGCTGTTGGCGGTTCCATAAGAGAAGCCATTTGAGATGCTGTTATGGCAGAAAAAGTGAACAAGGTGCTAGAAGGCGTAAGAAATGGGACATTAAAGATGAGTTACTGAACTCCGTCTTCATTGCACGGAGACAGAGGATAGGATAAAGCATAATATTATGGGTAAGTCTGCCCAGCTAACAAAGTCTGATCCATGATGACAATTTCCTGTTTTCTTTTGTCTTTATCCTGCTCATACATCATCTACTATCAGAGATGCCCTGAGCTTTATCAGGAATAATATACATTGGGAAGGCTAAAGCTTCCAGAGGGTTTCAGATCTAACTAAGGACAGCTCAGTATCAACCGAGCTACAACTGGTAAAAATCTATTTCATATCCATTCTCCTTCCTTTTGTAGTTAACTAAAATTCATATCAAAATGACATAAATTAACCATCTCAACTTTGTATTTGGACTGTGAAATCATCAACAATTAAAACATAGGTTTCAGAATTCAGATGTTACTGAAATAATTCCTCAAGTTGGGGCGCTTATGAGACTTATAAATTATTCTTGCATAGAGGAGAAGTCACCTAAGACTAACCTAAATGAAGTTAAAATAGATTATAAAAATTATTCTTGCAGAAGAACAGGGAGTGGTGGGAATAGATGAACAGATGGGAAAGGGAGAAGAGGAGAGTGAAGAAAAGGCTAATTAGGTAATTGAGGCTAAGAGGCTATTAGAGCTGACCCAGTGGTCTACTGGTAGTGCAGTTCAGGGACTTGAACTTGGGATTGAGGTTGGTCCCACATTCCCAGGCCAACATGTGCTCCAAACATTGCGAGGACTCGGTTTTATAGCCTGTATGATCCTGTAAGTATGTGTTTCCCAGTCAACATAATCTGGAGGGATTGTGTATCAGATTATAGTGGAAACAGGAAAGAATAATGGAGTAAAATGCTGAATATGGACATGAGGACACTAAAATACTATAGTAGCATGTAAACTGTTTAGTGAAATTCTCTGGAATGCCTTTAAACTGGCTGTTGGAGAAAAATCTGATTGAATGAACATATTCTGAAGAGATCCTGAATGGGAATAAACTACTTCTCACCGAGCAGCCTTTCCTAAAATTTGTCTAGTATACGATTCTCTCAAGCACGGGTTTGGTTTTTTTTTTTCACATATAATAAATAAGGGAAAGGCCTGAAAGGTCTTTTATTCTTAAGTCATTCCATTACCTTGTTTCTGGCCAATTTGAAGCTGGTATGCTTGTGGTGTGCTAGTCCTGTTTCCTTCTTTCAGTCTTCTAACCTATCTTCCTTTCTGATCCAGTCAGTGATACACTTTCTTCTGTTTTTTATACTTCTATTTTCTCCCTGATGTCTGTATATTCAAACTGTCTTCTGAAGTTGTTGGTAGACTTGTTCTTTTATGGCCAGAGAGTCTGGTATAGGTCAAAGCCAGGACAAGCATTGCTCTGTGGTTTTCAGATTTATATGCTGAGGTGGAGTGTTTCTTGTCCTCAGCTTTTTCTAGTACAACGTTATTCAAGCTGACTTAATTCTTTTAAATCTCTGCTTTTTGAAAGTATTTGTGGCTATTCTTTCTCAATTGCTTCCAAAAACACTTGGTTTTCTTTTCTGCATTTTCCAAGCTTTGGAACTTTAGTGGTGTGTGTTCTGAGACGCTGCTGCTTCTCTCTTTCCTGACCTTACCCACTGCTTCTTGTCACAAATTCTCATTTGCCAATTTAAGTATTTAAAAAAAAATTTTTTTTTGACCCTGTGTTTGTTTTTTTTCCCCAGTAACTGCATTTCAGGACAGAAATGCTGGCTCCTGCATCCTTCTCTTTCATTCATGATGTCTTCAGAGGATCACGATGCATGTAGGGCTAACTTTGTTTTCTTTTCTTGTTCTAGTATTTTTGTGGAAAGTCAGCTTTTCTTCCTCTCTTTCTTCTTTCCTTTATAAGCACTGCATAGACATATTGCTGTTGAAGCAATACATGGCTGGAACACCTGTGGTCAGTAGGCAAATCATATTTTGAAAGCAGAAAAAATCAGCACCATTCATTATCCCTGCAGTTTAAAAGAGAGTTTCTGTAGAATAATTGCAGTATTGAAACTGCTGCTTCAGAGGCAAGTCACTGCGGTGTAAGCTTTAGCAACTGGACAGAACAAACAAAAGATGGAGGAGGGAGTACAGCTTTAGTTATAATGGTAGTCAGGAGGGAGAAAAGAAGGTAAATTGGCTGCTTGTCCACTGGAGACCCCACTTGTACCTGCTGCTGGCAAAAGATTTTGGATTTTGCTACCAGCTGACTGTTCCTCTAAGGCATATTTAAGTGTTTCGTTGAAAGAGGGCACTGTGCCCAAATCTGGACCTCTGTGAACACGTTTTATGTTTAGGGGCAGATAGACGAATGAGTGATGGACAACACTGAAGGAAACCTCCTCCCACAAAACCGTATTGATGTTTGGAGAACCTGAAACAACACTTCTCCATTTGGGGGATGCAAGGTTGTCCTGTCTTACATGAAGCTGCTTAAAAAGTCATTCAGTCATTTTAAAAAGTATTTCTTGCCAGCTTATAATTTAGCAGCCCTCCACTTCATAATGTTATGCTTATTCTGGTGAAATGAAGGATGATGATTTCATATCTGTCAACAGAACCCAGGAACAGGTTTTCAGCATTGCTTTAGATCTCATAATCATGATCTGCTGGTAGGGATCCTTCCATACTGCTTCACTGCTTCCCACAGGGTACACCCTTTCCTCAGCACTTCTTGTCACTTTTAGAAATAATGACTTCTACTGATTGCCTCTGAATTTAGGGAGAATGGTTTCATTATGCTTTTGTTATTGGTGTTATCATGGGACCTAGAAGACTGGCCCGTGGGCAATGACCACATTTCTGTGAGGTATTTTGCAAACACAGGACAAAGTACATTGCCCGCTGCTATTTACTATTTATTGCTTCTCCTCACCACGGAATTTTCCTTGTCAGAACACTGCATTATGTTGAAGATACAGTTTTGTCAGAACCCTTTCTTAGCAAGTCTCCTCTTAACTGAAGTCTTCTCCTTAGGAATTTAGGAAACATGGGGGACTAGCATTAGCTCATGCAAATCTTTTTCTAAAGTTTTGCCTTTCAAGTTCTGAAACAATAATAGTGTACTCTCAGGATATTTCCTCTATCTTAATACCAGCTCATGGGAGTGATTGTCTGATGTTTAGGTCTCAGAAAAAAAAGTATACCAGGTTAGACTACCAGCAATGCAGGTACTGAATACATATGAAGTTTTACCATGTTTATTACAAGCACTTAAAATGCAGTAGTTTTAAAAAAAAATTAAATGTGCCTACTCATTGCTTAATTATTCAATTAAGATTTAAGAGAAAATAGTAAAAACCTCAGTGTTTTCCCCTTGAAATTGTAAAGAATTCAGAGATTTTATGAGTGATCTTTGTACAGTCCATTTTTGTTTGAATTCCCTAGTAATCTTTATAGAAATTACTTTATTTCAATTAACATTAACCCTCGAAGGCTGTATGCCTAATATCTAGATTTCCTGATTTTTATGAAAGTCATTGAATTACACAATATTTTGATTTTTATACTTAAGAAGAAAAGAGGTATTTGTAAATGTGGAACACCTTGAGGTGCATAGTAGACTGTTAAAAGTTATAAAAATATTTGGAGAATATTCTAATACATATTAAGAAGAATAAAAGCAGGACTTATTTTGCAGTGTCTGAAACTGAGTTAGCTGTGCCAAAACCCATTCAGTGGTCTGTGAAAAATATTTAACACCATGTGACATATTCACTGTCACTCCATGCTCTGTGAATCAAATATAAAATTATGTGCAAGAAAAAACCCTAAAAACTTATTTTGTCACAAGTAAGCTAGGAATTTTGAAGATGGTCAGCTCCACTTGTCAACAAGAATAAGCAAAAAGAGAAATAATGGCTTAGACTAACAGAGAAACAAGTCAGTAAGGCCTTCAATTTGAAAGGGCTGCCTNCCAGAAGAGGAGTTTGCGGTGCATGGGTAACTTCCTTGTATTTTCTCCAGAGTTTGTTGGATTCCTTGCAGTTAATAAATAGGGACATCCAGCTTTAAGAATAAAATTTGAACACTCAGAAGGAGTAGCTAGATCTGGTATTTTAGGTAGCATCAGTGAATACCTGAAGATTATTTTCCAAAGTTGAATTGGAACCAGGTTTTGTGCTTCAAATGTCTTTAATATTTAGGCTTGGTTTCCTCTGAGATTGTGACTCGGCCCCACTCCTTTGAATTATATACTCAAGCTGGGATATTTGTAAAATTGTTAAGTTGTAGCCCTACATCTGCTAATTGACGGCAGTTGAAAATGATCACCACAGTGTGTCACCACAGCTAACACTACATTGCAATCTGATTCACTTGAGCATTTCTCTACAAGTCAGATTACTTAATCTTTATTTTGGCCATTGATCTTTTACTGCACCTGCAGCTTTTTGTTTTTCCTCCAAAGATCATCATTTTACTTGAAGTTGAGTGACCGTGATATGTCTAACCCAATCCTGTAGAGGCAAGGAACTGGATAATTACTTCACAAGTGCCATATTAAAAGCAGTCCAAAAACTGTTTAGGCTGCTCATTAAAGTCATTGGGAATCTGGTTGGGCAAGACCTGTCTACTTTGGTCATGTAATAGCGGGGGGAAAAGTGGTCCAACAATTGTTTTTTTTCTAGTTATTTGTGTTGTGGTACCACAAAAGGATTTGTATTTAAAACTTAAAGAAGAGATGTCACATAGCAGCACCCCCTCCTCCCGTATTTGTTCCTCAAAGTCTTGATTAACTCCCAAATTTCAAAGGGAAATAAGATAGCAGAGAAAATAAAGCAGAACAGATAATAAAATTTGCCTTTAAGATCAAAATTACTAGAGTTGAAATCAAAACTATGTTTGATATTTAGGATAAAATTTTTGAAGCTCAGTAATGTGTAATACCCCTCACTGCCTGTTGTAGTAGAAGAGTAAAATCTGGAGGCCTTTGAAGTTTTCAGGTTTTTGAGACTGAATGAGGACTCCAGGGTTGGTGGTTTATTTTGTGGGGTGTTTGTTTGTTTGTTTGTTTTTGTAAACTGACAAATTTGATCTTATTGGATGCTACTAAAACAGGGTAAATGTCCTGACTCCAGACTGCAATGTAGCAAACATATAGGAACAGACAAGTAAGCTTACACGCACACTTGGAGTACAAATCTGTTCGGTTGGGAATGCTGCCTTGTCACATAGAAGAAGACATTCAAGCCCACTGGCTCAAACTTTTGACTGGCACTGGACTATGGGAGTCAAAATAGTGAGAAAATCTTAATTTCTGTGCTTCTGTCTTCTTTTGACAGAATTTCGCATTTAAGACTAGGCAGCCTGAATTTGTTTCAAAATGGTGTAAAATATCAAGCTTCATTTCTGTAAATATATTTCTAAAATCAGACTGGAAATTAGTTGCTTGCATGTAATGGTGTCTGGCTGTGCTTAGAATTGGGGTGGTTCTCCTTTTAATAACCATTAGGAAGCACCAAAATCCAGGCAGTGGTGTATCAATTAGCGGGGTGCATTTCTTAGTGAGATCTGCCTGGAAATGCAAAATGACAAATCTGAGCATTATGCTTTCTACCATCATTTTGCTTTCCTACCTGTAACTACAAATCAGCTTCATTGTGACTTACAGTGTAAGAAGTTGGCGCATTTCTGCAGATCCATGATAAGATATTTTTCTCTAGTAAGAAATGCATTTAGACTTTGCATTCTGAATCTGTCCCTGCCAGGCCCTAGGTGCATTAGTATTCCACTGGCAGCTGCCTGTAGGTAGGAATATTGTTTTTGTCCATAACCAGAGGGAACAATCAGACTAAGCTGTTCCCCAGCTATAAACCAGCCAAAGTAATTGGGTTTAATTTTAATTTTTGTAATAGCTTTAAATTAATAGGAGCAGCTGCTGCCACAGTGTGTGGGTGTCCTTTTCCAGAAGGCATAGAACAAAAAAGGGAAAGAGTAAACAATAGTGCGTCTAGGACACAAAGGTTAATTCAAGAACTGAGCAATGTCTTTTCGTTATCAAAAACTCAGTTGGTGAGATCTAGCACTGTGTCTCTTTTCTTTCTTTTTCTTTCCCTTTTTTTCTTTTTTTTTCTTTAATTCCCTGATAAGATCTCAATCTGATTAGGCTCCTGTGTGTGAAGATGTGTTGTTGGTATCTAAACGCTAACTCTCTTTCTCTATATGACTCACAAATAGATTAGCAGTGACAAAGTGCTAGGAGAGATAAAAATAGATTAGCAGTGACAGGAGTACTATTATAATTATTTTTGGAAGAGATGGTTTGAATTAAGAGTTTGGGCACTTTCTGCCCTGAGAGGGTGAATTTAAACCTAGGAACTGAGGATGGTTTCTGCTGCTGTGTCAGACACCAGATAGTGAAATGTCAATACCAGATGTCCTAGACATCGAGATTAGCCATAATAGCCAAATGCAGCCATAAAGTGATGTGTCAAAGTGGATAATAAAACAGATGCTTGGCTTCTATAATGAAGGGGAAAGGGAATGAAATATCAAAAGTGCCTTTAATACATTAACAAAGTTGTCTTCAACTTGCTTGAAAGTAGAAAGTTATTGAACCAAGGAGAACTATGTCATTTAAACATTAACTATCAGCAGATGAATTTCAATTAGCATTAGCCTTTCTAAAGTCCTGAATTTCCTCCTATTGGTCTCATTTTACATCAAATTTTTATAGCATAAAGTGAGGCTTGTCCTTTATTATTTCTCCCATGCTAATTTGGAAACAAATAAAGTTCAACAACTCAGCAACATACTGTTTAAACTTGCATTAAGATTTGAGGACTGGGAGCTAGAATACATTTACCCACTGCCATATCATCTGCTTGATTTGAGATCAAATGAGGGATGTCCTATAGCACTCCAGAGTAACGGTGAATGACAGAAATATGTTAAGATACTAGAGAAACCTATTAGGTTAGGGTACTGCATGCAGACGGCTGGTGGCATTTTTCCCCTACTGATACTTTAAAAAAAAATTAGAACAAATGTTTTTCTGTCTTTCACATATGTGGCTTAAAAATCGTTTTCAGATCTTGGTGCTAAGCAAATGCCTTATTTTACCAAAATACTGAAGTAAATTCTTGAAGCCCTGAATGTTCAAGAACCAGGGCAATAAAAGGGGCAAATAAATTATTATTTCAAGTCTAATTAACTGCATCACTGGCTCTTTATTGTACTTTTTCAAGAACATCTCAATTCTTTTGTGTTTCTCTTTGTAGTTCTTGAGTCTTGCTGATCAGACTCCTTAACTGCTGCTAATTGGCAAACATGTAATTCTGCATAATGAGAAGGTTTTGTCCTCTATTTCGTATTAGGAATGAAAGGCCAAAACTGATGCTCTGCAGTAGACCAGCTTCTCGGAACTATTACAAAGAGGCACATTACTACTGCTATGTCTGTAAATATTATTATGTTTTCCCTTACCAGGATCCTAGTTTAGTTGAGATCTGCTGCAATCATTAGGTGAGACCTGTTTATAATGTTGCGTAATTGAATAAGTTAGAATCTGCAGGACCGTAGTATTTTGTTGCCAAACATGACTGGTAAGCTAGTTACATCAAATTACAAGTGAGTGGCATGACTAGAGAATCTCCTGTCTAAATAAAAGTAGAAAATACATCTATGAAATGAAAAAAGTGTACAGACAGAAATATCGAACATCTGTAGTCCATAGAACAAGTGTTTGGCCCACCTCTGAAATGTTACTCATTTCTGTTGAGAAATAACAAAATAATTGCAGTTGGGTGAATGATGTCAGGCAGACATTTGTTATTCCTTAAACAGATACTAGCTTGATAACAATGACATAAATGTCTCTATTATAATTGTTTACTGTCATGTATATTCATTTTTATCTTATCAGCACTATAAGCCAGAACTCTCAAGGAGGGCAGCAATCCAATTTGGAACAGGACCAAATACCCTTTTCTCCTTTGCTTTCTAATTTAGGACCAGGTTATTTTCCATGCCTGAAGTTTTTTGTTTGGTTTTTTTTGGGGGAGGGTTGTGGGTTTTCTTTGGTGGTTTTTTTTTTCTCTTTCATCTCAAGAATTTATCTTTTCTTCCGTTGATTGGCTAGGTGTTGATATATCCCCGGACTATTAAGGATGTTAGGGATAATAAAAATATAAAGATGTCCTGAATTTTGATGTAAGAGTTCTGTCCAATGTTGCCTTATATTGACATTCCTTCGTTCATTACGCCTTGCCTCTGTGCTGGCGAATTAGGCCCGTATCAAGGGATGTAGCCACATTCCAGCTTACGTGGTGGTATGAGATTGCACCAGCTTGATAGTCAAGTAGAGGATAGCTTAACTGCCTGTGCACCATTTTCATGCCTTGGGAGTGGGTTTCTCTGGTTGTGTGATGCTGTCCCTTGTTATGGTGGCTCTGCCAGCTCGGGCACCTGGATGGAGCTGCAGTCCTGGTGGGGCGACAGCTGCACTGGCACAGTAGTTGTGCCATGCATGGGTCCCTGGCATGGAGGCTGTCCACATGAGTGCTCCAAAAGGCAAGCTCTGGGATCGGCTCGCACGCTTCTGAGCTTTTCAAGCTGTTACACCTCATTTACTTTAGAAGAAGCTCGAATTTCATGCAGCCTTTTTTAATGTTCAGATTTCTTATATCAACGTATATATATGTCAATGTATATATATGTTGGTTTTGTTTTTTAGGCAGAGAATACCCTCGAAAAATGTGTATTACTATCGCTGTCCAGATCACAGGAGGAACTATGTCATGTCATTTGCTTTTTGCTTTGACCGAGAGGATGACACTTACCAATTCGCTTACTGCTACCCCTACACTTATACTCGCCTTCAGCACTATCTTGACAACCTACAAAGAAGGAACATGGACTACTTTTGCAGAGAACTGCTAGGACTCAGTGTGGTAAGTAATAGACATGCTTGCCAAGTAGCAGGCTTCATTATGAGCATCTACCCTTAAATGCTTATAGAGTATAATTCAGCATCCCTGCTAAAGTACACCTGTGCACATATTGTTTTTACTGCTATCAATGACACACGAGGTAGTGTACCTGTATGGTGAAACACAGACAAGTGCTAATTTAATTTCACAGAAAATATTTCCTTTGCAACATGCAAGGCAATACTAAAATCCCCTGTAGGATCAGTTCACCTTTGAAGACATTAAAGGATGAAATTGAAAGAGCTTTATGGAAGAAATGTGATTTTTAGAGTACTCTGTCCATTTGTCTTTCTGGAAGAACTTTTCTGTTCAGAAGGAAATATGTGTCTTTGGAATTAGAATATAGGTTTTCTTTGTAAAATAATGCAAAACATACAAAACCTACCTATTTTTAAACTCTCTTAAAATGTCTGCTTTTGTGACTTGAAATTAAAAGGGTTTTAGTAGTCTCAGTGTAGTTCCTAGTGGTCACATGAGAGTGAAAAATGCTAGTTCTTCTGGTGCAGGAAGGAGGGTTAACGATAAGGCTGAACTTTTGCTCACTTTGCTATAGTCTTTCTCTGAAATGTTGCCTGTCCTGAAGATTTGGAAAGCATGACTCAACCACTCCTATATCAACTCAGAAATCATCAGATTAAAAAATGATGGCTGAAATCTTGTTTTTTTTTTTTTTTTTCCTTTTGCATTCTTAGGCTTTATAGTGCATTTGTTGCACATTCTTAATCTTTTCTCTAAGATTCAAGTTGGTATAAACTTGTAGCATGTGTGTGTCAGAAAAAGAAAGCTGCGGTTCCTACAGAGGCTGCTGACCCTATCTGGGGCGTTAAAAAGAATCGCAGCGTATATTGTGAAAATCAGAATGAAATCATTTGTATAGTCTGCACTGGATTAAATAAAAGGCTTCCAGCATTTAAGCAGGCCATTGAGATCCCTATGGTGGCAAAAAACTTGGAGGAAAGGAATTAACTTACAGAGAAGAGTAAAAACAGAAATCACAAAAGAAAGCTTTTTTTTAACCCTTTTGTCGTTTAAGTACAATTCTTGTTCTAAAGATAACATATCCCTGAACTGGTATTAATTATTAATGATTCCAATTAGAGGGACAAACAATTATAAGAGAAAGGGGTATTAAAAAAAATAGAAAAGTAAAATCTTCAGGGGGTAGGAGGAAGGAGCACTATCGTTTTAATGTGTGTAGGGTTTTAATTATTAATCTTAGAGGACAGAGCTGTCATTACTTCTATAAAGAAACTGAATTTGTTTCCTTTCACTCTGAAAATAGTGTATAAACAGTCACATTTGCATATTCATAAAACCCCTGATCTGACTGATTAAAACACTGAGATAGAAGGATTTGTCTTTTATCTGCATTTTGACAGACAGAGCTGTACTCTTAAATCTTGTTAACATTGTGTTACCAGTAGTTGCTAAATATTATTTTTCATATTTCAGCAAACTAAACAAACAGATGCCATTCAAAATGTGGCAGGAAATGTGCTGTGTATAAGTCCTGATTTTATATCTATATGTACACACACAGTATGTTTTGCAGAAATTGATATGGTAACATTTTGCTGCTCACCATGCTGATCTGTGTAAAAAGCTTCTGAATCAGGCTCATGCTGTAATCTTTGTAAGTAACATTACAATCTCGGAGCATTTCTGGCTTTTCTCCACACACAACTGTCCTAGAACAGCTTGGTAATTTAATGTCTCTGCTGAGCTTGAATAGACAATTTCCATACGTTCTCTGCAAGTTAAATATTTTAACATAGAGCTTTGTTGTTATCATACATCTTTAAATGGTGAAAAACAGAATCCTTCAGTCTTCACTGCACAGTGCTTCAGCAAAGCAGAAGCTAGCTGTACTTTAGAGAATTGCGTGCCATATAGGATAGATTTAGAGCTAAGAATGCAAGCTCCGTCCCTGCTCTGGCCCCTTATGTAAGGTAAGAGGACTCAGACTGGCATAAAGAGGCCCTTAAAAGCTCTATTCCTGGTGAAGGTACAATACCCCTGGTAACACATGGTGAAAGGTAACCTAAAGATGCCGTCTAAGGACAAACGCCAAAGTCCTCATGCTGGGCATGGGGCTGAAGCAGGGCAGTATGTTAGGGGAAGGCTGTGGCATATGTGTTGAGCTGTTGTGTAGCCACCGATACCCTCTTGTTCATTCCAGGAGAATTCTACAGTTCCCTGCATCAGTTTGTGGTTGTGAGGTTGGAGAATGGTTTGAAACAATTTCGCTTCTCCTGGATTATGAAGTTTTTAACTGTGCCTCTTGGACACAACAGAGTCTCATCACGGATCTTTTTATTTTTCTTTGTCGTGGAACAATAAAATGCAAGTCACAAGAAACTAAGCTTAGATGATTACTCCTGAAGGCCTTCTGAGTGCACATTTTGCTGCATGTAATGTTTTCAAGGCAATCTAATTTCTAATCTAATTTCATATGTTCTCTAAAGAAAGCACTATGCCTCCATTAACTCCTTAAATACTTTCACTAATTCTGTGAAAATTAAAAGTGAAATATCAGTATGGGATATGTAATTGTCATTAGGATGCAGAATGGCAAACTTGTTCAGAGCCAAATGGCAAAGATTCCCATTGCTAGTCTGAATGGATAACTTAGCTGTTCTATTTCTGACCTTTTAATGTTTATATTCTTTACTTCAGAGAGCTATCCCACATCCTAGATGTGCCAAATGGCCTTGAAAATAGTCTCTTCTGCAAGATAGCTATGATGATCACCCAGGTATCATTTAAACTGCCATTTACATTCTGCCTTTTTTGGCCTTAGGTAACTTCAGACTTTCTATGGTTTCTCCCGGCAGATCAGAAGTTTAAAATCTGTGAGGATTTTTTGAATTGTTTAATTATTTTTTTGCATATTATTGACGTGTCTCTCATCTTGGCATATATTTTGTAGTATTTTAAAGCATAATATAATAAAATTACATTTCTGTGTAAATATAAGCACAGGCTCAATTTAAATTTACAGTATCTATTTTCCAATACAGTCTTGTGCAGTTACAGTTATGTGTAGCATTATAACCAGTATTTCAGAATTGACAAAATTTTTGAGTGTGTCATCATATGAAGCTGGTAGTCTAAATTAGCTGTTCATACCCGAAGTGTGTGGACAATTGATGAGACCTGTACCTCTGCTAGTATTCCACTATCGCAAATAATATATTAAATGAGTTTTGGTGAGCCTGGCTCAGCCTCTACAGCCCACTTCAGAAATCACCTCTGGCTTGGCAATATTTTCATTACTCACTCTAAAGAGAGCCAAGATTAATTGGAGACAGATAATTCCTTTCACCCCATTAGGCAATGGTGCTTCCAAATTATACTTGAGGAGAATTGCAACTGCACATACAAACCACAAGCCTCAAAGGGACTTTCACAGCACACAGAGACTGGAATATGGAATTCTGTTAAATTAAATATTAAACATACATATTTTAAAACAAGAAGGCAATATGTCTAATGTAGAGCTCTGTATGCGAGCCAATCTCTTAAGTCAGACATGAGATACTGAATGAAACAGATTGGAACACAAGGTGCTTCATTCTGACTCCACACCACTTTGGAGCATGCTTTTAATTTACTGAGTTACTCTCAATTTATACTGGTATCAGAGAGATCAGAATGAGGCCCTAAGACTATGAAACTGCACACCAGATGTCACTTTGCTGGTTCATTGATCAAATATCCCTTATTTACCATCTAAATTGCTGGATACCCCTGTAAAAATAGTTGATCGGTTCTACTGATATCTACTGGTCCATTTTTAACTGCTCAGTTATGACTGTTTTAAAGCATGAAGCAAAGAAAATAGACAATATTTCTAAGGTTAAATTTCCCATTTCTGTGTTCAGGACCAGGTTATGTAATAACAGTTCTGTAAAAGAAAAGTATACTCTTCGTCTTCAAAAAAACCTAGAAGTTACAGGCTTCAGTGGGATGTATCATTCCTTTGAAATCACGTTGATATCAGATTCTGTGCTTTCCAATGGATTTAAGTGCAACTGGGTTGAAATGTCATCTAAATGCAATTTGTGGCAATTTACTTGGTCTGAAAAAGGCCACAGAAACAATGCTCAAAAAAAGTAAGCCCAACTTCTCATTTCTCTAGAATGTAAAAGTACACCTACATGTACGTTCAGGGCACATTCTCTTCATTCAGTGGTGTGTCTGTTTACTCATAAAGTACTGCTGTTCCCATAGCATTCACAATGTGAACATCATCCCAATACCGTATTTGAGATTTTAAATGTTCCTGCTACTATTTTCTTAGCTGGGTTGGATATAAGCAGAAGCAGAATTGGACCTAAAAATAACACCACAAACAGTTCTTTCTGAAACAAAATATGATTTATAGTGTATAATAGCACAGTGTGCTACCAGGGAAATTATATAAATAAAATGAACAATAACAGGAAAGTATTCTATGCCATCAGTTTTAAAGAAAATTTCTTTGTTAGAATTTAAAGGAAGTTCTGGGAGATAAACTGGCTTGTGGGAATCATAGACAAGGAAAGACAGGCGAAACTATGTTACTGTTGAAAGTTACCATCTGTCTATAGGATATATAAAACTGTTCCTGGTAAAAACAAGAAATACTTTGGTTTAACTTGGCAGCAGTATGTAGTTTTAGAAAAAAACACCTCAAAATCATCATTGACAGTTAATATTGTGCAGGGTTACTAAATGTATAAGCTGGTTATTTCTTCAGTTCCAGAAAGAGCATTGTTTCATATAGTAAAATAATTTCTAGAAGGATTTGCATAAATTATTGTTTATCTAACTGTGAGTAAAAAATCTCAAACTGGGAAGAAGACTTCAAATCTTGTGTCAGTTTTTCAGCTTATATTTTATAACTGCCCTTGTCCATTGAAAAACTATTAGAAAAAAAAGTGTTTGGAACTTTCCAAAAAAGAAGCTTTAAGCATAAAGAATTCATTGAGTTAAGAAATCACCTGCAGAAGAACTGTCATGATCCACTTACGAAGAAAACCTCCTGAAAGGGATGACAGTAAATGAGTTATATGTGGTGGTGTTAGTCTATACAAACTTTTCATGCATAGGTCCCAGACTGCACCCTTTCATCCTATAGCCACACAGCAAAACCTTTGGAAAGTCAGTGACCTTTCTGAAGTTTTCACTGGGCTTTCTGTAGCTGTGCAGGCTGGCCTTTTGCTTCACAGCTCTTCCATTTCCATGTCAGGCTCTTCATCTCACCTTCACTCCACACTTGTCCTTCACATGGTTTGCCCTTTCTTTGCCTCAAACCTAACCTTCCGTTTTCTTTCCATTTAGTTTATACTTTCCTGAGCTAACTACAAGAAAGAAGTTGTGACATTTGTTTGCTGCTGTTCTGTTACTGGTTCTGCTTTGTTCTTTCCCATTCATTCACCTTATCTCTTTGAGTTGTGAAGGGAAAATCCAAAATAGCTGTTCGGTCTTTTAGATACCAGGATTGCATAAGGTAGTCATGTTCTCCTCTATACGCTCAATATCCCCATCTCAGTGCCATTTCATGTGACTTCGTATCCTCGTCTATGACCTGTCTTCCCTGTCCTTATATCTTTTGTGGTCTGTATTTGCTCCATCCTCTAATATGTAAGCCAACATTTCCAGAGAAGCTGATGTAATGCATGGTTTGTCCAGGCTTCAATCTGGAGAGAAAATATGAATAATCTAGCCAGTCATTCTCACACACATGAACTAATATCCAAGTGCAGGAAGGTCACTCTGACACACATGAACTAATACCTAAGTACAGGAAAGCATTTCAGGGTCTGAACTTCAGGTAAGAGACAGATATTACTCCCTCCTGTCCTCAGCACTTTCTACTGCTTGGCTGGGTGCCACACAGCTCAGTGTGATAGCTGTAATGCCAATAGGAAACAAACTGTCTTCGTCCACACAGTTCAACCCCCAGATCTGGACAACTGTTTTTAGTTACTCCACCCTAAGCTTTTGGGGACATGAAGCACCTATTTTACTTTCCGTATTTAGTGCCTTGCTCACTAGAGCTCCTTTTTAGTAGATGCTTAGGAAATAACATAGTACAACCAATTAATATAATTCCATCAAACAAGCAAGTCTGAGGTCCTGTGTATGCACCAATGTAAAGCTTTTTGTGGGTTTAAAATTTACGTAGTTGCCCTAAAGGACACGCAGGTATTTTGAAAACATGTACGGCCCTAAGAAACCAGTGAAAATCCTAGAATACATTCATTCTTCTTTCACTTCCATTTACAGAAATTTGTTTTCCCTCTTTTGTAGCACAGTGCTAAGCAATAATTACCAGGTTGATAGTGATGCTGAATGGACTTGCATGTAGGGGAAAATCGTGCTATGTGGAGCTGTTAGCTACATTTGCCCCGTAGCACTTTGCTGCATCGACTCTGCTGGGATTTTGACTGTGTTTGAGTTGGTTTCTATTGAGATCTCCTGAGTGGTGACTGTGTAATCCATCGTGTGGGGCTTGAGTTTTATTTAATCTGTATGCTTTGATTGTAGACCCAGGAGACACTTAGCCTGGCCTGCATTACCTATGGGGCTGGGACCTTGCGATTGAAAGCTTCTTTAACAATTTTAAAGTTTGATCAGTCCAAAGGATTTGGATTTATGCCTTTTAATTTAACCAAAGGAAGAATTATTTATTCATTTAGCTTTATAGTAACTATATAAAGTTATATAAAATCTCTAAATACCTTAAGCAAAATCTTGTTCACATAATTTGTGTAAACTGAGCGTTGTGGCTTTGATCCAGGAAAACACTTAAGCATAGATTTAAACTTAAGCATGTTAAATAGTCCTGTTGAAGTCACTGGCACAGTTCATGTCTTCAAGTTACATGTGTGTAAAAATGTCTTTAAGCTCCGAGGTCAGAACTATCAACACTTTGCAAGATCAAGGCCTGGTGCCCTAATGTTTTGCCATTATCTTGTACTACCACTATAACAACATGACTACAGGATAAAAAATAATAATAATAAAAAGATCCTAGAATTTAAACGCAGATTCTCAGTATTTCCAGACAAACCTACTTACAAAATAAGGAGGAGTACTGATGTTTTCAGTCTTATATGAATGTAAATGGATCTGGCTATAGGTTGACTTATATTTCCTCTCTTTTTAAATGGTTGCTTTAATAAGCTCCCAGGGACTTTCTTGTCTAGAATTTCACCTTGACCTACAGTACACCGACACTGCTGAAGCTGAGAGCTAAATTAAAGATCTGGTTGTAGGATATGAAAAGAATCTACTTGCCAGTTATTGGTAGCCAATGGATTTGGCCAGTGACTTCATTCACTCGTTACAGTATAAGAATAAAACAAGTTCACAATGAGGTAGATATGGTTTCAAATAACTTTTCAGTATTACAAAATTCCTCCTGCACAAGATTTTTAAGACTTATGTGTAAGACTGCGAGCCATTTACTCCCACTTTAAGCATAATGTAACAAATAAAGCATTCAAAAGTAAACAAATAAAATTTTTTTTGTCACATTCAGTGAGGGTTTGAGGTTTCTACATACCTTCCTCCACCCTCTCTTTAGATTCATTTTTCTAGTCGTAATGGTATATACCTAATAGATAATACCAATATAACTCAACCAATGCAAAGTAGTTTCAAATTTGATTTAAGGAAGCATTTATTTGTCTGTCACTTCATTTTTGGATATTTCATTGCTTGTCTGCATCTAGCTGGTGAAGCTGGTGCAGGTAATGGATTCTGCAACCATTTTTGCAGTTCTCTATAAGTATGCTGAATACCTGTGTGTGAAGTGAATCCCACCATTGCTCAGCAGTCCATTGCTCCAGTGTGTGAGTCAAGTGTGCACTCAGGTCCTTCTGCATAAAATGTCCATGCTAATCCTGGAGTTCTTTGTCCTTCCATACACATGTTCAGTAAGACTTTTTCTTAAGCCTTGAAAACTGAAAGCTAGCTCTAAAAAGACTTCAGCTTGTATGTCAGAAGGGAATCTGGGATATATCTTTATATCACATAGGAATGAGAAATAAGGAAATAAGAAATGATCTTAGTGTAGAATATAAGAGAATGTAGACCAAGGAAGTGTAGTACAGGTGGCTCAAGCTGGCTAAGTGCATCCTTACTGTTGACCCAAAGTATTTGAATATATGTACTTGAAGAGAAGAATTGAGGCTTCTGACAACCTAAATGGATTTCTAGAACACATAGCTGGGAGATACTGTATGTAGCCTGTGATCCGTTCTTGATCATAGTGTGGTTTTAGTGACCCTTACTTTTCTGCGCTGTTAGGAAAGCATTTTTTAATCAAAGAATAGTGCAATAAAGAGGGATATAAAACTTACATGCAAGGGAGGCTAGTGCCGTCTTTATTTTAAGACATCATATTACATTCAAACGTATTTTAATTTAAAAGATCATAATAGAACCAAAAAAAAGGCATCTTTTTAGAAAATGCTAGCTCTTGTTCAAGTGCTGCTATTATCCACAAATACTGAAAGCAATATTTATCTTTGTTTTTAAAACAAAATATCACCAAATAACATGAGGAGACAGGAGCTTTTTAATGTAAACCAGTAGGTACTTAATTGAAAACTGTTTTTTCACTTCTTAGGAAATATAAGATGCAGCTTAAAGCCTTTTTAATGTCCTTTAAAAGAGATCTTACATGGCAACCAGTCATATTGGTTCATGAATAGAACTGCTTTCTCTGATAAAGATCCTCTTTTTCATGTTTCCAAACAGCAGCTGAATACCATGCTGTGGCAGCAGAGAACAATCTGAGAAAATGAACACAGATTGAAAAGGTCTCAGTTACATGACATTTTCAATGAAAAAAAGTCACCCCTAGGCCCACAGTCAAAAGTTTTCACTCAGAATTCCCTAGAATTGTGGACTCTTTCTACAGAAAGTGTTTATTTTTCTGAAGTACCTTATCAGATGTTCTAATAAATGTGCAACATGGAGGAACACAAAGGAGAGATACTATCTATTGCAGGATTTTTCGTAAGTATGCACAAAAGAAAAATCAGTTTCAGACTTTCCCATTAATTGCATCCAGTTTTGCACTTAGTCTTAATTAGTTACACTTTAAGAGGACTGTTACTTTCTCAAAATCTAAAGACTTCAGGATTTTATAATATGTATATTTTGTTTCCATTTAGATTTTCTGCATTAAGGTGGATTAAAATAATGCATTAATATCCATCATGCTATTTTTAATCAGCTTCTTAGTTCATTAGTAACAACTTCACATTGTTAAATCTTGTTTGGTTTTTTTTGTTAAATATAAGTTGCTTAGAATTAAAATATTAACTAGTCTTCTCTGTATTTATGAAATCTGCACTGTTCTGATGCATGGAATGATGGCAGGTCTTATGCCTATCATTAAAGAAAACCCAGGGGTTTTTTTAGAACTTTTGTCCCGGTGGCCTCCAAAGCATTGCATAAATGTCACTGTGTTAAGGTTCATAACATTCTTCTTGCTGTAGTGTCATTTTATAGGGAAGCAGACTATTGCAGAAACCTGGATCATTTAGAAGCAGTCTGTGGTAAAGACTTTGGTATTCATTTTCTGAGGTTAGCCATTCTGACCGCGGTTTGTACGGAGTTTCACTTCAGAACGCGAGGGGGCCAGTCGCTGTCAGGACCATGGACAGTGCACGCGATTTGTCCCTGCGAGGCACTGGCGCAATGTTTTCACATACGGTTTTGATAGTTACACACCAAAAAAAAGTTTAATGTTGTGGAAAGTAGGCCCTATTTATGACTGCTGAGCTCTTTAAAGTATAGTCCATGGTGTTCAAAACAATAATTAGAAACTGAGTCTGCTATTTTGCACAATTCATGTGATTCAAGACCTCAGTTCTGTTTTGCTTATTTGCCTCCTGAGAATGAAAAATGGCCAGTAAGATCTTATGTCTGATGGAAAATTTATAGGAATGTCAGAGATGACTGATTAATAGCACTTTATAGATAAATAGATGAAGACTAAAACAAAGGTTTATGGTACTGTGTTGGAAAAATAGGAGATATTCTGGCAATACAGTGAGACATATAAAGATTTGTCTTAGACCTGGACAGAGACATTAATCCAAACTGTGAATATTTCAAAATCTGAAAGGTAATGTGTAAAACAAGAATAGCGTTACTATTCCCAACAGGGTGCTCATAAGCATAGCATCTTCTTTGTCTACAGTGAGTGGAAATGAATAATCTCCATATTTCCCTGTAGTCTGTCTTCCTCTCTAAGGCTTAAGGAAAGGGTCTAGATCTTTAGCATGCTCTAGGCAATCAAGTTACCAACATAAGGTACTTTGGTATCTTGTACGTGAAGACCATCTCTTTTTATAGGAGTTAATGATATTGTATGGTCCCAGAGAATTTGTAAAAGGTTTGGGGTTTTTTGGGTTGTTTTTTTTTTTCTTAATTGTGGTATCTTCTTTTTCTTTATGAAGAGTCCAGACACTATATATCCTTGCTTTCAAAAGAACAAACTGCTCAGAGTGCAAACTCCAGGAAAAAAGAGTATGTGTTTCAAAGGTGTACTTTTCTGCTGTTGTAATCATCCTTACAAGATACTGTGGCAGCACCAGATTTGCCTTCAGCTGCAGTTGATTTTGAAATCCTTCAGAGCTTTAGGAATAAAACTGCACGTATCCTCTAGATTTCTTTTACAGAAACAGATAAGATTTTGTAACAACAAATAACACTGCAGAGCTGAACAAAATTGTCCTCCCATAAATAAGGCTTGGATGCACTCAGACCAAATAACATTGTTGACTCATACTACACAGACTTGTAGAAAGACAAAGAAAAAGATATTATTGTCCTCGTGGTCAAACAGAATTCCTATATGGCCATCTTGGCTGAAATTCCTATTAGCCATGCCAACCAATGGGAGAAATACACAGCAACAGATAACATCTAATTTAATGGTGACAAAGAGGTGGAATGCATTGATCTCTTTGGCAGAAAACTTCATTCTTTTTCATTCCTATAACTGAGATTTTCTTATTACTGGACACAGATGGCAAAATATAATTTTATTATCTATAACCATTTGTTGTGCAGTTCATCAATTAAATTCCAAAGACTAGAGAGACTAGTTTATGCTGGCCATTAACAAAAACAAGTTAATAGCTAGAGCTATAGTACAAATGGCTATAGATGTTGCATACAGTGCTTCAGGATCATTTGTTGCTATGACAATAATGAAGCAGAATAGCTGTGGTCCCTGAAATCTCAGATTTTTCATCTTCCAGACAAATACAGGTAAATACAAATTCTTTTAGAGAGCTGGAATGCCTTCAGAACTACAGTGTATTTATGTCAGTATGTTACAAAATAAGTAAGCCACTCGCTGCTCATCAGAAAGTTAAATCGGAAGAAAGCAAAATCAATGGGTTGCAAGGCTCCTGAACAACAACCACCTCCCATGTTATCTACTACCAATGTCAGTATGAACCATGTACCAAGGAAAGTAAATTGACGGTTCCTGTATACTACCAACCATCTCCAAAATCTCCAGTATCAACAAAGCACAATTCTGGCAGAAGTGAATGAGGACTGCATGTCAAAATCCTTTCCTGATGTCTTGTATCCTTCCTTTACCTAATAAGAAGTGCAATTCTGTTCATTTTTTAATAACAAATTGGATTATGGAAATTATTTCCACCCTAGTTTCATATATTTCCAAAGAACAGCACAAATTTCCTGACATGTCTCATCAGAAAACTTATTCTGAAAGGAAGGAAAGTCTCTCCTGCAATTGGTGACCACAGAGTAGTTGCTACTTAATCCCTCTTCCTAAATAACCTGGGGGAGTGAGAATTTTTTACATCCATATGTTTAAAAAAATGCAGATAAGCTCTCTTTTCTCTCATACTGTCACAAATTATTAACTTTCCTTGTAATAATCATAGAAACATCATAGAATCATAGAATGGTAAGGACTGGAAGAGACCTTAAAGACCATCTGGTTCTAACCCTCCTGCCATGAGCAGGGACATCTTCCACTAGACCAGGTTGCTCAGAGCTCCATCCAACCTGGCCTT
>Ga0065711_1004912_pt1 | contig 21925 bp, 12 predicted proteins | sample Hoacrofraction12_FD_59098 | JGI IMG/M metagenome (GOLD analysis project Ga0065711, IMG submission 59098) | Hoatzin crop microbial communities from Cojedes, Venezuela - Epithelial fraction 12 v2 (version 2) | ecosystem: Host-associated > Birds > Digestive system > Esophagus > Crop | place... | reverse complement strand
GCAGCTTCCCTATACTCTTCCCAGGAAGCCAGTCCCTGCTTCCACTGCCTGTGCAGTTCCCTCTTCTTCCTTAGTTTGACCAGCATCTCTTGCCTCAGCCATGCCGGTCTCTTCCCTTCTCGGCCCAACTTCTTACACTTGGGGATCGAGAGCTCTTGCGCTCTGTGGAATACATCCTTAAAGACCTGCCAGCTCTGTTCTGTTCCCCTGTCCCTGAGGACAGTTTCCCAGAGAGTCCTTCTGACTATCTCCTTGAAGAGCTGGAATTTTGCCCTCCTAAAATTTAGGGTCCTGACTATGCTCTTCGTTATTCCCATTTCCCTCCGTAGCGTTAGTTCCACCAGCGTGTGGTCACTGCAGCCCAGGCTACCTCTGACCTTGACATCCCCAACAAGCTCACTTGCATTGGTGACCACCAGGTCTAGTATCACATCCCCTTGGGTAGGGGTGCTTATTACCTGGCTTAAGAAGTTGTCTTCAATGCATTCTAGGAACCTGCTGGATTGCCTACAGCTTGCCGTGTTGCTTTTCCATCAGATGTCGGGGTGGTTGAAGTCCCCCCGTACGATGAGAGCCTGCGAGCGCGAAGCCTCCTGGAGTTGGAGGAAGAACGCTTCGTCTATCAGCTCCTCTTGATCTGGCGGCCTGTAGTCGACACCAACCATTAGGTTCCCTTTGTTGCCTCTCTCTCCGATTCTTACCCATAGGCTTTCGACCTGCTCGTGGCTTTGTTAGCTGGCTTTCTATATGCCTCCTCTGTTAGTGATGGAGGGTTCCTCACCTCTTCCTCATGTGGGTGAAAACCAGCATGGGTAGGGATGGCAATGCTCAGAATTTTCATATCAAACCTTAGTGGTTAGGGCTCTTAACAGGGCTTTTCCCTGGAACCCAGGTCAGACAGGTAAGGCCGTGGGCATCCCAAATCCTTGATTAACTGTTAGGTTTCTCTGCTGAGTGGCCATATAAAATCTGTAAGGTGTCCTAAGAGAATCTGGAACTGCACCTCCAAGCATTATTTCTGAGTACTTCAAGCTTAAAGTGTCAGGATCAGGTTGTTTTCTTCCTTGTTCCATGATCTTTAATTTTAATTTTTTTTAAGTTTTAGCTGCAGAGGGGCAGACAGAATGAATAGTGATGGCTTATGCCAAGTCATTCCCAAAAACCTGAGTGCATCAACAGGTTCTGCAGACTCTTCGCTCCTCCAACACTTTGGCTGTGGGTGCTTAAGACCATCTCTGGCACAGTGTGACTGTAACCTTGGGTCCGGTTGCTGGGAAAGAGCTGTGGGAGAAAGAATCAGGAGGAGCCTCAGGGAGGTGTCCCCTGGGGTCAGGAGATGCATTTGGGCTCAGTCCTGGCTTGCAGTCCTTGTCCATGCTATGACATGTCCCAGCATTGTGCCATGCTGACCTGTTGATCTTCCTTCCCATCACCACAGACCTGCTTCACCACCAGATATGTCTGGCAGTCGAGGCAATTGGCTGTTCCTGGTTTCCATCACCATCTGCTCCTCTTGCTTGGGTACCATGGGACAGGGCCTTTGTCTGAGGGCCTCTACTCTGCTTACCTTGTTGCCTCTCAGTTCCAGGCTTGCCTTCACTTGCAGAGCAGCCTTGCTACTGCAGCTCCCTGTCCCATGGTGGCCAAAATACTTGCCCACATCATGAGAACAGTGTAAATTATATGCTTTCAGACTGACACAGTCATAAAAGTCAGGGTCCTCATTTCCAGGGAAGTGCCTTAACCACTATGATCTTGACTCACAAAAAGGTCAGCAGGCAGCTCCTCCTCCTGCTTTGAAAAGGAAGTCTTAGAATAAAGGTATAAACTTTGAAGCGAGTGTCTGGAAATAAACCCCTGACAAATAAATGTACCTTTATTGACAGAAACATAGACAGGTAGTAACCTTGAGGTATGCACCTCTGTCCTTCAAACAATCCCATAATACTTATTCTCCTCCCCTCCCATGCTGTTGTTGTCCTAATGCTGATCATCACTGCTGCTGTGAATCCCAACATTGGTCCCACTTCCACCATCCCAGATCTAAGGATTTTGGATGCTGCTATGAATCCTACCTCCTCATCCCATGGCCTCATTTGTTCAGTCATTGTACAAGTTTCACAACACCCAGGTAGCCAGGACATCAGAGACCAAAGAGTTTTGGAAGAGATGAGGTTAAAAATGTATTTTTAACTTTTTAGGGTGACAGTACTAAAAGTTTCCTATCCCTGAAAGATACTGAAGACACCTTCACTTTTCTACCTCTCTCTGCTGCTTTCAGCTGGCATAGAATTAATTTTTGTCGCAGTAGCTGCTGTGTTTTGGATTTGGTACAATAAAAATGTTGATAATACTTTTTCCAGTCTCCCATAGTCAGCTGATGAGCAGGTGTGCAGGAGTTGGGAGCGAGCATAGCCAGGGAGCTAGCCCAAGCTGTCCAGTGGAAATATTCCACACCACAGATGCCATGAGGAGTTTACAAATGAGGGTTGGCCAGGAGGAAGGAACCTTCTTTTCTGTGAGTTCGAATCCTCTCTTTTCCGGGAGTTTGAACTTTTCTAGGAGTTTGGTCTTTTTTCCATGAGTTTGGCAAATTGGGTGAAATTCGCAAGTTTGGTGAAATCTGTGAAATATGTGACCTCCAGGAAACCTGTAGGGTCTGTGATTGCTGCTCTGGGACTGGCTACGTAACTGGTTGCCGGGCAGTGAAACAAAATTGTGTTGTGTATAGCCTGTTCTCATATTCCTTATTAGTAGTAGTAGTAGTAGTATTTCCCTTGTTGTCTTATTAAACTGTCTTTATCACAGCCCACAAGTTTTACCTTTTGTCCATATCTCCTCCCCATCCCACTGGGGAGGGAAGGGAAGGGATGAGCAAGAAGCTGTCTAGTGCTTAGTTGCTGGCTGCCAGGTTAAACCATGACAGTCTCACAGAGGTAGAAAACTGTTCGCTGAAAGACAGTGAAAATATTACCTTAGCAGTATTATAGCAGATCTTGGCAGTGCTGAGATACTGCCATCACATTTATGACTGGTCACCACCCACAAACACGGCTGAACTGGAAGCGAGGACATTGTGCATGCATAGCTACTTAAACTCATTGTCTGGTAGCAGCTCAGGTTATGATAAAGAGTGCAAGACTAACCTGAAAACACAGATCACCTATCTATCTACTGCGACAAAAGAAAAAGTAGAAATGGGCTTTACTACTCAAGGGACAAAGCAGTGCAAGAGGGCATATCCTCTGTGACCAGATCTGGACAGGGAAAGTAAATTAATACCACAAGGTCAAAACTCACTGATCTTGCTGTGTTAACTGAAGGTCAGATATGCAACTGTTTGCGGTCAGCAGAATCTGAAATGATATAAAATCATTCCTGCGTCTCTAAACTGTATCAGCAAAGTGTATATATAATCTGGATTTAAAGTGTTAATTTTAAGGGATAAAGTGGGGATTTTTTTTTTTTATTGCCTTAATAACTACTCTTCTATGGATTTTATTTGGTTTGACTTTCATTTCTTTCGACAGGCGTTACATTTTAAGTTTGGTGTTTTTTTTTTAATGTAATTCTTTTCCAGTCAGTACAGGTGTGAAACTTGGAACACAAAAAAGAAAATGCTGCAACATTAGGAACAGGTAAGAAAGAAACCTATTCTCTGTGCCATTCATGACATCGCTGTCAAATCAAACTCTCCTATTTTTTTACATCAATCCAGAGGAAGACTGGAGGGGTGCAAAAGAAAAGCAGTTCTCTTTGGCAGCCCTGGCAAGAAGACACAGCTTCGGTCATATGTCCTGGCTAACCCTTTTCAGCTCCTGATGTAACCAAATTACAAGGAATAAAATCTTAAGGAAAGTCATCAGAGTAAAAGTAGAACGTGTGCTCACTTTTTATGTGCTCACAGAGAAAACACTCACTGGACAGATCAATGTCATTTTCACACACCATTCAGGCTTTAGTCTGCAAAGAAGGCTGTGTGACTAACAGGACTTCAAATACCGCAAAAAAATGAAGACTTTTCATTGCTTTCCATACATCCTCCTCTCCCTCCTGCTAGGTGAGCAAGAGGGTAGCAGCTAACGAGAAAACAGGCTTTGCAGTACTAGGCACCACCGAGATCTCCAGGCCAGACCCCCTGCTTTGTTACGCTGAAGTAAACAGAAACACTGCAATTCATATTGACTGGATGGGTTGGGTTTCGGTCAGGTCAGGCAGCTCAGGAATCTACTTTGCAACAAAACCCAGGTCAATTTATGTTTCTTCCAGAATCAAATGTGAGGTGAACCCATTTTGATATATCTGGTTTGGGGAACCATCTACATTTGAAGTAGATGGAGAATGGGAAGCAGAAGCAGAGCTTTAGTCAGCTAAATTAGGCGTTCAGTGAGCTTCCTGAGAAATTAAGGGATAATTAAATTAGGCTTAGCTCTGCTTCATACTATCTGCAGACAATTTAGATAATGCAAATATGTACAAATGACTGTGCCTTTGCACGCTGCACTGAGATATTGCTTCTCAAACTTCCCCTGCATTACATTTTGCGAAGTATATTGCCAGTTATTTTAGCAGTAATGTTGCATCATGCTCAGAACCAAAGAAATATAGAACTTTTTACCTCATAATGAACATTTGCATACAAATATTTATAAATAATCTCTGAAGGGTTCACATTGACCAAGTGTCTCTGGTAATAGCATGACACATATCTGAAGGAAGCATTTAAAGTAAAGTAGAAGTGAAATACATTATATCATAGAATCATAGAATACCAGCTTGGAAGGGGCCTCAAGGATCATCTGGTCCAACCTTTCTTGGCAAAAGCATGGTCTGGACAAGATGGCCCAGCACCCCTGTCCACCCGAATCTTAAAATTGTCCAGTGCTGGGGAATCCACCACTTTCCTGGGGAGATTATTCCAATGGCTGATTATTCTCATTGCTAAAAAATTTCCTTGTGTCCAGTCAGAATCTCCCCAGGCGTAACCTGCACCCATAATCATACCTGTATCATACTACATCATACCATAAAGATTTGCATTGTGAATGCAATTTTTGCTGTTCCGTCTTTAATAAATGAAATTTCCTATTAACAACTATAAGTCAAGTTTGCCTCTATTTAATGAACTGTTGAATGTGATTTAATGATTACTCAATGAAAAGCAGAAGACTTCCGGTGATATGTCACTGTCAACATATTCTGTCTCTCTGACGTTCGTATCATCAGTGATCATGCGTATCTTGAAAATGAATATTCTTATATTCCTTTATGACACATAATTACTTATCTGACATGTGAAATTAACAGAAAAACTCAACACATAAGAAGTCAAAAAACACAATAGTGCCAATTCCAACCACTCCATGCCTTGCACCCCAGTTCCTTTTCCTTGTCTACCTAATCGTCATTACTGCTGATATCTTCCAGATTAAATTATGAGGTATTTGACATGTAAAACATGAGCCTTCTGCCTGCAATTAACTGAATTACTTTATAAATTATAGATCTGGTCTGAAGTAGGAAGACATGAAATAGTTGAGGGTAGTAATGCATTTGTGTGGTTTATTAGATTGCTGGGTGTGTACCCACAAGAATACTGTTAGAGGTAGAAAGCATCTGTTGAAGTCAAAGACATATACCCATTTTTTCCAAGTGAAGTCAGCTTTAGGTCTAATACAGAAATTATTTCACATTCTAAGATACGTTTATTACATTGTGCTATCCTGTCTCTAGGGAGCAGTCCCACTGACCAGTAATCTGCTGGACCATAGTCAGATTGAAGTCTGAAACTAAAAAACCCCATGCAGTTTCAGTGATGTTTGGAGAGTATTTGATACTGAAACTTCATATTTCCATGCTTTCTTTTCTTTTACTCATGTATCCATCTTTAGGAAAAAAAGGGCAGGTCGGTAACTATGCTCCCAACTAAGGCAGGCCTAGTGTGCATAAGAATGACACTCCACATTGCTTAAAAATTGTGAAAGCCTTAATGTAGGAGTCTGTTTTTCAAAAGCTGAAAATTGAGAAAAATGTCACCTCTCAGTAAATATGCCAGAGTGTGATCATTCCGACTCCCACAATTAGTCACCCCTTAGGACAGGTGTGTCTTTGGCCAAAAATAAAGTAAAATAATATAACTGTTTTTAAATTATTGATGCCATTTAGCTCTGAATAAAGAGGATCTATAAAACTTCCTTTTCCACTCCATTCAAAATAACCGGTTAAAGTCCAGTGTTTTGATCAATCATCCTTCTAGACAAGGTTTTTCAGTCCTTAAAGGTGAAATTTGCATTTTTAAATCAATATTTAAATTCCTAGTGGAATACGAATTCTTTCAGCAGGAACTGAACTTTTGCAAATTATAACAGATTTATAGATTCTCGGTAGCTCAGAAATGAATGGATTCCTCTGAAAAATTTATTTGCAAAGAATTTATGGATTATTTTGTTTTTTCAAGGCTTGTGGTTTGCATGTGTTTTACAAGCCCAGAAGGTAACATGGAAGAGAACACACTGATCTCACACAGATTTCAGTGAGACTGCTCCATCACCTACAGTGAAATGTTTCTGATACATGCCAAAGCGAGAGGTGAACCAGGGTGGATTTTCTTGGTCCTTCATTCATCATCATTGGCTTCCCAGTGCTTCTGTTCCTTCCTGTCTAGTCAAGCATCTGCTACCACAATAAGCTCCAAAGCTTTAATGAATCACAGGTTTTTTTGCATTATATCCAAGATTTTCGTCCTCAAGTTTTTGGCTTGATCCTCTCTGTGTGTCTGTTCTTATTCCGCCTGATTGTCTAACACGCATTTGCTGCTTTTGTCTGACAAAGATGGTGAGATCTTAGTCAGAACTATGATGAAAATTAGAAAGAAGAAATCCTGGCATGTAAGGATGATGGATTTAGAGAAATCCAGAACAGCTATTAAGAAAAAAAATAAAAAGAAAATATAGGAAGAAAAACCAGCACAAAATCTTTCAGGATTTTGCTTTATTATATGCTTGGGCCTAATCCAAGAGTCTCATCTTTTAATGCATATCTATGCACCCAGAAACAGACACGGCACAGTCAGATAACGAAAATTATTGCCTTTTCTTTATGACTTCTTGTGTGATACTCTCAAAGTCAAAAGAGAGCAGTATGCAACCTCCATACTGCATGGCCGTGGTTTCACACTTCTGGCTCTCTGGGCATAGCCTGGCGATGTAAGATCTAATTATGTACTAAACCTCTTTCATTTCAATGAAGAACACAGAAAGTTTTGGGAGCAGAGCTAAGCTTTTTTTTATTTTTTAATGTTTGGAAGTACAAATATTCATAAAATCATCTGAAAAATTGAAAAAATATTTTCATGTCATAATATCTTGTTCAAAAATTTTGCAATTCTTGTTTTAAGATTTTTTTTCTGGAAACAACATTTTCATTTGAGGATTAACCAAACTTTTATTTTACTTTATGTTTTATTGTATTTCTTAAAAAGAAAGAAGCCTAAAATATCTAGCAGTACATAGAAATATAAATCACAGAAAACATCTGATATAAAACCAAACATCTTCTTTTCTTCGTTTTTCCTCTTTGGTTATGAAAATAGAAGACAACCAGCTATGAATTCTGTTTACAGGGAGAGAGCAGGGGAGCAAATGTTTTGCACAGCTGTGCAAGAAATAGGAATCACAGAAAAAAGGTTTGTGCCTTGAGTTATGTGGAGTGTGTTCTGGAACTTCATTTTCATCAACTGACCATCTCACCCATAACATTCCATGGAACAAGACAAGCAAAGTGATTTTGCAGATTGTAACACTGCTCCTCCCCCATATTTTGACTCACCGAGATGAAAATTGATTTAAAAAAAAAAAAAGAAATTATTAACAACTCAGTAGATATTGTGATCAAGGTCTCATTAAGATTACTAAACTTACTCTGAAAGTATACGAAGTCAGAAGCTGCACCCTTTGGCAATATCTGGTTTGAATTACTAGTCTGAAATTAGAAACAACAGAAATCATTGAAATCCATTTTAGGTACTGTCATGAATAAGCTGAGTATAGTCTTTAGATTCTTGAACTTATGTCCCCTATAAATAGCAGTGTGCTTGGGATTCCTTAATCAGGCTGAAATGGAAATGAGTGTAATGTGTAGCAAAACGTGCTCTGTGGTGAGATCTGAATCTTGCTTTGACACAAACTTTGATTTAAAACATCTAAGTGAGAAATGGGTATTTAAACAAACACGCCCCAGAGTGAGAAAAAGAATCTCTAAATAGTCTGTGGAAATAAAATCTATCTATATAAATAGAAATCCTGTGTAATACTTTATACAAGTATTTCTTTGAAAATAATTGCACTGAATAGCTCATGAATGTTTATGTTTCATGATTTACTGATGGGCTGTTGTTAAACTCTATACATTTGGTTACAACAGACCTTTCATCTCCTCTGTCTTATATCTTGAAGGTACAGTCCAGTGTTTACTCTGCATATGAAATATGATTAAACATTTTTGGCATATACTCCAAACATCCCATGAAAGATAATCTTTTTAGATTGTGGTAGGTCATTTTGCTGCTACGTGCTGTGATTCAGACTTACTCGTGATGGATATGAAACAGTGTGTGGGGATGCTGTGGGATTCCAAGCAAGTAATCCTTATAATAACGTATCTCATGGACGTTCCATGAAGCTCAGAAATTGCCTGGAAGCAGTTATCTCCACAGTTTTGGAGTTTTGGGGTGCTTTTTTCTGGAAAAGACAGTAGGAGAGGATTTTCCTACTTTATTTATTTTTAGAAATAACCTGTATTTTCAGGACAATGTATTGAAAAAATAAGGTTAAAATTTTCACAGGTGTTTTTCTTTGATCTAACTTTGTTCCCACTGTATTCTAAAATAGCATTTTAGCACTGGTCTCAAGGAGTGCTTAATCAGATGATATATGTGTGCTTTTGAATATTGGTTCTTAGGTAATTTAAGAAAAAAAAGGTACTCGGGTTTTGTGTATCAGGAGTAACTCAGAGGGTAGAGAAGGTAGGTGTATATATATAGTATGTATATACTATAAGGTAGTGTGGTCCATCTAGAAAAGGCATAGGTCAATAAAGTCAAGAGAAACTGACCATCTAAATATGGATATTTTATTTCTTCAGTGTAAAGTGGAAGATGCTGATAACTACCTCAGTAAAATTTTCTGGTGCATAAATGAGAAGCACAAGGGAAATGGAGCTGTAGCGCAATTACAAGATCTATATTTCATCTGTGAAAAGGGCTGCTGAGAGTGGGCTGCTGTGCAGTTAGTTACCAGGGAAGGGTGGGTAAAAAAAGTACACAACAGAATTTCTATGAGGTTGAAAAACCTGCTGTGCTCACTGGAAGAAATGACTATGGACTGTAATGCACCTGAAAGAGATTGCTTTGTACTTGTGAAAGCTCAAACAATACGTAAGGCAGAAATTAGATGGAAAATATCTGGTGTTTATTCAAGTGCATGGTGATATTTTCAGTAGATTCTGCTACGTAAATAATTTCTGTGGGCCTTACATACATTTCATTATTTAATCTGTGCATTTGTTTCAAAGTGGCATAAACTTCATTGTACAGCTTAGTGGTAACCCAACTTTGTAGTGTCTGTATCCTGATCACCTCTCAGCCTGTGATCACTTCAGAACATGGAACAGCTGTGTTTTGTTTGAGGGCTCTGGAAAATCAGGGAAATACATTTTTTTTTGTATAGCAGGGACCAAAACTGAACACAGTATTCCAGATGTGGCTTCACAAGTGCAGGGTAGAGTGAGATAATGACTTCCTTCTGTCTGTTGGTGATGCCCTTGTTGATGCAATCCAGCATTCTGTTGGCTTTCTTTGGTGCAGAAGCAAAATGTTCACTCATACTGATCTTATCCACCAGGACCTCCAGATCCCTTTCTGCAGAGCTGCTCTCCAGCTGGGTAGATCCCAGCTTGTGCTGCACTCTTGGATTATGTTTTCCCAGGTGCAAGACCTTACATTTGTCTTTGCTGAATTTCATAATGTTCTTGGTAGCCCGCTCTTCCAGCCTATCCAGGTCTTCCTGCAGAGTGGCTCGCCCTTCCGAAGTGTCCACTTCCCCACTCAGTTTGGTATCATCAACAAACTTCATCAGGGTACACTTGGTCCTATCACCCAGATCACTTACGAAGATATGAAATGGCATCGGGCCCAATATCAATCCTTGGGCAACCACACTTGTGACAGTTTGCAAGCTTGAAAACAACTGTTTACTACCGCCCTCTGAGTGCAGCCTGTCAACTAGTTTCCCACCCGCTGCACCGACCACTTCTCTAGACTACTCACTTTCTATTCTGACCATTCTTTCTAACTGCTCCTTTCTGGGTACAAATGCTGCAAGGGATATTTGAACTGGCAAATCAAACACTTTATTATTATAAAAGGTAACAAAGCAACTGCAACCTATATTTCCACGTTACAGATCTGAATATATATGACTATATTTAAGCTCAGTTTTTTTTAAATTTATGTAAAACTGATTTCTTTAACATTCAAAAATTAATTCCTATGAAGAATTTCCTAGAAATAAACAGTACAGTGATTCTCTCAAATTAGACCTTTGAAATGTATAGAAGGAAAAATCCATTGGGAGTTTTGCCTACTCATCACATAAATTCTACTTTGCAACTTTTATAAACTTATCAACTTTGTATCACTCTGTCCTCCCCAAGTAAAAGTGGGAAAATATGTAGCATATGCCGATCCAAGTGACTTGATGCTTATGCAGTATGTTGTATGTCATAATGGACAGCTATAAATAAACTAGTTTTGAGAGAAATCTGGATGATGCTAAGGGCCAGATCCAAAAAAGGACTTCTGTGCCTTGAGAAAGACTTGGCAGATTTTAGGCCCCTAGTGATCCAGAGAACTGCTAAGCAGCATCTACTTAACCCTAGAGATGCTTAATAACTACATTATTGCCTATTTTGTTACATTTCATAAGATACTATAGCCTGCTTCTCTATATGCTGAGAGTTGCCCCAATTAGACTTAATGGCTGTCCCATTAAGGGCTTAACTCATGCTTACTACGTGGTGTCTGAATCATAAAATGTTTCTGAACCCTTCAAGCTAGGAAAATAACCCACACCTCTCTTTCAGGGGAAGCACCTGAGTCAGAGGATAATGTTCCCTCGTGCTCTCTTCTCTGTCCCAAGTCATGTTTTCAAGTAGTGTCTCAGTTTCAGAGGAAAGTGAGAAAAATGTTCCTGGGCCATGCCCCTGGTGACATCAGTCAGTGAGGAGGAAAGAAGAGTGGACTAAAAATATCTCAGAGAGCAGAGGGAATCCATTCTGCTCTGCCCATCTTGTCCGAGTGCTGTAACACATGAGCTACTGTGGAAAAGGCAGCAGTGACATTTCAGATCAGGTTATAAAAAAGTGACTTTTGATTCATTTGAAAAGGAAAGCAGTACACTTCAAGCTTCACAAGAAAGGTCCAAGGATGAATATCAAGGCAAATAAAATGTTTCCCCTCAGTCCTTACTACCACACATTGGGCAGGAAAATTGGTGGCTCACCTGCCAGTTCTAAGGCAGCCAGATCCAATTAACCGCAGAGAGCACACAAACGCCCATGTGGGTGCAAGCTCCTACTTTGTTGGTTAAGAATCTTCATTTTTTTGGCATTGAGAAGATCAGCATTTTGGTTTTTCACTCCCATTTCGTGTAGGAATTAATGGAGGGCATAGATTCAGGCTTTGTCTTGGTTCACCTAGAGTCCGTTCTTTAACAGAACCTCTAAAAGCAGTGTACTGTTTTATGTTAACCCTTCTTCTCAATGGCACTTTTTCTTCCTTAGTCATGCTGACACCTCAGAGAAGATTCTGTTTCTGTTGGATTTTAATCCTAATGTAAGTGCAATAAATTTGACATGGTTTTTTTTGAGGACTTTTATTCAGGCTTCCAATTCTTCCAGTGCCTAACTATCTTCCGGAGTAACGGTGAATGTGTGCATTCCTAAGGAAATAAACACAGATACCAGTATACAAAAAATGAGCCTTTCCATTATATTTTTGTTGCAGTTTGTCTGTCTGAAGTACTTGGCAAACAGAACTGCATGCCACATGACTTTAAAATGGCCCCTTGTCACAACAAAAAATTTATCAGGAACAGGTCAGCTTGATTTCAAAGTCCTTTTACCTGCTCTACTCTCCTGTACCATTGTATATATTGAGTTTTCTCCAGCTTCCACATCAGCTTTCACAGACCTAATTAATTCATGAAAATTATACAAATTATGTGAATCAAGCCACTAGTTCCATTTTACCTGTCCAATGTTTGTCATGGCAAGTTAAATATTTCATCTAACTGAGGGCTGGAGAGCAGAAAAATGCAGAAAAAGCCAGCAGAAACGTGGAGGGCTCTATAGTGCTGGGAAGCATCAACTCTGCAATGTGCAAAAAAGGAGAAACAGATTGTAACATATGTGATGGACGTAGCTTCGGTAAAAGGGTACTTAAGTTGACGCGTGGGGTAACAATCATCTCACCTACATTTGGAAAAAATTACTTGCAGCACAGGTATCTGACCTAATCAGCATAACGTTTCCAATGCAGAGAAATGGGCTTCTGAAGGGTGCTGGTCATCTGACCTGTTTTAAACTTTTAATTTGGAATGAAATTACTTTCTTTTTCCTTGTTTTGCTGCTCTTTTGGCTATAGAGAGAATTCATAAAATTTAGGAAGACTTCAATATCTACTAGGTTTCAATATCTACTTCACAGACATTTAAAACTAAATGATTCTGCATCCATCATCAGATATGCCCAAATCCCAGCCTGAGCACACCCCACCCATGAACATTGGACTACTTAGCATGGTAGACAAAGTGTAAAATATCTGAAAGACCAAAGCTTTATCTAGTAAGAAATGTATCTTTTTGTAAACCCAGTTTAAAAGCCTTTTTTGAACTGTAAGGAAGCAACAATTAGGTGACGAAATGAGGAGCTTTCACCTCTGAAATGCACGTGATTTATCACCTCATTTCCTTTCTTCCTTTCCTTCATTGCCACTTTGTGTGAATATTACAATGAATCAAAACCCAAGGAATTTTTAGGACAGTTCATCAGTTCTTGAGCATTCAGCCTAGCAAACATCTGGATGGCAAGGGGCACTTCACAAAGCACTACTGATACAGAGGTGATAATAGATGATGACAGACGAGTATGAAGAATGTAGTTCTAATATTTGAATGACTTCTGAAGTGCAGGTGCCTTTTCCTGATGCTGGACTGCTATGCAGTGAAGTCAATGGGATGAATGAATTTCTGACTGATGATAAAGCCTTACTGCAAATCTAAGCAATATTAAATAAAATCTTTACAGAATGTCTCATAATACACAACACAAATCTATATATATGAACATACCATGCAAATTTATGCAAAAAAGACATAAATATAACACTTTTTTTCAAAAGCAGTCACTACTTGCTGTCCATTCAAAAGAAATATATTAATTCAGAGTGCTAGTTCACAAGTACAGAATTATTATCCATTGCTAGATTAAATGCAAAAATACTCAAGTAAAAGAAAAAGAGTTTACTGGGCAGTTTTCCCATTAAGACCCAGTTTGTCACACCTGGGAATGGCTGAGTCAAATACTATATTTAAATATTAATGTTTCCCGAGATCAAATTTTCAAAGATAAATATAGCCTCACAGTTCTGTGATCAAATATGCCCAGCTCTCTACAGTTCATTGAGTTAGAATATTGTAAGGTTTCATTTTGACACTAGTTCATGGAGATTAAACTGTTGTAGTTGGATATGCATGTATACGTGTATGTATACAAGTGTATGTTTGTATACAGTTAGATGTATATGTACATATCAGCTAGGGAATGATGGGAATGATTAGAAGACAGATAGATCAAAGTAGTTTCAAACTCTAAAACAAACCTTTTCAAGACTGAATTTCCTTAACAACATAGTCTATGCTTGTAGTTCTTACTCATTTTCTGTGATTATCTCTATGTAATGAAAGCAGTCAGCCCTTACCAATCAAATCCTACAACACCTTGGAGCTAATCCCATATTATTAGCACTGATGGCTATAGCCCTTGATGGTTTTAGCTGCTGAGGTCAAGATGATCAGGTTCACAAGTGCATCAGTAAGAGAAGCCAGAACAGAAGTTAGTAAGTGCGTAGGTGGGTGCTCAGCTCCACTCACCCTCTCAAACTCAGGATCTTGTCCCTTTGTAAGATGTTTGAGCTTCCAGAGTGTTTCCAGCCTTTGGCCTCCACCCTGGCCTATATGCTGATGGGGCAGGGGCAAAGGGCATAATTTGCCCAGGTCACAACAGATGTCTCATTCTGATGTAGGCTGTTTCATTTCCATTGCTTAGTTACTGCCACTTTTTTAAAAATAACAGACATAGGTTTTCCCCCCATCTCTTATGGCTGTGCTTTTTCAATGTTTAATAGGTGATCATCAGCAAGTTGTAATTCTCAGGTGTCTCCTTGCAACCTGTGCTCATATTTTCAAGACATTTGCTGTTATCCCAGGCATAAACTGTACACTTTAATAAGAAAAAACTGGTATCACGGTCTCCCTCCCACTGTAGTTTCTTCTAACAAGTTGGTAACAAGCGTTAAAGACCAGGACTGGGACCTTACACAATCAATTGGCATAAAGCACATCTAGCATAAGGTTTGTTGGTAGCACGGAAATACTGGTTTTACTAGCTTGTACGGTTATGTTATATTAGTGTGCTGGTCTTTGGGTTCAAAACAAGCTAATATTAAAACCTGCACAGTGTTGTACATTTATGGGTACAACAGGGCTCTGTTGTAGCTGCACAATTGTTGTAAAGGGAGTTTCCTTATCCCTGATGAGTCCTGTGCTCTGCTGTGTTCAGTTTCATGCACCTTTTACCACGCAGGCTACAAAGCATAGGGGAGGTAGAATGGCTAAAGTGGTTGTCAATACCTAGGTAGTTGATCCTCTGGAGTGTGTACCATTTAGAGTTGTTTTTTGGAATACTCTGACTGCAGTAATGCAGTGAATTTTCTATGGGGGAAAGAATTATTTCCTTTCCACTCCACATTTTCAGAGATTCATAACGCTGGAAGTATAAGATTAGTTGTGAAAAAGAGGAGACAGAACTGGGGTTTTCACAGATAGAACTACTGTACAGCCAAGTATCCATGACTATAGTTTTAAGGTTTTTAATCTGTAAAGTCGGTTGGGACATAATGTAACAGCTTTGTGTATTGTGTGAAGTTAGGGGTATTCATTAGCCTAGTCAGATCTGAGGTGCATGTCAGCAAATAAACACTATGGCACAAATAGAAAACTCTAAGATTGAGGTAAAGCAGTAAACCATTTCTAACGTGTCAGGTTGGTTCATTAGTATCAAGAAAAGGAAGCCACTAGGATGTGATAAATTAATGGTGAGGGACAAAGGCTGCTGAATTATCTCCCAAACTTGCTCCTGCCTGTCTGTCAGGGAATCTGTTCTGTTGCTATTGTCTGGAAATATATTGTTTTTATGTCACAAATAGATTTGTTTGAGAATATGTTCAGGTGGGTTGAATAGGCCTTAAAGGTCAACTAGAAGAATCCTATAAAGATGGACTATATACAGAAGAAGGGTATATCTTAATGGCAGTCATTAATCATCAAGCTTTCCCACAGAAATGTTCTCTAGAGCCTTCTTTTTCATACAAGGGAATATTTTTTTCACTTCTGTGAAATATCATTGTGTAACTCTGTCTTGATAAGTTGTTAATGCTTAATCTACCCTAACAGAGTTTAATTAAAGATCGTATTCTGCATCTTTAGTTAAAAGCAAACACAGTGGTGGTTGCAACCTTTACTTGCACACTAAGGGGTACAAGTCATAATGTCTGAATTGGTTCTTTTTTAATCAAATATGACATTTTAGTGTGATGTATAATTTATTCACGTGGTTTAGAAAATACATGTTACACAGCAGGGTAGCCCAAAAGTAAAGCTAAATAAGAAAAAAATGAAGTATATTGCTCAAAAGTCTTTCTTCTTATCCCAAAAGTGGGTGGACTGGAAAATATAATTAATTTTAAAAAAAGTGAAGTATTACTTTTTCATGAGTATAAATAAATCACTTCTTCCTTAAAATCATTTTCAATCACCCAAATGGAAGATTTCATAAGAAATCCTTGTCAAATAAGAAAGCACAAAAGAGTATTTTTTAAAGATTTTACGCACAACATTCATACATACTTAAAAATAGTTTGAAATACATAATACTCAGGAAAATACAGTGCAGTCAACATAATATATGTTTTGATGTAAATCCTACATCACTGTGCTTCAAAGCACAAAATACTAAATAATGAAATTGACAGTAAATCACAATCCTAAATTCCATCAAGGGGAAAACAATAAAAAGATTTGTGAGAATAAATGCTGTCAAACATAAACTGAAGAAGAAGATCTCTTATAATTCTTTCTATATGAGATTCAAATGATAGAGTGAAATCTGTTCTAAAACAGAGTTATATATTTAACTTACTATTCATAGACAATAAACCAGGTGGGGTTTTCTTTCTTTTAGTTTAATCAAATTTCCATTGTGTCATGATTTGTAGAAATAGTTCATATCTATCTCACAATGTCAAGCTGGAAAGGGTGCTTAATTTTAGCATTTAATAAATGTGTTTTTCTGAATATCTATATGTTTGAAATTCTTAAAAATGCTAAGTGAAAAATTCAGGCAAGAAACCATGTTATTTGTTTGAAAATACAATTATTTCTTGTTATTTTAAATAATTCATTATTTTTTATGCTTCTTTGACAAATGCTTCCTCTACTACCCCAATTTCCAGGATTCATAGAATCACAGAATATCCTGAGTTGGAAGGGACCCAAGAGGATCATCGACTCCACATAGGGTAACCTAAGAGTTATAACATATATCTAACAGCATTGTCCGAATGCTGCTTGAACACCGACAGGCTTAGGGCCATGACCACTTCCCTGGGGAGCTAGTTCCAATGCTCGACCAACCTCTCAGTGAAGAACTTTTTCCTAATATCCAATCTGAAGTTCCCCTGATGCATCTTTAAGCTATTCCCTCCCACTCTGTCACCGGACACCAGAAAGAACAGATCAGCACCTCCCTCTCTGCTACCCCTCATGAAGAAGCTGTAGAAAGCAAAGAGATCACTCCTCAGTCTTCTCATCTCTAAGCTGCAAACCGAGTATCCTCAGCTGCTCCTCATGAGTCTTGCTCTCTAGTCCTTTCACCATCTTTGTTGCCCTCCTTTGGACAGATTCTAATATTTTAATATCCTTACACTATGGAACCAAAAATGCAGACAGTACTCAAGGTGAGGCTGCACCAATGCTTACTATAGTGGGACAATCACTTCTTTCAACTTGTTAGCTATACTGTGCTTAATGCGCCCCAGGATACAGTTGTCACTTTTGGCCACCAGGGCACATTGTTGACTCGTATTTAGCTTACCATCAACCAAAATCTCTTTTTCTGAAGGGTTTCACTCCGGCCTTTTGTCCCCCAATCCATACATACACCCAGGATTATACCATCCCAGGTACAGAATCTGGCATTTGTCCTTGCTAAATTTCATGTGATTGGTGATTGCTCAATGGTCTAATCTATCCAGGTCTCTCTGTAAGGTCTTTCTACCCTTGAGGGAGTCAACAGTTCCTCCTAAATTAGTATAGTTGACAAACTTACTCAGTGTGCATTCAACTCCTGTGTCCAGGTCATTGATAAGAACATTGAAGGGAACTGGCCATAAAATTGAGCCTTAGGGAACACCACTAGTGACTGGCCACCAACCAAATATTACTCCATTTACTAGAAGTCTTTGAGCACAACCCTGCAGCCAATTGTTCACACATCCTATTGTATATATCTTTAGCTGTGTGCTGGACATTTTGTCCAGAAGGACACTGTGAGAGACAATATCAAAAGCCTTTCTAAACCAAAATAAAAAAAAACCACGTTCATTACCTCCCCTGCATCCATTAGGCAGGTAGCCTTGTCATAAAAGGAAATTAATTTAGTAAAGCGTGACTTTCCCATCATGAACCCATGTTGGCTTTGACCAGTGTATACATTCTCTTTCAAGTGGCTATCGATAACTCCCAGAATAATCTTCTCCATAATTTTACCAGTCACTGAAGTGAGACTGAAAGGTTTATAATTACCAGCATCTTCTTTCTTGCCCTCTTGAAAACTGGAATAACATTTCCTAGCTTCCAGTCAACTTGGACCTTTCCAGATTCCCAAGACCGTTGATAAGTAATTGAGAGAGGAAGTCTTGCGATAACATCAGCCAGCTCTTTCAGTGCCCTGGGATGAATCCTACAGACTTATATGCATTCAGCTGCAATAGTAAATTCCTTGTTATACCAAACAAAAAACTGAGAAAAGATGTGAGTAAAAAGCTGGCAATAGCTGTTGCAGGTAATTTAAAATTTGAAGGTCATAAAATGTAGGCCACTGGCACAGAAATGAGTGCTGCTACTGTCGTAAGCAATGACTGGGGTAAATCATGTTCCTGGTCTGTGTCTCAGTTTCCCATGGTCCTCCTTTTCTTCTTCACTTGATAAAATCTGCAGGACAAGTATCATCCCTCCCAGTGCGTGCTGACAGTATGACCCTGTGAGACCTGCATTCAATCGAATAAGTCTTGAGCACAGATAATGGTAATTTGAGACAGAGTATTTTTTAAACAGGGTATTTCTTTCTGTCACTCCAAGTTATTCCTATTATCTCACTCGTCTGGTGATGTTTAGGAGAAAGAGAAGAAACTGGAGGCATGACAGAGGTGGCTTTTAACAATACAACTCTATTAAACAATGTAAAATCAATCTAACTCTTCTTAAATGAACCTTTTCTAATGGCTAGTCATTAATGATGAGATTTCCAGAGCACAGTGGTGTAGGGGAGCTTGAAATCTGGTTGGATATCAGGACAGAAAATTCAAGATAAAGGTTCTTCCATTGTGAAAACCAGTTAAATTTCCTCACAGCTATGCAATTGCAAGATATCTGAAGGAGGAAAAGCTCATATAGGCAAGTGTCCCAGGTCATGTGTGTTCTGGCTGAATATCTATGGAGTGATTCATCCTGAGTGGAGGAACTGGGGCTCTTGAGTCTGGAGAAGAGGAGGCTGAGAGCAGACTTTCTTGCTCTCCACAACTACCTGAAAGGAGGCTGTAGTGAGGCAGGTGTTGGTCTCTTCTCCCAGGTAACTAGTGATAGGATGAGAGGCATTGGCCTCAAGTTGCATCAGGGGAGATTTAGGTTAGATATTAGGAAAAATTTCTTCACAGAAAGAGTGGTCAGACATTGGAATAGGCTGCCCAGGGAGGTGATGGAGGCACCGTTCCTGGAGGTGTTTAAAAACCATGTAGATGTGGCACTTTGGGGTATGGTTTAGTAGTCATGGTGTTGTTGGGTGGATGGTTGGACTTGATGATCTTAGAGGTCTTATCCAACCTACGATTCTATGATTCTGTGATTCTATGATTCTATGATTTTCTGGTTCTTGTTTCTGTGAAACCAGTAGAAAGAATTAATGACACAGTGGTCTCAGAGAGAGATTCCTTTTCATTACTGTAGATCGGAGTGAGCTCTCAGTTCTCACTAATCAGCCAAGCAAAAATATGAGGAGAAAATTTTTGGGACTATCTGCAGGTCATGACTTATGCACAGAACATCGGGGGATTTGTCAAGCTCTCAGAGCTATCATCCAAAGCACATATAGCCATTGCCACAGGCTGTTCCTTTTAAAGAGGAAAAGGAAGTATTTCATGTCAAAGGGAGGTAAGAGAGATGCAGGATGCAAAGAAAGAACATTTACACAGTTTTTAATTGTTCTGAAAAAAATCACCCTGGATTTGTTATTGTTCTCTTCTTTGCTATCTCTCCTCACAGAGTAGAAGGTGTTCTACTGGGAGGTTCCCAATCTCTTCCACTGGCAGGTGCTGGAGACTGTTTAGAGAAAAGACATTCCTAGAGAAAAGAGTTGGTTGAGGAGGGGCATAAACAAGCCAAGTGCAGCAAGGACAATCCACATAATTTACAACCTTTCAGATTGATGGAGATTAAGATACTCAAAAGTTCAGACAAGAATCACTTCTCACTATGCATGCCAAAAATGACTAATAGAATACTCTCTCAGAAAAGTTTCCTATTCCTTTTTCCACCTTTAACTATTATTATTATTTATTTTTTAATCATATTTTTTCTGTTTCTCCTTTTATACAGATCTTGCAGTAGATTCTTGTATTTCCTTTTTTCAGCAGAACTTCATTTCTACCAACCCCTTTTGTGAGAATTACCGTTGTCTAAGACCACAAAAGTAGCATGAGGTATATGAAATCCTTAATTGTAAATGCTTTTATTTCTAAATTAAATGATTAAATGTTATAAAACTGTTCTAGCTGTGGTACTTTATCTGATCTTGCCGAGGAAGCTGGAAGATTCTACTCTTATTCCAACCTCAAATATTTGTTTTCCTATTTGCAGAATTATAAAGCTGCTAGGAATACAGGTACTCCAGCTAACACAGTCCAACCCATCAGGATACGCCTAAATGATTTCTGATAGAAATCTGTCTAACACTCTGTGACAGAGATTTCCCAAACTCACCAGACAATCCGTACTTGTACTGCTATCTTTAGAACATCTTTCCCTTTGTATCACCCACATTGTTCTCATGAAAGTTAAAATCTAAGTAGAAGAAGTGGTTCACGTTCCTCCAATGTTTGTCTGAGCAGACAGGTATCATAAATGCAGGTCTTCCTGTAGGCACCGAAGAACATCAGACGTTGAACATGTCTTCAAATCAACCCATCCTGTGTTCAAGCTTGGGTGATGCAATTTCACTACCTGTTTGTAATGAACGAAATAAGTGGTTTGTATTTTAACTTTGTTAGGAGTAACAAATCACTCAACATATCTGAATGTAAACCACCTTTACTGAGGTACTGAAATATTGAAAGAGATCCATAATTGTACGCACTCAGTTTCGGAAGTGTTAACTAAGGCACATACATTATTAATGCTGCCTTTTTGTTCCTGGGAAGTTATTGGGTAGTGCAAAAGTTGGTGATAACTAGGGCATCTGATATTGGTATTGCTCAGCCCTTTTTATGGATATATTTCTTTGAATAACTGACTATTTAAAAAACTAAATTAGCATACTTTGGATAATTTAGAAATCCTCAAGTGCTAAATAATATGTTTGCTATTGTACTATCAGTGTTTTGGCATGTGCACTGGCAGAGAAGTTTTTACAGCTGAGAAGCTGAGAAGAACTTATGATACTCTGTCTCAGTTTTATGCTTTGTTTCCATTCAAACGTTCTGGTGGATCTTGTTGATAACAACAGCACGTAGCTTGTATATAGAGTTGTCTTTCAAGCCATATTTATGAATTACAGTAAGTATTTAATTGCACATATTGGTACAAAACTAATGGACTCTATCCCAAATGTGCGGAAAGGGATTCATCAACCTTTTTGTATTCTGTCTTCCCCAATACAATAGATCACTGACCAACAAGGATTTAAGTGTTTTTTTCCCCTCTTCAGAGAACTAATGTTAATGCAAGTTCTCCCTACCCTAGGAGTTGCCCAGTGCCTAGCATAGGCTGTTCAGAGAAGGTATTGCTCATGCACTTTGAGTGAGGTATCGGCAATTCATGAAAATGCAATGCCTGCAATGACTCTTTAGGTCTGTGATTGTATGAGTTCTGAAATTACTTTTCACAGAATCACAGAATGGTAGGGGTTGGAAGGAACCTCTGTGGATCATCTAGTCCAACCCCCCTGCCGAAGCAGGGTCACCTACAGCAGGCTGCACAGGACCTTGTCCAGGCAGGTCTTGAATATCTCCGGAGAAGGAGACTCCACAACCTCCCTGGGC
>Ga0065711_1035706_pt1 | contig 21926 bp, 15 predicted proteins | sample Hoacrofraction12_FD_59098 | JGI IMG/M metagenome (GOLD analysis project Ga0065711, IMG submission 59098) | Hoatzin crop microbial communities from Cojedes, Venezuela - Epithelial fraction 12 v2 (version 2) | ecosystem: Host-associated > Birds > Digestive system > Esophagus > Crop | place... | reverse complement strand
CAGTCATTCCTAGGGCTTTTGGTTACTTTGTTCAGAAAGATTGGTTGTTTTCTGTCTGAATGCCACTTTCTACTCTTCCTTTCTAAGCAAGAGTTTTTCTAGTGATAGCTTTCTTGGACTATACAGCATGGGTAGCAAATGCTTTGGCTGCCCTTTTCTGCCTCTAACTGCCTTTATTTGCATGCTGACTTTGTAACATAGAATATAAAAGCAGTAGTTCAGCCACACCCAATTAGAAAAATCCTAATCTTTCCTGGTGTCTTGTTTTCAACAATGATCAAAAGCAGAGCCCAGAGAATAAGAGAGCAAGGCAAGCAGGTAGAGATGTGCCCTCAAAATACTACTCCCAGACTCCAGAAATTTTCCTCTCGGGCATTTGCTGACCCAAGATTGCTGTCTTGGTGTTTAGTCACTAAGCTATTTCTTTAGTGACTTCTTTTCACCTTACCTGAAGGGAATGAAGGGTTGACATCGTTGTGGCTCTCCAAGGGCAGCTGGTGCCCCTTGGAATACGTGCAGCACCATGCACACAGTACCGTGCACAGAGCTCCCCTGCTCAGGATGGGATGCCACCGCTGAAATTACCCAAAACCTGTCTCTTGGGAAGGTGAAGGACCACACCAGCACACGCTGATCCATTTGCAGTGGTCTGAGTGTCCTCTTGGCTTCTTATGCAGGCCCAGCATGATGCTGTAGCAGCACTCACTGAGACACTTACAAACGATAAAAAGGATCTGAAAGACACTGTTAGAGGTTTATGGATTGTTTTAACAACCAAGGTCTTTTTCTATATTTCTCATTCACTGGATGCAGCTGGAGAAAATTAGCCATAAAGACAACTTGATTTTAGCTTATGATTAGTTTGATTTTTAGAAGTCTTCTCTGTTCGATTGCCCCTCTGGGAATGTCTACGTTAAAACACAAATGGTTTCTTAAGAGTCTGAAGTTAAGAAGTTCTCCAGGTGCTTTTTGGTAGAGGTGCTCACACATACACACATTCTTTCAGTCACTGACTGGATTATGCAGGAAGTTCTTATTTTTCATATGGCAAGGCTTAGCTGACATGATACAGCTCGGGAAGGGACAGCATGAATGAAACTGAATTATAAGGTGAGATATCTCTAAGTGATGCAGAAAAGTGTTGCTTTGAGGAGCATTCCCTCGCATCTGAGAAGCGCAGGTGATGCCTCTCTGCAGGGCTGTCCCACGTCTTCTGCAGAAAACCTGTCGGAGGCTGGTCCTGAGCACCTGAGCACCACGCAGGTTGTACCCACAATGCAAAAGGAGCAGGGATAAAAAGCTTTCCATCCCGCACATGCCTCTACAGAACAAGAAAGTTATTTTAGAAGTGTTTTATAGTGGCTTTAAAGAACTGCCTTGGTTCCTTACCTTGCACATCACTGCCTGTTAAAGCCGGTGCCTTAATTACCCCAAGTCCAACTCTGCAGGATAGAGAGGATATTAAAACTAATAAATGTAAAACATCTCTCTATATCCTTCTTTATGTATCTATAGAGCCGGGCCTATGGGCAAGTCAGTTAACCTCTCTGCCTCATTTTTCTTGTCCATAAAATGAGACTAATAATCACTTACATCTCAAGAATATTCAGAGAATTAATGTGCTTTGAAGGTGAGAAGTGGGCAATGAATAGTGATGATAGTCAAACAGCAGGAAAAAACACCCTTCCTCAAACAGGAATTTGTTTATGATATCTCTTTTAATGGAAGTGCTGGCAGGAGTTCCTGTTCACTGGGTTATGGAAATTTAGAACTGGAGAAAAAAATATCTAAAGGAGTCATTTAGTTGGTTTGCATTTGCCTTGATTTACTCCCTGTGTTTTATGCTTCCAGCACCTCTGCGTATCTTCGCAAGGGATTGGTTCCTGAGTTTTAAGTATTTCTTGAAAGCAGGGGTGTCTGAGCATCCGGACTTGAACAGCAGGGGGGTTCCGAGGGTGTCCGTCTCCGTGGCCGTTGACCTGAGCCTTTATTCTGAAGTGGGCAGCAGAAATGCACTGCTAGAAAGTGGAACAGGGCAGGCGTGTGCTTCTGCTGCACACCTACACCTCCTCATCCACGGTCTCCTAATTGTGTCATTACCTGAAAGTCACCGTGGAAAATCCTACGTTTTTAGGAGTCTTTACAACAGTCCCAAAAGAGCTTTGTTGGACGTTCCCATACAGTGATTCTTTTTGTGTGATGGTGTCTAGAGTAAATGTCACATTTTGGGTATCTTAAGTGTATTTTTATTTTGAGTATTGAGCAATATAAGGTCATTAGATGGATGGGGAACCTCTGCAAGCACAAAATTTGAGGAGAAGCTGCTGTCTTGCCTGCAGGTTTCATGCTTGTGCCATTTCCAGTTCGCCATGGGAGGAGTTACAGGCAGAGCATAAGTCTTCAGAGAGCATAATTCTGTCTGTCTTTCCGAGTACTACTCGTACAAATACAGGCACAATTAGGTTAAGAGCACTGAACAAATGTCTCTAAAAGACAGAAGAAAAGATGACTCATACTATCTTTCTCCTACAGCATAGGTTTATGTCCCTCTGATCGCTACGTCAAAAATATGAATCATTCCTGCGTTAGCAAAAGCCAAAGTTGGGCGCTGCCGGCAGTAAACTTACAGTCGTGTCAAAATGAATCACTATCACAGGGTTGTCTTTGTCAGCCTGTAAAAATTATATGCTCGAATTCTAGGCACTCCTCTGTATTTGACATGAATATTCATTCATGATTAAAAAGCACTTACCCGGCTTTGTACGCAGAAAAAAAATTAATAGTTCCCATTGGTGTTTTGTGGTTGTGGCTACTGTGTGATGGCTTTGTGGTTGGCATTAGAGAGCAGAGCTGGGAGCGAAAATGTGTGAAAAAGCTGCCGAAGACGTTATATAGTGTGCAAGTTCGACTGTGCTCTTAACAGTGCTTTGCACTTTTATGCCAACTTTTTTTAAAGGATGAGCTTGGAGCTTTACAAGCCTTGAAAAGTCTCTCGGTGTTCCTGCTGAGGCAGCACAATGCCCTTGTTCAGCTGGATTAACTGAGGCACAAAGCAAGGTTATGATTTTCAGAAGTGCTGAGCTTCTGCAAGTGCCTCGGACCCCGTGTGGGCTCTCAGACAATCAGGTCCAAATGACTTGTTTAGGGCATACCCTGAATTTCTGTAAGAGCTGGAAATAGAAATCCAGGAGTCCTGACCTCTATTCTTGATGTTAAACCTGTAGCCACATTTCTTCTTGCTACACGTAGTAAAATGACCTTCAGCTGAAGAAAAGTGAAGCATCAGCAAAGCCTTTTCATAACTGGGATGGTTTGCTGAAGACTGCCATTAAAAGAGAGTTTTGAAGAGCAAACGCGGCAGCCTTGATCTGCCACTTGTTGCTGGTGAGGACTGGAACGTGTGTGGCAAAAACTCTGGACGTGTGGCAAGCGCAGTCCCACGGGCTCCCTGGGGGATGCTCCAAGTCCTTTGGTAAGCAAGTGGAAAAGAAACCCCTCTCTGAGCAGGCAGTCAGCACACAGGCTGGGGTTTCAGACATCGAGGTGTGCAGCGTTACTCCTCATGAAGATGTCAGCCCGTCCACACTGTAAATTAGCATGTTATATGCTTCATTAGGATACAATATCAGGATGGGGAACTGTACTGACAACAATATGGTCCAAGCATCTGTGCCACAGTTAGAAAATGGCTGACAGTGGGCATGTACCGCTTAAGTCTGCAACAAATTTTGGTCAAGGACTGAAAATAATTGTGTAAACTGCACTAGCTTTATATTGGGAAAAGCACAGCTGTTAGTGGTGTGTATTACCTCTGTGATTTCTCTTTTGGCCGATGTTGTGTGGAGGTTCCAGGTGCAGTGGGAAATGTTGGATACATCTGATCTGGGATGCATGCAGAGAGGTTGGAGAGGAGCTGCACTGGGGACAGTCTCGTCTCCAACATGAATTTCCTTGCACTGCTTGTGAACTGCAAGCAGGGTTTTGCATATTGGGCACTGAAAAGTCTTCCCTCCGTGGTCCCATAAAGTCTGGTGTGCTGTGTATGCCCACAGCAAAGCTGGACCTGAAGCTCCTGCAGGTGTTCGTGAGCTAGCTCCTCCTGGCTTGGGCAGGTCCCATGAGTGGTGAGCATAGAGCTCGGTTTCTCCTAGGGGTTTGGGGCCAAGTGTGAAGTTAGGTCAGGTCTTTGCAAGTGACATATTGGCACTGGTTAGGATATAACAGTGGTCACATTGAGCAACATTTGCTCACATGGGATTGCTGTCTTGGTGCAAATCGGTGAGGGTTTTGCAAGGCTGGCCACATGCTGGAAGAGAAAGCTGACTTTTTTCTTTAAAGCTGAAATATCATCCTATTTTCTGTTTTCCAAACATTCCCTGTGAAGAAACAGGATAAAGAAGAAATGCCCATGCCATCAGCCAGTGCACAACCCTGATAATCTTCTGATTGGCTTTGGCAGTTCATGCTGAGATGATTGCTTGCGCGCCTGTTCCTTCATCTCAGCCCTCGGGTGTAAATGAACCTGAGCTATACAGTTGCAGGGTAGTTTGGTTGGAGTTTTGGGAGTCCCACAGCTAATATCAAGGGGATTGCCATTATGCAGCTTGGAGGGGTTAATGTTGTTGGCAAGGGGAGAACATCGATTTTGCACCTTCTCCAAGGGGAGGAGAACTGACAGCCTGTGATTTTTGGACTGCTGGATGGAGAGGCGAGAACTGGTGAGCTGCAGAGATCACGCAAAGATTACAATGCCCAAGGATGGTTATCACTTGGGGAAACTATTATTTAATATGGCTTTTGAATTTCAGGCAAGCATTATTGCAAACCCCTGGACCCTTACTATCATTAAGTGATAAGCTTTTTTCTTAGCAAGGCCACATATCCAAAAAGGAATAAATCAGAGGTATAATTGTTGTGAGAACAGATAACACTCAGCATCTGAAATGGATTTAGTAAAACATTACTAAAAGAACAAGAAATGAAAGGTGTAAATTAAGTCTCCATAATGATGAAGGATTTGCATGATATCAAGTGCTAAGATACCCTATTAGCTGATAAATAACCCTTGTGCTGGTTACCTCTGGGAGCCATGTTTGCATTTTATGATAATTATTTCTTGTCTTAGGGCGTTTACTAAGGAAAAAGCTGGAAAAGTTAACAATAAATTTTTATAATTAAACTTCAAGATGAATTGAGAATTTGTAGACATAAATCTTTTCATTTGTGCCAAGCTGTAACATTTTGTTAGCTTGATATCAACTAATTTATGGAAATATTGCCAATTATGGACATTTTCATACAAACGAAACAAACAATACTGACAATAATGGAGCAAGTAGCACATTTTGATACTCCGTGGATGTGACTATGTTATTAATGAAGACAGCGTCAGTTAGTTGAAGAAAATGCCAGAACCGTTTTTAATGAGAGGAAAACTCCCATGAAATACAAATGAAAGCTGAGGAATTAACATGACCATCACGATTCTGCTCTCCCTGAAAAGCGTGTCTGCTCTGGATCCTCTATCTTTAGGCACTCTTGGATATGGGAGTGGGAGAGCAAAAGCCCTAATCCCAGTTCATATACCGATTTGCTGCAGGATCTCAGGTGGGTTACTTGACCTATCTAGATTGATTTACCCCACCTCTAGTTGAAGTTTTGCTAAAAGCACAATGTCAAACGAGACAATGGTAATTGCAGGTCTCTACAGAAGTCATCATCAGATCATCAATGAGGAGGTGCAGGAGGACATTGCAGGCCCCCTCCTCCTGCCTCCAGACTAGGGTGTGTTTATCGACTGTAGGAGGTGAGGATGGATGTGTGACAGAGACCCGTGCTACCATGTTCCGCATAAGTACCAAAGTCACCCTTCTACACCATTCAGAAGCTGATCTGTAGCCTCCACACCACCACAGCCCCCTACTTCATTCAGAGATTGCTTTTCATAATCTATAATTGCTCCTTGTATAGCACAGAAGTTGTTGGGGACATCAGTGTCCTCCTAACCAGCAGACTGGAAAGAACCAAGTATACGTACTGGAAAAGGATTTGGGTTTCTGACAACAAAAGGGAGGTTCAAACATTCACCAAAAAATAATGTATCTCTTCATCTCCTGAACACCTTCACCAAGGTAATTTGTCAGACTTGCCCTGGCATAGGACCATGCCTGTGATGTATTTGACAGGTTGGTTTGGTTTTGACAAAGCTGAGAAAGTCAGATGGGATAACCAGGCTTATAGCCTAAGACTCAGCCTTAATGATGAATGCGATGAATTGTTCAAAACAGAGGTAACGATTGAGGGAATTTGTATCGATCAGAAAAGACCAGAATGAAAAGGATGTGTTGGAGGGTTCATTTTTTTTCCTACCCAAAAAGAAGCAGCAGGCTATAAACAGATTCTGCAGTTTAGAGAAATAAAAGTGAGTAAAATCTTTTGATTAACTTTAAATCCTAACAAATGGAGAAGTGCTCACAGCACTGACACACCGAGAAAGGCAACGTGTTTTTTCTGTCTGTTGCTCGGCATTCGGGGAATGCGGGATTCGGGGTAGAAGAAGGTTATTGCTGCTGTGGGGGAGTGGAAGCCAAACTGCTGCCCCTCAGCCCAGCTTGCGGGTGTCCCCGTTGGCTTGAACCCCCTCTGAGCTTTAGGATCCAGAAGTGTTTGCTTTTCATGGGCTTTCCTTCTGCTCCTGGAGTTTGTTCTGTATCACCTAGCGCTCTGCCGCTGGCCCTATGACACCTCACCGGGATATCTCATTCAAGTGTATAATTATTTCAGCGTACCCAGTTAGCTGTTAGTGGAAAGTAGGAGCGGAATGAACCATTTACATGATGTTAAGCTGTATTTCTGGTTTTGTTACTCTTCCCTGGCTAATGTGTTGGCAGAGCAAAGGAAACACCCTTTGTACTGGTGCAGCGAAGGTGTGTGAGCATCCTGTAGTGGGTGGGTTTGCTGCATCCCTGTTGCTGCATGTGGACCGGGGGTCCGGTCTCCTTTAGTGCTGCCATTCAGCAGCAGGAATTTGTCCCAGAGCATGGATGCATCTGGCTGAACCACGGGCTACAGGCTTCCCTGCCTCACCGAGATGTGCCCAGATCCTTTTGTACCAGTGGCGAAGAATAGGTGTTTTGGGGTTACTATTCACCTGATTGCTTTGGATGTCTGCTCCAGGTGGGGACAGACCGTGTGCTGGAAGGGACTTGTTCCTCCCACACTGCTGGAGTCTCGTTGCCCAGCTCGGCTGCCGGTGCCCACGTGGTAGCTGTCTCCATCTGGCTGAAGGCATCCCAGAGAGACTCTCGCTTCTTCTGAAAACAAGCTGCGCTCAGATTTTTAGGTAAATCGAGATTTTTTTTTTTAGCATTGTTTGGCTGTGGTCTAGTGGGGAGGTCTTGCTTAGCAACAGATTGCAACATATGGTTTTATTAAAAAGTGAAGTCTGTTTATAGCTTAAAGTAAAGGCAAGAAACTTCTGGTTGTTGGATTGAGTTTGTGTCAATACAAAGGAGACTTCATGTGATACAATAAAAGTGATACCGTAATTGAACACAGCTGAGGGGAAGCCTCGTTCCTACAGGGTTTAGGCAGGATGTCAGTACTCTGGGAGTGATGAAATCCCAGTGTTCAATGGTGGCTTATGGATCATGTGATTTTCGGGTGAGTGAAGCTTCAGGTTTCTCTTTTGGGATTGCTCATTAGGGATATGGCATGTGCTTTGTGTTGCCAAAGTTAAGGCTCAGAATGGCTAAAAAGAAGGAAACCCCCAAAGAGGAACATCTGGAAGTGACTGTCACACAGCTATGCAGGGACGATGTGATCCTTCCTCGGTGCCCTGTGCTGGTCTGGCACAGTGACAGCATGATGGTCTCTTCGTTAGCAGAGAGCCCAAGGTGTCGCGGGCTTTCTGCACAGCCTTTAACATTAAACCAAAAAACCACCCAAACCCAAAATAGAAAAGAAAAGAAAAAAAAAAAAAGAAACAAAAGCTCCTTTCAGCTCTGTGGCGTCTTCTTACAATGAGGATTGGGACTGTGCAGCAGAGGCGCAAGCGACAGTTTTAGAACAGATTGTCTGAGATTTTGTGTGTGTGGAGGCAGAGAAGGAGATTGGTTGGAGAAGAGAAATGCGGAGACGACAGCTGGTTAGGGCTTTTGAAAGAGGATCTCAAAATATGCCCAGTGTCCTTAGTAGGAGGCATGTAGCCATAAACACAAAGAGAACGGCTGGCATAGTCCCTGCAGTCATTCAGCTCAGCAAAAGTCAGCCAAAAAAAGGGAAAACACAAAAGGCATTGCAAGAAATTCAGAGAAAGTCCAGTGAAATTCGGAATGGGAAGACGATAGTAATGCAGCAAATCCTGCGGCAAACAAAACAGTTCAATGTCATTTATGGCAACGTAAAAATAGCGTTTCATTTAGCAAAGACCAGCTGTAGAATAACCTGTAAAGCTAAAGGTAGTTCTGCTGCTTGGGGTTGCTTTACAATCATCTTCCTTGCTCTTGTCTGAGTGTTTTAATTAACCTTCTGTGCCCTGATCCCACATCCACTCTGCATCCGTAGCCGTGCTCATACGGAGTCGAGATCCTGATTAGCAGCGCAAAGCAGAACTGGAAGGGAGAGGTTTCCAATTAGTCTTTGTCTCCACACAAGTGAACTCCTTTGCTAGCTATCCGTTGTTTGCAATAACACTAAATTTTTTCTTTTTAATTTAAGGAATGAAGATAAGACTTCTCCCTGTGAATTTGTAAAGGCTCATTTACAGAAAGCTTTAGTAAAATAATACATGATCTATGGAATAAAATAATGATTTAATTCCAATGAGCAGCGTGACAAGACAGTACAATGCAGATGCTTTACTACCATGTATTTTAAATTACTCTCTTCCAACACCATAACAATCTTACTCCTCACTGTGATTTTAAATTGCAGGTACTTAATGCTCCGCAGTAACTCTGCGAGAGTGCATGTGGCTGCAGACCCAGAGCACGGCCAAAGCGTGCTGGTGCATAAACTGTGAGCGAGTCGAGACCTTGCTCTGACTCTCGGGCACCACAGACTGTGAATTTGAAGGGAATAAAAACCTGGTTAAACAGTTTGCAGTGCTAGACCTTACAAAGTAAAGTGAAGGTATGAACAGAGTGATGCGGTTGGACGTGCTTAATAGTGACAAATAAGAAGTGGGTTTATTTTTTTCTGCTAGGGTAGCTTGCTTCCTCCGAGTTCAAGGTGACATCACTACATAACTCTCAGGAACAGCAGGTAAACAAATCCTCTGGGCTTTTAACACAGAGTTTTTGAATGATTCATCATCTGGCCTTGTGGCTCAGGGCTTCTTTTACTTTTTGCCTGGTGCTTACTCTTGGTTAGATCCCTGATCCCTTAGAAATCTGTCCCCTGGACACTTGCATCAGCTTCATTATCTGGAAGGCAGCTCTATGGTCTGCTATCCATGGAAAATGAAATGGTCTTGGGAAATGAAATTCCTACCCTCACCTGCTGTTACTGCGTTTGTGTTAGGATTACTCAGAAGAACCTTGGCTTTGTAGCTACCTACCCAATTTATTTGGAGCAATGTTCAGTTGTGGTTGCAAATTGCTTCTCCTAATCACCAGACATTCATGGCCTGGTTCTCGATATTGTAAGGAACATAATTACTGCTTTACAGGCAATAGCCTACTGAACTGAAGTCTCACCAGCAACTCCTAGCATACAACAATATAAAAGTATTTTCCCAGTGAAACCTTCTTCCCTGTGCTGCAAGTGCTGGGGCTCCAAAGAGTGGCTTGGGAGATTTTCCATTGTCCATGAAAGCGTTTGGGCTTCCCCTGCACCGAGAAGGCGGGGTGATCACTTGCAGGCTGGAGGATCCAACTGGACGGGGCTGGATGGGTCAGGAGAGCTGAAAGGGGGAAGACCTGTAAAAGCAGCTCTGTGGTGAGAAGCAAGGCAGGAACTGATGACTAAGCAACGTAGGAAGGGGTCACTGTGATTGCTCCCATATAGTTGCTTATATAGAAGGGAATGAGCCCCCATCCCGTAGCTATTCAAGTTATTGTCCACTAAGACTCGGGTTGAGGCTTAATCACAGCCTTCTACGAGCAGTCTTTCCACTTGGGCACTCCGTCACGCAGAAATGTTTGGCCATCTCTTAGGCCTTCAGTAGTTTTTTGTTTCTTTTTTAGTCCAGTGTTTTCTGTTCTGTGTTGCTAAGCACAGAACAACCCTTCTGGGTCATTCCTTCTCGGTATTTGAGTTCTGGGACAAGAGCAAGGAGTCAAGAGAGTGGGCGGACCAAGAGCTCTTCATCATAATCATCCCAGTCCTGATGGGAAAATGTCACAGGGTACAGCCCTTCCATGTAATGACATTGATATTTCTGGATGCTGCTTTGGACCAGAAAAACCTGCCTTTCGATCGGTTGATTTTTACTTCTTTCTGTCAGAGAAAGAGGCCATGAACTTGCATTCACAAATTTGGTGTTGAGGTTGTATTTTCCTGCAGAGTTGCTGTGTGGGTTTTGGAAAGGCTGGGACTTCTGACTTCCAAGCTTCCACGCTTGAGGAGTTACTGCCTCTTCTGTACTGTCCACAGACACAAAAACTGATTTCCACTGATTTCCCCTCAGTCTGCAGCTTTAGTGTCCATCTTTGGATCTTGCTGTTTAGTCAAGGAAGCACAGTCAGGAGCTGCCTACCCTTGTTGGTGTGAGTGGTTCAGGTGGGAGCTTGCTTTTAAAATCACCTTGCAATAAAGAATTTAGTGACCTCCAGGTGCCCTGGGGACGGGACTACCTTCCTCACATGCACTGCTCAGGGGAAGTGAGTGATACTGAGCCAAGCTTGGTTTGGTCCATTCTGTGTGCAGAGAAGCTCAGGGAAGGAGCATGGTGGGTAGTGGAGTAATCTTCTTCCATCTGCGTGGAGTGCCAGGAACATGGAGCTGCCTCATGCCCTAAGTGACACAACAGCACTGGTGTCCCTTAGGCATTGATCTTTACACTGTGCACACCCAGCTCCCCACCTCTGCGTGGGGCAATCGCCCAACCTGTGTCCTTGGGACGGTACAAGTCCTTGTGGCAAGAACCTCTCCATTTTTCCCCCCCTCTCACTTGCCCGCGCTGATGCTCTCTGTATGCTGTCGGCACAGGCAGAGCATCCTCTGCGTTTCCCCAGGGTTTTGGTGCACAGTGAAGGACTGGAGGAAACTTTATAAAAACACTCACCTCCATCCTATCCCATCCCACCTGTACAGTCAGTGCCTGTAAAATTGTGCTGCATCAGAAAGATTTTCTTGCTGCAAGCCCATTTGTTCCTCTTGCCTTTTGGCTCCTGGAGAGGTTTTGAGAAGCATTCTCAGCCTGCTTGCCCTTGGGTGGCTGAGCAAGCCTGCAGCTTGCAGAGCCTTTCCTAATTCTATTTATTTCTTTATTTTTGTAAAAAATGTATTTGTTCTGTTGGGGGATGTCATCATTTTTCTGTGATCACCCTGGCATTTTGTCTATTACCTCTGGAGTTTGCCCAAGGGCAAGAATTAAACAGCTGAGCCTCCTGTAAAAAATCAAACCAAACAAACTTTGAATCAGATAAATGGGGATGCTGTGCTATGCATTGGTCCTGCTCTCATAATGCACTCCCCCAAGTTATTCAGTTCCAACTCCGCACTTAAAGGAGACCACATACTTAATTCAAACCCTCTGGAGGAGTTCTCAGCCTGATGAACCGGACAGCAGGATTAATGAAGAGTAATGGCTGGGAAGGCAAATCAGGAGCAGTGGCTGATGTGGGTAAGACTCACAATTATGTTGCTTTTAGGTATGACATCTGTGGCTGGTGTTTTCACACGTTTGCAGCATTTTCTGTAGCAGCAAACAGCGGACTGAAAGGGGCAGAAGAGCCTTTTTGAACATGACGGGGTCAGGACCCACAGGTGGGGTCAGCCCTCTCCCCTGCAGAGATGCAGTTCTGCCCTAAACCCCCAGTCCTTGGCTTGTTACAAGTTTCCTCTAAATCGTTTTTGATCCCTCACATCAGAGATTTTTATCTTGTTTGCACATCAAGCCTATCTGCATCCATGAACTCCTCTCAACCCTCCTGGCTATTCCAAAAATAGCCTTGTCCTTACCCATCTCCTTCCCATCAGCGCTGCTGGTGGCCCTGGTCACGGCATCATCTTCCGAGCTGCAGGGCAAGCAGCAGCCTGGAAAAGGGACGCGATGGCCCATCCCCAACCCCTGGGCTGCAGCACCTTCACCAAACCCCAACTGCCCCAAGAACCTGAGCTTTAACAGGGCTCCTAACCCAACTCTTCATGCAGGCACCACTGGTTCTGCTTGTTTCCAGACCTGTGTTTTCTGTTTTAGTCCACTCAGTTGGGTGATAGTGGCTTGGTTTTACGCTGCTAAGCACTGCTATACGGAGACCAAGGACCTCCTCACTGCTGGATGCTGATTTTGCTGAGGAATCTTCTGCACTAAGCGTGTGGCCTGGATGGCAGGAAAATCCAGTGATCCTGATGGTCTCTTCCAGGCCTTTTCCCTATTTTCAGCTAAAGAAAGAAGACCCTGTTCTGTTGGAGAGGCTTTTGGAATGCCTTGTACCATCCCTGGTGCCACCTCACTCAGATCTGGCTTTAGGCAGCTCCAGAAAATTGGTTGATCTTCCCTGAGTCATGTTGGCAGAAATGAGGTGGTCCTATATGACAAAATAGAGGCAGAAGGGCACCTGAGTGAACCTTTGGGAGGGTGGAAACAGAAATTCAACTGCATAGCTGCGTATTAAGGCATAAAATATGGCAGCATAAAATATAGACAGACTCCCCATGTTTTCTCTATAGCTTATCTCTGGCACTTACTTCTTCAGCATTTCAGAAAATGGTCTTGCAATGCGACTGTAATGAAGAGTCTTGTAGGAATGTGAAGATTTCTAAGTTGCATTCTTTTTGTGAAGTCAAATGGAAAAAGAGATTGCGAAAGAGACAGCAAGCAAAGACCCTGTGGTCACCTACAGATCTGCTGTTTAAGCCTGCATGGTTTTAGGTGGAACCTTCCTTTTCAGCTTGAAAGACCAGTCTTGATGGACTGGGTCCTGACTTAGGACTCAGGAAACCTTGATTCCCCTCTGACCTCTTGCTTCTGGCTAATTAATTATGCCTGTCTCAGTTTCCCATATGTAAAATAGGGATAGGAGTGCTTAATTCCACTTGTAAAGAATTTAGTGCTCTACTGTTGGGGGATGCATGAGACAAGGATTTATAACTTTAAACAAACTGAATTGCAGCCAAATTTTGCTTTGCTGTTGTAATTGTCCTTAGTATATGGTGTTTTTATTTTTTCTTACACCATACTAAGAGCTTGTTAGTACTGCTTTGACATCTGTGCTACTAAGCACAGGAGAAGTAACTGATTGCTTTTATTTAGACCTGCACCTTGTACAGATGATTTTTCATTGTTAGACTGTGTTTCACTGCAGTGCATTAAAAAGCTGGATTTCCAGAAACTTTCATTAGTGGGAGTAATTTTTCAAGAGAGCACCAAGCCCACTGTTGTAGACAAATGAAGCTGAGCAAATATTACTGGGAGCTCCTGCCCGCGAGCGGGGCTGGGCTGGCAGATTTCTGATGGAGGATTTTCTGATGCTGTGTTCTTAAATTCTTATTCTATGAGAGTGCCTAAGGGCATCATCAGGATGTTTTACTTCAACTTTGTTATTTTAACTCTTCAGGGATGCTGTGCATTAAGTGAAAGTCAAAATGACAAAGCCAGGGCAAAAAGCAGAACAAAAAGAAACTTTAAAAATTCTGTCCTACAAGAAATGTTCCTACCTCATCAAACACCGAGGCGTAAGGACTATATCAAACTATTTTTGGTGTATTTCATTTGACTGCAAAGTTGAGATTCTGATTTATTATTCCAATTTGAGTGGAAACTTAATGTTGAATTATTTGACTTTCTCCTAACAGGAGGCATAACATCAGCAGTAGCTCTGCATGTTGTTGTAAGCTGGACCTATAGCCCAATTTCTAGCAATCTATTCATAACGGCATCCACCTCCCTCTCTGCAAATCACTTGTATGAGTGCTGATAGAGATTTAGGATAATCACAGAAATAGTATTCTGGGTGCTTTGACCACAAATAGACACAGACCTTCGCTGCTGAACTCCAGCAACCCATCTCTGATTTCAATGTGATTGTAAATGAAAGAATACCGAGGTTAATTACACTTGAGGATGAGAATTCATTGACAACAGGGAGCTTTTCTTGCTATGGATAAGAAAGCCTTGCGAACACACAGATGCATATACAGAGAGGGAGGGTAGTAAGAGGCATTGTATTGCTTATGAACTGTTGGAGACGCGATGTTCTGCATCTCCAGATGGAGAGTTGAGATAACATTTTGCTTCTCTACAAAACACTGAATTGAATCCTACTTTATGTATAGCTGTTTTTCTTTCCTGCACAGTGTTCTTGTATGCAGCCATTTTTGGTTAGAAGCTAAGTACATACTTCAACTAGTGAGCAAGACTAAGCGCTGAAGAAGAGGTTTAATGGGGTGAAATGCTCTTCTCACCCATCCCGGAGGAGATGATCTGGAAAACAGCATAATTGTGAAGAACAGTTTCCTTCTCCCTGCCCGTGTGGCACACAGGGAAGGTTATCCATAATCTCCATGGCAGGCCATTTCTGTTAACAAGGTCTAGTGTGAAGATCTGCAGGTAAATCATCCTTGCACGGGGATGCTTGGCTTTGAGAAAACTTCTCAGGGAGAACCTGACGTCCTGAGCAGGTGCACTGCGTGCTGTGGGCTTGCAAAGACCCCGCTATCCACAGTATGTGGGAAGGTCTACAGTGCAGAGCCACGCTTGAGGCTCTCACGGCACGAGGGTGGGTGCTGCTGAGCTGTGAGTCTTTTAGCTGTAGCTGCTGGAGAAGTAATTTTGGGTCAAGGCAGGGAGCAGCCTGGCTTGGCTCTCCTCTCCCAGAAGATCCCATGCACCCCTCCTTTTCCCTGCCTTTGCTCCAGACCTTTCCCAAAGCCATCTTTCCCGTGGGTAAGATTTCTTCCAGTGTCATCCTTTATTGATTCTTATCCTACACTCTTATCCATTGAATTAACATTCTGCTTTTTCTGCCTGGACACTCACAAACATCAAGCCCAAACAACTAAATAAAAACGATCACCTTGTTAGTTACCCAAGTGGAAGAAAATTTATGTTCTGGCTTTTCTAGTGCAAGCAGGAAAGAATCACTGAATTTCTTTGGCATTTGGAGAATCAGGTTTGCCAGAACTGCATAGGTCTTGTGCTAAAGCTTACATTTAGTCTTACAGAAAACAAACTCTATCAGGCCAAGTATTACACTGGCAAAAAAATTTCTGAAAATGCCCTCTCTTGTGCATAGGTTTCACATAAACACGTTCATGCAATGGGATTTATTTGCTGAAGAAGAAATGATTGCAAGATCGATTTTTGTCTTGCATTGTATTTTTATTTCTTGAATGAGCTGTAATTCATTTAATTAGTTATGATTGATCATATGCATATCCTCAAACATACAAATATATGCCAATATATACATAATAAGCTGTGCCTGTGTGCCTCTGCTTTGCTTTGCAACTAAGGAAGCCAATGCAAGAAACTGATGAATGGCAGGAAAAGAAAACTAGAGTAGATATCTGAAATACTCTCCTTTTGTACCTAGATCACTAACTTAATTTTCTCCCTCAGTTGAATAGATTTTAATTTCTAGGAAGTCTTACAGATAGCTTGAATCTTTGTCAAATTATTGTTATGTTGATTTATTAGCTTCACAAAAAAACCTTAGCTCCACTACACAGAGAAACTAATCATTTCTAATGGAAACCTTTAAACAATTCTTTCTGTTCAAAAGGGAGGCTATAATATACAGCACTGAGTCTAATTTTCATTAATTTGTGCCTGAGCAAAGAGATCTTTTTTTATGGAGTAGGAGACTCACTTTATAATCTGCACAAAACTGAAGTCATTTGGAGAGATGAGGAGCCAGTGCCAATGCACTTTCACTTGAGGAGAGGTGAAATATCCTTGAATTCTCTTCTTCTTTTTTTCTACCAATGACTATCATGCCATAGAGCCACAAAGTGATCCTGAACTGGGTTTGGAGAATGACATGCTGGCATGGCTCTTCCAGAGTTAAGAACATTAACGGTTCAGCAGTGGCGTGGGATATGCTGGGCACAGGGCCTGACAATTCGGATTAAGGAAGACGAGGAGAGAGAAACTGAGGGCTTGTCCCTGATCCAGTTCTCAAAAATGGATTTTGATTTTGTACAAGATCAAAACTTGACAGATGGGCAGGTACGAGCTGCTGTCCTGCTGGCTCTGGAGCCTGGAAAGGACCTGCTGGTCAAGTTGGTCAGGAAATATGGCTGTGTGGTGGTGGTCCCCTGCCTGCAAAGGGCAGCCTGGTACCCCCCAGGGCATCATGTACGAGAGCAATTAAGCTCATGCAGTTATTGACATTGCTGTGTTGCCTCACTCAGACTGTTACTGGCTTCCTGTTACTCTAATAATATACCAGTGAAGCTATACCTGACCCCAGGTAGTTCAGCTTTCTAAATGAAATGTGCTGGCTTTCAAAGGTTAGATGGGTCCAGCAGCATGAATCTCAAATTGTGGAAGTGGATGCTCCCTTCTCCCAAAGACCAAGTGCCTTTCACAGACCCCTGGTCCTGGGCACCAAGATGGGCATTGTCAGCCTGAGATACCTTGGTGCTGCCGTCTGCATCCCAACCACCCTGGCACTATCTGTTGGTAAGAACTAGGGTAGCAGAGACCCATTAATTAATATCACAATTTGCTTTTTCATTCCCTTCAGCACAGCATCTGAAAATGCTTATGCCTTCTCTGTCACCCTTCAAGAAAAATATTTCTGTTGTGGTTAAGCATCAGCTTTATAAATTGCACACCTTGTTTGGAGCGTAGCTTGCTGTAATGACTTTATTCGATGTAATGATATCGATGTAAGAAGCGACATTTCTTGTATTGCAATACATTCATCGTTACGCAGCGTGCTTGCAGTGTGGTAGGTAGCAACTCTGACATTCGAAGTGTGCAAAGGTCACACTGGCAAATTCTGTTTTGTAAAGTATATGATATATATTTGCTATAAATACCAGGAATTGTTTCACCCTTCTAAAAAGTATCTGAAAATTTACAAAATATATAAGATCAAGAACAGTTCCATTAATATGTACCTTTTCCTATCCTTCCTTCTTTCCTTTCTTCCTGGAATGATTTAAAACCCAAAGCACCTTCTGGCTATTAGTTCCTGCTGTTTCAGGTTTGAATCTTCTGTGTAAATATTTCATGTTTTGTCTTTGCAATATGTATTTTTCAAAAAAATCCTTCATTAAAATTTAAATTGCAGTCCTGAGTACAATTTACTTTGCATATTTGGCATACACTATATTCTGTTTAGCATAGCTTGTGCAGGCTGTTTCTCTGCACTTAGGATATTGGATGAGGATGTATATGGAAAGTGATTATTCCTCATCTGATGACTGCAAAATTTTTATAAATTCTTTCCAAGCATCTGGCTTTGGACACAGCCGCAGACAAGAACATGGACATGATGGACAGGTTTTAATTCATTGCTGCATTTCAAATTGTTCCTGTGAAGTTACTAACCTAGGAGCAGGGTTGCAGCTGTTGAGTTTTATGCCATATTTTCTTTTTTCTTTTTTTTAAAAATTTAATTAATACCCCTTCTTTTAAAAACTAAGTCTGTAAGTGAAGTCCAGAGTAATACCAGGTGACATATTTTCTCTTATTCTCCCAGACAGCAGATAATAAGTAAATATAACCCCTTTCCAATTCTTTTACCCTAACCAAAAAAGCAATCTGCTATAAATGATATCTGTAGCCAGGTATTGCACAGCTCCTGGCTTCATGAAGACCTTGATACTTAGTAAGGCAGAAGGAGAAAATAAAGCAGCACTTTTGAAGCTGAAATAATCCTATTTTGGAAGAATATTTTTGTTTAATAGCCCCTATACTTTCATTAAACATAATTCCATCACTCAGTTTCTGCTGTCAATGAGATTATCCTGTGTGGCTTCTGGAGTTCAATTGCAGCAAAGCAGAGAGCAAAGTGTATCTGCTTTGCATTGGTACCACTGCGAAGAGGCTGACACAGCTGCATTTCTCCCTGGACATCCTGAGTCACATCAATCTTCTCGTGAAGCAGCAAACCTCTTCCTAGTACAGCGACCAGCAGCTGTCTGGATGTCTTGCTGGAGACCTGAACGTTGTCACAAGGTGACATCGAGCTGCAGATCTTGGATTTTACTAATTGCTCTCTGCCTTTTAAATGGAAAAGTGATAGGACAAGTGATTGCTTAAGCTATTGGTTTGAATCCATGGCATTTGTCCTCTGTGGTGCACCTCTTAGAGTATGACCCAGATCTGGGGTGAAGGAGGCTGTCCCAGTGGCAACATGTACTGAATCTGGTCCATGGCTTGCAGTTGTGAAATCTATGACATGGATGTAGTCACGTCAATAAGGGGCAAGGATTCATCTTGGGCACGTGATGTAAGTCTCAGAGAGCAGCAATCTCTAGCAGATGTACGGAAAGCTATGATTAAGCAAGTTGCAGAGGTGCCCATTTCACCCTGCTGATGGGAGGTCAGTCTAGAGGGCACCTCAGGTGGAGGTGAATCCTTGGTGGGACCTCCAGCTGCAGCTCCTGGGGCTTGGGGCACATGCAGGTTAACAAAGGCACTAAATCGGCCTCGTGTCCTCTCTCTGCCCTTTTTGCTGGCTATTTCATACGTACCATCACCTCTCACAAGCAGAGATCACAACCTCATTTGCAGGAGAGGGCTGGTGTGAGAAGCCAGATGACATCCCTGCAGGAGGAATGGGCTAGTGGGGCTGAACAAAGGAGAAAGAAAAGGGGTCAGGAGAGGAGGCTGGTGTGAAATGATCTGAGTAGGAACTTGAGGAAGGCTGATGTTGAGGGAAGAGCAGGTTGCTCTGAAAGTTTCTTTTTGGTAGATGAAGTAAAAATACACAGGCAGAAAGGGAATATTATGGTCCTCAAAGATGCTTTCCTGGGGGCGTGGATGGAATATAGTGGGAGGAGATGGCCAGAAGCAGGGACACTCTCTACCTGCCCTATTTCATCCAGTCATTACATAAGCCTCTGTTTCATTAGCATGTTTTCAGGGACAGGTTTTTGGGTTAGATGGCTCCAATCTTGGGTCTGGCCCAGAATGGCTATTCCTGGAGTAGATAATCCCACCAATGGTGATGACAGAGGATGGGACAGTGTGAACAGAGGGTGAGTGAATGCTTTAGAAAGTACTTAACCTTAATTACTGCACTGGTGAAACTGGGGCATGTGCACGTGCAAGAGATTTTGATTCAAAACCACTAGAATTTTTCATTCTGTATCAATGTTTAGACAAAGAGGCAAAAAAGAGAGGCAAGAAAGGAAAAAACATAATTCAGACTTTGGTACTAGTGTATAACTGCCTTACCACCAAGAAAGCTGATAGACATCAAAGTCTTCACAGTAAACTTCTCCAGTGTTTTGTTGCTTGAGCTCCTGGCAAGGACGCAGCGAGGATTTTGCTGCCGGCGCTCAAGCCTCGCGCTTCGAGACCGTGGAAGTTTGAGGGAGCTGTGATTTATCACCCGCATGCAATCATACCCCTCTCCCGCGAACACAGCTTTGTTCTGAGCCTGAGAAGTTGGTTAAATCAGCAAGTCAGGGAGTCCCTGAGGATTTGGTTTCTCATTGAAGCTGCCAGCCTTTCTCTCGTTGCTTCCCCACTAAGTTTTGTATATGAGCTGCCACCAGCTCTCCCTGTCCGTGGAGGAGATGCTGCTTTGCTGTGATGGGGGGAGCGAGCCTGTTCTACATCCAGCCTGTTCCCCCATCTCTGCTACCCCGCAGTGGGGCATGGTGACTTTTGTGATTCTTTTGTTGTGGAAGAACCGGTGTCTCTCCAAGCCCTCGGGGCCATTGCTGTGATTTGGGTTTAACTGTGTGTGTTACTGCTTAAGAACAACTCCTTCTCTCGGGCATGGACCTTTAAAAATAATTTATTATTCTTCAGTACTGCTGTTTAGGCTTTGTGAGTTTTAGGTAGAGAGGAGGCACCTCTGTCTATGCAAAAGGAGAGGCTAATATTGCCCTGTAATAGGATTCACCCTCTTTTCTGCCTGTGTCCATCTTATTTTATCCTGATGTGGAAAGATGTTTGCAGAAGAAACGAACTTTTTGGTGTGCTTTCTACAGCACCTAGTTCATTCTCCTACCACCCCAGCTCTTTATGGGTGCAAAGCATTTCTACCATAAGCATGACGAACAGTGATGTCCTAAGAAAATAAAGGAATATTTTTAACTGGTTCTGAAAGCATAGATCTGAATTTCGTGGATGTGAAAGCACCCAGGGTTGAGACTTACTGGAGATCTAAGGAGCACTCGAATACGGGGTGGTGCAGAGGAGCTCGAAATGTGCCAGACAACAGCTGAGCACTGTGTTTCAGACACACCTCTTTGGAAAGGAGTCTTTCTTAATGAGGAATGAGTGATGCAGGAGACTCGGCAGGAGAAAGCAGTCACTAAATGTCGACATGTGTTTGTAGATCCTTACGTAAGGGCTAGTTTATAAGCACGTAAAGATGATTTGTGCTATACATTTGGGAAGAAAATGCAACTTTATATTTAAATTTGTTTAGGCTGAATTTCTTTACAGTTATTCACAAAACCAGACTCCACTGTGTGGGCACAGGTGGGAAGTATTGATTTTTGTGCAGAGAGTGTAAACATGTTTTGATAACAAATAACCTGTAACGTGGGGAAACAGGAGGGAACCTGGCTGTGTTTATCCTGGTGACTGAGCTGTGCAGTCGGAGGCAGCAGGACAGGCATGGGATGGGGACCCGCCACGGCAGCACATGTTCAGTGCAGGGTTTGCTGCCAGTTTCTGGTGTCTTCTGAGTTGGCAGACATAGATACCCAGATGCATACAGAGAAAAAGATATGCCCAAAGGCAGTTATAGAGAAATCCTACTGCTAGCTGGGGATACCACAGGTTTCTCAGCATCCCTGGTTGGGACCTGGATACCCAAGTCTTGGGCTTGTAACTTCCCTGAAGTCCCACAAAGACCCATGAGAGAAGATATTCAGGTTTTTCTTAAAAAGTCACCACTCTGACCTTACATTTCAAATCACTTGGCTTGTTTGGTTTGCTTCCTCTCCCTCCGGGTGTATAATTGGTATCTTATACTATATCTCTCATTGATATGTCACAGAATTAAATGCTCTGCATGGCCAGGTAACTGGAATTAGATAGTAGTCCTCCAGCTGCTGGTCCTGAATGACGATATGTTTTGCTCTGAGAATAACCAGGTTAAACATTCAATTTTTTAAAGCCGGGCACACTGTAATGGAAGATCTAGAGCCTTCATCTGAACTGTTTGAATTACTCTTCGTTGGTCTGTGGTCATCCACCTTCAAGGAGAAGCTCCTCTCCTCCAGCTGGGAGGTAATTTGGGCATTCCTGTGGAGCTGGGGAGATGTGGGGAGGTGTACTATCCTGGGGTCAGCCCAGTTGCGTTGACGGCACACCGTATTTTTTCCCCTCTATCATATTCTTTACTGCCTTGAGCACCTGTGCTACCAGTCCAGCTGTGCAGGGCAGGGGTGCCCGTGGTTTCTGGGAGGAAAACCATTTGCATTTTTGGGACCAGGAGAAGTCAGCAGCAGCTGATGGTGCACAAGGCTCTGCAGCTGGTGTGCAGGAATGGCCCAAGATCCTTGTTCTTTCCCAGCTCTGGGGAAAGGGCTCATTGCTTCCTCAGTCAGCCGGAATAGCAATGAGCCTCCATTAACCTCTTACTAGCTAATGATTTATTGGAGACCCTGCAGAGGAG
>Ga0065711_1007660_pt1 | contig 21926 bp, 19 predicted proteins | sample Hoacrofraction12_FD_59098 | JGI IMG/M metagenome (GOLD analysis project Ga0065711, IMG submission 59098) | Hoatzin crop microbial communities from Cojedes, Venezuela - Epithelial fraction 12 v2 (version 2) | ecosystem: Host-associated > Birds > Digestive system > Esophagus > Crop | place... | reverse complement strand
GGGTTTATTCTGCTCGTCCTCATGTTGTCGCTGGATTCTCTGTCATGTTAAACCAAAATAATCATCTAGCAGGTTTCCTAACCCAACACCACAGGACAAAAACAGTGGAAAGCACCCTGTGCTGCGTCTCAGGGTTCTCTCTTCAGGGTTCAGCTTCATGCTCTGCCACTGACGGTCCAGGTAACCTTGAGAACATCACTTCACCTCTGGGTGCTCCATTTTTATATCTTCTCTCTAAAGGTGCCTTGGTGCAGAGGCTATTTCTTACTGTATGTTTGCCCCACACTAAGGAGCTTCCTGACACGGCCATAATACAAGCTCTGCTGATGATGTCCTGGTGCTGCAAATCTAAATCAATGGGGTTCAGAGAGATAAACCTGAAAGATGGTTTAACCCAAGTACAACATGAATTTTAACAGCCTACTTTTACAGTAACAGTCCTGCTCTGCTGCTAAGACTACAGCAGATGCAGCGCAGGAACCACAGCATGGATCTGAAGTCTAATTTTATGGAGTATCTACAGGGTTGATATTCTCTTCTTCTTTCTTATCTTAATACACATTTCTTTTCCGACGGAAGGCCGAGGTGCTAACATAAAACCTCTGGAGCCTCCCATGCACTGAAGCCCAGGTGTGCCTGAGCTTTGACAGCTCTATGCAAATATGCTATTAAGGACCAGGCTGAAATTCCCCACGGTCAGCGTAATACTTTATGTGTATTCAAGAGCACCACGGAGCTCAGAGAAAATAAACACGCTGAAAAAGCCTTCAGCTGGACAAAGGGAGGTGAGGATTCAGCGGGAATATTTATTTTACTCTGAAAGCAGCAGAGCTTCCATCAGTGCTTGTTTGTGGATATAGCAAAATGCCATTTGCAAGAAGCTGTGTCTGAGATTTAGAGGGACAGACGGACAGAGCCTCTAGTTTTAGTTTAAAAAAACCAAACCAAAACAAAAACCTAAATTTGCCTAGCAGCAGGTAAAGCAGGAGGAGGAAATTGCTAGAAGAAATGACATTTTTCCTACGGAAGTGTTGAAAAGTTGTTTTCTACTCAGTCCTTCCTCTTTGCCAGGTCCAAAAAGCCCCCTCTTTAGCTCCCCGAGGGAAAGGCAGTACCAAGTGCGAGGTAGGGCCCCACCGTACCCCACTCTACCCTGGCCGTGCACAGTCAGAGGATGGTCCATCTCCTGCAGCCCCATTTCAGGGCTAGGTTCAAAGCCAGGATGGGGGATGGGAAGGGAGAAGGATGCTATGTGGAAAACTTCCACCATCACCAACCCTGTCCCAGCAAATTCCTTCGAGCTCTCACCAGAGAAGATTAATTTGCTGGTTAATTTGCACTGTTGTTTGCTGCTCCTTTCCTGCACCAGCATCACCTTGTCAGTGCAAGTCAACGAAGGGAGCAAACCCCAAGGTCCAGCTGGGAGCGGACTATGGGGCAAATCACAGCCAGGCAGCAAAACTTCCCCTCAACACCCAACCAGCAAGGATGGGCTGGAATGGCCTGTCCTGATTTCTTTAGAAGGGTTTTTATTTTGCACCCCATGAGGAATGCCTGCTTGGCTGCTGCGGGCTGAACAAGGGTGGACAGACCTGCATTTGGGTCTCCAAATTTCTCCCTGCAAAGTGCCATGGCATCATCAGTCATTGCAGGAAATGAAGCGGGCTTCATCCTGCTGGACCTTCTCAGCTGTTAATTTTAAATAAATAAGGGGTGATGGAGGAAGAAATACTCCTTGATGAAGAGTCGCCTTCTACTTCTATAAAAGGCTCAATAGTAGCTCCCAGCTGCTGTTTTCTAACCACACTCTGAGGTTAGGGTTTTTTTTTTTTCCTTCTTCCTTTAGGGTCTTCCTTGCTGCTTGATTTAAATCCTCCTGACGTTCCACCTATTGTGAGTCCCATCCTCGGCTGAATAAGCTGCCGTCTGCCTTTTGCTCTCTCACTGCTTCCAGGAAAGGACACCCTGTGCAGTGTTCTGGGGCTCGGAGGCGGGGGGAGGGTTTTGCTTTGACATCTTTAGATGCAAAACCGTAGCTTGTACCCACCTCACATTAAAAATTACAGCTGTGTCACAAACAATCTCCTGAAGCCGCGCTGTCAGTTTGCATTTGCAGAAAGGGTCCAACCCCCACCCAAAAAAACCCGACGCTGCCAGTGAAACGCTCACCGAGCGCTGACGCTCTGTAGCGATAGCAGAGGCATCCTCCCCACCAGTGAAGCGGACCAGAAAAGATGCTCCCGAGCACCACGTCTGACACAGCCGCAGCTGTGTCGTGTGCCTCCGCGGCGCTGATGCTCGAGCGTTAGGCTGGGGTGATCTCATCTGCAGTAGTTTAAGTTGACATATACTTTCCTCTTGACTGTTTGAAAGTGCTACAACACGCAATCCAGACGCCACATGACGCGCGCGGGGACCTAAGTGGCTCCGTACGTGCAAACAGCTCTTACGCCAGAAGAGGAGGGGCAGGAGAGGGGAAAAAAAAAAAATATTGCATTTCTTCAACCCCGTTGTTTTTAAGCTCAGTAATAAGCTGTCTTTTTCATAAGATTATCCTCAAGTGGCACAACGTGCTGGTTGCTGCCGTGAGCTACGTGCCCACCTCCGAAGCGGACTGCGACAGCCAGCGCTCGTGGCAGGGATGGGCTCTGGTGGCCTCATCAATGTCAGCCCTACCTGTCCCAACAGCAGCCATCAACAGCAACAGGCTGCCCGCTGTTCGGCCGTACCATCAGCTAGCTCCCCACGGCACAGGAGAATAGAGAAGGTTTGGGAAAGAAAAATTAATTTCTCCATCAGCCAGCATGGTCCAGGACAAGAACAAGCAGGAGCGTCCATGCGGACAGTCTCGGCTGGCTCCGTGCAGAAAGCACCTCTCCCCAGCACCCTTCAGAGATCTCATTTCAGACCTGTCATGGGAAATTTTATCCTGCACCTGGACTGCTTCAGAGGCAAAAATAAATTAGTAAACGTGCCCCACATCCCATTGTCCTTCGCCGTTGTGCATCCTGCGGATTACAAGCCGTAACTGGCATGAAAAACTACATTTAAATACAATATGTATTTATAAGCGCATGTGCACGTGCAAGTGTGCGCACACAGTGCTGATTCAAAGGTGAGAGAGGGACTGAGACCTCTCTCCCCCTGGGAGATAAAAGGGCTGCACACACACACACTATCCAGGCCTAAACTGTCCTCAGTTCTACCTGGATTTTAGCAAAACATAGCAGAAAATAGATGTGCTACTGCACTGATATGCAGAGAAATATTTTTTAAATTTGTCTAAATGAATTTAAAGTAATGCATGGGAAAAGCTCCTCATAGAGAGCCGGCAGCAGCCTGATGAAAGCCAGCCTCCTCCACCCCCTTCCTATTCAAGTGTGATTTGGCTTTTACAGTGAAGGACCAGAACCCATCTATTGCCCAGTCTTGCAGCCAGAGATGCACGGGATCAGACCCTCGTGTACCTTCGGCATCCCGCGGTGTGACTCTTTGCCGACCTGGCTTTGGAGGACCGGCACTGCCACCTCCAAAAGCTGCAGCTCCCCAGATCCTGCTCCCACACCAGACACCCCCTCCCACCTCCTCCTCTTGCCCCCAGACCAGTCACTCTCTTAAAACACAGATAAGCAGAGCTGGGGGTTGCAAGAGATGGTTAATATTAGCAGTGTGTTCAGCAGAGGCAGAGCGCTAGATGAGCACCAGGTACTTGGAATATTACCTTTTGTAATCATTGCTTTATTAACATACAACAATCTTATTAAATCTAATCTAAGTGCTTATTTGGCAGGTTCAATAGAAAAGCCTTAATTGAGTTCATTTTAAATATAGCAACAACTGCTTACTCTGCTTTCTAAGAAGGTGTGAGCTTTGCTGACGACACCTGCTTGCAGCTGACAGCTTGTTAGTGAAGAAGGATGTGTTTTAAGGGTGGATTTTTGCTGGTTTGGGGTTTTCCCAGGGCTCAGTTTATTCAGGGGTACAGGAAGAGTTGGTAATATCAGTCACCCAAGGAGGGCTTCCTCCACCGCCCAGGTGGGTCCATCCACCCGGCTGAGATGGTGCCACGTTACCGAGAGGCCAGAATGGGACAGGAAGTGCCATTCGCGTAATGAGCAGCCCAGTTCTATGCTTAATTAAAGCTTCCTAATCTGTTGGCAGTGAATCTGCCAGGAGGTTTGACAGCCTTGGCTGGACCTCTTTCATCAGCCACAGCTGCAGCAGTCAATGAGCGGCTCTGTTGAGACCCCAGGAGCTGCCCGGGGTCCCGGTGGGGATGAATGCCTTGCTTGTCTCCTCCGAATGCACCACAGCTTCACCTGGCCTACAAGGGGCTTCTTCCGACCAGCCGGCGTCTTGGAGAAAGGGCCTCTTTTGACAGGCCTGGGACTGACCTAAATATGCAGATCTGAGCCATCCTTGAAGGAAGGGACCAGAGAGGAAGGGAAGGATTTAAATATCTGGACCCGAAGCCAAATCTTGACAGCTGGAAGCCCTCTCTGCCCGGATTCACCATACAGGAGGTTCAGCTGTAACAAGGAGACAGAGACTTCCAGCTCCTGCCCATCACTTTGGGTACCGGAAAGGCTCCATTCCCCCAGGACCACCTGGTCCAAAAGGGCTGGAGCCGCACATGGCCCTCGTCCTGTGGTCAATGCATGGAGCAGGGGGTCACGGTACAGAAAGAGCACACGGTCGTGGAGGACCGAGGGCTTTCTTCTCACCTTGATGTGTGTGCCGTGCAGGCTGGTGGCTCCCTCACAGCTGCTGATCTTCTCTCCGCAGGTCCACCTCTGATTCAGCAGCTCACCCCGAAACTCATTTTCTGGGGAGAGGAAGAGGAACAAGGGGTCAGGATGCAGAGTCATCCTGGCACTCCATCAGCAGCATCAACCGGAGGCGAAAATTCAGTGTTTATCTGCTGCCTGCATTCTTTAATGGCCATTCAAACCCTGCCCAAGGGTCTCCATGCCCCAAGAAGGACCCCAGGGTGGCACATCAAGACCAAGAGCCTCAACCATGAAGAGTTTGTGTGTGGTCCCTCTGCCTACCCCAAACACTGCAACACTGTTCAGCTTGGTCCTCAGCTGGAAAACACATCAACAGCAAGTGTCACTGGTGGGTTGGGCAAGGTGGTCAGCTGGCAAAGGGCTTCTCTGCCCATCACACTTGCTCCACCCTAACACCCTCTTCTCTTTCCAGAGATGAAGTTAATTTTTAATGTTTCACAGAAGTTCGCACATCTACAGCAGTGGATGGGACCCATTAGCTGGGCAGCACTGAGAGCCGAGCAGGGTCCTCGTGCAGGTTTCCCTGACAACTCCCTGACACCAGCATTTTGGGTGTGGGTCATTACAGCATGTCATATGCTAACTTGGCAGCCAGCAGCTACGCACCAGACAGCCGCTTGCTCACCCCTCGCCTTCCCCCCTCAGTGGGATGGGGAGGAGAAATGGGCGAAAGGGGAAACCCGTGGGTTGACATAAAGACAGTTTAATAAGGCAACAAAGCAAAGACTAATACTGATTATAATACTGATAATAATAAATATGCAAAACAAACTATATACAATACAATTTTTCTCATCACCAGATGACCAATTCACAGCCAGTCCCCAAGCAGCAATTACAGAACTCCAAAATTATTGATTCAATGAAATTCCCCAAAAAGGTCGAACTCCCGGACAAGAGAGGATTCGAACTCGTGAAAATGAGAAGAGGTTCCTGCCACCCTGGCCAACTCCCATTCATAAACTGAGCATGACATCTATGGCATGGAATATTTCCATTGGGCTCGCAGCCTGGCGATGCTCCCTCCCAGCGCCTTCACACCCGCTCATTAGCTGAATACCAGGAACTGGAAGAAGTCCTTGATTTCATAGCAACAACTAAAAACATCAGTGTTATCAACGTTCTTCTCGTACTAAATCCAAAACACAGCAGCTACTGAGATGAAAATTAACTCTGTCCCAGCTGAAACGAGGACACGGCGATACGCAGTGAAGGTGCAAAACAAGGGTCTCGAAGTTGAAGCTCCCAGAGGCAGAGCTGCTTTGGGAGTGAGGGAGAGCAGGCAGAGAGGAGCCTCCATCCAGGATGGAAGACTGTGGGAAATACATGCCTTACAAGCAGATTCTTGGCACTTTCCCTTCATCTAGTACAACTTCAAACATCTTCGAGCGGCTGGCACTGGCCCTGCCACACACAGATGGGTCTGCAGCAGCCTGATCGGTGTGGAGGAGCTGCGTGGCACAGCTCACTCTCCCACGCAGTTATTGCTCATGGGGATGAGATCAAGAGCTTTTTGCCCCAGACTCTGCCCTCCGGGCCCTCAGCATCACAGCTCACCTTGGCAAACCGTTGTCGCTTTGGGTGCCGCCGCCACAAGCCTTCCCCTCGCATCTTCAATTGCATCTCCCTCTGGCACTGAGTGCTGAATAATTTACTGCCTGTTCTCCAAGTCTCTCTCCATTCATCTTCCACCGTCGATGCTCTCCTGTTTCCTTTGCACCGCCCAGGAGGAGGCATGTGAGGAGCCACACACACGCCAGCACGCTCATTCATCTCGAGCTGCTAATGGCCTGGGGAAGAGCTCAGGGCAGAGGCTTCGTTTCCCCTGCCAAACAGAGTCCCATGCTTCCTTCACTTGATGTTTCTATTATTGGGATGATCTCAAAGACAGGGAAAGCAGGGAGAAGGCTCACACATGCTAAAGGAAATCTGTGGAAGGTGGGTGTTCCTAGTAATGGGTAATTGCTGAGTGTGTAGGACGCCGGCTGAACAACTACGGATCTGCTCTGCCACAAAGCAGCTTTTAGGAGAACACACAGCAAATAGCTAGGGCATTTATTTCTCCCCTGCCTGTGTCTGTTCTCTATCTACAAGACATTAAGGAACAACCAGTATATCCCATAGTGCTCTTGCAAGAATGACAACGTTGAAAGACTGGGATAATTTGATCCTATGGTGCCATGCAATCCAAGTTAGCACCTAAGACAGATGACCCTGAAAGTCACCTTCGTGTATTTGTCCTAAAACAGACCTGTTCTGCAGCCAGGAGGGCAGCTGGGGGAACTTTTCTAAGTTTCGTAGGAGAAACACCTGTGTTGGACACTCCACTCCAAGCCCTGTCTGAAGCGCTGTGTTCCAGCCTGGACCCACAGGAAAGGCACAGGTCTTGGAAACAAAATCCATGAGTTGCTGAAACATTATTCTGCTTTGGAGAAGCTCTGAGGAATGAGAGCGGGGAGGCCCAGATGGCCGGGCAGATGATGAAAACCAAGCAAAACATGGGAAAGAAGCTAGAAAGGGACAGAGGAAAGGGGAGCAGAGGGGAAAAACATCAAATAAGAAGAAATAAAGATGTTTCTGTAGCATATTCGTAGGACACTACAGCCTGTCTGCTTATCTGAAGCATTTCCCTGAGCATCCTTCTCCCAGGCAGCTTGTTTTAAAGTCAGAGTATCCTCTCTGGGAGGCAATGGGGGCAGGAGCAGAGAGCCGGTTAAACTGCAGATCCTGGATGAAAAAATAACCCTAAAGATAGTTTAGAAGACTTCTGAAAGGTTGAAAGGTTATGAGATTCAACCCCAAGGAGCAAAAAATAGCAAAACACGCACATGCACTCTTATCCTCTTTGGGCCTGTTTTGCTCACACGTGCCTAAGTCGTCAGCTAAGGGTGAGCTCCAGAAGCTGCCACAGTAAATCTGGCCGGAGGTGCCAGCTTGTCCTTGCCATGGGCCCCGTCCCAACCTCCTGTGCCTTCATCCCTGTGAGCAAGAGGAGGGGAAAGGGCTGCATATTGGGGCGAGGAACTTCGGCCAGGCTGAAGGTGCATTGGCCACACCAGCTCTGCTCCCTCCTGCCCGCTCCCGTCCCTCTGCCCAGCCCGGTTCGGATGGCCAAGGTAGCTCTGTCAACACACGAGTCAGATTTCCACGACTCTGTGCCCCTTAAATGCATCTGGTCTCCGGAGAGGATCAGCTTGCACTGCTGGCTGTACCCTTTCCACCTCTCCTCCGGACCCTGGCTTCAGCAGAAACGCAGCTCACAGCTCGCTGGTTACGTGAAGGACACTTCTTTTAACCCTTACTTGTACTACCCAAAAGGAGTTGCGAGATATTGCCTTTAAATGCAAGTTTTTGTCCATGCGAATACAGATCCTGGAGGGAACAGCACATTCTGGAGTCTTCTTCTGGCATGGAGCTGGGACAGCCAAAGCTCACAGCCAGGAGAACTTGCATCCACTCCCCCTTGAAAAACTATCCCAGATGCTCAGCTGGTCTGATAGATCACTGCCTGACCTTCACATCCCAAAGGAAGTCACCACTTTTCCTCCACCTACTCCATCCTCGGTACCCACCACCTCGTCAGGACTGGATCACGCACTGGGGTCCCTCAGCAGACAAGATGTCTTTCCCCATCGACATTTATGACAGTCCACCACCAAAACATCAGCGTGTCCTCTCCCAAATGAGGTTGTTTCCCAAACCTTTATTCTATTCATCCTCTCCTCTCCTTTGGAAATATCTGCTGAGGAAGGTCAGCTGTGAACTGAAACACTGCGAGTTGTGCAGAATCCTGTCACAAGACCTTTGGGTCACCCTCATCAACTCCAAAGAAGAAGATCTGGAAACTTGGGAGGGAGACCAAATGCAATTCAGAGTGTTAATCAGGCTTGAGTGTGTTTTTACTTTCCATTTCCAAAGCGAGAAGAAAGCATTGATTTGCCAGAAAAAAATTCAACCCTTCAAAGAACGGCAGAAAGTTCCCCCAAAAATAAACCCAAAAAACCTCACGGGAAGCTTTGAAGTGCGGCTGGTGAATAGAAAGTGAGGCAGGACGCTGCAGGAGCGGGCTGCCTGGGTGGCAGCCAGCTCCCACACGTGTCCTTACGTTTGGAGGCTGCCTGCCGGCAGCAAGAGCCGCACCACCCTGTCTCCAAATCTACGCAGAGGTTACATCTGTTATAGCAAAGTGATGGGGTGAGAGACGGGGTCCTGCGAGAAAGGATGGGGGGTGAAGGCTTCGTTTGCTCCTAAGATGCATCACTGCATATTTAAACTGAAAGACTAGAAGAAAAACACATCAATCCTCATTTGCTCCTCCAAGTGCGAGAAAAGGAAAGGAAGAGAGTAAGATTTTTCTTCATTTTTTCGTTCAGGCACATTTTTCATGGGAAAGGTGAACACTTCGTTAACAAGGCAGCAACGTGCTGAGAACCGGCTGGGTCCTTCAGCGTCCCAACAGCCAACGCGGGCTCACTTCTCAGAGCAAACACAGCAACAGTGCCCGGGATCAGAGGGTGCCCTTTGGACCCCACCTTTCATAGGAATTAAAAAAAAAAGCATCTCAGATCCAAACTTTACATCTTCTCTAAGCTGCAAAAGCCACCCATGGGCCCCTTCACCTCCTCTGCACCGCTTGCTGGCTCATACCTGTGCATTTCGCAGTGCATTGCCCACACACGCTGCTCTCAATGGCCACCAGCCACAGCCTGGAGAACACTGATAATCGAATTTGCTCTCCTGCACGGCCCCAAACCAGCGGTGCAGAGAGGGATTCTCTTCCAGCAGGCAACATGAGTCTTATTTTTGATTTCAGGTTTCAGCCTCATGTCCTAGCTGCACCTCTGAACCCCCTTGCACAGCCCCCAGGGCTCAGCACAACCAGCTGCCCCACGCTCCTGCCCAGCCCTTGCCAAGAAAAGCCCCCCCTGAGCTGATACCCTCCCCGAGCGCCTGCCAGTTCAGCGTTCACGCACACAGGAGCGCAGCAGCTACGCATCAGGGTGCTTTTTTTCAAGGGAGATGAATTAAAACCTCTGCAGGAATCAAAATACACTGAAAAAGTAGAACCCAGCTACTTTAGCAATTCTTCTCCGTTCTGATGCCAGGAGCGTTGGTTTAACCCCCTCTCAGGGCACATCTATTCAATGCAATTATCGCTGTTTACTGCGGCACGGCTATGTTCAGTGCTTCAAATTTAGCTTCCCAAACATGCATTTAATTTAAGATTTAATACCGAATGTTAATTGTGTATTGCACAGTAAATGACTGATCATTAAAACATATTAATTGAGGTTTAACAGCTGTGTAATAGATATTACATCTCATACTTATCAGCAAATATGATTTAATAATCAGTTAGGACGGGGTGTATGGACGGGAGATGTAGCATGGCCAGCTAGATTGCAGGTTTTTCTTTGTTGTTCGTTTGCTGACGTCAAGACACTTTTCCTTAGCATGTTTGGAAAGGAGCTTAGCAGTCACCAGGCAGTCCCTGAGCTTTGATGCTCTCACCTGGAGAGCTTACCTGGACAAGCCCCAAAGAGTTTATAATCTCTATAAAAGGAGAAATGGGGAGCTACGAGCGGTTTCCTCCTATAAAGCTGGGGTTGAGCTGCAGGGACCTGGCCCATGACTGCGTTTGCACTGACAGCAAAGCGGGGAACAAGTGAGCCTCAGTGAATAGGAAGCAAACGGTGGGAGATGGTCACCCTCCCCCAGCGCCTGGGGAATCCTTTCCACTGCGTGCAAGAGTCACGGCCAAGCCGTGCTTTCAAATAGTAACTTGTATTTAAAGCAAGTTGACAAATGTCATGGCCCTTGACGAGGGATATGCATGTCCAGCCCGTATGCACCGGGCTGGTCTCTGGGGCAGTTCACCCAAGCACTTGGTCTCCCACTGCTCCCATCCGCCGGCTCCGTCATCGCACTGACCCAGCACATCCCGCTCCACAGCCCGGGGCTCGCTGCTCCTCGTCCCGTCGCTCCCAGCCGTGCCCCCTCTCACCGACGGTGCCTTGCTGTACTGTGAGGCTGTCTGGAGATCCAGCCACTCATCGTACCAGTGAGCTGAATTTTTGATCCTACGGCCCCGACAAACACGTAACAGTGGCTTAACCCACTGTGCTGCCGAACCACACGCTGCGACATCAAAGGTTGCGAGGTCTGTGATGCGCACTCTGATCTTCTTTTTCCCCTTACCCAAAGGAAAGGAAGGGTTTTGATTTCAGTAGCATCAAGCCTTTCTAGTGCTTTCGCTGCCAAAAGGACACTTGCTAACCCACTAAGCAACCAGCTCAGCACCAGCACAGCTCAGAGGTGTTTGCTCCCGACAGCAGAGTACAGCCCTGCTCAGCGCTGCGGGTCCTGGGGGCACAGAGGAGAGGAGGGGAGCACCAGGGTTTCCATCTGGCTATGCGAAGGGGAAGAGGACAGGTCACCACTAGGACGATGCTGCTGTTTCTCCCTCTCCAGCCACAAGAACATGCCACCCTCCTTCCAGTGATTCCTGCAGCAGTGCCCAGGGGCCAGCCAGCAGCCCAGGGAGCATCTCCTGCCGCAGCTCCCTCCTCCAGCACTGCACGAAGCACAAGTGACTTGCATCCTCCTTCCCAGCCCCATGCCACCTCACCGCTTGACTTATCCTGCTCTTGATGCCATCAGCTGCCACCTCTGCCCAGGAGCCGTGTCAGCCCCTGTGGCCACCTCGGCCATGGCAGCTCGTGCTTTGCCCTGTGATACCTGGCACCTCTGGATGCTTTTGAACTCTCTTTGCCAGGTCCTTAATGGGAAAAAGGGAATCATCCCTTTCCCGTGACCCTGGGACAGGACATGGAGCAACTGGGTTAATCGCAAGAAGATTCAGAGTTTGAAAATGCGAGGCCATGTCACAATAGGAAGGGAAGAAGCACTGAAACCCACTCCTTGGAGAGGGAGCAAAGTCCTCAGCAGTGCGGTTCAGCAGAGGGTTAAAGATCCACCAGGAGCAAGGTACGGACATCATCTTGCCGTGGGACCACCAAACCCCTGTGGTGGCTGTGCTGTCCTTCACCCTGGGCCTTCTCTCCACCTCTGCACACCAGGCCACGAAGTGTTGTTGGGCAAGGACCGATGTTTCACCCCGTTTCTCTGAATTGCCCAGTGCTACAGGAGCCGAAGCCCTCAGCGCACCGACGATGCAAAGGAAGCAAATGAGGCTACAGTCTCCCCTCATTAAGAGCAATATTCATGCTCCAGTGTTCATGGCCAGTTAATAAGACTTTTTATTAGAGTCTTTTTTCTTTTTCTGCAAAGTGGCAGAAGCACATTACACAGCGCTGCAGAATAGAGAAGAGGAAGGAATAAACGCGGCGTGCCCACCGCAGCGCTGCTGTCTGTGCGTTGTTCTTACGTACATTGATCACAAAGGTTAAAGAGTTGCCGTGAATGAGTAGTTAGGTCACTTAAAGAATCACCATCAAAGGTATTTGTAAGAAGTGACTTTTAATCGGAATTTATGAAATGTGATTTGACAAAGTTTGTTGCCAAGGTTTGCTATTACTGATTAAATGAATGGAATACAACATCGAGGCAGGACTGAGGTAGAAAGATCTATACAGACACCACTCATACGCAACAAGAGTGAACACTTCACCCTCCCATCTTCCCTGGGTCCTTGAGGGAGTTGTCAAATTTCAAAGCCCCTCCGAGCGTGGCACGCAAGGCCACCAACAACAGGGAAAACAAAGCAATGAGGTTCACCGCTGGAGAGCCCCTTTGGGGTTTCCAAGGCCCGGGGCAACAGCAGGGCCTGGAAAAGCTCTCAGCTGATGCTGACCCCCTCCAAGACGAGAGCAAGACCTGAGCCATGAGCATCTCTGCCTCCTGCCCTCGCTCTGCCAGCCACGAAGAGTTGCCCAAAGCCTGCCTTTTCCTACTGCAACCGCAGGAACTTTGTATGAGCCTGCCGATTAATTCCTCTCCAAACGTACCTGAGCCTGAACAAAAAAAACTAACCAAGCAAAGAAAAAATCCCCAAGGTTTTTTTAAAAAAAGGAATAAAATATCAAGCAAGCCCCAGCTTATCACTGAATGACGAGGGTCAGCATCCCCGCATCCGCCAGGCTTCTCCACCACCCAGACCGCCTTCATCTCCAGCGCCCTTCTGTGCGCACAGAGGGAGCCCGGCTCGGCAACGCTCATCGGCTTGTGCCCGGCGCGTGTGCAAACAGGCGTGTAACGTGGCAGGCACGCAGGAGAGCATCTCCGAGAAACAGGATGTCGCTTCTTTCTTCTTGCACCCTTTCCTCATTATTTTGTTCTAATTTGGCTTTCCTGGTACCTTCTCTATTCGATAAAAGCCAAATGCAAACCGCGTCCCTTAATCTCCGAAACAGCAGCTTACTGCTGAGAAAATAATATAGATGTAACTTCCAGCATCACACACTTTCTTTTCCATTTATATGCAAATGCCGACCTTTCACCCAAGCTGTCTCAAAGAAGTATTTCCTTAAAAATGCAAATAGCATGTTGCAGGCAGTTACTCTGGCTGAGTCTTTCTTATATTATTATTATTATTTCTTTTAACCTTAGCAGCACTGTAAAACACAACTGCTAAACTGCACCCCGGTAATAATTACTTTTCATACCAAATCGAAAGCCTCCGAGGAGCCGATGTGTTGAAACACCAGCAGGAGAATTGAACACAGATGAATTTTTAGAGATGGTTTTGGCTAAGTGCATCTTGGGGCAGGGAGAAGGAAGCCGCTCAAAGACGCGTTGCTGCTGAAGGGAACAAGCCAATAGCAGAGGTTGTGAGAACATCTTCTGTCTTGTAAAACCCTTCCCACTACATGGCTGACACGCAGAAGCTCTCAGCAAGGGGAAAACCACCTGCATAAGCTGTTGAGGTTTGTGTGGGCTGAGCACAATGGGCACGAGGAGAGTGTCCACTGGCATAGCCAGTGTTGGACATGGATGTCCTTCCTCACCTGAGGTGGTCTGGGAAGACCTTCAGGGTTGTGTATGCGTGTGCGTGGTGTATCTGTGCTGTACAAAAGGGCCCCGGGGCAGCATTAGGTCTCCTGGGGCTGAAGATGAATAGCGAGAAGGGTGGTTGAAGAAGGGGCTGGATGGAAGCGGCCACGATCAGATGATGGATGCAGAGGAACAAATGAGATTCGGGGATTTCAGCTCCAAGACCCCCTTAGTTCACCGCTCCTTCTCCCAGCCGTTGAGAGAAAGGTTAACCTCCGGGGAGAGCAGCGTGGTGCTGCTTCCATCTCCACCGTGGCAGCGGTCCCAGCTCCAGCAGCCACGCATCAGACAGCCCTCTGCTCCCATCTCCTCAGCGATGGGGATGGGGCTGTCTCCATGCACCAGTAGCAAGAGCCCACCAGGCTGAGGGGTGAAAGGAGGCATCAGCGATTGCTGCAGCCAGAGCCTCCCCTCTCTCACAGCGCTTCTACACCTGCAGNGGGAGGTAAGCCCAGCACGGATGGAAGTCAAAGANATTGAGTTGGATCCATNGACCTAGCTTTGGTATTTGACANCCTGTGTCCAAGCCTGCTCCATCATCAGTTTGGAAATCGAGAAAGAAGAGGAGGAGCATTGTGCTTGCAGAGGGGGATGCGAGGCTGCACGCTGCGGGGAAGACAGGTGTAACAAGCAAAGGTATTAAATGAGGTTCTTTGCATACAGAAATAGCAGGTGAGAAAAACCAGCTACAGACGGCCTTCCTGCGACAGGGCAACCCATTATGGGAAGAGTAAAAGAAACAGGTGATATATGAACTGATCTTTATCATTTTAGTCATTTACAGATTTAGTTGTCAATGACTCTTTAGTTCCTTCCAGGCTTCAAACCTCCGGAGAGTTGACTGTCACAGCCCAAGTGAATTTGAATCTGCTCTAGGACCTTGCCCTGAGCCCCATAGGTTGTGGCTAAAAACACAGAGCTGCAAAAAACCCACAAAAGCTTCTGCCTAAATTTGTCGCAAGCTGGGCACACAGAGGTGTTTGAGGGACACAAACCCTTTTGCCCCCAGCGCAGGACTGGGGGCCACCAACAGCATTTGCTCAAGTGGGTGGTTTTCTGGATGGAGATTTCTACCACATGTGACACCAGGTCAGGCAGAGGAGGGAGAAGCTGCCTGGAAGAGCCAGGGAAGAGCCTGGCAGCGCCTCTGATGCAAAGTTAGATGACTAAGTGGGCTACTTCCCAGCTGCCAGCTTGTCTTTATGATATTAAGCCTTTCCCCTCCGCTGCCGTATAAGAAGTGAAAAGTTGACACGTAAGCGTGTGTCATATGGAGTCAGAGAGACAGAAGCAATAAGGCATAAAAGGAGGTGAGATCATCGTGCAGCAGCAGCTCCCCGGGGGTAAGAGGCAGCGCTGCACAGCCCCCCACCCCTCGTGGCACGGGCTCGGCGTGCTTGAACCGAAGCCCATTTCCACACCAAACCTCTGGGACCAGGGCCACGCACGGGTTGCCACGCTGCCCGCCGCAGAGAGAGGCAACGAAGCTGACCCTTCAAATGGCTTTACTGAAAAGGAGCCTCCGCTGCGGAGCAAGGCTCTGCCAGCTGTAATATCACGGCCCCCCAGGAGCATCGCCACTGAATGGGGCAGCCGCTGTGCACCGCTTGCTTAAAAAGAAGGAGAATCATCAAACATGAGAAGTTTATAGCCCTGCCGGCACCGCTCTTAGCGCTCCTGCAGACCCCGTGTAATTGAAATTAGAGGCAAGTGGTACCTTTCTGTCCTTGCCACGGCAGCCTGTGCTTGCTTGTGAACACGGAGTGGGGACAACGAGGAGGGATGGGGCAGCAGCTCGGTGCCCGTAGCGCTCTCGGAGCAGCTTTCATCCCCACTTCCAGCCGCTTGCACGGGCTGAGCCCGATATCGAGCCAGGGGCAGGGAAAGCCCAAGGTCCCCAGACCCCGCAGCCAAGGAATAGCTCACACCCTGTGAGTGGGAAGTTTCTCTCTCCTCCAAACCCTTCTTTTCCCAATCGTCCCTTTTCCAACGGGGTGTCCTTCCTCTCCTCAGCAATGCTCCCTGCTCGGCAGCGGGGAGGCAGCCAACCTGCCAGAGCCGCTTTGCCGGCACGGGAGCCAGCCCAAAGTTTCTAGGGGTTGTGGGAGAGGAGCTGACAACCCCTCGCTCCCCTCTCCGACACCGCAGGCAAAGTTAACTGTTTAGACTGTCTTTTTTTTTTTAAAAAAAAGCAACAACATTGCTTCCAGGCTGCATTTTTTATATATATATATATAAAAGAAAACATTGCAGCTCTCTCCAGAAGGCTATTAATCCTCTCCTGTCACTTGTGTTCTTGGAGAGAGCATTTCTCTGGGCAAAAGCAGTGCGTTCCTTGCTGACTAATTACATCAAAATATTGAGGGCAACAAACAAACCTTTAACTCCACTTGCCAGAAGCTTGTTAGATGCAAAGCTTCAAAATTATGGAGGAGAAATGTATGAAACAGTGGGAGAAGCTGGGACTCCTACTCTCTCATGGCCACATCAGCTTTCAGAGCCATGAGCTTTCTTTCCTCTCCGCAGAGCTGCTCGAGTAGGGCTAGCTTTGCCCAAGATACTCTGGGTAAAGTTATCTCCCACCCAAGGCATTTGATTTCTTACAGATAAAGATTCTTTGCCTTTATCAGGAAGGGAATGCATTTATTTTCTCCCATTCCTATGCAGGCACTTGGGTTTTAGGTACAGAGTGAGGACTGGACTTCTGTACCTGAAGGAAGGCTCTTGCTTAGGCTTCAAGCCCCAATATAAGAAGGTTTTCAAAAGCTCTTGGCTGAAATCAAGCAACTTCTTTCAAGGCCCATCTGGCACCTTCACTTATCCCAGCAGCAGCCTCCCCTTGGGACACAGCTTGGCAGACCAGACCCTTCTCTGCCCCAAAGCTTTCGCCAGAACTTCAGCCAACAGAGTTTGGGCTTTGACTTTGTTTCCATCCCATCACCCTGCTGTGCCAGTACAGCTGGAATGGGAAAAGCCAGTGCCGAAAGAGGAAAGCCCAATTCTGCATTTAGGTGCTAAACCTGATGTTCTTCCCAGGGGGTCTGGATGTCCAAGTGCCAAAACAGGTGACCCCAATGCAAGCTTTGGCCCCAAACCCATGGCTGCCAGACAGACAGCCCCAAGAGCTGGCTCTCCCCATCCAGAGAGCACCAGAGGCAGGGAAAGACGACAGGCTGGCTCTGAAACCTGGGTTAACCAGAGGCAGCTGCTGGGGAGGTTTCTCTGCACTACAAGGGTGTTTCTACTCACAGGTAATTGGGTACTCATCAGAAAACTTAACAAGCCACACTCAGGGAGCCCAGCGACAAGCACAAGGCAGAGTTATTCAACATCAAATTGTTGGTTTCGAGCAATTGTTTAAAAAAAGAAATTCAAAAGTGCTCAGAGTGTCACCTACAGATTTTGCCAGCAATACCTTGGTTTCTAAATACTGTGTGCATGAAAGCTCCCCCAGAGCCAGCTCTTGTACCTTATAATAAAGTTCACCAGGGGATCTTCCTAATGTGGGGTTTGAATCCATTGCTGATGAATACACCTGACTCCTCGGCTCGCGGGCAGCGTTCAGGTAAACACGCCCGCGAGCTGCTGCGTGGAGAGACGATTACAGTCCTCAGCATCGATCAGAAAGGTCTCATCTCACCCGCGAGGAGCGAGAAACTTCCCCAAAACGGGCACAGACCTGGCTTGCAGATGCTGTCCTGAAGAGAGCCACGCGCTTGCCAAATGGTTTCGAGCAAAGGAACGAAGAAACCCGAGTCTCTACTGCAGTTTATATTTAATTAGAGGAAAGGCAGCTTACGCAGCAGTTTCAGAAACATATTGTCTTACAGCATATTGGATATTTGTATCTTAACAGCTCGACATCGATTTCTTTTATGTAAAGGAAGAGGGGGGAAGAGAACTGCATGCCCTAAGTTGTGTTAGTTCCAAAGAGACGCCTGTACCGCTTGGACTAATGTTTAGAGTAATCAAAGGCGTGAACTCATGTATTATGTATGGGGACGAGAGTTTTCAGTCTTCTGCAAAAAGGAATCTCCAGCGTTTGGTATTTTGTTAGCAGGCTGGCACCATATGGCTCTCCCCTGCTGATATTCTTTCACACCAGAACTTTATGTTCAGATGCTTTAGTTAATATTTTACCCAGCAAGCATAAACAAGATGCAAAGACTGCAGTCGACAGCAACCTTCGCTTAAACCATATACCCATGTTAATCGTGAACGCTTCTTTCAGCAAGTAGTTTACCGAACTCATGCCTGGCTATTTTTTTTTTCCGTAAGGGTCCAAGCTGGGCCATTTACTTGAACTGCCTTAGCATCAAATCAAACACAAGCAGCAAACCCAAGCAGGACGTTTTCACTCCCTTCCTACTTCATTTTCTGGCTGGTCCAAGGCAGTGCTGGACGCATGCAGGTGCCACACATTTGTGTAGAGTTTAAGGCTACATCTCCTCTTGCTCTTCTGTGTCCAACTTGATTTTATCTCAGGAACATAGAGGTGCCTCTGCTCCTCTGCTGAAGCAGGGATGGAGCACCAGACCAAGCTCACCCAAGCTCTGACAGCCTATGCTGACCAAGCAAGACCAACGATACGGAGCATCCAACTTGACGGGCTTCATCAAGAGTTGCATTTCCCCCCACCCTGCCCCAAGTTAGACACAGAATCACTTTGGAAAACTGCACCTTAGAGATTTGACTCTAAATATTATATTTAGATTTCCTCCACACACCCCCACTCACCCTCCAATATTCTTATTATTCTTTAATATTCTTAAAACAAATAGGACCTAACAGATGTCTTTCAGCCTGCACTCTTATTAATGAGAATATTGTAAGAATGGAAATCAGGTCACAAATGTTTAATACTTTGTTTAAAAAGTCTTCAGCTTCTTTAAAGAGTTCCACTAATCCCAACATGACAGATGTACAAGGCAGTTTTGCTTGGGGCAGATTAAAATTCTCGCTCTGATTTGCTCTTTCATTTGGTCTGATTAAAATAACATTGCAATTTTTTTTTAATGTGCTGACTTCAAAATAAAAAAGGAAAGAATAAAAAGTGACCAGTACAGGCCAGCATGATCACAATAAAAGCAAATTTATTGTTGTTAAGATAAAAAAGCAAGACAAAAGGAACTAAGGGACAGCCCATGCCCAGGTTAGCATTAAAGCTCTGTGTTAAAGATAAAAGGGGGACCTATCCAAACGATGTTTTTTTTCCATTTGAAAGTGTTTATTAATCTATTCTCTCTGAAGCAAAAAGTTCAATGGAAGACAAACATCAAAAGTATTTTAATTCAGGTGAAAATTATATTTTTTTATCTTTTTTTTTTTTAAACCAAAATGAAAAGCAAAGTATTACAGAGGGTGTCACTTCATTATTCCGCTGTAAGATTGACACTTGCTGGGAGCAGCCTGGCCGGTCGGACAAGGTGATCTCANCCACCCTTTGCTCAGCTAAGCTGTGCCTGGAAATTCNCNGGTTCCTTTCCTGACCTCNTTTCACACCAGACCACCCTTCCCTGGACAAGCTCTCACAGCTAACTTCATTTCCTCGCTGCTGGAAAACGCGCCAGCATCTGAGTCACGCAGGAAGGCGTGCGTGGCAGCCGAGACACCGGGATGCTCTGACGGGATCGGGAGAGGGGCAGCGAGGCGGGATGGAGCCCCGGCCGTGCTCACAGCCCGTCTCCTCTCCCCGTGCTCATCTATAACCAAGCCGGAGCCACGTGTGCCTTTGCCCTCTTGGGTCTGCCTGAAAACAACCGCAGCTCCCAGTGCCGGGTCCTTCCAGGGCACCACTGGACCAGTTTCATACATGCATTGGATGGAGGCGTCGCTTTACAAAGCAGCCAGTGATGTCCAGAATACAGACCCCACCCCGACTTCCAAACTCCTGCTTGAAGGGACCAAGATTTCACACGAAGATCCCAGGCTGTTAGTCAGGACCTTTCTGTCCCACAAACCTTCTCTGCTTCCCTAACCCCACCTGCAAAACCACAGCAAGGCCACATAGAAGTGCTGTAGGCATGAATAAGCTCAACAATTGAAAAACACTAGTTTAGTGTTGTGTTTTTAGCCATTTTTACTTAAAACGCCAGCTTGTGCCTTCTGTAAAAAAGAGTCTACAGAAAATCCGCAAAATGTTTCAAACTTTCAAGGAGTTGCTCCATTCAGGTGATTTTTAACGTTCACATTCTGTAAGTATAAGCATTCAAAGCATGTTCATGCCCTCGAGGTGTCCTCACCTTGGTGCCCACCTCCAGCTATTCCCAGGACAGAAACAACCTCCCCTCTACGCAAGATGCTGGGGCAAAGCAGCTCTGGGCAGCTGCGGGATGCCCCCCTGCCTGACACCCGGGTGCTGCTGCTGTCACACAGGGCCAGCCCAGTGAACCTGCGTAGGGAGGGGACACTTGGAAACTGCTCGTCACCTTCTGTGTCTCGGTCCTGTCCCAAAAGGCCGAGCCACCACGCAGCTGCTCCCAGAGAAGCAGCTCCCGAGCTCTGCAAGGGCAAACGCGGCACTTCCAGAAATTCCCTTCCACAGATTAACCTGCCAAGAGGGGAAACTTGCTTCCTCCAAATATACGCACACAAAGCCCTTTTCTCCTTGGCAAAAATATTTTGGGGGAGTGGAGGGTGACAGATTTCCCTCCCACCTCTGAAGGAAGCAGAAGGGATGCCCCAGCCCTGCTCTTTGGCATTACTCCTGACCTGGCCCCCAGGTCCTGGAGCAGAAATCTCCCGTAAATTCATTTCATTCTAAGAGCAAGGTGGTTCGGGACATTTCTCCCACCCCAGAAACTTTTCACAGCATGTGCTCCTCACCCCACTTCTCTACTCACACCGTGATCTCCTCTCTAAGGACTAGGTGATGGATCAAGTTTCTACTTCGCAAAGGTAAACAGCCTCAGAAGAGATACAGAACACTTTGAGAGGTTTCACACAAGCCAGCCTGAAGGGTGTCAGAGACACCAGGGGACCAGTGCTGGTATGTAGGTGGTGGAGTTATTCTTTGCAGAAACCAGCAAAACCCAGGCGAAAGGCAGACAAGGTGGAAAGGCAGGTGGGAAGAGCGAGGTTTCCCGACAGCAGCTTCTGCCCTGTTAAAACTCTAGAAATACCTGGGAGCTGAGAAGGTGGGCAGGAGTTAATCCCAGTCTGCCAGTCCCTTCATACAGCCACTCTAGGGCTATCTCCTTGAAAGACAAACAGCCCTGGTCTGGGTCACCTTAGCTCCCTCCTGGGTGTCAGCATCCTTGTCTGCACAGCCAGGGAGTAAACAGCGCTTGCACAACAAGGAACTCAGAGAGGGGATTCCTTGGGGAAGGAAAAGCAGCACATGGTGATGTATTCCCAGCTCTGGAGGTTTACAGCGTGGATCCTCCACCCTCAGCTCCCACATACGAGAAAGGGGAACAACTACAAAGCAGCAATGGGAGAAGTCCTTTGTCATTAAGAAAAAAACTCTAGCAAGCAAGCCGGACAGTTCATGGTTGTAAAACCAAGTCCTTCCCGTTTACAAACTGCTCCCCCCACACACACAAAGCAAAGGGGAGACCGGGTCTTGCACCCTACTTTGGCATTAAACTCTCACTTCTGACTTCCCAGCCATAACGCGATGCTTCCCCCACCTCCCTCCCCTTCCCACGGCTGATTTCACTTCTTCTGGGAAGCCCAGCCCAGCCGTGGCGATTTCCCCCCCCCCATGCTCCAACCCTTACTGTAAACCTGCCGCTTCCCCTCATCACTCAGCTCTTGGGGGGCAAAGGCCCCAAACCTTCGAGTGGGGTGGGTGCCAGCACCCCTTGCAAAATAAGCACTCCCCGGGGTGCAAAAGGAGGGCTCTATCCCTCACCGGACAAGGAGCTAGGGACCGTTTTGCATCGCACCGGCTCATTTTGGGGGCTGGGGAGTATAAATTCACCTGCCCTCCCCAAACACTGATGCAGAACCACGGTGGGATTTGAGGGGAGGAGAAAAGTTTATAGATATTATATTCCTGAGCACCAAAAGCTCTGTAAATCAGGGTGGATTGCTGACTTAGGGTGCACTGCTCCCCCCAAAGCCCAAGAGCAGCAGCATGCCCCGTCAAGAAGCCAAGTTTGGAGGCAGCACCCCAAAGCC
>Ga0065711_1004910_pt1 | contig 21928 bp, 13 predicted proteins | sample Hoacrofraction12_FD_59098 | JGI IMG/M metagenome (GOLD analysis project Ga0065711, IMG submission 59098) | Hoatzin crop microbial communities from Cojedes, Venezuela - Epithelial fraction 12 v2 (version 2) | ecosystem: Host-associated > Birds > Digestive system > Esophagus > Crop | place... | reverse complement strand
CTGCCCTTATCCCGACCCACCAGTTTCTGCCTCTTTCTTTTCATTCTCCTCCGCACGCCGGCGGGGGGAGGGGCGGCCGCGTGGCGCTTTTATTGCCGGCGGCAGCCAAAACCAAGACACTTTTTTCAACATTCAGTTCCTCTGCTAATCCCTATCTTCTCCAGTTTCACAAGGCATTTCCTCTGTGTCATTGCATCAAATCCCTTACTAAAGCAGTGAAAGCCAAAAGCAGCAACATTTGGCTTGGAAATGGGTTTCCTTATCAAAGAACTTACTTTATCAAAGATCTATAGGAAGAACTGAAGATCTGTCTTTGGGAAACACATGCTGAAGCTACTTCATTTATTATTTTCTCATGTCTTTAATTATTCCCTTCATCCAGAACTTGTTCCAATATCTGCATGCAATTGAGAAATACATCTACATTGATCTTTTTTTCCTCTTTCACTGCTCCCATTTGACATTATAATATCTGATATGACTGTTTCATTAAATAGTCCTTGGTACTGAATCTGTGATTTTCATGTGCCAGTTGTTTTAGGATTCTGGAGTGAGTTTATTCTGGCTTCCCTGTTTGAGAACATTTTACCTCTTTAAATTTTGTTGCTACTGAAGTGTTGTTTTGATTTTCACATTCTCATTTTCATTTGCCTTTGATTCTGTACACAAACATAATTATTCTCCCTGATGTTAAGTTCATTTATCTTTGGGTCTGTAATGGGGTTATGTTAATGTTCGAAGTCAGTGTGCTATAGAGCTCTTCCCACTTTCTGCTTCCTCAGTCTTTGTATGGCAGAAAAATAGAAGTTGCTTTAATTTACTGTAGCAATATGGAAATTCAATGAAGTACAGGCTAGTCTCTGATTAGTGCTGGTTATGAATAATGAGACATTTTGTATTACCTTTCATTCTTTCCTTTCTTAACTCCAGTAATTACGATGCTTCTCTGTCACACACACTTTCAGCTTTAGCATCAGCTTCAGACCTTTCTCCTTCATTCTTCCTTAGTTCTGACAGAATTACTCCTGTCTGAAAGATTTTATCCATTATTATTAAAATAATTTCTTTTCCACAGTCTAATTTTCTTACTCTGCTATGTCCATCTCCTCTTCCTTGTTTGTCCTGACCTGTCTCCCCATGATCTGAATCAACTTAAAGGAAGTGTATTTTCTAATCGCCTCTAGATGCATTTCACATTGTTCTTGTCTTCAGTTCCACATAATTTACCAAGCATCTTCTCTGCATCTCAATTCCTTTTCTTTGACTTATCCTTTCTATTTTTGTTGTCTAATCTTTGCTCTCTTTACGGGTTAGTTCATTTTTAACCCGTCCTAAATTTTTCTTTATATTTCACTTTTTTTTTTCACCAATTCAGAGCTTCTCTTACAGGTTAGTGTCTTAACTGTAGCTAAAAGATCTGAACTAACTTTTTTGGTGGTAAAAATAGCAGAGAAACTATGATAACACAAGCCAGCAGTGTGCCCTGGTTGCCAAGAAGGCCAATGGGATCCTGGGGTGCATTAGGAGGAGTGTGGCCAGCAGATCGAGGGAGGTTCTCCTCCCCCTCTACTCTGACCTAGTGAGGCCCCATCTGGAGTACTGTGTCCAGTTCTGGGCTCCCCACTTCGAGAAAGATGAGGAGCTACTGGAGAGAGTCCAGAGGAGGGTTACAAAGATGATTAGGGGACTGGAACATCTCTCCTACAAGGAGAGGCTGAGGGAGCTGGGCTTGTTCAGCCTGAAGAAGAGAAGGGTGAGAGGGGGTCTTATAAATGCCTACAAATATCTGAAGGGTGGGTGTCAAGACAATGGGTCCAGACGCTTTTCAGTGGTGCCCCACGGCAGGAAAAGGGTCAATGGACACAAACTGAAGCACAGGACGTTCCGTCTGAACATGAGGAAGAACTTCTTCCCTCTGAGGGTGACAGAGCACTGGCACAGGCTGCCCAGGGAGGCTATGGAGTCTCCTTCTGTGGAGATATTCAAGACCCACCTGGACGCGGTTCTGTGCAGCCGGCTCTAGGTGACCTGCTTCAGCAGGAGGGTTGGACTAGATGACCCACAGAGGTTCCTTTCATCCCCTACCATTCTGTGATTCTATGATTTTGTGATAACATGAACGGCACTACAGACTAGTTGCCTTAGAGCACGTCTGAAATCAATGGTGTGTTTAAGAAGCCTGAACTACAGACTAGGCTTTCATGTATGATTTCAACTGCTATCTAAACTAGCTACATTAGAAACTCTATAGATTGACTTATCTAGACTAACATCAGACCAAAAATAATTTTCTGTTTTCTATGTCTGTTACAGACAAAGGAAGCGCATCACGTAATTCCTCTTACCAGTATGTTTCCTTTCACTTCTTTAAGTACTCATAAATATCACTTGTCAAATTACGACATTCTGTGATTCTGTGATTCTGTGATGTGAAATATTAGAGTATTATTCTGCAGGAACTGGGTGGGGAAATGTCTCCATACACAATTTATATTTAAAAAAATGTCCTTCTTAATTAACAAATGAACCTACAGACATTTTCAAAACAAAAGCTAGTTGTCAACCCTAGAATAGATACAGGAATTAAGAATACCATTAGGAGTCAAGGGATTATGTCTCCAGCCTGCATGACACATGTGAGATACTTGAATATGAAGCACCCAGAGACCAGGTGAATAAGATGGCCACCAGGTAATAGATTAGGAGCACTAAGTTTTATTCCTACATTGAACAATTAAGAGAAAACAAACTTTTGAATAGCATTTAATCAGCACTCCTCATTCAGTCCTGAATCTAATTTTCCACAGTGCAGTTGAGTGTCCTTGTCACATGTCTATGTCTCTACACACAGAGTAAATATTTACTTCTTGTCTTTCCCTCCCTCGCTCCCTTTGCCCCTGGGAATACAAAATTTTTTGTGAAAAATGGGACAGCACCACCAATATAAACTATGGTAAACTTATCCAAGAAAAATCCCTAATGTTACTGATACAGTGATTCAAGCCCTTGGTCTGAAATACGCCACACAATCTTCCACGTAAGTCCTTACTCACTTGTCCAATAGGTCATTGACATTCCCTTCTCCTCAATTTCTCTCGTTCACTTCCTTCTTTCTTATCTTACTCTGGTACTTGTTTGACAGACATTACCTCTTGGCTCAAGGAAGACTTCCCTGAAAAAATAATTATTGACATCATTACTTTTCCTTGGGAATTGTCAGATTTAATTAAGTAGTATTTTCTTTGAGAATCATTTTGGTGGAAAATCCCCAGCTAGAAATAATGCAAATAACTGAATGGGACTATTGTCAAAGAAATTTACTTACCTGGTTTAGGATTGGCAAACTTGGACAGCTTGGTGCTTGCTGACTTCAGGAAATTCTCTGAAAAATATAGATATTCACTTATAATTTATCAAGTCTATTACTTAAGTGAATAAAAGTAATTTTAAAAAATGTTAAGGTTATATTTTAGAGCACTCAGATTAGGAAAAGTCATGATTTCAATTACATTTGTTGTTTTGTTCTGGTTGTCCTATATGTATTCGTTACCATGCAGTCTTTAAGTACATAATCTTGTGTTATTTATTCTGTGTCTCTCTTCCTGCAGCGAATGGGGAGTGCTCACTTACCGAGCAGCTAAACAACGTTGTGTATACAGTGTGCAATGTTTATCATGTAGTTCAAGTTAGGTTTGCTGCACAAAATTTATGAGCTGCAATAAATTGTTAAATTCAGTATGTGCTTTGTCGCAGCATTCCTCACTATGGCATCTAAATCCTTTGCATTTATTCACTAATGTTCACAATATCCCTGGTGAGGCTGGTGGCTGAGGGAAATGGGAGAAGATTGGAAAGCTTGAAACTGATATGCACAGTAAATCAAATTAATCTGTTACTTTGAGTTGTCTGTTAGCTGTTTTTTTAAGTATATACCATGATACAGCACTACCACTGTTCAAAACACACAAAGTACATCTACAAATTTAATACCGGAAAATAAGGGATGAACACACAGAAATAAATGTAAAGAACACACAGCTAGTGAGATCTGAGACAAATCTCATTGAAGTAGGATTCCAACGTTGAAGTCTCCAAGACAAATTCAGACAACAGGTTCTCAAGGCAAAGTGCAACTACACTTTGTTTTCCCACGCTTAACCTTTGTCATTCAGTACTCATCTTCCACATCTATGGGAAGAAAAGCTGGGCTGCAGCACCAGTACAGAGCTCTGACTGATTTTGCAATTAAATTGATTCAGCGTGGTGACTAAGATGTGGCAACTTTGGAAAACTTGAATATGTGACTACAAGTAAGACTATGTCATATTGAGATTGCACAGGAAATACGAACACTGGAATTTCCTAATATGGCATTTCCTTGTTTAGAAGCCCTAATTCTGGTCAATGGAATGGGACACATGGCCTTCATATCATATAGAAGATGGAAAACTAGTAGTCATTTTTCAAAATAGTAGGAGATAACCGGTCAAATCCTTCACAGATCTGTGAAAAGGCGAGTACTAGTCAACATAAATGACTTGGATTGGAGGACAAATGGCAAGCTGAAAAAATTTGCAGATGTTTGGGGCACTTCCAGTGAAAGCTGACTGTAAAGTTTTGCGGAAAAATCTTGCAACCCTAGATATCTCCCCCTCCCACCCCGAAGAATGTAAGGAGACACACATAAAAAAGCAGTCCCAACTTTACTTGTGTCAAGAGTAGCTCTGATCTAACTGTTATGATGCTGAAATGAGATACTGAAATATAACAGATAGAAAATAGCCTGTGATTAACAGGTGGAAATCAAAACAAAAATTTTCATTATGCCTCTATAAAGAACCTTGATGCATCAACTTTAACAGTGTGTGTAAAAGGAAGATGTAGTGAAACTGGGAAAAATACAGGAAATAAAGAATAGCTTCTGGATGAAAAGATGGTACAGACATGTATCAAAAGCCTGCTCAAAACCAAAACCAGAGTACGGAAAGAAACTCTCCATCCTTACTAGGAGATGACTGAAGGAAGGTGTAGTGTGTGGGTACATGATAGAAGTATGTAGAACTAACTATGCATGGAAGATATGCTGAACTGGAAACATCCATTCACCGTCTCTTCAACTTCAAGGCCCGAAGATTCTCAAATTAAATGGGGATGGACATGGTGGCCTTAGGTTCAAAATACAGAACAGAGATATTTATCCATAGAGATATTTATCCATATGACATTTGTTTAAATACTGTAATTTGTCGCAGAATTCTGTGAATGTTAAAAACTTATACAGCTTCAAGGTAAATTTGCATAACTTCATGGAAGAGAAATCCCTTGAAGGGATTACACCACGGTACAGAGTTGTCAATTCTGGCACAGAAAGTCCCAAACACTTATGAGAGAGTGCTGGAGGGAAATCTCATACATACTTCCTCTGTTCTTATATTGTCTCACACATATGACCTACTTGATTGATAGCATACTGGGCTCGAGGAACAGTGCAAATATGATATTTGTTTCATTCCTGGTATGCTTTTTTGTGTGAATTTATGTGTGTATATATAAAATAAAGAACATAGAGACACAGAAATATTTGCATATATAAAAAAAATGAGTAAGCTTTTTTAAAAAGTCTTTAGGTAAGTAACTGTCATTTGAAAAAAACAACAGTTTATTATTCTAAGTATATTGTGTAGCTAAAGCTTGCCTCTATTATTCACTTTAAGAAAGAGATAGTGTCAAGACAGAAAAAATCACTCCCTGCAGTCAAAAAAGGTATCCTGTGTGGACATGTACATATTGGTACAAGTGCATAGTTTCTATAAGTGACCTCCTTTCTTTCAGCTGTGTTTAGCCTTTGACATAATTTTTGACCTCTCAGCTGTTTGGTAACACTTAAACTCTTGGCATTGCTGACCTTTCATCTACTTGACCTTTATTCTAATAAATTATAGGAGGGCATTTACAAATCTTATAACAAGCAATGAAGCTGGAAGTAGCTTCACCAGCATGACTGCTAAGAGCAGCTCTGCTGTATTTTGTTACCTATGGAAGAAATAAGATTTGGATTGGATATTGTAACATACGTTTTGGCAAACAAATTCAGTGTTCCATTGTGATTATCCCAGTAGGTGCCAAAAGAAACAAAAATTAAGCAACTTTTAATCTTGTTCTTTGTAAAAAACCGAACTGTTAAAACACCTTTGGGATAAGAAAAGCTATAGATAAGATCCTTAGTACATGTAATTTAGTGAATATATTCTGCAATAAGATTATTTCCAGTTCTAGCAGCTGACAAACTGACCATTTGAATTTAGAGAAACAACTTCCAGTGCTATAATAGAAGTTTAATTTAATGAGGCTCTGAGTCTGTTTTCCTGCCTCTGATTTCAGAGTCCAATGGGGAGATGACATACTATTCTCCAGATGCTTTTAGAGAAGGCAAGAATTGACTAGGCTAGAAGTAACTGAATCATGAACTTTAATTCTGTATATTCACGTCAGCAGGATCCTACCCAACAGGAACCTGTGATTTCCTCTCTTTAAGAGGCCATCTTATATAGCTCTGAACCAGTAGTGTGAGTTGGTTATTACATAGTCTTTTGGAAATGAATTATTATTTTACATAAAGACATCTCTTCAACTTGTAGTAAAACTGAAATTTTAGTAGATTTTTGATCGCCTAAAACCTTCTATACAGTTCAAAGTTGAAATCCTATTTAAGGAAACATTTTTCTAGCCCTTCTTCAGGGCTGAAATTCAGTAGAGTCTGTGCCTCTAAAAAGGTGCAAACTGCAAAAGTTCATGCTAGTAAATAATCCTGTATAATAAGTAAATAAAGACCTTACAGTTACTGTGAATTTAGTTTTGATGGATATGAGTATGGCAACTTGTAAATCTTTTCCTCAGAGATTCTTTTTTTTAAAAAATGCATATGAATTGTATATATTTTCCTTGCCTATTTTAGTATATTTTTAATTTCCCTTTCACTTTCTAGGTCTTCTTTTTTAAAAGGAAACAATAAAAGAAGCCAAATGAAAAAAGCGTCTGCTGTCATAACATAGAAACTGAGCATCGTGACTTCTGCAATAGGATGTAAAATGTTTCATGTGTGATTTATAAGAAATTAACTACTATTTAAAGATCCACAATGAAACTGAAATTAAATATTTGAAAAGTTCCATACGTATCGTGACAAAAAAAGAACTGTCGCTGAGAAACTCCTTTTAAGCATTATTTCTTCTGTTACCTTGGTATAAAACTCAGTTTACAACCAATCTTGCTTGAGTCCTTTCATTCTTCTGCTATCTCACAGGCTTTCAGTAATGTTATCTCTTCTTATTTTGTGAAATAAATTCAATACACAAGCTGGTTCGCTGTAAAGAGTTCTACAAGGTTGCCTGACCTTCCTGAATGCATAACATCACATATCATCAGAGGCCATATTTCATATTTGATGGAATTTTGTGAGTTTAGTACACTCAGCACTTAGTATTTTGTCGTAAATATCAAGTCCCTGCACTGCCAGTTCAGGGATCTCTGGGCTGTTACTCAAGCTCTCTGAAGACTCCTCTGAGACCTCTGAATGGTCAAGAGGTGAACAAATCTGGAAGCAGAGCAGTGTGTTGACCACACACATAGAAAAAAATTCTAAATAGCTGAAATTATCCATTCACATGCTATTCCCCCCCCAAGATCACTTTATGACGTCATGATGTTAAGATAATAAGGATCTAGTGTTGCAATTTTTAGGCAGATTGATATGTACCACAAGGCTCTTCAATCCATTAATGCCTGGCCATTTTTTGAAACTGTACATTTCTATACCATTGCTCAATGTTACGAGCCAGGACCTCTGCACCAGTGACATAGCCTATCTGTTCAGATTTAAAGGCAGATTAAACTGTCATTTGTGGTGCCTATGCCAGAAAATTCCCATGTCATATAGTCAGTATATACTCTTCCTTCTGCTGTAATGCTTTGTTTGGACTTGGCTTGCTTCACTCTAGTTTGTTTAGCTTTAATAGCAACTGATTAATGACCAGGTGGCTGTTATTTAATTTCAATTTGTTTAGCATTGTATAGTTATGTGGTGCAATGCCTATTATTAATGATATAGTTAGGAACAACAAGCAGTTACGCTATACAAGAGTGAACTACTTCTCTAGTGTAACTACGATGCAGCTTGAAGGAGGACAGACTCATCGTGACAGCAGAGGCCTTGAAGATTTGGGCACAGTACGATACCAGTGGTCCCAGGGCTGTCAATAACTCACCAGTGATCAGTTACTGAAAAAAACGGAAACTTAGGAGCTGGACGAAACTGGATTTAGGGGGGAAAAAGGATAAGGAACAAGTATCCAACATATGCAAAGTGATGAAAGAGCAGGGTGTAAAGCAGGTAAGCAAACATAAAAATGGCAGCAAGGGAACAGGAAGAACCTGTCAAGATAGTACTTCCTCTGTAAAAAGAAGGAATTAAGCCTCATCATTAATATTACGCTCTACCAGCAAAGATTTCAAGGAACTCATGAATCCCTGTAATTCCCCCAAATGAACTGTTGACCTTAGGCTCCAGAGAGCAATGGAAAGGTAAGCCTAACAACAGAGGTAAAAATGATTGGTAGTAGAAAGTTTACCTAAATAACAACTTTTGAAATACTGTCTTGTAAACAAGAGTTACTTCTTATTTAGATTATATTAGCATTAATCTATCAGGACTAATAATAAATTTTTGTTTCATTTTGGTTACACTGTTCAAGTTTTCAATTTGGCTAACAGTAAATTCTTGCCTTCACAGAGAAAATATGGGCCTCTTTTAGCCATAAAAAGATCTTGAGGCAACACTGCTGACACAGAGGATATTGACAGTTAGTTTTATATTGCCAGTCCCTGGCTTCTGGAAAGCCAGCTGGGAACTCCTGCAGCTGTTTCAGTTCAGAACAGCTTTAATTTGTTGGGAACTTTTTATCAGACCAGACCAATATTGGTCATCGGCAAATCCTGGGATCACCAAACCAGAGTCCTGGTTTATTTCTGGATCCACTTCATTACCTCATGCTGCAGACTAGGCTTCAGGGTAACCAGTCTTAAAACATACAAGGTGATACATAACTTCTCTAAAGCAAGTTTCGATAAAAAATGTCCTCCTTCCTTTGCTCTCCTTATAAAACTGCAAGCTCTAAATGAGAAAAGAGTAGTTGAAACATTTATAACTCCTCTCAAAATGAAATGAGAATAGCAAGAAAACTGATGTCTAAATAACTTAACTAGGTTCATCATGGAAGCCTTTAAGTCTTTAATGATCACTGTTCACCAGTTCCTATGAGACAAACACAATTACTCACATCTTACTGTCAAAGATGTGAGTTACCATTATACTTCTGTACAGCAAGAAACTGAATAACAACATAAGGTTATTTGCAAAATTTTGTCTGCCATTATTTTCATCACCTGAATAGTTTCCAGTTATCCTGGCTTGACTTCTGGTTTACAATCCACATATTATTCACTGTATGAGGTATAAAAAAGGGCTGATATATATGAAAACAGAAGAGAAGCCTAGGAGAACCAGGTTTTATCCTAGGTATTTCAATAAAATTCTTGAGGTTAGATGGGATGGCTTCATGACAAAAATTGGGATGCTACTATTGCACATAAGTTTTATTTTCACATACTCACCACAAAATTTCCATATGTCAGTCACTGACTTGATATATCACTTTTATTTCCTATCATTCTATCCAAATATTGTTATGTATCAAAGAATAACTTACCTGCCATTTGAATATACACACACACACAAAAACCCACTAGTCTGCATCACTAAAAGTTACCATATCCTGTGTGAGGAACTTTTTACTGAGCCCAGAAGATAAGCAGAAATGTAATTACTAAATAACAAATTGTTTTTTTTTTAAAAAGACCACAAAACAACCAAAGTAGACCTCAAAGACAGCTGTTCTCCCTCTAGACTGGTTGTTCTAGAATTTACAGTATTCTGACACAATTTGTTGTGACATGGGAATCTATTGATTTTGAAATCTTGCCTCTACTGTCAAACTGCTTTGAGTTTTTTTTCAGATTCTTAAGAAAAAAATCCCGACAGCCCTCTTTCAGTCTTCCTGTATGTCCTGGGTTTGGCTGGGATAGGGTCAATTTTCACAAGAAGCTAGGCGGGCTGACCCAAATAGCCAATCAAATGGGATGTTCGATACCATGTGATGTCATGCTCCGTATTTAGGTAGGGGAGCTGCCTGGGGAAGGGTAATTTGCTACTTGGGAGCAAGCTGAGCATCAGGTGGTGAGAAAATTGTGCTCTGAATATCTTTTTTTCAGTATTATTGTTATTTTCTTGTCCCTTTGCTGCTCTGTTATATTGTTTTTATCCCAACCCACGAGTTTTGCCTTTTCCTTCCGATTCTCCTCCCCATCCAACTTGGTGAGAAGGAGTGAGAGAGCGACCACGTGGCTCTGTTACCAGTTGGGACGAAACCATGACAGTCCTTTTTGGTGCCCAACGTAGAACTGGGATAACAGCACGTCTCACCAGGTGTGTAAAAAAAAATTTTGTTATAATTTGTTACACACATTTATTATACCAGTTAGTTAAATAGTCGCTGGTCACAATGTTGTTTTGTTTGGTCACATGGTTGTGTTATGTAAATTCTTACTTGCTGTATGTATTCCCCGTGGTGCTGTTCATCACCTCTGGGAAAATCATCAGGATTTTCATTTTACTGTACTGTGTAATATTGACTTATGATATAACATCAGTGGCCGTAAAGTTAAGCTGGTGTTTTTATGTGGCATTGCTATCATGCCAATACCTTGGGTGCTACCTTTTGGAATTTATTAATAATTATACCCAATTCACGGGGAGACAGGGGCAGGTACTTTCCCCCCCTCTTTCACCTCCTCTTTCTGCTTCAGGCAAGATCTAATAGATTTTCAGAATTTTTGGGATGTTCAAGCCAGCATGTTCTTGTTGCTATGTATCCTGAATGGCTTTCAGATCTTGTTTAGGGCTAAACAACTAATTAAAAACATCGCCCAGAGATCTGCCCCAAGGCTGGTTAGCTATGAGTGGCAGGATGTGTGGGATAGTATGGGCAAATGTCTAGGACAGTCGGCACCTCCGGTATTTTTGAACCTCACCCCTGAACCAGTACAGAATCCTGACAAAGTAGTAAAATATTTGGAAAAAGTATGCTGTCACCCTGGGAATTCCAGAAAGACACAAATCACTTCAACATGTTGGGGCCTGGCCCAAGCCTACCGAGCCGCTCTGTTCGACGTTGTTCAGTACTCTGCAGGGAAAGTGAGGGAAAACACACCAATGGGCACTGCAGGTACTCCAACGCTGGCAATGGGCGCTGTGGCTACTCCAACACTGGTGATGGGCACTGTGGCTAAACCAGAAAAACTACCCATGCTGGTATCAGTCAGGCCTATACAGAAAAAGAAATACACAAAAAAATCAGTTTGCCTAGTAAAGGATGATGATGAGCCAGGGCATTCAAGAGAGCAGGAGGCAGAGACAGAACCAGAGATAGTATCCAATCCCTATCCCTGAGTGAGCTGCAAGATACATGGAAAGATTTCAGCCTCCATCCAGGTGAGCTCATTGTAACCTGGCTGCTCTGATGATGGGATAACATGGCCAGGAGCATGGAATTAGAGGGTAGGCAAGCCAAGCAGTTGGGATCCCTACCTAGGTAAGGCAACATTGACAAGGCCATTGGAAAAAAGACACAAATACTCAGCCTATGGATGTAACTTCTGTTATCGGTGAAGGAAAGGTACACCTTCAGTGAAGATATTGTATGTTATCCAAGCAAGTGAACCACCATGGAGGGAGGTATGCAGTGCCTGTGGGAATTAGCTGTGGTAGAGATGGTTTTTTATGACTTGGACAATGAGCAGTTTTCCACAGACTCAGATGAAGTCCAATGCACACGACCCATGTGGAGGAAGTTTGTATGGAACATACCGTTGTCATAGCCAACTCATTGGCAATAATGGACTGGAAAGGTGAAGAAGCACCAGCGGTGAATGAAGTGGCTGGCCATGTCCAGCAATATGAAGAAAGTCTATTTTTCTCCCTTGTCTTGGCTGTGGAGAAATTGTCCCAGGAGGTCCAGCAACTCAAAGAGAATATGTCCTACTTCCCACCTGTATAGACTGGTATCTCTGCTATTAGGAGTAAGCATTCCTCTGCTCAGGAGAGACAATATAGAGGGTACACACCACGAGGCACCCTGTGGTTTTACCTGCATGATCACAGAGAGGACATGAGGAATTGGGATGGAAAACCTACCTCAACCCCAATGGCAAGGGTGCACGAGTTGCAAGGAAAAACTATCACAAAAGGGGACTCTTCTAGGAAAAATGCTGCTCCAGTTTCCACTGGGCAGTTCCCCAGACAGAGTAGAAAGCCTGACCTTACCTCTGATCCTCTTGAAGAGACTTCCAAGTCATTTTTACAACAAACGAATAATGAATACTCTGACCAGAATTAGGGGGGCCTTGTGTCTAACCAGGTGGAGGAAAGGGACAACCAGGTTTATTGGACTGTGTGGATTTGATGGCCTGACACATCAGATTCAAAAGACTATAAGGCACTAGTAGAGTCTGGTGCACAGTGTGCCCTAATACCATCAGATTACAAAGAGGCAGAATTTACCTGTATTTCTGGAGTGACAGGGGAAACCCAAGGGCTAACTGTACTGGAGGCTGAAATGAGTCTAAATGAGAATGAGGGGCAAAAGCAGCCTGCTGTGACTGGCCCTGAGGCTCTGTGCATCCTTGGCATAGACTTCCTCAGGAAAGGGTGTTTCATGGTCCCAAAAGGATACTGGTGGGCTTTTGGTATAGCTCCCTTGGAGACAGAGGAAATTAAACAGCTGTCTACTTTGCCTGGTCTCTCGAAGAACCCGTCTGTTTTGGGATTGCTGAGGGTCGAAGAAAAACAGATGCCAGTCACTACCACAATGGTGCACTGGTGGCAACATGGTACCCATCATGACTCCCTAATCCCCATTCATAAGCTGATTCATCAACTGGAGAGTCAAGGAGTGATCAGGAAGACTCGCTCACCGTTTAGTAGTCCCATATGGCCAGTGTGAAAATTTACTGGAGAGTGGAGACAGATAGTAGACCTGGATGAAGTCATGCTGCTACTGAGTGCTGCTGTGCCAGACATGCTAGAACTGGAGTCAAAAAGGCAGACAAGTGGTATCCCAGCATTGATACCACTAATGCATTTTTCTCCATTCCTTTGGCAGCAGAGTGCAGGCCACAGTTTGCTTTCACTTGGAGGGGCATCCAGTATACCTGGAACTGATTGTCCCAGGGAGGGAAACATAGCCCTGCCATTTGCCATGGACAGATCCAAACTGCACTTGAACAGGGTGACACCCCGGAATACCTGCAGTATATTGCCGACGTCATTGTGTGGAAAAACAGAAGGAGAAGTTTTTGAGAAAGGAGAGAAAATAGTTCAAATCCTGCTGAAAGCCAGTTTTGCCATAAAATGAAGCATTGCAATGCTTCTGTACCACAAAAGTTTTTGTTTGCAAAGTACGAATGCAGAATTGCACATATATATTTAACATGTGAAACTCATATAAGATGCTGTGGTCAGAACACTATTATACCTTCTTTATACAAATTGTACTGAATTTACTGGAGAGTGGAGACAGATAGTAGACCTGGATGAAGGTCTGCTACTTGGATGAACCTGGATATACTGAAATACACTTATGGTCATTTCAAGAGAAGATATAAAAATGATAGGGTGAGATCAGTCAATTAACAATACAATCATGCTTTGTCAGCATCTTAGTCATTTTCTTTCAAGCAACAACTGTTAAACTAGAGCATATGGATTTTTCAGGGGGAGTGGCTTATTTAAGAACTTTCCATTAGGGAACAATTTTCAAAGGTAGCAATAATGACTTCACAGGACTTTAAAAAATGTTATTGCCCATGGTATTTGATAAACATCTTATAGTGGTTTAATTTGCTCTAAAGGTGTTCTCTTACTTAAACTTTGATTTTGTGGGCAATTTTAAGAAACTGTTGACTGTACAGTTTTAGATACTTTGACTTTGCAAGAAATGCTCTTAAGACTTGTATATGCTGCCTGACAAGTGTGATAGTTATGACCCTAGCCTTGCAGTGCTGTAATTTTCCTATTGACTTGAATGAGCTCATATCAGTCACAAAGTTCACAAGGAAGAACACATTTGTTGGGCACAGAGAAACATGATGAAATTCAACACGGGCAAGTGTAGGGTCCTGCACCTGGGGAAGAACAACCCCATGCATCAGTACAGGCTTGGAGCGTACCTGCTGGAGTGCAGCTCTGTGGAGAGGGGCCTGGGTGTCCTGGTGAATGACAAGTTGACCATGAGCCAGCAGTGTGCCCTGGCTGCTAAGAAGGCCAATGGAATCCTGGGATGCATTAGAAGGAGGGTGGTCAGCAGGTCGAGGGAGGTTCTCCTCCCCCTCTACTCTGCCCTAGTGAGGCCTCTCTGTCCAGTTCTGGGCTCCCCAGTTCAAGAAAGATGAGGAGCCACTGGAGAGAGTCCAGAGGAGGGTTACAAAGATGATTAGGGGACTGGAGCAACTCTCCTATGAGGAAGGGCTGAGGGAGATGGGCTTGTTCAGCCTGAAGAGGAGAAGGGTCAGAGGGGACCTTATAAATGCCTACAAATATCTGAAGGGTGGGTGTCAGGAGGATGTGGCCAAGCTCTTTTCAGTGGTGCCCAGCGACAGGAAAAGGATCAATGGGCACAAACTGAAGCACAGGACGTTCCATCTGAACGTGAGCAAGAACTTCTTCACTCTGTGGGTGACAGAGCACTGGAACAGGCTGCCCAGGGAGGTTGTTCCTACCTCTACCATTCTGTGATTCTGTGATTCCTGGTGGATATGTATGGATTTGTTTGACTGAGTCTGAAATCAATATATCTGAATTTTCCCTGCAACTTGAAGGAATAAGAAAGGAAAATTAAATGATTGCAGAGCAAAAACAAAGCACCAGAAGTAGCAAGTTAATTGTGAACACAGAAGGAAAAGAAATTCGGCAGAGAAATTGCTCCCTTTACCATCAGGATCTTAAATGGACTCAGTAGCCCTCCCTTCTAGAAAAATGCTGCCTTTGGAGAAATTTGGCTTTACTTCACATAATAAAAAGTAATGGGGTAAAAATAAAGAAAGTGAGACTCCAGACTGAATATCAATAATCAAATTCCTTGACAAGAGAATTGAGGTTTGTACTACATGGCACTAAGTCAAGTTCTTATTTGCATTTTAGAGTTTCTTAGGGGAAGCTTTGGCAATAGGAAATTAGTCTGAATTAAGAACACATTACAGCTGCTTTGGTCCACACCCTGCTTGCATGAGGGAAAACAAAAACAAAAATCAGCACGGGTTTCCAGCTTATAAAGTTCCCCTTTATGGTAAAGAAAATAGAATGGCATGTGGTTTTAAGTGTTTTCAAGTGTAGTCCCTCAATTTCCATTTTGAGATATCTTCCTCTTGACTGCAGTAAGTAGCACTAATATAACTGCGTACTCTGCATAAGCAAAAAGAGAAGTAATAGTACAAGCTCAAAGAATTATTATAAGTTAATTATTTTTATATGGATTTGGTCCTGTATGAATGATACATTTTGGAAAGTTTAACTAGACGTGAGGAAATCTATGAGGACTACTGTGCATCATTTTCTGTGCTAATTCCATTTAGGATTATTTAGCGTGTAGAGCACAACTGAACTCAAAATCTTTGAAAACATCAAGGTGAAACTTTTGTTTTGGTGGTGGTCCACACAACAGAAATTTCTGCTTGTTTATAAGAAAATAGTGATTGCATTTTCTGCAATAAGAGAAAGCAGACTAGTAAATTAAACATTTCTCTGTAACTCATAGGCATACAACAAAGATCTGTTAAGTTCAGTAAGCTGTGGAGACATTTTTTTACTTTATTAATAAAAAGGTAAATACACAGCAAGATGCTTTCTGACTTCAACTTCTGCATGTGTGTTAAGAGTTACATTGCATAGACCGAGCATAATCCCCCAGAAGTAGTAAAATACAAAAAGATGACTTTGCAGTTTTAGTGGACAAATTCTTCATCCACCCCTATTATCTTCTGGAATACTTACTTCTTTGTTTGGTTTATTTTAGTGTACTTTTTATCCCACCATTTTTGTTTTTTTTCCTGAAAAGCATGTTACTGAAACTTAAGTCTTGGTACGAAAATCTGGAGATGAGCCAGATAAGTTATTGAATCCATTGATTTTGATCAATTGACAGGAGAAAATGAGTGTTAGGTATATCCAGCGTTTATTATGAGTGATACAGCATCACTCAGCAAGAGAAAAAGATGAAAAGAAGCTGCAATGAAAGTCCATTAATTGCATTTTGTTCTTTTTTACTGCTTTCAGGGGTGGTCTCTCTGTTTGTAATGAAAAGAGTTGTGGTCCCTCTGCTGAAACATCCATGTCATGTCACTAGAAGCAGATTGCATCTCCTCCCCCATCAATGGTGTAGTTAGACATAATGGAAAACAGAAACTTAGGCAAGAATTGTCTTGAATTTTCTGACTATGCTGTAAAAAGGCACTCAGACTAAAACCAGGCCTTAGACTCAATGCAACTACACATAAATCTGTGAACTCTGGATACTGAAAGTTTACTGTAACTGGTATTAGTGTTTTATACAAGTTGTGGCTTGTGTTCTTAAACTTCTGCTGCCTAATCAACTCAACCGGTGGTTGATCTGTTGAACATATATAATCTAGGTGTATTTGTTTTAGATTTGTAAGATGTTTTTGTTGCAATGGATTGTAAGAATACAAAATAAGAGAGGTATGTAAAATGATCTCTGTAATGCTACTTTGATATATTATCCTTTGAATACACTAAAAGGTCACTAAGGAACATGATGGAAAAGAGGCCCATAATACACACAGGGTATGATTGATGTATCCCATATAGAATGTAATCTGAAGTAGAAGAGATTCAATTTATTCCATGACATACAGCCTAAAGTTTGTTTTCAGTTTGATCCAAAATAATGAAAATAATGTTTCTCTTTGCAGCTGCCATTGATTACTGTAATCCACAATGTAATTAAAGGACACAGTGGATCAAATCAAGGTATTGGAAAGATAACTCGTTTACAGTATGTAAGTACAGGCTAGTATATGCATGAGAAATATGTTAACTATGTTGACTTTTTCCCCCTTGTTGCTAGAATGGAGAGGTTATGATTAATAGCTTAAATACCAACAGTTAGGCCTACGCACCATGCTATCTTATCTCACTGTCTGAAACGGCATGTGGTGTTAATGTGTTAAATATGATAACTTATTTTTCTTGTGACCTGTTTCTCAAGAAGTGACATATGTGTACACACACGTATGAAATGCAGGCAGTTGATCTTCTCATACAAAGCCTAATACCTTGGATGGGTGAGGCTCTTTTCTTCTAGAACAAAGTTAAAATATGTATGTAGCCTATAATTCTTCTTGCTCCTCTGGCTATTTTTCCTTTAGAAGATCTCCATCTGTCTATCATTATAATAGTTTGGACTATGAAATACCCTCCATAACATAAAGTGTTTTTGAAGTTGGAAACAATAGGAATGGGGAAGGCTCAAACAAGTTCACTCTCTCCCGTCCTGTGAAATGGAAGGTTTTTTTGTATTCGGTCAGCAGGAAGAGAGATAGGATTAAAAAGTGCTTTTTAACTTATGTTGGAACACAGTTTGTATTTAAAGGTATCATACATACAGATCGAAGTCAGCCAAAACTGCCACTGAATCATTTTTCTGTAAAGTCAGAAATTCTATTTCTCTGTCAGAACCTAAACATTGAGCCTGGAATATTATTTGCTGTTATTTACTAAGACATATTCTGTGAAGCTTCTTCTCTGCAGCTAGCTTTGTGGTAAAAGCACATTGCTTGGGAGAAGTTGCAGAGAACGAGAAAGTGGCATCTTTAGGAATGTCTAAACTTTGTGTTAGGCTATTGGTGTAGGCCCTGCTGTGTGATTTCCCTGACACTGCACGAGCTCAGTAAGTTCAGTGTGCTACAGTACCATAAATTTGCTTGAAAGTATTTAATTTTCCTGGTGCTTTCTTGGTTACATATTAGTTGGTTATCTCACAAAGATAATTGCTTTAAATATCAGTTAAAAATTGATTTAGTGTTACAGAATACCTGGTGAGTTTTGGTTTGATTTGTTTTTTTGGGGGGCATGCAAGTGCCATTTGATGGACAAATTGGCTTAGAGTCTCCTACCGTGTTCACACCACGAACAGAGGAACAGAAGTAATGTTCTAAGTAGCCTGTCTTTTCCAGCAACACTCCAGATATATCAGTATTGCATGATCTTCTTCTGTTAGGAGAGTGGTTCACCTAGCATTACAGTTTTCCTCCACAGAACAGACTTTTCTCGCTTCTTTGTGTCCCCAGAAAATGCTGCTGATCAAACAGCACTATAGAAAAAAATATTACCAGCCCAAATGTTCAATAATCCAATTATTTTCCAAAACTACAACCAGTTTTGAAACGTGTCATCTTACTTTGGAAATGAGCACCAGAAAAATATTCTTTTTGCTTACCTTCTATTTATTGAGCCTTTTGGAACATGTTTTCATGTTCAGTACTTCAGTTTCAATAGACAGAAACACTGATAGAAACTTTTAGATTACTCAACAGCATCTCAGTGGTGGCCAGTATTGATGTGTATACCCCAGCTTTGATACTGGGGCACATATTCTTCAGCATCTTCATCAACATCCTGGATGATAATTTAGACTGTACCCTCAGTGAAAGTTTTAGTGACCCCCATTCATGGTAGCAGGTGCTTCAATCTGCAGGGACTTTAAGGACTGAAACAACACAAACCTCATGAAGCTCAGCATGAAGACTTACAAAGCTCTGCACCTGAGGCAGAATAATGCCATGCATCAGTACATGGCAATATAACAGCCTTACTGAAAAGTATTTAAGTGTTGTGGTGGAGGCTGGGTGAATACACAAATGACAAATGAACAAAAAAGTCACAAATTATGTGAATTGCATACTGGACTACATGAAAAGAAGCACGACAACAGACTGAGTGAAAGTATTTGCTTTAGTGATGATGAGACCACTGCTGGAATATGGTGCCTGGTCTGGGACCCCCTTATTGCTGAAGTAAGTTAAGAAACAAACTGGAGAGGGTCCAGTATAGAGCTACAAAGATGCTGAGGGCCAACAGCACACAACCTACAAGGTGAAGGTGAGGGAAATGTGCTTGTTTTGTCCAGTGAAGAGGGAGGCAAGCGGCTGTCTAATAGCATGACTATTTGAAGACTGCTAGAAAGCAAATGGAACGGAATTTTCTCATTAGTATCGAAGGTTATAACAAGGCTCATAGACTGCAACTTCAGAGGTTCACACTGGACATCAGGAATTTTTCACTGGGAACAAGTCGCCCAGAGAGGTTGGGAACTCTTGGAGATTTTCCCCTAGAAGTGGCTATGCAAACTCACAGCTGACCTGTCGTTAGTATTGTTTGTGATAGTCCCTCTTGAAATTCAAGTTGAATTTGATCTACTCCAACATTTCTGTGATTGTGTGGTTATTTTCAAGAGATACTTTGTGGTTCTTCTACATTCCCACAAATATAGGGATCAGTGTGCTCCAATAATTCACCACAAAGCAGTTCTGATTGGAAGAAGGGGTGGCTTGTAAAGTATCACATTGCTAATTAAAATTATCTGGTTGTTAAATACTTTTAGAGCAGCTTTTAGTTTGACAGAAGGTTTTGGTAGAGGCACATTTTTACAGATGTAATTCACATGACTTGCACAGACAAATCAAGACTAGCTGTAGGAATTCTGGCTTACAGAACTCAGTGAAACACACAAAGTTTGAATCTGTCCCAATGCACCCTCACCTGACAAGTCTCTAGGGCAGTTTTCCAAGAGGAAGGAGTGCAATCAGCCCGTAATAAACTTCTAAGTCTATTACTGTTTAGCACATCCTGCCTCCATGCATATATTTTTTTCTGGGCCAGAATTCAAAACCAAAGGTGTGGTGATTATAAGAATGTCTCTCTAAGGTATTATAAAGCAGAAAGTACAGCCAGGAAACATTCATCATATAATTATCTCAGTGTTTTGGTTTCCATATTATTTTATAAAAAGTGTTTTAAGAAAAAGAGAGATACAATTATTTTTTTTTTTAATGGAGGGGTGATTCAGTACTCAATTGAGAATGTTAAAACACATAAATTCTCCAGCTTCTGCCAAAGATCAGTGCTCTCTTTCAAAGATCACCACCAATTGAAGTATTTTCTTCATATGAATACTTGCAACAACATTGGAGTTATTATTCCAATTATTAAATGTTAAATATAGTTTTGGATTTTTTCCTGTGAATATCACATAACTTCACATAGCTAAAGATTCTGCTATGAACTTTTTTTTTGTTTGTTTCATTTTTATTTTTGTCAATTATTATCAGAAAAAAATGTGTTTTTTCTAAATCCTTAAAAAAATGGGTTAAATATCGCGGCAAGTTTAGAAGACGTAAGAAGTATTCCTTCTGCAAAAATCATCATATACTGACTGCTCATATACTTTTCACAGGCCCAATTATAAAGATCAGTCAGCAGTAAATGTCAAAAGGTAATGCTGTGAATTAGTTTTCATGGCTGAAAGGTGTTTGATTTTAAGAGTTACTAGGTGCAGGTTCATGTCCTGTGAGGTCAGAAGAAAAGATAATAACGGTCCTGTCTTGTCTAAAAATTCATTAATGCCCTAAAGAAAAAGACAGGGAAAACCATTCTGACTCAGATTAAAATATGCTTGTGAACATACATTAAATAGATACTGAGTATAAGACTTTGTTTGCTTTTTTTATGTAAGTAAGAATTCTCCTTATTCTTCACAGAAAATGCAATACTGCCTTCTTTAGCTTATTTTAAAACTTCTTAAATTCATAAACACTAAAAATTCTGAGGGATTTTTTTTACCTGTATTTTATAATCAGACATCACTGAGAGAGGCTGTGCTTTCTCAATCTGGACCTACTCAGAATCTCATCTCTTATATTCTCATAGGCATGTTGTGAGTGTCAGCTCTCAGGACCATCTTCTATTGTAATCTGAATACTTCCTTTCCACAGATCAAACTGTTTGGGCATGTCTGCATGTGTATTAAGTTCCCACATATCAAGGGCTGAAAGGTGTGTATGGACATGAGGGTGATTTCAGAACTGCATAGACTGAAGGATCTAAAAGACGTTTGAGACGTCTCTGACTGCCTCTCTCTGACAACAATTTTTTTAATATTGAGTCCAGGCATTCATATCATGGCGTGACTGCTTATTGTAGCAAATTTGTCATGCCAAACCAGAATATCAAAGAAGGGACAGGATTGAAAGATCATGACCTAATTTTCCAAAGCATTATTTTGATGATCAGTGGTTAGTTCTTGAGAGAGTATAAAGAGATTTGAATAGAGAAAGACAATAATATGGAAAATAAAACCTTCCAAAATAAGAAAGGGGAGGGCAGGGAGTAAAAGGGGGGTAGAGGAAATCTAAAATAAGATTTCCCAATGGAAGAATAAAATAAGTCTTTAACTCTTTCTGTAACTAAAAGAAAAAATAAGCCTTTGTTTAATTTGTTTGCACCAGATCTGAAAGCGAAGATGAACACTAAGAATGTGAGAAAGACTTAATAAAAGTGGCAGTTACCATATCTATGGTGGAAAGAAAACCAAGAAAATCTGATTGTTCCAAAGATGTGAGACCACAGAATCACAGATTCACAGAATCACAGAATAGTAGGGGTTGGAAGGGACCTCTGTGGGTCATCTAGTCCAACCCCCCCGCCGAAGCAGGGTCACCTACAGCAGGCTGCACAGGACCTTGT
>Ga0065711_1035716_pt1 | contig 21930 bp, 9 predicted proteins | sample Hoacrofraction12_FD_59098 | JGI IMG/M metagenome (GOLD analysis project Ga0065711, IMG submission 59098) | Hoatzin crop microbial communities from Cojedes, Venezuela - Epithelial fraction 12 v2 (version 2) | ecosystem: Host-associated > Birds > Digestive system > Esophagus > Crop | place... | reverse complement strand
AAAGCGCCACGCGGCTGCCCCTCCCCCCGCCGGGGTGCGGAGGAGAATGGAAAGAAAGAGGCAGAAACTGGTGGGTCGGGATAAGGGCAGTTTAACAGAACAGCAAACAGAGGGAAACAGGAACAACAACGGTACAGAAAAGAGGAATACACAGAACAAACCCGCAGAACAGAACAGCTCTCCCGGACCGCACCACCGCTGAGCCCTCCTGAGCCGCGAGTGAGTTCCCGCCGCGCCGCCCCCCCCACCGGAACCCAGCGTGATGGCACATGGTATGGAATCCCCGGCTCTGTTTGGCCAGGTTGGGTCAGCCCGCCCCGGCTGTGCCTCTTCCTGGATTCCCTTCCTGGATTCCGGTGGAAATTAACCCTGTACTGGCCGAACCCAGGACAGCTATTTATGATCAAATTTAAACACTTTCAAGGGAAAAAAAAAAAAAAATTGGAAAAGCCAAAAGGTGCAGATTGACATAGAGTAGTTAGTGTCATCGTGTTAAATTTAGGTTTATACTTTGTTTGTCCAACATAATCTGCTTCTCAAACTCCTTCTAGATAATTCTCTCTGAAAAAAAAGGTATATCTTACCAGTTTTGAATGTGCCTTTGTGTGTGCAAGTGTTTTAAAAGTTTAAGAAACAGATACATTTTAAATTAAATCTTGATTTATTTAAATTAAATCTTTATTCTAACTAAGAATAATTATTAAGGATGAAGACTAAATATTGAGTAACATTTAAATAAAATAAAATGTTCATATGGCATTTTATAAAGTACAATATGCAGAGAAGTCATAAATATAAAAGAAATGTAAAAAACAAATCAAATGAGCTCTGATAATCTGTTTGGTTTTGGTTTTTTTTTCAGAAACACGTACTGTAATATGTTATGTATTTGTGGAGTAAATTTGTTGTAAAGCCTGACTGTAATCCCTGCTTCTATAGTAATGATAGATGTAGTTATGCGTTGTACAGTAATCTGTGGGTTTAGGCATAGCCCTGAGTTAAGGGGAAGTAGATCAGCTGGTCTGCCAGCAGGAGTTATAGGTGGAATTTTGTCTGCAGCTTGCCCTTTGCAGTTTAAGTTGTTCTAGCACTTCTCCCTTGCAGGGTCTTTATCAAATATGGATCTATAGCTCTAATCTCCAGGTAACAGAGAAAATAGGAAGTGTGTGGAGCCTAGTTGCTCACAGCAGAGAGTCAAACAGTAGTGGAAACTTGATTTTCAATCCTTATTGCACCTAAGTACTTTTCAAATGGCTATGCAAGGTACATGAGCTCGGAGCTTTGTTTCTTTCTGGTTTTTTACGTAACTAATAAAGACTTAGCAGGTATCATGTTAGTCTTTTGGGTTGTCTTAATGTCTTAGAAAATAATCATTGTAAACCAGTGTGGAATTTTTGCAGTGTGTAAAGCTGAAGATGCCCATAGGAAATTCAGACTTGTATCTGCAGTCTCCATCCTATGAGTGTTCATTCCTTTTCTAGATCCAAAACTTCTTGCCACTTGCAGGAGTACTTTAAGCATATGTCATTTCTTCATAGCTCTGCAATTAAAAGATCTGTGGTGTAATCACTGCAGCCTTTTATATTACACTGTTGATTAGTTGGTCCTGGTATTTTCAGTGTATAAGTGTGTTTTACGGTGTCTAAGTTTCACAGTGTATAAGTTTCACTTAGAGCTATACTATGCATAGAAAATTATTTTTCATTTCAAAGTTAAGTGGTTCAATCAAATTAGTGCTGTCTTTCATAGTAGGAAGAATCTTTCACCAGTATGTAGTGAACTTAGTTAGCTTAACAGCTATAGACACTCCTTTGTTGTCTTTATTGTCTTCCACTAGTTATGGCATTCAGTGATGCACAGATCGTGTTACCCAAGAAATACACTATAATCTGAAGCCTGAACCTGACAAATAGATAGGTAGGTAGGTAGACAGATAGGTAGGTAGGCAGATAGATAGATAAGTCTCATAAGACTGGAAGAGTAAGTTTATTCAGTTCTCAGTGTACCTTACTGGAGGCCTCTACTCAGTTGTTTTCTAATTTTTCTTAGTTTTAGATGAAACAATTTTGGGCTTAGTTTTCCACTTGTAGAAGGTGAGAATATTCTTCAGTATCATGAAAGCACATTATGAGTTTCTATCAAAGGCTGAATGTTAGCTTATTGTTCGTCTTGGGTTGTAAAGACTCACATCTGACTACAGCATAACATTTCTTCAGTCTTAGTGCTCTCCTATAATAAAATAAATACATGCTCTCTGTGGTGAAGTATCACCATGGGAGGAAGTTGAGGAAAAAGAATCTAACAATTCTCATAAAAAAATATCTCTTAACATCACACTAGCAATTTGACTCAAAAAATGCCCTATGAACTTGAATTTAGAGGTCAGGAGTGTCCATTGTATCTGTTAATTTACATGAATTGTGCTCTTTCTGCTCTGGACTCATTAATTATTACTTTTCCAGTCAACTGTCCTTTACATTTTACAACGACAATTTTTAAAGGCTGCTATCTGATTCATATGGTCCAACAATGCATAACTTGTCAATTCACACACCTACTCTTTCAAGGACTCACAATGGATATAATTATTCATAAGGCTGGAGACTGGAAACTAATGTATCTGTAGCCCTTACCTCCATTTATTTTCCAAACATCTAACAAAAATAGATAGGCGATCACAAACATAATGCTGCTGTTGTAGCATATGTGGACATTTTTGGTGGTTCTGGGGCAGACCACTACACCAAGAACAATGGATGAAATTTTGGGAGAGGGTGAGAGGCCCTACTGTGAGCTGCTTCCCTTGAAGTAGTACTGAGTGGCTCAGAGTAGGAGACTACGAGTCAACTCAGTTGCATATGACCAAGAACCTTGTGATGGATCTACTGCTCTTACTGTTTCCAGGGTTATAGTGCACCAAAGCATCTGGGGCCCCCAGGGAATGAAGAATTTCAGTCAAATGAACACTGATACATTTAAGATTATGTCTCTGTTCTTAACGTTGTGAATAAAGCATCCTGGTAATACCAGCAACTATGGTTACATATCACTGGGTTTCTTTGGATCTTAGCATCTGTTTTTCTCTTAGGAAATAAAAACAGAAATAAATTAGTATAATTTCCTATTTTTTTATATTTGGGGAAAATTCAAGGAATGTTACTAATGAAGAATGATAGTTTATATGTGCCAGTTACCGTGACTCAGGTGCATTCCTTGAAAAACAACAGGAAAAGCTCATGCATAGATAGATTGGTATCGAGACAGCATAGACTTTGGTGGATTTCTATAGAGCTAGCTACAATATGTAGCACTGTGTTTCAGTTCAGCCCTCAGCTGTGTTTTGCACCAGACATCTTTTTGCAGCAGAATGACCTGACATGGGATGTCCTTGAGCACTGCATTGTACCTTTTGCTTCCCCCTTTGCTCTGTATTCACAGCAGAGCTGTTCTGTACTGGGTCTCCATGAGTCATATATGTTATCTGAAATGGACAGTATAGGGATCGTAGCTGCTTAACTGCAATCATGTGTAGCTGATGAAACTCTTAGTCTGATTCTCCATTTTAAAACTGTAGTTTCATTCAAAATGATTTTTAAAACTCATTATGAAAAGTTTTTGTAATGTTTTTCTTAAATGTCTTTAAGCAGAAGAATGACCATGTTGTATTTGTAAGACAGGACTGGAAACCAAATGATCTGAAATCTCACTCCATCTTGACTTTGCAGACATGTCTTTTGGTAAATTATGTTTTTATGTTATCTGTGTTTCTTTAACTGTGAAACAGAGACCTACACTATTACGAGGTTTAGCTCACTGAATTATATGATGTACTTCAGAATCTGTTATCTCTGCATTAATATTGTGCTATTTGGTGACAGTGATAACAACAACCTGCAAATACAGATTACTGCCTTCTCATACTAAGTGGCAGAGATCCTGTACTGTACTACTCATAGCCATTTAATCCTTTCCCTTCTAGAGTAAATGGCAACTTTAAATATTGAAGCTGCATAGCTGGCTCTTCGAAGAGAAGACCATAATCAGTCTGCAATTTGTAACTTTTAAATTTAAAACTCAAATGTAAAATTTTTGGAAATTAAATATTGCCATCATTAGAGGAGACGAAGTTATTACTTTTTCCATAAAGCTGCTATTTTCTATTTGAGGCTTGGGTAATAAAAAAATTGCTAATGTCACTGTAGCTACCCTCGTGCAATTAATGAAAACATCTGTTACAATGTATTTACAACTTCCTTATTGTTCATAAAATTTGGAGCTAATAATAATCTGTCAAATATTTCAGCATTGATTTGAAACGCGTCCATCAAGTGGAAAAGAACCTAGCAGGTGTAAATAGTTTACTATTTTTTCCTGCGTAGTGGATATTCCTTGGATTAGGAACATATCCTCGAGTGGTATTCTTAAAATGTATTCAGCTGCTTTTCACATCTGAATTTAGCTATGTTTTTTTAGTCTTTAAATAATTAATTTTTGTGCCAAACTCAGTAAAGGCTTGAATTTATTCAAGCATGATGATGTTAGACTTTTAAAATATATTAATGTGTTGCTTATCTTCCTAATTTATGTTTTCATTTCTTTTTCTCAAGAAACCTCTAGACATGTTAGTCATTTTATTAAGATTTCATCATTTACAACTAATCATCACTACCACTAAGTTTTAATAGACAGGGGTAGAATACACCAGGATGACTAATACCAAGTCTATATGATTAATATTATTATTTCCTTATTACATAGCTATGGTCCTCAAAGCAAAAACACATTAGGATTTAGTGGGATAGAGTGAAAGATTGAATCACCAGTTACGGTACAACATCCTTCAAATAACTGCCACTGGTTCCTCCTTATCATGCAGCTCTACTAATGCTGAAAACCTGAGCTGTAAAGAAAAGAGACAATTGAGCACTGGATTTAAAGTGTGTACCATGAGACATGCTTTGTTTGTGACCTTGTTTACATTGACATTTTACTGCAAATACGTTTCTCTGCTTCCTTAGGAAGCAAATAGAAATATTTTCATGTTTGTTTGTACGTGTGTGTGGTTTACCCTCCAGAAGACGTTTTGAAAGATTTCATTCTGCAGAGCATTCCAGTTATGGAGCTATACCTCAGTTTGACTTTGGTGCAGGGACTTAATTTTTTTCTTAGCTGTGCATAGATGTGATACTGTACAATAATTAAAAAATAATAAAATGGAACTGTCTCTCTGATAGAGCACTAGAGCACCAGAGTCCCAATTATTTTAAATCTGTTTCTGTGTGGTTTATATTTAGAAAGGCATAGTCCGCTTTGGCTGGATGTTCTGAGTTTTTTGTTTTACTTGGACTAACTATTCCGTAATAATCTAGTGAGACTAGACTAGAATAGCATAGAGAGCATCAAAAGCCTCCAAAAAGCAGAGGAAATAAACATACACAAAGCACTCCAGTTTAATGTAGGAAAAATGAAACCTTCTACAAGTTTGAAAACTATCTTCCCTGGTTGCTATTAAAAGAAATTTCGTTTACCCATATAGACTATAAAAGACTGTCTGAGTGGCAACGTTTTCTTTAAACATGTAAAAACCATGTGGTACAGACTGAAAGCAAATCTTCATCTCTAAAAGGCAACCTCTATTTCTTATGACTTGACACAGGCCCAAGAGAGCACATTGGACAAGATAGAGCACGTGTACTGATTTAACTAGCCAGAATGACTCAAAGATAAGAGGTGTGCTCAAAGAAGTGCAAATGTGCACACACATAGAGTCTTCTGACATTTTTCTAGCAGTTACAATACCCGATTTAACTCTTCAGAATTGTCCTTATTTTGGCTATAGTAAAATCAGGTTGATGCCAGGAAGAAACTTTTTATCCAGGGATTATCTAACACCTGTACGTATTTTTAGGTCTTTTTTTTTTTTTTTCTCTACAATGGGTCTTTGTCTTTTGACAGTTTGTTCGGTGGAGGAGGAAGAGGAAAGGAGAATGGACTCTATATATTTTTCAATAGTATCCAGTGTTGGACTGTTCCAGCAAGGTACATGGAGGTTTCCAGATGGCCCACCCCATACTTCTCAACCACTAGTATGGTACAGTATGGTACTGGTGTTTTGGTATCTGTTTGTCAGCACTGGGCCTATTTCTAGCTGTATACTTTTTAATTAGTGTTGCCTCATAGTACTAGTGTCTTTCTGCGAATTCAGTTTGGTACTACCTGTTTCCTATTAGCTGTTTTGCAAGACTGTGGCCAGTAAACAGCTTGCAGTAGTAAGAGGTTCACAAGATTACAAGAAAACCTTTGGTGCAGGTGTGGTTACAGAAGGAAGAAACTCTTCATTAAAAATTGCAAAGCTTACCCAGTCTTTAGATTTTAGTGCAGGCACCTGCAGGAGTTGTTGCCTCCCTGTGCTGCTAGTACTTTTCTGAGCTAAATGGGAAATAGTCAGTGCTCAGGCTGAAATGACATTACTGGGATAATGACATATGTCTTTAAATGAGGTCTAGCAATGTACATAGCTCTATTCCACTTCACATGTCCTTGTCAAGCCAGTACTGATTCAGAATATTTCAAAGGTTCTAATTGTGCTGACCCGTTAAAAGGAAAGTTCAAGGCAGTACTCTACATCAAAAAACTCCCATATTCTAACATGTTGGTCTGCAGTAGGAAGTACTGAGGACATTTCTAGATTCCCTGAAATACTGAAGTGCCTTTCTTTCTTATGCTATTCTGAGTATAATGTATTTATATATTAAATGGATAGACATAAATGTTTCACAAATCTTTTGCCATGTCTCAGTTGTCTTAAGGGTTTTTTGACATCTTTTGTTCAGTCATATTTACATGAAAAATCGAATACAAATCACATTCAAAGTCCCCTGTGCACATCAAGTCATAATGTGTTATTTCTGAATTACTGATTGCAGGGGCAAGTGTTGGTGAGAGCTGGCATTTACCATAATGAGTGCTAACAGATGAAAAAATTTTAAGCATCTTTCACCCTGAAAGATTAGAAGGTTTTACAGACTGTATAAAGCATCTTTCCAGCAATCAATAAGTGAGGTTTTAGAGTGAAATGAATCACCTGCACAACAATGGCAATGACAACAAATCTGTGAAACAAAGTAGCATTTTTTTTCAATTAAAACACTGGGAGCTTTGGAATTTGGCAATACCAAGACATTTAAATTTTTACTTTTACTGCTACAACTACAGTTTTTAATATCCCAGAAGTTGTCACGACCAAAATCTTTATATCTCAACAAGAAAGTGTTATCTAAATGGCAGTGTGCTTTTTTGAATCATCCTTCCTTATAGAGGTTTCTTAGATAGCTTTGAGTTATGTAGCATCAGCACTGTTTTGCCTATTTTCTGAATTTTTGTAGAAACTGACAACACAGAGAAAATTGTAAAACCAGAGTTATTAAGATTTGAGGGGCCTAGACTTTCTAAAAGTGAGGCTTGTAGTTTGTGCATTCATTTGCGATATTCTGAGATACTCACTTAGCAGCAATGTAACAAAATTTTACAAAACATTTTGTTTTTCTTTTATTGTTGATGTTGGAATTTTTGCTTCAGAAAACACATCTACTCTGTATAAGTGTATAAATGATGATTTTTATAAAATTTTATGGTCTCAAAAGGTAATTAACTGCTGACAACAATGGATTTCCATGGGGTTATTGCCTAATTAGAAAAATAAAAGGTAAAATAAGGGTTGCAGTGGGATAAGTAGCCTGATCATTTTGGATGAATATATCAGATTTATGCTTAACTTTGAAAGTCATTAAGACTTCGTGCTATAAATCGATTAAACCTGTAATTCAGCACAGTTTCATCATTATGCTGAAATACAAATTAGCTTTTTTAGTTCCTTGGAATTATATGTTAATCTCTTTTCTTTCCAAAATATCCTCCAGTTAATTAATATCCAGTGTAAGTACCTCCAAACTCAGTTTTGCCAAGATCCTTAAAATTTAGATACTGATGATAATGATCCTAAAAATGTTGAGGCAATATGATTTGTGAAAATTTCCTATTACAGGATAACTATGTTGGATCCCAGTCCAGCAAAATATGTATATGTTTACCTAAAAGTATGAATTTGTGTATTTTACTAAATTGGGAACTTTCTTTTCACAAATATTTATGACAAACAAAGTAATTTTCTCAACTTCGGCTAGATGCAGTACAATTATTCTGCAGCAGAAAGGCTGCCATGACATTAAATGGCATGAAAATATGTTCTTATGTGTTTTCTCAGCTGAAAACTTTTACCGCTGAGCATGTTCCGTGAAGTACTAAAATATCTTTCCCAGAGATTAGATCCTGAGCTGCTGAGAAGCTTAGCAGAGTTAACTGCATGTGTTGATCTAAAACATTACTTCAAATACAAATTTATCCAAGAATTATTCCTTATGGCATTGTGCAGTTGATAACATTTAGAACTGAACAAATAGGTGTAGGCTTGTACATTAATATTTATTCAAATTTAGAATTTAATTTTGATTTCAAACTCTTTAAGACCATTTTGTATTCATTTTTCATGAGCATTTTTATGCTGGTGCTTGATTAGTGTGACTGTTCATGAAAAGTAAATGTTAAGGTCATATTTGCCAATGGCAAATTTTATATTGAATATGTAAATGTAAAATTTGCCACTAGCTGTGTGTTTGACCCCAGCATTGCAATGGGATTAGTGTGAGCAAACTCTTATTATGGGACTGATCTTTCTTTCCCCCCAGAACTGGGGTTCTGCTTAGTCAAACAAAATATTCAAGCCATGTTTTTAACAATCTCAGACCTATCTCTGTTAATAAAAGATTGTAAAAATTAAGAATGTACTTCAAAATGCTGTGTCAACTGGATAACTTTCACTCTTCAAGCATTAGGGGCAGAAACAATAGCTGACGTTACGTAATTTAGTAATGTGTATGCATTTTGAATATTACTAATGATCACAAACTGCATACATAAAACTGTACTTGTTTGTAAATTTGTTAGAAAGTTCATATGGAACTCAACTGTGAGAGCACTTATTCTGGTAAATTTGAAGTATGGGAGCAGTTTGACTGAAAGAGCAGGGAATTCTTATGTATTTAATAGGTAAGCAAGCAGCTTCATTGTTTTTTTAATAATCAGGGCAAGAAAACTCAGACTCTTCAAGTTCATTACTATGAATAATAAAAATGAAGTGCAGTGTGATCAACTGTGCAAAGAAAGACCTTACAATCTCCTAAAATGAATAATTTGATAGGAATTATTTGCTCCTATTGAGGAGCACGCATTACCTGCAAAATTAATTCCAAGCTGTTGTCCAGTGTCTGTTATATCTTAATAGAAAAAAACATTTCCACTTTCAACTCTGCTTTGATTTTTACTCTTACTTTAAAAAAAAAAAGTCACTGTTGAAAAAACAAAGCTATTATCTGAAGCTTTTTGGCTTTAGAATAATGTCTTCTAGCGAAAGAAAAATATGTTCATAAAAGGATTTCTAGTGATCTTTATTCCAGTTGTAACTGGGTACTCTAGGAATAAATATGGAACAAATTGGCTTATTCTGTAAATATAGCTGATGGTTGTTTGTTTTTTTTCCTGCTCGTAACATGGATAATGTCTTTAGCCTTTTTCTTATATGACTTTTGTATACGGGATTGAGACTCCTAAGTGACTAATTCATTCTTCTAAGGTTTTACTGGCTAATTGCTGAAATATTGCTATTGGTTTTGAGAGGCCATACTCAAGATTTTTATTCAATTCAGCTTATGATTGCCTGCTGGAATCCACTGTATTCACATACACTATTAATAGCTCATACACTACGCTTATTTTTTGCTAGGACAGTGAATGCATTATCATGCAATGTATGCCGTAATACCTGCAGGCCACAAGCAAAATCTTAATATTCTATATAAGAGATATCGATATCATTATCTGTTGTGTTGATTTTCCCACTTAGTTTGCTGGTAATTTCATGACTGAAACTCTGGCCTATATCCAACATGAGTGTTTCTGTGGCAGCTTTTATTACCAAAGTGCCATTCCAATATAACCTTCCTTTTTGCAGATTACTGGATGGTAATCAAAAACTTGCTTAAAGATGTGTCAGGGAAATCTGCGATGGAATATTTAGTATAGTGTATATTATAGTATACAATACCCTAAATAATTTTTATTTTTAATCCAAAATAGTGTCTCTTGTTAAATTTCTCTGCTTTCATTTAAAGACGGTTTTACGCATCTTTTGCTATCTGGAATTCTTGTTAGACGATAGCAATACCAAGAGTTGGTAGCCTACAGAGAATTAGTAAATTTTGGTTCTGGCTTGTTCTTACTGCTTTATATTATATTGGACTCAAACCCATGAAAATGATACTGTTTTCATGAGTAATAAAGATAGATTTCACAAGCATGTGCAGATATGATGAGGAGGAATTACTACATATTATCTACGTATTTAAATATGGCCTAGTTTTTTGCTCAAAAAAAAAAAAAATCTTTTAATTTTTGTCATGAATCCTTCAAGGTAAATGTGCCAAGCCTCTGGAGGTTTCTTTATGTTCTACAGATGTTGACAGCTTTTTTTGAGTATTCTTCATAGCTTGTAGTTCAGAAAAAATCTCACCATGATCTCAGCATAGCTTACTGTCACAGTTGTTTTCCGATTATTATGAAGTCCAAAAACCTTGTATCTTAAATAAGAAATCCTCTGTAGTGTAATGGGATAGCCTATCACTCATCTGGCTGTGCACATCACTGCGCGCAGGATGTTGTGCAACCTTTTGGCAAAAATGTGTAGAAATCAGCAGATGCTATTAGAAGAGTGGTGTAAATGCTTCCTGCACAGTTCTGCTTTGTTTATTAAGAGGATCACACATTTCCTCCAAAGCAGCTTCAGCCTATTCAGTCAAATACTTCATTTGGACAGTGTCAATGCAATTGATCCCAAACAAAATCTGATTCCTGTGTAAATTTCTGAGCTATCATACCAATGAGAGGTTTACCCGAATACATACAGTTGTAGTGAAAGTGTGTGGTATTGGTGGAACATGAAGCATACATGTTAATATCACTAGTTGAAAACAGAATTAGGCTTATGGATTTATATCTGATTGATGAAGGGGTTGAGTAGTTTACCTAAATACATGGTGATGGTTTTATCAGTCTCTCATCCAAAACAATTGAGGATTACTATTTCATATTTTAAAAAAGATTGCGGAATAAATGCTGTTTAGTTTCAACTACCGGTATCTCTAACATTTTCAGTATTATTAAGGGATTTGCTTCATTACTCTTAAGCAGTTGTTTTGGAACTCATTAAATATATGATTACAAAACTAAATGTTTATGAATTAGCTTTGAAAGATGGTAGGTACCCAGCAGCTGAATATATAACAACATTCAAAAAGTGAAAAGCTGGGAGAGTTTGAAGCAGAGGACTTCTTAAGACTGTATAACTACACAGATCATTCGGTGTAGCTGAGTAATCCTAAAGAAATAGAGCCATACAGTGAATAGGTAATGTGGAAACAAAGGCAGGCAGTTCTGAACTCTGGCATATACTAACTACATATAAATACACAGAAAAAGCTCATGAAACTTGGAAAGAGTTTGGGTTGGAATCTTCTGATTCTTTGAATTGTTTTGTGTTTTCATAGGTATTTGCTTGTCATGCGTAACTGCATATCATGTAGATCTGAATGGCTAATAAATGCATCTGTGTGTATTTATTTCTTCTGTGGACCACAGTCCCAGACCAATAGTAGTCCATGGAATATAGGTTGGGAAATCTTAACAAGACCCATTGTTTGGAATTAGAATCAACATACTGAAGCTCAGATGGGATGAGTCAAAGAATATACTGATAGATCACGGTAAATAATGTATTAGAGTTGGAATCTATATAGGGAATTCATATTTTTCAGAGTATGATGTGAAATGTTTCAGTTCAGAGACCTATGGTATCCCCTGTGACCTATGGTCAGGTTATGGTGTTTCCAGTTTTGATAGACTTAAAATTTTAACAAATTCTAATTCCTTGGTTTCCATAGTTTCTGTATTGGAGTAATGGCCTTCTAATGATTTAATGTGAACTGTAATGACCAGTAAATGCAGTCTTTAGTGAAACAGAATTCATAATTAGGCTACATGACCTAAGAATGCAAATTAAGCACTTACAGCAATATTTTTATGAATGATATTTGTGATGGTAAGATGAAAATGAAAGAACAGGGAAATGCTGCAAACTTTTCCTGGCAAACTTTTACTTTCATAATTTTTTTTTCCTCAGGTGTTCACATTGATATCTTTTGCTGAGGCACTCCTATATCACTTTTGAAAAGATAAACATGCACCTAAGCAATAATTTCAGTCTATTGCTATTCTGATTGAAGAATTACTAAACATTGCAGTGTTGATTTTGGAGCATAGGAAAGTTTAAAGATTTCCAGAAAGCTGTCATCAGATCTTTTAGACAAACTTGTAAATACTCTGTTCCACAAGTGTTAGACTTAAAAGTTTAAAACCAAATTATTTTTTTTCAACTTGAATGTAAATATATCACTGCAGTGACAATATTCTTTTTTTACTTTGGAACTGCATTGAAGAAAGAACTGACAGGAGTCTGTGTCCTCTATGTGACCTATATTTGGTCCTCTAGTGCCTGATGGATTTTTTTTGTGTGTGTGTGTTAATTATATTTCCAATAAATTATTTGTGAAATAATCTTTCTCCTACCTCCTCATTTCACTTACTCATGTTGTTTACATCTGATTATTTTAGTCATTTCCTATGAAGGAAGCTCTGTAGATGTCTCTTGGTGTCAGCTAATATAAATGACCTACTGTGCATGTAGGCTTGAAACATGAAGAAATCTATATATTTTTAAAGGCAGATCACTGAAGAGTCTTGAGGCTGCATGTTCTGGTACCTCTGTGTCTAAAGCCCAGTAGTCTGTGAAAACAGGTAGGGCAAGGATCAATGAAGGAAGCCTGAATATAGCCATAAGATGACTGGTATGAAGTTGTCCATCTGAGGAACCACTTGATGGTCTAGCTTAAATGAGTGCTGTCACTTGAAATCAAGAATAATTTTGTTTTCAAACAGTCAGTCTGATGGGCCTTGTCAAAAAAGCATCAAACCCTGAATGTCTGTGTACGTTGCTTTGAAATGATCTTTTGTCTAGTGCCTTAGTAGCTGGAGCATTCACTGAGTAAGTGCTACCTCAATTCAATTCCTGTGTCATCTTGAGAAGCCATAAACCTCTACCTGCCACTTTCCAGAATAATTGCTTAGCGGTAGGCTGAGTAACTACTAATCGTACTGCATCCTCCTGCACTTTTAAAACAGTCCCAGTAGCAAGATACATGCAGAAGAGGGTTCTGAATAGAAGGACACATCTTCTTGCATCCTCGGCGCGTGCACCATTCTGTGCTGTGTTCCCTTTTACCTTGTTTGAGGAAGTGCCCAGTTCTAGTGTTGAGCCCATTTGGGTTTGTATCTAAATCGTTAATGCAAGTTCTGGAATCAGACAGCAAGAAATTAAAACCTACAGCTACAGTAGTGTCCAACTATGGTCTGAAGTATGCTTTGAGTTGCTGAACCTGAGTAGGAACTACTGTCATAACATGGTGTTCTAGTTTGCTCTGTATATCAGTAAGAGAATTTTTCGGAAGGAAAGAAAACTTTGATAGTTTTTACTCTTATATTTGTTGATTAACTTCCATTGTTGGAAAATACTGTGATAATATTAGATCACAGGAATTAAAATCTCCTCATACAGTGATGTGTTTTTAATGCAAATATTATGTATTAACTACCTGGCTTTTACTGAATGAAACAGTCGATTTTTTAAATCAACATAGTTCAAGACAGTTGTAAGCATGCATTGAGCCTTCTAACTTTGGGCTTTTATGTGATTGTACCAAAATGAGTGTTGTGGTATCTGCTGATGGACTTGATACTAGTGCATTGTGTAACTCTGCACAGTGGCTAGGAAGGTGTCTTCTGCTTTTCCTTTTTTATTTTTCTCTGGATGTTTATAATGCAAGGTTTTCATCAAAGAACTGAATTTTCCTTTAAAGCACACTGAAGAGTAAAATTTTCTTCAGTTCAGGAGTACACAGATCATGGAGACTATAGAAGTCTTTTGTTTTAAATCTTTACCACTTCATTGGTGGATAAATTTGATTGGTAGTTTAAGAAGGGATTTACACTCTTATTCAGAAAAGAGTAATTACTGAAGTCAGAGGGACTTCACGCTTCACTGCTTTCCTGAATATATTGAGAGAGACTTCAGCATATGCTCAAATCTTTTCTTGCACTGAGACTTCGAAAGATTTTACAAAATTAAAAGACAATATCATTGTAGACATTATAAAAAATCAGACTAATGTTATTATTATGTGGAGATTTTAGTCAGCAATATCACACATCACCATGAAATTCACTTCTTCAAGTAGCCCCCTTGCAGTCATTACAGTAATTTTGCAGAAATACAGACACTAGCTCCAGAAACACTGGCTCTTCTAATTTCACTGTTTCACACAGCTATTCTTTCAACAAGCACAACTGTCATTTTTGCCTGTCTCACTACACTCATGGATATCTTAACTTTATATAGGGCTATTTGTGGTAGAAGTAAATTAATTCTTGATCCCACTGGTAGTAAGCTTATGCTTTGCGTAAGAAAGTTTATTGGCAGTATTTAATGTTCCTGTTTGTGTAGTTCTTTTCACATCAACTCATTCTACATTAAATATATATGATTTCTAAAGCAGCAGCGGGAATTTAATATATAGCCATAATGTTGAGGAGGAGATGTTAAGACTTTTCAGTGTCACAGCTTCTTCCTGTTACAGGGATGACTTCATTAGACACTGCACACCAACAAATCAATAGCTGGTGTTGCTCACTAGATGAAATTAAAAAAAAAAACCTAAATCAATACTAAATATCTTTTCATTATTTAATCCATTCAACTTCTGTATCAACACATGAAGTGTTACTACTATTTACATACATACAAAATCAGTATTCCTTCCAAAAATATGTTGGTTTTTCACTTTTTAGAAGTTGGGTCCATTTGTATGTTTTCACATACAAGGGCAAATGTTTTAAATATTTATTTTTTATATAGATTTAGAAATGCCTTCTCTATTAGCAGTGATGACTCAAAATCTCTTATTTATACAGCTACATTTCATTAATATTGAATTTTTTTTTACCATTTGTACACAGTGGGGATGAGGCTCTAATTCTATTCCAGGACTAATATGAATTGTTATTTCTGGCTAGCATTATCTTTGATAATTTCATAGTACAGTTATTATAGAAGAACAGTTTCTTAAAATAGCCACTCTATTTTAAAAGAAAGCAATTAATTCTGGTCTAGTCACTCATCAAGTAAATAATCATAGCAAGACAGTAAATCTTAGTTGTATTCTACTCAATTGTGCTGGTTTTGTCTGGGATAGAGTTAATTTTCTTCATAGTAGCTAGTATCGGGCTATGTTCTGGGTTTGTGCTGAAAACAGTGTTGATAGTACAGAGATATTTTTGTTATTGCTGGGCAGTCCTTACACAGAATCACATCTTTTTCTGCTTCTCACTCTGCCCCACCAGCGAGTGGGCAGTGTCTTGTGCTTCGTTGCTGGCTTGGGTTAAACCATGACACCAATGTTGGAATATTTTTGCAAGGGATGGGATCATCATGGAAATCAGTGATCAGTCAGCAATTCTGTGCAGTATCCCTAATAAAATTTATGTTTAGAAGGTCCAGACACAGTTCTATAGAATAAGAAGTGGAGGTGGAATAAAATTAGCGTACTTTTTTCCAGTGATCTATTGTTTTTTCAATCTACTGAAAAAAATGTGATACCACTTTAATGCCACTGTTCAACCTTCAGTGAATTAAGAGGTCCACATTTCTCTGTTTTTGCTATTTAAAATACCCCTTACCCCTGAAAGGGAATAAAAAAACCCAGAGCAAACCCCACCTTTTTCTAATATGTGGACTAATGTATCAGGAATTTAAGGAACTTAACATAATTATATCAAAATATGGAAGTAGGCATTGCAAAATGAGAAAAATCCTGAAAGTCTTCCAAATGACTGCAGATTCTTAAGAGAGATTCATTGTTAGCAGGAAGTAGAAAATAGTCCCTAGCTTTTTAGTCTTCAGTCATTGTTATCATTCATACAATATGTGATGGTGCTGGCAAAAAAATCTGGATTTAGTTACTCTGATCAACTTAGCTGTAAGGTTTCCTTATATATCAGAAAATATACTGTACTCTGAAAAAGTTTTATAAAGGATTTAGATAGTCTACTTCCCTCTTCTGTTAGAAAGTAACCTTGAAGTATTTCTAGAATTGTCACTGCCAGAAGTAATGAACACATATGTTGTCAATGATAGTGCTTGAATGACAAGGTATTGGCAACGTATATACAATAAATATGAGGGAGCTTTCTTCTAAGTAAGAGAGCAGGTTGGCTGAGCAGATCTGTATCCATTTCTTTATCTAAAAATTATATCATGATTGACAACTTGTTTCTTCAGCACGTTAATGAATTTACTGCAATGGTAAAAGCTCATTAGTGCTTTGTTAGTGGAATATGCTACTAATTCGTCAGGTCCACATGGATATACTTGTGCAGATAATTTCACTTTTCATGAATGTACATTTTCCAAGCCTGAACAAGCAATATATTTACATTCACATAGTCTTCATTTTACCAAAATACCTCTATAAATTTTTGAGCTAAACTGATGTTACACAATGAGGAAGAGAGAAGAAATAGTTAATATGCCAGTATCTATGACATGGTAGAATTCCACTCGTTTGTACAATTCTACATATTCATACTGTGTTGTGCCTTCCAGACAAACGGTTTAACTCCTGGTTTTCAAGTGTTTTTTTCCACAGACGTAACGCTCCATAACAATTAGTCACATTACTTTTGGCCATTATCTTTTTTTGTAAAGTTATCCATTAATTTTCCATTCATGAACATGAGCTGTTCTGGTATACCACTAAAAACATTCCTTGGTAAGAGTAGATTTGCTGTTGTACCTCATTCTCTTTCTGCATGGAGGAATGGCAGTATGGCATGGTGTACAGGTTGAATGAGGACATAAAGTAAGTGAATCCTGTAAGGCATACTTTATTTAAAACAGCTCAGTAGTTGTTCATTTCTTATGTAAAATAAAGACAAAAAATGTAAAATAACACTAAAGCTTTCAACTGAAAGCTACAAAAAGGCAATAAATTTAATTAAAAATCCCATTTTCTTGGACTAACCTTATTTCCCAGAATAGCTTTGTTAATGACTAGAAAGTAAGTGAAATAGGATTGATAGCTCGTCTCCTCTTTGTTGTACTCATTACCTAGTAGTTTTTTAATCTTTTATCTCCCTTTAGTCTTTATTCCATATGTCAAAATCTAGTCAATTTCTGAATTATATGCTTCATACACTCCAAAATACACTTCAGTGGAATAAGTAATGCTGATTTCTCCTAAAATGTGTACCAAATAAATTCTTCATCCTCTGAAATAAAGAAGTTTGAGAGAAAGAGGTTAGAGGAAAAGGTCACAGTAGACTACTTATGGCAACTTCTACCCTTTACAGAACAATATATTATCAAATGAAATCATGTAGACTTGTGGCTTGGTTTGCTTTTGGAAGAAGAAAGGCTTCTTTCACAAATGAAATCCACTTAGTTTTAGGTATCTTAAAAGGTGACTTTATAAATTAAAACTGGTAATGCTGTAACTTCTCCACTTATTTCTTTCCCACTCCTGAGTAAAGAGAAATATTTTTTTAAATGCAGAGGGTAGCTGTATTTTTCCTGCTCTCTGTCTATCCACATTGGTCGTTTCAACAGAGAGTACATACCTGTAAGTTTCTGCTTTGGCTATGACTTTTCTGAACTGTGTGACTGCTACATAAGAGAAGAGAAGGATGAATTTTCTATGAAGGCTGAGGATACAGTATGGTTTCTCTGCTGGAATTCAGAATTTCAGTCTTAATCTGCTGTTCTGAAGATTGCAAGTCATCTTTCTATGAAATGAGTGCTACTTATGAATTCTAAGGCATAAAACATACCAGAACTGGACAGTGCTCATCGAAGAGGCCCATGTTACAGATGAAGTTTTTGGCATGCATTTAAGTTGATGAAATTTGCTGTGCTGTGTATGTGTTTATTTGCAGGCATACATATAAATACACACTACAGTGCAAATTGTGCCTTGACAACCACTGTGTTATTTTAAATAATAAAAAGCCTATAATTTTGGAGTGGGTTTCAGATATTGAATTAAATACTCTGTCACCATATTGTTACTCCTCTATAGCAATCAGTGTGGAGTAGGGTGTATTGTATCTAAAGGCAAAGTCAACATATTTTCTTCAAGATTTGCTTGAAGTTAACTTAATGTAATGCAGTGATTCCATGTGAAAGCATCCCTACATATAGTTATATATATGCATGTAACTAAATCTGTAGGATAGGTGTTGATAGGCATGTGTTAAAGAATAGCAATCCTCCATAAATTATTTACAAGGCTTTCTCACAAGCAGCAGCGTGACAGAAGGGTTACCTGTATGTTATCCAGCTACCATGAAAACACAGTGGAAAGGGAGCAGATATATGCTAGTTTAAAAACATTTGTCTAATATATCACTGTGTAGCAGCTCTCTGAATACTGCTCACAGCGAGCTGGGTCTCTGCACAGTATGAGTGCAGTCACGCAGAGGGAGGCATGGTCCGATCTTCTGTCTTTGTAAGACCAAATCAAATCAGCCCTTGAAGAGTTTTGATATTATAGAGCCAGAAGAACAGGAAAAGGTTGTTCTCTGAAACGGTTATGTGACCTGATGCTTCTTGGTGCTCATGTTCTAAAATGATTCAAATGTTGTTTCTTCACTGTTAAGTATAGCATTTCACTTAGCTGCTTTTATGCCTCTTTTGTGCCACTCTGACGAGGTGCCTGCAGTTCCCTTTCTCTGCTGTGTGTCTTGAGGTGTCTGTCAGTCATACCACACAAAAGCTAAAGGCATGAACAAGAGCCGCAGGAGCAATCGTGGGAGAGTGCAGGAAGGCTAAAAGCTTTCACAGATGGATAGGTGATTTATGCATTCCTGTGTCCAAAATGCAAGCTGCCTTTTGGCAAAACCCAAGCTGGTGCTTGTCTAAGACTGAAGGCTTAAAATAGGTACTTTTCCTCTGTGGCTGTAAGGAAGATTAGGTCTCTCATCCATGCTGGAGTACTTCAGCTAAATTTAACTCTGGCTGTTAGAAAGGATTACTCCTAGGTTTATGGCACTGTTGTGGAAACTACTGCTATTGTTTTGGTTGGAGATTTATGAGACAACCTCAGAAGGAAAAAAGAAATATGGGGCTTTCACACATGCATGCTAGTGTGGATGACGTCAGATCTGAAAGAAGGAGGTGCACAGCTGAACAGTGTCAGGGAGCAAGTTGTGCAGTGGCACAGTGCAAAGCCAGTGCTATTACAGGAGGCCAATGCCCCCCTCACTGTAGCGTGGACTAGAAACACAACAGACAAGCATATTGCAAGCTTTACATCTTCGTTTCTTTCAAAAAAAATGTTGTTGCAATAAATTTCTAGGCAGTTATGTTCTGGTATGTGAAAGCTGTGTGGCATTGCTTACATTTGCTTGTGCGTTTTGGTCATACGTTTATTTCAAGGTGTCCTGTCTGCATTTCTCTTCCAGGTTCAGGTCCTTCGCAACGCAGGAGAAGAAGTGACCCTAACTGTGTCCTTCCTGAAAAGAGCACCTGCTTTTCTCAAACTGCCACTGAATGAAGATTGTGCGTGTAAGCCTTTATTACTTGTCCTAAAGAAAACTCAATTCAATGCTCGTGAATGCTTGCAGCTTCCGAACCTACTGTGCATTGAGGGTGATTGACAGCAGCTTTTTCGGTCAGCATTGCTGCCTGAATATGAGATGCTTGTATTGCCAGGTCTTGTAGTAACTTACACCTCAAGCACAAAAAATGCTATCTTTGCTTGCAAAACAGATCACCAGGCATTTGGCCGGTGTGAATCAGAGAAGTTGCAGGTAAAACAGTAGAAGTACGTTAGTTCACAGTAGCTCACATCCTGACGCAGAGTATTTAAAAGCAGTATTTCATGCAGCTTCGGGTCACATTTTAGTCTGAAAGGATTTTGTCTTGTGAATGTGAAAATGAGATTGTATGTGTATATTTAGAGGGCTTAACTTTACTTTTTAAAATTCAGAGGCTTTGGTGGAGGTGTCTGTCTACCTAAAAATAAATTACTCTGAGGTGATTAGTATTTTGTGCAAGTCCGACTGAATTTTAGTCAGCTAGCCCTGTGAGAGACATATGGAGACAGCTGTCTTCCTTTAATTATATTAAATTGTAAGTGTGGGTGCATAATTATAGACAGTTGCAGCATATCTAAGCATATTTATATGTCACCCTGTGCCTTTTGTAACTGCTGCTTTCCTTCTGCTTCTTGCTCCTAAGAGCGTAAAACTAATTCCTTAAATTTTAAGCAACAAAATAATAAAGATTTGATTTCAATACTTTTATCCTTTGATTTTAACTTAGTAGGAATTAAATAAACTAAATTATGATATATTTTATACAGTCATTTGTTGAAATACTATCTTTATCTTTTGGGTAGATGTTAAATTTTAGTGAGGCAAGAGAAAACTTAGAACACCATATTCTTAAATAAAAATCTATCCCAGTACATTTTTCCCTTTTTTGAAAGGTTGTAGTACCACAGAGTAGCCTGAGTAATGCACACAAACATGCGTTTGAATTGATCCTATCATGTTACTTTTGATGTGTAGCAATGTAATTTCCTAAACTGTTACAAGAACAATTAGAACTGTAATCTTCATTGAGAGTTTTGTAACTCTCACTAGTTCCTTCAAGTGAAAACCAAGTGAGGAGGTATACATTTCCCTTTTATTACCAAATTTGCAAAAACTTTTGGTTTTGGGTTTTTTTTTCCTTACTAAACAGACTATTAACTCTTTTAAAGAAGTCACCAGAGGAGGGTTTCTTGAGCCTCCGCTCAGCTTACAAAGGCACTCCGCTCAAACCGGAAGACATACTGGCTGAATGGAGAAAGTAAATGGACGTTAGATGTGACAAAGCTAATGATGGGAATACATATATACAGACATACAGAAATTTGAATTGTAACATTGTAGATTAATGAAGATTTTTTGGTGAATTCATATGTGTATTAGGTGCCCCCAGTGACCAAAGCAGTGGTGCATCCTCTCCCCTATGTGACAGTGGCTTGCATCTCAACTACCACCCCAACAACACGGTAAGAGCTTGTATTTCTTTCATGGAAATGCACAGAAGAATAGTAATACTATAATGGCTAAGTGGAAGTACCTAATAAATGACAGCAGCATGGGAGGAGCTCTGATTAACACTGGAGATAGATAGACAGTTCCATAGAGGGCAAAAAAAGTAGCCAGATATTATGGATGGTATTTAAACTAAGGCAAACTATACCAGATGGGATTGTGTCTTCATAGATGTGATTACTATTTTTATCGGGGCAAGAGGGATTTTGCAAATGTTTTTTGTTCTGGCTTATTTCCACAGCATAGGAATTAAAATTACTAAAATGAAAGTGTATCTGTTTAAAGAAAAGATGGAAAACTTTTTCAGAATATTTTTCCATTATTTTTATTTCATTTATTATTTAACACTTTTGGCAAAGGATCACAGAATCACAGAATGTTAGGTGTTGGAAGGGAGCTCTGTGGGTCATCTAGTCCAACGCTCCTGCCGAAGCAGGGTCACCTACAGCAGGCTGCACAGGACCTTGTCCAGGTGGGTCTTGAATATCTCCAGAGAAGGAGACTCCACAGCCTCCCTGGGCAGCCTGTTCCAGTGCTCCATCACCCTCA
>Ga0065711_1035715_pt1 | contig 21931 bp, 15 predicted proteins | sample Hoacrofraction12_FD_59098 | JGI IMG/M metagenome (GOLD analysis project Ga0065711, IMG submission 59098) | Hoatzin crop microbial communities from Cojedes, Venezuela - Epithelial fraction 12 v2 (version 2) | ecosystem: Host-associated > Birds > Digestive system > Esophagus > Crop | place... | reverse complement strand
ATAGAAAGCTATTAGATTGGTCAGGCATGATTTCCCCTTGGTGAATCCATGCTGACTACTCCTGATAACCTTCTTTTCTTCCACTTGCTTGATGATGGCCTCCAGGATAACCTGCTTTATCACCTTTCCTGGGATGGAGTTGAGACTGACCGGCCTGTAGTTCCCTGGGTCCTCCTTCTTGCCCTTTTTGAATGGCAGAATCAAAAGTTACAGAACGGTAGGGGTTGGAAGGGACCTCTGGAAATCATCTAATCCAAACCCCCAGGCAAAGCAGGGTTACCTACAGCAGGCTGCACAGCAACTTGTCCAGGAGGGTGTTGAATATCTCCAGAGAAGGACACTCCACAACATCTCCGGGCAACCAGCTCCAGTGCTCCATCATCCTCAAAGTGAAGAAGTTCTTCCTCGTCTTCAGATGGAACTTCCTGTGCTTCAGCCTGTGCCCATTGCCCCTTGTCCTGTCACTGGGCACCACTGAAAGAGTCTGGCACCATCCTCCTGACACCTACCCTTCAGATATTTATAAGCATTTAGAAAGTCTCCTCTCAGCCTTCTCTTCTTCAGGCTGAACAACCCAAGCTCCCTCAGCCTCTCCTCGTAGGAGAGATGCTCCAGACAATCATCATCTTCGGAGCCCTCCCTGGACTCTCTCCAGTAGCTTTTCATCTTTCTTGAAGTGGGGAGCCCAGAACTGGACAGAGTACTCCAGATGGGGCCTCCCTAGGGCAGAGGAGAAGGGGAGGAGAACCTCCCTCGACCTGCTGGCCATACTTTTGTTAATGCACCCCAGGACACCATTGTTTTTCTTGGCAATCAGGGCACACTGCTGGCTCATGGTGAACCTGTCGTCCACCAGGACACCCAGCTCCCTCTCCACAGAGCTGCTCTCCAGCAGGTCCACCCCAGGCCTGTACTGGTGCATGGGGTTGTTCCTCCCCAGGTGCAGGACCCTGCACTTGCCCTTGTTGAACCTCATCCGGTTCCTCTCTGCCCAGCTCTCCAGCCTATCCAGGTCTCGCTGAATGGCAGCACAGCCTGCTAGTGTATCAACCACTCCTCCCAGTTTTGTGTCATGGTGTTTAGGAAAGTAGAAACACAAATTATTGTTGTGGAATCGTATCCCAAATTAAACATATGATAGAGTTTATAGAGATAAAAAGGGAGATAAAGCATAAAATATAAGTTTGTTTAGGTCAAAACAACCTTGGATTGATTGAAGAGATCCCAATAATTTAGTGCTGGGTATAAGCTGCAGCTGGAAACAGAAATAAGTGCTATCACAATACGGATTTTAGTGGGAAAATTCAACTTCCAAGAAACAGAATGGAGAACATATATAAATAGTAATAATGAGGGCCTCCTGTTCCTGAAAGTGTTAGCCGGGAGACTGTCAACTGGCCAATAAAAGGTGTATTATTTTAGACCTGTTAGCACTAAACAAGGGGGATGCTAAGGAAGACACAGTTTTCTGCAGCTGTAGCTTGTTTGCTTGTGTGCTTTGTTTGCTGCTAACAGGTCTAAAATAATACACCTAAGAGCCTCAAACAAAATGGCTGATAATTATACAGAGCTGTGTCTGAAAATGTGTAGAGAAGTAGTTTGGGCCCAAGATTATTCAACAATTCAAAAAGGAGAGATTTAAAAATGAGTGGAAAAAAGAATGAACAAGAGAAATTAGGTCTTGGACATCTCTAAGTACAAGGATAAAGCAAAAATTTCTGTAGAAGTATGACAGCAACTGAAAATCAGCAATGCGAGTTTCTTCCCCCATGTACAGCAAAAGAAACCCAAGGAAATAAGACGTGAAGTTGCTATACAGTTGAAGTGGAACAGTGTTTAAAGATAATCTAGCTGTGTTCCAAAAGCTGAATAAATACCTTCCTCTCTGTTTTCAGTAAGGATAATGTTGCCAAATACAAGAAAAAGGAGACATGCATTGGTTTACTGGATATGAAACTGGAATTCAATCATGTGAGGTGTGAGTAAAACTGAGGACATACCTTAATCCTCTGTTAAAGGTTCTATTTAGGACTACTTCAGGACTAGATTCTCTTGTCTGGACTACAGTGACTGTTAGTCTGAAAGCTTGAAGACTCCACAGCGGACAGAATGTAATGTTCAGAGCACACGAGACCATATCTGAACATTTAACAAATGATAAACAAACCACTGGACATGCCAGGAAAATCTTGTGTTCGCCTAAGGCGGTTGTATGGAACAAGTGAAGGTAGAGACTGGAGAGGACTTGGAGTACATTGATCACACTACCTCTCTAATGGCTGCTCTTTCAGCTTGATTGTGATGTAGCCAATGCACCCAATGACGCAAACTAGTAGTTTTCCATCCCAGAATGTTGCTGAAACTGGTAAATGAAGTTGTGAGGGTAGTAGCAAGGCTTCTTAGTAAATGAAATGTCATATTTAAGAATAGGGATGTTTTGAAGACAACTAAAGACTTGTAGGTCTAGCTCCAAAGTATACAGAGAGAAAATGGAATAAAATTAAATAAAATGCAACATATTCACCAAAGGTAGATTGTACAGGAATTACCTAGTAACTTTTTTTTGTGAAAACAAATAATTCTCTGACAAAAGTGAATGCATTCCATCCATCACCCGTAAGGTGGCTGGTACAGTGCCAGTGAAAAAAATGTTAGCTGAAATGAAATAAAGTGTAAATTTTTTGAAAAGTCAAAAAAAAGGTCAAGACTTTGTGATGACTAGTTTTGTTAAAAGAGAAAATATTGCAACAGAGGAAAGGTAAAGCTGTGTCTTGGGGCCAAGTTTATTATTTTCACAAAGGCACATGGCACAAAAATAAAAGATCACTAATGAAAGTTGCTGGTAAGTCAATACTGAGACAACCTGCCAAAACAGAGAGTCAGAAAATTGAATGAGGAGACAAAGACAGCTGTAGTAATTCTAATGATATGGATGTAATACTACAATGTTCAAAAGTGTGCATCACTACACCATTTATTTTTTAGATTGTTTGGCTGAAGTAAGAGTTTCTACTGTTTTCCATCAATGAAAAGAATTTCACTGTAAGCATGCAGTTAATAAGAAATATCATAAAGCAAGCACAGGCACATAGTAATTCATCATAGAAGACAATGTTCTATGACTGTGCTCTGCTTATCTTAAAATGAGGTGATGATATTTTCAGCAGGGATTGGGTAGTACTGCACCCACATACACAACCACTGTCTAAGGCACAGATGAGTTGAGATACTTGGATAGATAGATCAGGATCTTTGTTCTGATCCACTACGGTTGTTCTTACAGTCTCATCTGGAAGGTTCTATAATGTACAGTGCAACTGGAACACGCATGCAAAGGCACTGGAGTGTAGTTTGAGAAATAAAGACTGTTTCAGGAAACTGTAAGGATGAAAGCTCGATTAGTGTGTCGCAGTGAAGGAAGAAAAATGGCATATTTCCTCTCACTAAACACAATATGTCAGAGTAAATTCAATATGTCAATAAAAGCTGAAGAGGGACAAATGTTCCTTCAGAAGAACAATACCCAGCAATAGGTCCTCGAGCAAAGGCAGCCAACAACCTCCTGGATGGCATTAGGAAGACCACTTCCAGCTAGTTGAGGAAGGTGATACTTCTCCTCTACTCAGTACTAGTGACAGATAACTAGTGCTGTGTATAGTGCAGGGCTCTCCTGTCTGAATATTTTTTTACACGTTTTTTGTACTTCAAAGTAGTGGCAGCAAAAAACAAGCTTACAAAACCCAATTAGCTTTCAGAGAGAGCCTGAGCAGTTTACGAAAGGGATTATATCACTTGGTACCTCTGTCATCAGGGAACTGGTCTTAGTGAGCCAGGAATGCTCTCCCAATCCTATGTTTCTATGTATCAAAATGAAACAGGGAATGAAAAAAAAAGATCGCGGGTTTTCAGTGAGGCTGCTGAGCAGTAAGTGAGTCACAGACTTGCTGTGAACACTTGTATTTCTAAGTCTTTCAAATTGCTTATTTGCAGCTCAGCAGGAGCAAGTCAGAGACCACAGTAAAAGCTTACTTGAGTACATTTCCAGCACTGTTTCAGAGGCTTTGATTTCATCAGAACAGGGGATGGTCATTTTTTTACGTTCATCTTAAATATGCCAGGAGGAGCAGCTATGTGAACTCATGCCTTTCATGGAGAATGATGATTAACACTCACAAAGGCTTTAAGGACAGAAGCCAGTAACACTTTTTCTGCTGTTTCTACCACACTCAGGGTGGGAAAAGAAAGGCATTCTGTCAACAAATACGACAATAAGAGTGATCATTTAGACTGCTCAAGAGATCCAGTAGAGAAAGATACTAAAATGTTTGAAGAGGAAAGGATCTTTTCCAAGGAAGGACTTCAAGCAGAAGTGGGCAGGCTTCATGGTGGATGAGGATAATCTGACTCATTAGCTAAGTTGCATTGACTAGACCCATAATAGTAACGCTGTCATACATTACAGTATCCTTTTGATGTTGACAGGTTTGCCTTTAGCAAGTGCATCCATTTAAAGTCAATAGCACATAACTATCTAATTAACATTTGGGTTTTCTAAAGTTCCTCTCCTCCCAGTGCTCAAAATTTGACAGTGGATGATAACATTACCACTGAGCCACATTTGGCATTGTTACTGGATATGACTACCCCTCTCTCTGAAAGGATATCTTGTCATATACCCAGAACCACCATACTCAAGCTCATCTTTACATTGACACATCCTACTGAAACTCGTCTACCCATGTTCCCTGCACTGACACATGCGCATGTGGCCCTTCTCTAAACCCTCAGATACTCTGCTAGTGTAGAATGGGAAAAGATGACGAAATCTTAGCATTTGGGAGATTTAAAATTAGATAAAATGAAACAGGAGAAAAATAAATGTAAGCTATAAAAAGTTATGGCTAGAGGAGAAACTAGATGACCTATAAATACATCAGCAAAAATACAAAAATCTATCAAACACTGGAATAAGATTGGAAAAGATGATTGCAGGAAATATTTGGTGACACTTTTCACAGTCATTAAGTTTTTCAGGTGCTTAAGTGCTTTGCTGAACGGAGGTATAATTGGCTGATGTGAAAGAATGAAAAAGATTTAAAAAGAACTAAAAAGAATATTTTTTCCTTTGGATTTCTAAGTAATGCAAAGAACTATTAATTCAGTCATCTAGAAACTTAGAAAGTAAAACTTGTTTGGGTAGGTATTTGTCTTTCTTTTATTATTGTTCAGGAATTATCTCTGGTTTTGTATTTTCTAGAAGGATCGTATCTAGTACAATTTCACACCAGCAACTAAAAAAATAAGAAATCTAGATATAAAGAAGGCATGAAACAAAGCATTATATTTATCGCATTGAAGACAGTTATTTGACTACTTTTAGACATCAGCCTATATAATATCCAAGACTGCAAATTTAAAGTATATATGTTGACCACTCAGACCAGCAATTAGAGATAGGAAATCCAGAATGTTAAATTTAGAACGCCTGGCATTTTTCAAGTCTTCAGGGCCAAGATCTTCCCTTGCAATCATCCAGCTAAACCAAACCATCCAAATTGTAAAATTATCCAGAAGAGAATTAAGAAGTTTAAATAAATGGATCTGCTTTACATTTAACAAATTATAATTAGAACGAATCCATAATCTCTTTCACTGACAACTTTTTCAAGATTAAAAATTAATGAGGTTCTTTCTTGTCTTCTCTTTCACCCTGAAACTTTCTCTCATAACATTCAAAAACTCACTGCAGTTAACTGAGAGTTTTGTACAGATTTCAATTGCTGTGTGAAGAACCTACTGTTTTTCATAAATCTTGTCCTGTCTTTTGACTTATTACCAATTAATTAATTAATTAATTAATTTCTTCCTTCCAGTGTCCTCTCCTACTACACTGTCTACACTGTCTTGACTATTTGCTATGCTGCATTTATATACTGTTGTATAGACGGATTTCATCACCAGAATAATCAGTGTGATAATTTATTAAAACAGATTAACCTAATCCCTCAGACACAAAATCTCCTCATTATGAAAGGGAGGTCCATGTCCCTTTTGTTCAAGAGTTTTGAGGTGGTTAAAAAGACAAATTATAAAACACTAGTCTGTTCTCATCAATCTCCTATACTATAATCTAGGTGGTGTATATGTGTGATCTTTGTGTATCAGTAGAACCTAAGGGTGAGCTTTATCCCACTTTACCTGTATGTTTACTGTCTCATATAACCTAGTCAGTTAGTCTCTCTCTGCAGTTGTGAAGGTAGATCAGTTGCACTCAGGACATAATGGCTGAAGTGCCTGTCTTGTGAGTGAGTGATTCACCTACTTCCATTAATATTGCAGCAAAGTTTTAAGCAGTTTAAATAAAGTGAGACAATACCACCCTAAATTGTTCGAAACTTCTTGAAGATTCTTTTAGTTCAAAATGCTTGCCTAATGGCCCCATTTTCATGGGATTAAAACATTTAGAGATAAAAGAAAGTATTCAAGAGTTTTTGAAATCCAGGGTACCTGTTTCCTGCAAGTTTGCTAATACAATATCTCATTAGATTGTCACTAGATTCCTATCTGACTGTAGTCTTACTTTTCTAGTCTCACAAGTCTTTACAATTTAGTGTCATTTTTCTGGAAATGTTTTAAGAAGCGTATCCTGATATCCAGGATACACAGACCTTTCTTTTTCTTGTTGTAACTTCAGTCTGCTTGCAGTTTCCTAAACGAGCAAAGCAGTATGCAGAAAAGACTTCAAGGCACAAAGATGAATTAAACAGGAAATGAAAGAAGATATGTACACTACGCTCCCTTTTAACAGAGAGAGTTTTTGTTTTAAAGGATGTTCAACAGTAAGACAGAATTTTAATTTGTTTTTTCAGTACAATTGAAACTTTAGAAGCAGATAGAATGGCATTCCTAAAAAATGTTTCTTCTTATTTTCAGAAAATGCTAAGCATGCATCCTCTGAGACAGATGTCATCATGTGGTCTCAGGATGGCCATTCATGATCACCACAGGAACCCCATATTTTCTATTCATTCTAAGTTGAAATTTCCTGTTTGAGTGCATCAGTACCAACAGGTATCCTTACCAGAGACACAAGGTAATGTTGCAACTGCTGCCTTGCAGTAAGTATTTCATTTGCAGCATTTTCTGTCCATATCAGAGCATGTTCACTTGGCGTCTTCTATAATGCTCATGAATTAAAAATGCCAAGGGAATACGAGCACACAACCAGACAGGAGTGTGGGAAGCCAGGGTACCATCTGTGAGTATCAAATGTGCCTGCCACCAGTGTAGCGAAGAACAGCCTTAGCTTCTATATGCACTAAGAGGCTATAGCAACATATCTCCAGCTCTTGGCTGTATTGCTAGATACACCCATTAAAGCCAACTATTGCAGATAATCCATAAAGAAAAGCTAAAATACTTTAGATCTTGTTGAGTGGTGCAGGAGTTTTCACTTCATACTAGAGAATAACATCTTTACTGGTAAATGCCTGTCAGATCATGTATTTGTCCCCACTCCAGATTGATATTCATTGCGTATTTCCATGTCATATTTTTCAAACTGTAGGTTAAAATTGACGGTGGGGTTTAATTCAACTGAGCTTAAGCCATCTGAAACTTCTTATCATGGCTGTGCTGTTTTACTGCTGTTTGAAGACCTTTGAGGAATATAGGTGCCATTCCTTCCACCAGGTTATGCTTACATAGTTTACCTTTGATTGTCTACTTTTCATTCAATCTTCTGTTGGGATGAACTACAGATATAAACCTGTATGGACACTCAGCTCTGTGAATCTTTTGGATCTTTTTCTCAAGAAGTTTTCTTAATTTGCAGCTATCCCCTTCCCCCGTTGCAATCATGACTCTGTGTTATAGAACAGTATCTCTACGTACTGTATAAGACCCTAACAAAGTTACCATAGCCACTTACCAATTTCTTCCATAGCCATGACTGATAGCAGGTGTCTACCCAGAAGCCTTCCATCAAACAAAGGTGGGTTCTGTATTTATTAACACTTCACTTTTGCAGTGAGGAAGAGCAGGGGAAGCACACAGGAATATCTGATTTATTTCACTGAAATACATAATAATATGGATTTTCTCCTGCTCTCTCCTTAGAGTGATAAAACAGGAATCATCCATCTTTGTAGTAAAGGAAAGCAAACTTATTGGAGAAGAAGAAAGACATTTTCAATCTGGTGTCTTGAAATTCTGGAAAACCTTGTGGAAGACACTAATTTGATTCCATCAGAAACAGGTTTCTCTCCCTCAGTGTAAGAAAGATCACTGTAGGTCAAAAGAGTACCGTAAAGGGGAAGATTGTCTGTGTCTTACATTCTGATAGATTCATAAGGAATTTCTGTGCAGTCAGCATAAGCTCACATTCTGTTGGGTCTGGAATGGATCATGCCTTTTCCAGCAAGAAATTTCTCCATCAGAGCTGAATTTCAGTGGCATGAAGTGAATGTCAGAGTTTGAGTCTGAACCAAATCTTCTTGACAGACTTTTAAGCAAACTTCTGTTTATTCAGAAAAGTAGTATTTCATGATCATCATCTTTTCTTAAAACTATCATTAGGATTTTTGCCTGCAATCAAGGTAAAATCATCACACATCTTTAAAAACTCTTTCGTATATAGTGATGTCATCTTGGCCTTTTTTTGTAGTGCCTCACGGGTTACTCCTCAGTTCCTTAAATATTGAAATGCCATGAGCTAGATATTTTTAACAGATGCTATAATACTTACAACATTAAAGATCACTGAAGCAGAGTGGAATGTATTTCAGTTTGTTTCTGGTCAGTTTTGACCTTCCATACATCTTTAATTCAGGAAAACAAAAAAAAAAGAAAGAAAAAAAAAGAAAAAAGAGAAAGATAAGCTAACCCTGTGAAACATCAGAAACCACTGCCCTACAGAACTTAAAATAATTGCAGGTTTTATTTCAGACCATCATAATGAAATACACAGTATGAGAATGGGCGTCAGAGTACAGATTTATCCTTTGGCATTTCATTAAAAAATCATTCAAAACTACAGATTTGAGAGAAGTAACGATGAGCTGGAGTACAAAGAGCCATATGCTGTTAGAAAACAGGTTGGATACATAGACTACTTTGTTGATTTTGCTTGTTGTCATACTAGTACTGGCAATGCCAATAACAATAACAATAACAATTTACATTTGTATAATCACTCTTATTCCCAAACAATGGCAAATCGTAAGCCAAATTATGCTTTTGGTTATATGGCTTAGTAAAGGCACAGATAGTTCCATTCCAGAGCTGCCCTAGTGCCATGAAGAGCGATTTTATATTTACTCTTCAGAAAGAGTGAAGAGTGATAATATGAAGTCCTCTTTTGACTGAATGCAAAAGTAGGGTTGAAAACCAGAACAGAAAACATAGATTTTTGTCACGGCTGAAAGAAACCATCTGAAAATCTTCATAAGAAATTATATCTCAAAAAATGTGTCTCTTCTCTGGAGAGGTTATAGCAGAAAGCTAACATATGTTGCATGTAACAGCTCCTTCTTCAACAACTTGCATCAGCAAGCCAGCGGTGCAACCTTCTCCAAAGACTGAATGGTACAGGCATACCAAGAGCTCCTACAAGTGAAAGACAGAAATGTAATAATAGCATAAGCAATATTTGAGATAAGTACCTGCTAAAACATAGTGAATGCAACCTTCAGAGGCATCCTGAGAGATATTGAAGCCTTGCCTTGGGTTATTCAAGTGCCTTTCCTCGTGAATCACTTTGGATCAGCACATTTTCTGGACATCCCATCCTATCCAAGCATCAAGTATTTCAAACTGTTTTCACTGACTAGCTGAAGACCTGTTGCAAAGTGCAATGTCATTTTGCCTCCTCCACAGCTGGCAGAATTTCCATATCTGGGCACTCAGCCTGGATTTTGCCAGAGCGTGTGGTAAATCTAGCCACTGTCTTTTTGGGTAGATAGAAGAAAATTATTTTTTCTTTCAGATTGCATCACTTTATGTTTCTGCCTTGTACCCATCCTGCTATCAGAGAAAAAAAAACAAGCTGACCGAAAGGTAATGCCTCTTCTTATAAGAAATTTTCCAATTTCAATTTCTATTTATCATTTCACACTGTGATGATCCCCAAGCCAAATGCATTTTCCTGTGAAAGTGGAATGTATGTCCAGCTCAGCAATTACGGATCATAACATTGGCTTTTTTAATGTGGGAAAACCTCCAAGCTGGAAGACCAGTGTTCTCAAATGGTGATTCAAAGCAGATAAGTTCCATAATAGATATTTCTGGAACTGGAAGACCTGGATCTTCTCTTAGGACAACACTCTAAACACCACTGTATAATCACAGAGTATAGCTTGATGTACCACACCATCATAAAAATACTGCCAAAACAAATACTTTTTGCTGTATGTTCTAGAACTTTCAATGGTTAAGATAAAAATGAGAGCACAGAAGGTTCAACCTTCAATTACTTGAAGACATGATTCTTCATGTTATTACACCAATCTAGTGTTATCATAACTTGAAATCACAGAATCACAGAACAGCAGGATGGTAAGGGTTGGAAGGGACCTCTGTGGGTCATCTAGTCCAACCCCCCTGCCGAAGAAGGGTCACCTACAGCAGGTTGCAGAGGACCGCGTCCAGGCGCATGTTGAATGTCTCTAGAGAAGGAGAATCCACAACCTCCCTGGGCAACCTGTTCCAGTGCTCCATCACCCTCAGAGCGAAGAAGTTCTTCCTCATGTTCAGATGGAACTTCCTGTGCCTCAGTTTGTGCCCGTTGCCCCTTGTCCTGTCGCTGGGCACTACTGAAAAGAGCCTGGCCCCATCCTCCTGACACCCACCCTTCAGATATTTGTAAGTATATATTAGGTCCCCTCGCAGCCTTCTCTTCTTCAGGCTAAAAAACCCCAGCTCCCTCAGCCTTGCCTTGTAGGAGACATGTCCCAGTTCCCTCATCATCTTTGTAGCCCTCCGCTGGACTCTCTCCAGCAGCTCCTCATGTTTCTTGAAGTGGGGAGCCCAGAACTGGACACAGTACTCCAGATGGGGACTCTCTAAGGCAGTGTAGAGGGGAAGGAGAACCTCCCTCGACCTGCTGGCCACACTCTTCTTAATGCATCCCAGGATCCCATTGGCTTTCTTGGCAGCCAGGGCACACTGCTGGCTCATGGTCAACCTGTCATCCACCAGGACACCCAGGTCCCTCTCCACAGAGCTCCTCTCCAGCAAGTCCGCCCTGAGCCTGTACTGGTGCCTGGGGTTATTCCTCCCCAGGTGCAGGACCCTACAATTGCCCTTGTTGAATTTCATCAGGTTCCTCTCTGCCCAACTTTCCAGCCTGTCCAGGTCTCGCTGAATGGCAGCACAGCCTTCTGGTGTATCCACCACTCCTCCCAGTTTGGTGTCATCAGCAATCTTGCTGAGGGTACACTCTAACTCTTCATCCAGGTCGTTGATGAAGAAGTTGAATAAGACTGGTCTGAGTACTGAGCCCTTGGGAACCCCACTAGTTACAGAACTCCAACTGGACTCAGTGCTGCTGATGACAACCCTCTGAGCTCTGCCATTCAACCAGTTCTCAATGCACCTCACCATCTACTAAGCTAGCCCACACTTCCTGAGCTTTCCTCTGAGAATTCAAACAGATATGTGAAAATCACATTTTGGTTAGTAAAACATAGCAGAATATTATAGATTTAATAGTAAATAGGGTAAGAATTGGGAGAAGGAGAAACTTAGATCATCAGAAACCTCAGTGATGACACCCAAGAAAAGCCTACAGAGTTCACTAGCTCCCTTTCTAACTCTTGCTTTTTAATAAGCCTAACAATGACATAGAGTGCTATGACTTGCCTGTGCATTTAAGTTTGCCTCCGAGCGGCTTGTGAGAGAACGATTTTATTGACTTGCTTTCTGTCATTTAACAGTGGTCATGTAGTTGTTATTGATTTGCACCTGAAGCAAAGCAACGTCTTCGCTTTTTCTCAGAAATTATATATCCATGTCCTGGAATTATTTTACCTAACTGGAGCATTAAATTATGTGCCTAGATTGGAAATGTTGTTATTTAGATAGCCTTTATAAAGGACTCATCTTGATGACAAAAATAATAATTATGTCCTAGGCACCCTAGCATGGAGCACAGAGAGGACCCATTAACAAGTGCTGTCTATCCTGAACATGACCAGTTTGTACCCTAGACTTCAAAGCCAGGAAATTCTCTAACATTGCTGTATTTACCCATAGGTGTGCAGCTGTATAGAGGTAACATGTAGCAACAACAAGGTGTTAGAAAGATTCTTTGCAACTCTCTAGTTTCTTTGCTATGTAACTGAAGAAGCTACTCGTGTTATTGTGGAAAACTACTCCTTAGCTGGCCTCAGCTGAGGAAAGTCTGGGTGCAAACTCTCAGCATACTGAACAACGTTGAAGAAAGAGTGTCTGCCAAAGAGTTGAAGAAAATATAATGTGGAATAAAACAGTAAGATACCAAAGTTCTGTTATATCTGTTTCTTTTCCTGCATTTCTGTGACCTACAGCTAAGGCCCAGCACCTGCTCACATACAGCTGCCTTCATATGCATTTGGACTAACATTCAGTATTATCTCGGAAGGCTTACAAATGCAAACTGAACAATAAGATTTTTCGGCTATGCCACAGGAGTGACCTGAAAGTCAGACAGTAAAGCTTAAATAGGGTTGGAGTTCAAATAAATTGTACAAAAATATAAATTGCCAAATACTCTGCTTTTGAATGAATGCTAGAACCAGAAAGCTTTTATTTTTATCTTTTTTTAAGCAAAGCAAAATTCAAATCTTACTTACTGGCAGAGTTGTAAAGCTGTATTTATAAGGCATTTAAGATAGATATGTCTGGATGTGCACCAGTAATTAATTGTTCAGTAATTACAATCTCTCGCTGGGTTTTATATTGGTTGCGTAGAAATAGATACCATCTTCAGCTGCGCAATGAAACTTTTAAGAAGTCCCAGTGCCAGCTCCAGAAAGCGCTCAGCATGGGCAGACCTATAGAATACAATCTGCATTAAATCTTGCAAAGGCCCATGAAACCGCAGTGCAGGAATACATTAAAGAAAGGCGAACATCTTGTCCTATTTCACTGCCTACATCGGCACTTCAGGCACCAAGGAACTACGAATTATTTTAATTATCTTCTCTCTGACAACAATAGTGCTTGACTTCTTAGGTTTTTGAAGATCTTTTTCTAAAAGACAGGTACTTTGTAAATGGAGATACTAGATCAGGACAGATTCTGACGCTTTACTTACACCAAGTATTAAATTGTTCTGGAAGTAATTCTGCTAATTATGACAAAGAAAGGTTTGTTAACAAGCAGCAGGAAACATTTCAGGCACCTTCTCTGAATTATCATGGCAGAAGGCAGAACCTCTTTGGATGTCAGGAGAAACAGGAAAATTACTGTTTCAAAAATATCTTTCAGCAAAGGACATATATCAAGTACATCACCTATTTGAAACAGACTTTTGAGCAAGATACTGCTGCCAGGAACAACAACGAGGCTGGTAAGAGCCGCTCAAGGGTGTGAGGAAATAGAAGTAGTAACTGGACTTCCATTTTTTTTTGCAGTTGACATAGTAGTGCTTAATTAGTATATTTGGGTACGTAAGAAATCAAACACTGCTTTCCTGATTAAATCCTTTGTTAGAAAAATAAGCTACTTAATCTAAAAAAAGCTGTGGAGACCACTGCCTCGTGTGAATGTTGTGGATCTTGGAAGAGGCTGGATTTTTGTTCTGAGAATTTTTTTGTGGTTCTTGGATGAAGCTCTTGCTGTTGTCATCAGTAACAGACTCCACGTGTTTCTGTACACAGAGAAGACCTGAAATAATATCATGACCTATAAAAGTTAAATCCACAGACTTTGGAATCTGTGTCTTCATGAACTTGCTGTAAATGACAAAATGTAGAAAGCCACATGTAGCAAAATCATCTTCAAGCAATGTCAGCCTTGTGGAATGATAGCAAAGACCCCCCATAATACTGTGATCTTCTACACAGTGTTAAACAAAGAACACTGCTCTAAGGTAGCTGTGGGTATTATGTTCCTTACCCTTATCAAGCAAACAGCAAAGAAGTCCAAGTGTGCTCCTCCTTATGAAGAGAAATGGTGCAAGATATTAGCAAAAGGGAAGAAGTTGAGAGGGATTAATGGAGAACACTGAAGGCCAGAAGAAACTCAGAATGGAGAGAAGATAGGGACAGAAGTCTGTTCTTTTGGTTGTTAAAATATCTGTGAGAAAATAGGCATCTCACATGAACATATGCATACACACTCTGATTTTGATAGATGTTCTTGATCAACTGCTACTCTTAAAGCCAGGTTTTCATCAAAAAGATTATGACGTTGATTCACTAAGCTTGATGAGGTGTTTGATTTGGGACTTTGGCTCAGTTCTTTATGTATTTGGAATGAATTAGAAAACTAATGCTCTGGTTCTGCACTTTGATTACAAATATCTCTGAAGTACAAAGCGTTTCAGAACTCGTATTTCAGTCCCTGTTCATTGATAAGGAGATTATTATTAAAGATGTTCAAAAATCTGTAACTGTCCTCTGGGGAATGCTAATATTGGAGTAAGGCGTTTTGCACTAAAATTGGGGTAGGAAACCAAAATACCACCCTCTCATAGAATGGAAACTGAGATGAGGAAAAAGTCAATTTTGAAACACTGGGAAGTCCCTATACACAGATGCATTAACTGGATTCAGTATGTATTAATCCCATGCGCATATCAGGAGATCTGTAACAGTGCCAGTGGTTTGGTGAACTCATCTTTCTTCAGTCCAGATCACATCATGGTTGGACTAGCAAATTCTAAGTCTGAAGGTGCACATAGATACAAATTAGATGAAACTCAATAGCCAGGACCAGTAAAAATTTGCTTCATCTTTGGGCTGGTTGCAGAAGGAAAATGTTCCCTGATAAGGAGGTAAACATCCTTGTACCAAAAGTAACAGAATTCTTTTAAAGACAGATTTTCAGTAAGCACTGAGTCTGATTGGGATCAAGAACCTGACTGGGATCAAGCACCTGGAGGAACAAAATAAATGCATTGTAGAGAGCCATGCAAATTTATAAATGGGCCTATAAGCCCTCAGCACTTGAGAATCACATTTAGGCCATGTATAATTTAGTTTGCAATGATACCTATTACTGATTATCCCAGTACAACAACTGGAGGCTAAAGGCTTTGAGTTCCAGTAAAAACACACTGGTGCAGTTTAACACACTGGTGCATCTCCTGAGTGCTCAGCAAAAGTTGCCTTCTTTGGCTTCAGAGGAGACCTGAGAAAGTTCTGCTTTTGGGAGACTTCTAAATTTTTTTCATGAAGGCTGAAGAGACTGGTGGGGGAAGGAGATTGCAGCAGCTTCAATGTTAAGTTGAAAAAAAAAGTTGAAAATCTTGAGAAATAATTTTTCTTTGCTTTCTCTGGTATGGAAATCTGTTTTCTTCCTAGTAACATGCTTAGGATCCTAAAAAAGTGCTATTTTTCTTAAATTTCATCTGGATGGACTGGAGTTGGACAGAAGGACTGGGTAGGACTAGTTTTTTAATAGCTTATGGTCACTAAAGTGATATTTCTCTCTCCAGATTATCCACAATAGGCCATTATATCTGAAGTGGTTGCTCAGATTCACTTTATATCAATAATTAGAAAAACATCCTTCTAAGCTACGATTGACCTCATTCTATAAAAGATAACTCAAAATGATAATAAGAAGCCATCAAGCTGTCCTTTTCTCCATTGACTCCAAGGAAGTCTGGGTGACTAACTCAGGTGTAGGCATACCTTTTGCAATGTCTAGAGTTAGATACAAAGAATTGCAGGGCTTGTTTCTGCCCATAATCATGTGGTAACTTTTGGTAGCTGTATTTAGGATATCCAAGACATGTCCATGGGACTGGAAAAGAGCCATGGGAGATTTGCAGTCTGTAGTGGTGGCTGGAGGCATTAGACCACATGAAAGACTGAATCCACCCCTGTGGAGGCAAATGAATCATTCTTTTTCTCTTGAAGTCTCCTCCAAGAAATGATCTGGAATTCCTAAACTGGGAAAGGTTTAAATATCTGAGAGAGAATATATGTCCACATCTCTAGCCTAATATAAACATGTATCATTCACAAAGGCTGCTTGCTAAGAGTCCTGTAAAACCTCTTTCACGTATTGTATACTTAAACTCACCTCTTATTTGCAGATTACATTCATATGTGTACTGTATTTACACACATAAATTATACACTTACACAGCTGCAGTATTAAAGAAGTTTCATGGAACAGCAGGAGCCTTTAGAAGAAACAGACATGTTTCAAGCTGAGATGAATATACCGTGTTTAGTGATACCAGGAGATGGCAGATATCTCACTTCTCTAGGCTTTCTAAGCAGAGCACAGCTGGATGAGAGGTACCTTTATAAATTCAGTTCCTTTGGCTTCTCCTCTGAAGGCAAACTAGCAACACATGCCATTATTACTAGTGTGCTTTTCATTTTGGCTCATACTAAACTCATTAATCATTACAGTCTCACCTGGGGACCCTACCTTAGACACAATCACCATCTGTATAACCTGCGAGAAACAGACGAGACATGCAAGAAACATCTAGACTAGTAAATAAAAGAGGTTAGGGACCTTTCCCTGGATTTGAGGCTTACTGGACTGGGTACTAGATTCAGGACACTAGGCTTGTTCAGCTATAGACAAGAGGACACTGCCTGAGGAGTGACCTCATTGCTGTCTACAACTTTGTCATGAGGGGGAGCCAATAGGGAGGTGCTGATCTCTTTTCTCTGGGCATACTGGCTTTGCATGGCAAGGTTTTGGTGCTGACAGGGGGCTACAGGGTTGGCTTCTGTGAGAAGCCACCAGAAGCTTCCCCCATGATCAGATAGAGCCAGTGCCAGCCGGCTCCAAGACAGACCCGCCACAGGCCAAGGCTGAGCCCATCAGTGACGGTGGTAGTGCCTCTGGGATAACATAGTTAAGAAGGGAAAAAAGCTGAAGTGGGATAGAGAGAGAAGTGAGCATACGTGAGAGAAACAACCCTGCAGACACCAAGGTCAGTGAAGAAGGAGGGGGAAGAGGTGCTCCTGGCCCCGGAGCAGAGGTTCCCCTGTAGCCTGTGGAGCAGACCATGGTGAGGCAGGCTGCCCTCTGCAGCCCATGGAGGTCCAAGATGGAGCAGATCTTCACCTGCAGCCCAGGAAGTACCCCATGCTGGAGCAGGGGGATCCCCGAAGGAGGCTGTGACCCTGTGGAGAGGGGTCACAGAGTGCTGTGACCCTGCACTGAAGCAGGCTCCTGGCAGGACCTGTGGCCCTGTGTGGAGAGGAGATCCATGCTGCAGCAGGTTTGCTGGAAGGACTTGCAACCCCGGGGGGGATCCATGCTGGAGCAGCCTGTTCCTGAAGGACTGCTCCCCGTGAGAGGGACCCATACTGAAGTAGTTCGTGAAGATCTGCAGCCCGTGGGAAGGATCCACATTGGAGAGCTTCATGGAGAACTGTGTCCCGTGGGAGGGACCCCACGCTGGAGCCTGGGAAGAGAGCAAGGAGGAAGAAGTGGCAGAGACAACATGTGATGAACTGACCACAACCCTAACTCCCTGTTTCCCTGTGCCTCTCAGGGGGAGGAGGCAGAGAAAATCAGGAGTGAAGATGAGCCTGGGAAGTAGGGAGGGGTGGGGGGAAGGTATTTTAAAGATTTTTTTTTTCATTTCTCAGTACCCTAGTCTGTTTGATTGGTAATAAAATTAAATTAATTTCCCCAAGTCGAATGTGTTATGCCTGTGATGGTAACTGCTGAGTGATCTCCCATTCCGTATCTCCACCCATGAGCCTTTCATTATATTTTCTCTCCCGTGTCCAGCTGAGGAGGGGGAACGATAGCATGGCTTTGGTGGGCACCTGGCATCCAGCCAAGGTCAACGCACCACACACAGTAAGCTTAGGGTATCATATTCTATCAGTTTAAAATAACCTCTTTTCCATTTACATAAATTGTAGTACTACCTATATTCATATCAGCATTTTAAAGTCAAAACAGTTGATAAATGTTTTTTAAAGGAAAACTCTGTTAAGTTGACCCATCAAAAAGTTTATGACTCAAATGGCTATTAATAACCATTCTTTCTCCATCTCAAAGACAAATTATTTTAATTTCCATCTGCCTTCAACACTTTTGGTTCATCAGGCTTTTGTTTTTTCAAATCTAAATTCTTTTTTTTCCCAAATTAAAAGAAAATTGGTAAACTTTTACATTTAGGCAGCACTGCACGAGTACTAAGGGAAGATTAGAGGTGATGACTGTTTTTCTGAAGGCTTTCCTTGGGGTGTCATAGAATAGTAGTGTATAAAGCACAATTTCCCTGGGCAACTGGAAACGCCATTGAAAATTTTAATGCATAAGCCCCATACTTCTAACCCAAAATTTCCAAGAAGACAGTACAGAGACAAGAACACAGCAACAATTTTAAAGTGTCATTTTGAGAATGATAAAAGCAGAAATGTCATCCTGATCTGTAGAACTTGGGGAAAAAAATTTGCTTGTGTGGTTTGGCATTATTCATCATGTATCTGCCACTGGACAAGTACAGTACGAGCTCTTTCATTGTTGTTTCTTTCTGTGTTTTGTACACGTGATGTAGTATAACTTGAGTTGCCCTGATTCTGTTTCAGGCAGGCAGTTTAGTCGACAGGTAATGTGTAAAAAGTCAAACTGACTGTCTGACAACATGTAAGTTTCCTACTCAGGTCCCATTCATTGTTCTGCCACTGCTGGTACATCTCCCTTCACTGTCACTGTAAGTATATTGTCCTCGTCCATGTGCTGCTACATGCTCTTTCATTCCAATCAGTCCCATCCCTTTGTTTGACGTAGTCTATGTCTATTTCTACGCCTCCTATGTTCTTCCTTTCTTATTCCTCTTTCCTGTTTTTGTTTCCTTTTCCTCCTTTTTCTTGCCATCTCTCCCTTCTCACAGAGATTTCAGTAATGGGTGTGGTTAATATATCTCTGTCCAAAGATGAGGAGAAATGTAGAGATGAGTATCTGTCCTCCCAGCTCATATTAAGTGGATGCTTCTGGACATAGATCTGGTCAACTAAATCTCATGTGGAGACTCCCCATTACATCTTGACTTCCATATTCCCTGCTTCTTTTTACTGTGGTTGTCTCTCATTAGCAATATTCATCTTGAAAAATAGCTTTTCCTACTTTGCTTCATGATCCCTCTACCATACTTGAACCCAGAAGACCCCCCTCTGCTATGTTTTAGAAGTCCAGTCCCTGCTGGTTTCTATCTTTTGACATTGCTTCCACATTCTTTAGCTTCCATCCCTGGATAATACGTTATTAGAAGTACTAAGGACCCTAGTTTGAGGGACTATATATTCTACTTCAGAGGTATTTGTTAAGTCATTACTCTTATAGGAAGAACATAAAGAAGCAGATTGGTCAGTTTTCCCTCTTTATTAGTGGATGGAAAGTAAATGGAGGTTATTTCCAGGAGCCTGACTGAATGTAGCTCAGCTGTAGCTCTGAGTACTGAAGAGAAATGTCATACAGCAAACCATTTCTCTCTGGTAGTCTGTTGTCTACTACTGGAATGGCATTGTACTGTCCATGAGACAGGAAAGGAGCAAAACTGCAGTGGCAAAATGTCCCTTAAAACTATAAATGTTCCCATCTGGGCACCTGTCTCAGTCTCCCAAATAGCTTAAAGCAAGGCACAGTTTTCACTGTTTTTTGCTCACTGGACTGCTCAGGTTCCAGCTACCCACCTCACACGCTGATTTGAATCTACAGGAACTCTGAGCAGAAGAGCACATTTTGATCACAAAAACAGTACAAGTTTTCTTTCCAAATTTTTTTTCCTTGTTGATTTGCTAGAGGAAAGGGATGGAGGAGAGAGGGATATTGACAGGCATGAGCGGTGGAACAGTGCAAAACTCATGAAGTTCAACAAGGCCAAGTGCAAGGTCCTGCACTTGCATCAGGGCAATCACTGGTACCAATACAGGCCGAGGGACAAAAGGATAGAAAGCAGCCCTGCCGAGAAGGACTTGGGGGTGCTGGTGGATGACAAGCTCAACATGAGCCGGCAATGTGTGCTTGCAGTCCAGAAGGCCAACCATATCCTGGGCTGTATGCCCAGCAGCATGGCCAGCAGGTCAAGGGAGATGATTCTGCGTCTCTGCTCCACTCTGGTGAGAGCCTACCTGGAGTCCTGCGTCCAGCTCTGGAGCCTTCAGCACAGACAAGACATGAACCTGTTGGAGCAAGTCTACAGGAGGCCACAAAAGTGGTCAGAGGGCTGGAACACCTCTCCAATGAGGAAAGGTTGAGAGAGTTGGGGTTGTTCAGCCTGGAGAAGACTCTAGGGAGAATTTATTGTGGCCTTTTCAGTACTTAAAGAGGTCTTATAAGAAAGATGGAGACAGACTTCTATCGAGACCTCTAATGACAGGAGAAGGGGCAATGGTTTTAAACTCAAAGAGGGTAGATTAAGATTGGACATAGGGAAGAAATTTGTTACGATGAGGGTGGTGAAACACTAGAACAGATTGCCCAGAAAAGTTGTGGATGCCCTATCATTGGAAGTGTTCAAGGTCCAGTTGGATGCGACTTTGAGCAACTTGATCAAGTGAAAGATGGCCCTGCTAGTGCAGGGAGGTTTGATTAGGTGATCTTTAAAGGTCCCTTCCAATCCAAAGCATTCTATCGTTCTATGATTCTGTTATTTTAGACTAGCAAACTATAATCTTGTTCTTTTCACTTTGAGCATCATCAGGCTTCTTGACTGGAAAGGAGCACACTGCAAGCTAAACAAAAGCAGGCAAAGATTGACACTTACTCAGAGACTCCATGAAGATCCTAATGTCTGGTCACAACAGAAGGAATTATATGTACACAAATATCTCAAATGTAACTATGAAATGGATAAACATACTGATGAACACAGAACTCTGTTCTGCCAGCAGGCTCTCGAGAGTCATGTTTAGAGAGCCTCCTGATGCCATTAGGAGGTCCAGTTTTCCAGATTTCAACACCAGAGTCACTTCTTACTGTTACAGAATGACTCTGTGCTGCTGTGACATATCTGAGGCTTGGGCAAGAACCATTTAAGAATGAAAGAGATGGAAACAAATGTCTGAATGCAAGACACTGTTTTAACATGGAGAAAAAATAGTATTATTAAGCAGATTCATGAATATAGCTAAGTAATACTTTGCTATATACACCAACTATTATACATGTCTTTAACATATAAGCCTGTAGGACTGTTTGCAGAATAAAACAGAAACACCTTACACACTGCTGAAATAGAGTAACAGCTTTGATTTCTCTTTGAAAAAAGTCTCATAATTTTTGCCATTATGCTGTCTTTACTTCTTTTATGAGGTGATAGCCAAAGAAATTATTTCATTTTTTGAACTCTGGAATAACAGAACATGATTGGAGTTTATATAAGTAATTCTCTAAATGAGCAGTTTCTTAACCTTAGAACAAGAACATGATGACTTCAAACCAGAGAGTTCAGTACAGGTCCCTTGCCTTTGATTTGTCTGGGAAAAGAGTATCTGGAACCAAGTAATACTTTCGAAGACAAAATGAATAAAAACCTAGTTTTGAAATCTGTTCGAGTGCTGTAATCTGTAGATCTTTAGAAAACACCTGAAAATCACCACGGCACAGCAGGTTGTAAGTTTTAGAATGACTTTGTGGGTAATTTAAAGTGAAGTATGAAGTCATGCACTGAAAGGGGCAGGAAAACTCACCTGGTTAACAGGTGGCTCAGGGACTGGTGCCATCGGTCAAATTTTGGCTTTTTTGATCATGGGGAGGTATACACAGCACCGGGCCTGCTGGCAACAAGTGGAGT
>Ga0065711_1035714_pt1 | contig 21932 bp, 11 predicted proteins | sample Hoacrofraction12_FD_59098 | JGI IMG/M metagenome (GOLD analysis project Ga0065711, IMG submission 59098) | Hoatzin crop microbial communities from Cojedes, Venezuela - Epithelial fraction 12 v2 (version 2) | ecosystem: Host-associated > Birds > Digestive system > Esophagus > Crop | place... | reverse complement strand
CCCGCACCGCACCCCGCCTCCCCCCCGCCCCGGCCCCCTTCGCCCAGCGCTTGGGGCGCCCGGCAGGAAGAGAGCCCAGGGGCCGGATCGCTCCTCGCCGGGCTGGGGCGCGGCTGCGAGCCCAGGCGCCCCGTCCACCCCGGGAGGAAGCCCCGGGGCAGGCCCCGGCGCGCAGAGCACCCCAGTCTCCGAAACTCCCCCTCCTCGTCAGAAAACGGCGAAGCGCCCATTCAGAGAGGGACTGGAGCCCGGCCCTTCCGAGCCACGCAGACCCCCCGCTACCCGCTACGGGCTCCTTCCTTTGCCAGCCTGCGGGTCTCTGCGGCCGGCGAACAAGGCAGAAACCGAGCGCGGGATTAGACTTTTTCGCAATTTACATTAGAAAGTGAGGTATGTTAGTCATCTAAAACCTTTCATGGATCAGGGCCAAACTGCTTAAAATGTCAGTGGCTAATAGAGTGTTTTTCATAGCAGTATCTCCCTGTTGCTATTGCCACCTGGGCTGACTGACAAGCCTTTGTAGCAAATTTGGGACTAACAGAGACACCTCATCAGGCACTGTTTATTATGTAATTTTTCACATGAGAAATTCCACCACCTTTTATTTGTCAGGCTCTCTAGATCCCTAATTTTGGACATTTGTTCTCTAACCTTGAAACATTTATTTGCCTCTGTCCCAAAGTACCACCTACGGCTACGCTCGGCCCCGCCAGAGCCCGCGGAGTGGTTACTTCCCTGCGCTGTGATCCAACAGTTTTGCAAACAACTCCGCTACTCTCACACACACACCCCCTCCTTGCAGTCACAGACTCTTAACTAGTTGCATTTTACACAATTATTTCTCGCCATTTTTCTCTTCAATGCTTCCACAAAGTTTCCACCGATATACTTCTTTGCCTTATTTTTTTTTAACTGAACATTTAGTAGTTTCAGAGCAACTGTTATTCCTCATCTTCTCAGGGACTTTGAACGTACCCAGCTGACGTGAATGTGAAGCTTGCCCTTAGCATCAGCACGAGTAGGAATAAAATGTAATATTTCTATTCTCCCTAGGGACTGAAACATCTCCAATTTTAGTATTATCTGTAAATATCATCTACATTATCTTCTTTTACTGCTACAGAAACCCAACCTGATATGACAACAGCCCCACACCCACCATCTATCCGACTTCACCCCGTGTCTCTGAAGAAAACGCAGTCAGGCCGGCGACAGGGCCAGGCAGCACATGAACAGGAGGACGAGCAGGGGCTGGTTTCCCGTGCCATTGCTGCGGTAACTGGCTACCACGCTCGTGTGGGGGTAGCTCAACCCGGCGAGAACCGACACGCCATGGTCAGTCTGCAGACACGCCATGGTCAGTCTGCAGCGGCACAGGCGGGAAGCAGACAGGCTGGCTAGGCGATTTCATGTTCCCGGCCCCTCACAGCCATTTGTACCCCAGGGACTGTAACCCCCGCCTCTCTCCTGCTCTTGGGTACCTGTTCCCGTTCCCCTCCAAGACTACCAGACTGCATGTAACGCTGATTATGGCTTCTGGTCTAGCTGAAAACCCTACCACAGTGGTGCATTTTCAGCAGGATCTGAAATTAGGAGGAGGAAAACTCACTTAACGCCGGTGCCAAGGTAAGTCAGGGTACGAACCCTGTGGCAAGGGCCAAGGCAGGAGAAAGGCAGGGCAGGGGCAAGATCGGCTGCAGCTGCCTCGGAGTCACCAACAGAGTTTTGCATCCCCTTTCTTAGGTACAGCAATACATTAGGGGCATGGAGCTTTTTTGGTTTTTATCCAGCTGCCGATTATCAAGAAGGGTGGAAGAAATTAATTATATCTGAATCTTTGATTAGCTAATGTCAATGGACAAAGGGGTAGAAATTATTAGTGGAAAGAGAAAGCATGATCATGTTAAATATCATCTCCTGAGAAATCGAAGCTAAGGAGCTGCCAAAAGTAACAATTCAAATCACTGACATTTTGTGGTTACTTAAAATGAAAAAGTGTTCTGTTCAGTCTCGTAATTCCAATTTTCTGAAAACTTCATTTTTTAAAATAGCCCTGACCAAAAAAATGGTCTTTTGCTACAGGGACAGGCAGAGAGAAATCAGGTATAAGGCAGAAGTTTATTTTCTTTGGTGGTTGAAGCAGCCAGACCTATCAATCAAATTTCTAACCAAACCCTCAAATTTTTCCAAATCTTTTAATTAACCAGAAACTATTTTGGTTGTGATGTTTCATTCAGCCCAAAAGCAGTCCACATTTTTTTTAATAAAAGCAGAGAACTTGATCCAGAAACCTGACAAGGGTCTTTCCCTCACGCCTCCCTGTGCCCAGCACGACTCTGGCACACCTGGGCTCACTTCCTCATTCCAAGAGATTTAAATAACGGTGGGAGGTCTTGCTTCATATCCTGTTAGAAGAATGCTCTTAAGACATGGGTCAGAGATAGCTCCTCAACATCTCTTGTGAGGTGGCTCAACTTCATCTTGGGAGCAGGGAAAGCAGTCTGGCCACCTTTCCATAGAGCAGGGCTTCACTTTACAGTTTTTGTTTACAAAAAAAGTCATTACTCTTGTCTCAGAGCTGCTCACACACCAAGACAGAGGCAACCTCAAAAAGCGTTCAAAATTGTAAAGCAGTAACAATGAAAGAACTTGGTCAACCAGAAATATATGTATAATTTCACATTAAACAAAAGCATTCTACCTGATGGCTTACAAATATCTATTTTCGGTTGTTGAAGTCCCCACAGTCCTCTCTATTTGTGGACAAATGAGCAACATCTTGCTTTTCATATTGCTTGTCAGTTTTGGCTTATACTACTATGAATTCCAAAGAGCTTCTCTATTCTCACAAAAATACAATGAAAACTGAATGATAACCAAGATAAAAGCTACAGCAGCATTCATTTAAAAAAAGTAAACTATCAACAGATATTTACCAGGAAAATAGATTTTGAGTCTGCATTCGCATTACTTTTAGAATACAAATGGAAAGAATATTTTATTTTTAGATGCAGAAGATGCCAGCCTGACAGCTGCTGGATCCATTTACAGGAGCAAAAAATGTATCCCAATGTATTGTCTTAACACTGCTAAAATTGCTTCAACCAGTACTTTCAGTATTTGCAGATTAACCTGATCAATCTGTGCACACCAGATACTTTTGGCAAGCAGAGTCACGTATGCTTTCCCACACCGCATCATCAGTATCTGACTGTCAATTCAACACACAGTCTCGACAAATCCTGAAAAGAGTTTAACATTCCAGGGAAACTAAACAGATCTTCTACAAGGCATGTATTTCTTTGACACAGGGTATGCAGCTGCGAGGTAGCAGACCTTTCATTCCAGATGGGGAAAATGGGCAGAAGACCACATTTTGTTCAGCTCTTACATGGAAATCATGAAAGGGAAAACAGCAGTGAATACATCACAGACTTGATATAAGAACAGAAGAACAGCTGTGTGTTGGTGTTCAGTGCAACTCATACTGAATTTGCAGAGGTTGATTCTACAGACACTCCAGACCAACTTCTCCAAAGCACTTCAAACTGCATATAATTTTCAATGAAAATTATAACATCACACCGGAAGGAAGCATCAGAAAAAAAGTCAGATATGTTCATATGCTGCCTTTTGGTCTATGCAGTTTACAGCCATTGCAAGAATAACTTTTTAAACTGGAAGGTATTTTTAAGCCTTTTGAAATTATTGATGCACAATAAAGGAAGGGAAAACGTATTATTTCATTCAGAAGCACAGGATTCTATGACAACCCATTTCTATTCTATTTCATTCTAAGACTCTGTGATTCTATTTGTACTGACGGATGAACCCCAGTGCATCAAAACCAGTAAAAATATTTATGCTGAAGTGTCATCTTGATCTGCCTTGTTGCATGAGCTACCAAAGTGCTCCCTGAGGTCTTGCTGACTAGGCTTACATCGAATAAAGTCCTAAAGGAACCAGAATTTGAGAAGAGGAAGTTTAGACTGTGGCCTTGATTACATAAGAAAGTCATACTACTCATTTTTGAGCATGAATTCTAAAAGATTTGTTAAAATGGTGAAAGCCCTGCTGGTAGTAACCCTCATAATACCAAGATTTGTGGAGAGTTTTGTCAGTTTGGACACAGCTTAATCAGAAATGAGAATTGTCCTGGCAGACAGGGCACCTGGATTTTTAAAAAAAGAAAAAAAAAAAAAAGACACTGCTGACAAATATCGAAGCTAATGAAAAAAACAACTTTGAATCAAGATGACGCAGCAATATAACAGAACAAATATTGGATGTCGGGGCACACTCTTGCACTTTACACTTCATAAAACATATTTGGTTCTTTGGAAGCTGCAGTAGAGAATGACCTGGAGGAGGTTTTCTGAAGACTTCAGGGTTTGTTTGCTTTCAGTCTAGAATAAACGTGAGAGGAGTTAAGAGCCTGAGAATCCAAGTCTGACAAGCTTGCAAGGTTTATGTTTCCAAAGATAGCTTTAACTTCTTCCTCTTCATACTGTCATGTAACAATCCTAGAACAATGATACCACTGAGGTTAAAAGGGCAAAAATCCAAGACTGATACCTTCTATGACTCAATACAAGGCACAGGCCAGCAATCTTCAGCAGTTGAGCAACAAAGACTATTGAACCACCTAGAGCATAACAAAAAGTGCTTAATAATTTACAACTGTTTAAAAGAGAAAGAGCTTGAGTTCCTGACACTGCACTGAGATTGACATCTTCTTTACTGGAACCTTACCACAAAGATCATGCAGTATAAACTCTGCCATGTGAATCCATGCAGTGCAACAAATCCTTAAGTCACTGCTTTCTGAAAGCGTGATCAGTTTGGTGTGTGCTATTCTTGCCTAAAATAATTCCATATGGGTCCAACTATTTTCTGATCTTAATGGAAAAAGTTTAAAGCAAACACCACCTTTACTCAAGTTACAGAACTTGGGGCTTTTTTCTAGTCTTCAAATAGCCTAAAATTGCATCTGCAGTTGCATCTTCAGTAGGGACATTGCCTCATCCTTGAGAATAAAAATAAAAAAAAAAAATATAGGAGGGATAACCGCCTGCCAAAGGATACCCAAGGACTTTGAGCTCACTGTGGGGGGGGAGAAAGGGGACAGACAGTGCTCCACATAAAGACAAAGGGCTAGGCAGCATACAATCCCTCAGTCTCCATGCAGTTTTCTCAGCATTCTCAGCTGACGTCCATCGCATTTCCAGAGGACATGCCGAGATTCAGGTTAGTAGGTTAAAGCCCCATGGTTAGTCAGGCTTCAGAAAGCCTACAATGTTTTCAAGTACAAAAGAACAAGGATTGGGCTTGCTGACTGACATTTTCACAAAGCATTTTCTCCAGCCAAAATGAGAAGTGATGTCTTTTTTTTTTTTTTTTTTTAATACCAGCTGACAGCAGAATATTATGACTTACTGAGTTTAATTAAAAACCTTTCACACTGGGACACAATGGAAAATTTATATGAAGTGAAAAGTGTTTCTCATTACAAGATCTTGCAGCTACTTGTGCTAAGCCAAACAGGTGCAGCTGCATTTTAAATAGTTAAGATTTTTGAGGCTAAAAGCAAGACCTCTGAATTTGTGTAAATTCATGCAAAGCTGTCATTTACACAACTGACAGAATGAGAAACCCACTATTGCATAGCTACGGAAGATAACTGCCATTTTTTTTCTTTACAAAATACTTTCTGACTTTCCTGCAAGAAAAAAAGCTTACATTACAGGAAGGTAAGTATTATGTTAGACAATCACAGCACAGTGATATCAGTGGCAAAGCAGGTACCAGCCTTCAAGAAGCTGTCCACAGAACTGGTTGGTGGTGGCATTCCTCCACTTTAGAAGGAATCCCTGAGATTTAAGAATTCTGATGACACTTTAAAAAAAATTTGCTAAACCACTGAAACTTAAAGTGTGACTATCAAGCTCAGCCTGCCACTGTTGCAAGAAAACTTGCAGAGCAATTCAATACTGCACACCTTCAGATGCTGCAGGCCAAAAACACTTCCTAGTGTTCTAGGAAAATTAAGGCTGATTGTAAAATACTGGCTACCACAGTTAACACTGCAAAAATAAGGGAGCAAGGGACATCAAGGGCATACAAAGCTACTCAGGCCTTTGACTTTTCACTTCATTATTTACTAAAGTAACAAGCTTCACGTACGGAGGATATAATGGCTAATTTGTAAAGGAATAAAAAGCTGGTCAACCAGATTAAGGAGTTTTGCAAAGATTTAAAGAACTGGTGATGAAATACATGCTCCACTAAGTTCTGACCATGAACTTGAACCATGATCTCCCATACCTGGGTGATCATTCTGACATGAGTCTTCCAAGTCTGCTCTACTAAAACTGTTCCACTTGAAGGCAGCCAAGCACCACAGTCATGAGCTGCTTAGTGGAACCCAAGTTCCAATCCTTTATTTGAACTCTACCTTCAAATGAGGAATGACAAGGTTTTTTTTTCTGAAATGAAAAGCAATCTTTGAAAGAAGAATTAGAAAAACAAACAAAAAACCTCCAAAAAACCAAAACTCCAGACTTCTCGGGTGTCTCGGTTTCTTCCCACAGCAGAATAGGAGAATGAATAATCTCACTGTTTTCATTGGTATAAGACTGGAGAGAGCTGGTAACAATGCGTTTTCATACAAAATAAGGAAAAAAAAGATATTAATTTAACAGTGTCGAGCATTGAAATGACAGATTCACAGAATCACAGAAAGGTAGCAGTTAGAAGGGACCTCTGGAGAACATTTAAAACAACCCCCCTGCCAAAGCAAGTTCACCTAGAGCAGGGTTTTGAATATCTCCAGAGAAGGAGACTCCACAGCCTCCCTGGGCATCCCGTTTCAGTGCTCTGTCACCCTCAAAATAAACAAGTTCTTCCTTCTGTTTAGTTGGAACTTCTTATGCTTCAGTTTGTGCCTGTTGTCCCCTGTCCTGTCGCTGGGCACCATTGCAGTCTGGCCCCACCCTCTTGACACCCACCCTTAAGACATTTATAAGCATTTATAAGGTCCCCTCTCAGCCTTCTCTTCTTCAGGCTGAACAAGCCCAGCTCTCTTAGCCTCTCCTCGTAGGAGAGATGTTCCAGTCCCCTCATCATCCTCGTAGCCCTCCGCTGGACTCTCTCCAGTAGCTCCTCATCTTCTTGAACTGGGGAGCTCAGAACTGGACACAGTACTCTAGATGCAGCCTCACTAGAGCAGAGCACTGGGGCAGGAGAACCTCCCTTGACCTGCTGGCCACTTTCTTCTTGATGCACCCTAGGAGACCATTGGCCTTCTTGGCAACAAGGGCACACTGCTGGCTCATGGTCAACTTGTCATCCACCAGTACTCCCAGGTCCCTCTCCACAGAGCTGCTCCCCAGCAGGTCAGCCTCGAGCCTGTACTGGTGCATGGGGTTGCTCCTCCCCAGGTGCAGGACCCTGCACTTGCCCTTGAACTCCATCAGGTTCCTCTCTGCCCAACTCTCCAGCATGTCCACGTCATGCTGAAGGGCAGCACAGCCTTCTGGTGTATCAGCCACTCCTCCTCCCAGTTTTGTGTCAAAAAGGCAAACTTGCTGAGGGTACACTCTGTCCCTTCATCCAGGTCACTGATGGAGAAGTTGAACAAGACTGGGCCAAGTACTGACCCCTGGGGGACACCACTAGTTACAGGCCTCCAACTAGACTCAGCGCCGCTGATGACAACCCTCTGAGTTCTGCCATTCAGCCAGTGCTCAGTCCACCTCACCGACCACTCCTCCAGCCCACACTTCCTGAGCTTGTCTATGAGGATGTTACAGGAAACAGTGTCAAAAGCCTTGCTGAAGTCAAGGTAGACAACATCCACGGCTCTCCCCTCATCCACCCAGCCGGTCATAACACCTTAGAAGGCTATTAGATTGGTCAAGCAAGCATGATTTTCCCTTGGTGAATCCATGCTGACTACTCCTGAAAGCCTTCTTTTCCTCCACTTGCTTAATGATGACATCCAGAATAAGTTGCTCTGTCATCTCTCCAGGGACAGAGGTAAGGCTGACTGGCCTGTAGCTCCCTGGGTCCTCCTTCTTGCCCTTTTTGAAGACTGGAGTGACATTGGCCTTTCTCCAATCCTCAGGCACTTCTCCTGTCTTCCAGGACCTCTCAAAGATGATGGAGAGTGGCTCAGCAATGGCATCTGCCAGCTTCCTCAGCACTCGGGGGTGCATTCCATCAGGGCCCATGGATTTGTGGACGTCCAGATTGCTTAAGTCATCTCTCACAGTCCTCCTTGACCAAGGGAAGGTCATCCTTTCTGCAGGCTTCCTCTCTTACCTCCAGGGACTGGGATGCCTGAGGCCCAGCCTTAGCAGGGAAGACTGAAGCAAAGAAAGCATTCAGTAACTCTGCCTTCTCTGCATCCTCCATCACCAGGGCACCCACCTTGTTCAGCAGCAGCCCCATATTATCCCTAGTCTTCCGTTTGCTGCTGATGTACTTGAAGAAGCTTTTCTTGTTGTCCTTGACATCCCTTGCCAGATTCAATTCCAGGTGGACCTTAGCCTTCCTCATTGCATCCCTGCATGCTTTGACGACATTCCTGTACTCCTCCCACGTGCCCAGATATTCGGAGACCGAGACTCTTTTGTTTGAAAGAGGTGATAACTGCTCACTGTAGAAATATTCTGAAGTAACTTTATCATACCAGAAATACCCTTGTGCAATTAAAGTCCTGGACAGGAGATTTCAGGCAGTCTGCACTGATTCCACCACATGCTACCAGGACAATTAATCCCATGTAGGCCTTAGCCTTCCTCTTTGCTTCCCTGCATGCTCTGACAACGTTCCTGTACACCTCCCAAGTGGCCTGTCCCTCTTTCCACATTCCACAGTACTTTCTCTTCATTGGAGTTTCACTAGAAGCTACTTGCTCATCCATGCAGGTCTCCTGTCTCCTTTGCTTGATTGAAACAGTTCTAATGTGTTCATGGGAGAAAGCATTTTCAGATTAGACTCGAATTCACAAAGGCTCTTTTAAAAGTTCATTTTTATCTTCCTACCCAGGGGTTTCTATAATTAGCTAGCTAGACTAAAGACTATGATACTGCTTAATGTCAGCTTTAAGTGGACAAATATTACCCCAATATACTCATAATTACCACCCAAAACATCCAATATTCACAATATTTTTAAAGTAGAGTTTGAAAAAGCCAGGTATACATGAAAATAAATCTAACTCATATATTGGTTTTATTACTTAGGAAATGGAAAAATATTCACAGATACAACAGTTTTGTTTCTAACTGCATTTATCACAGAAATTAAAAATAAGTGTTTAATACTCTACCCTTGGATAGACTTCTCTCTTGCTGGCATACAAAAACTTAATTTACACTTCACTGTGCCAGTATGGAAGGAACAATATGATCTATTTATGCACTCTAATGGGTTATAAATTAGTATAACCACTGAGGGAAAGAACTAGCTGTGGGTCTAATTGTAGACAGCACAATGAAACAGGAGTGGACAACACAAGGTGTAAGACTCAGTTATGAGTCAGAAACTAATAATTAAAATATTTCATCATATTATTGAGAAATGTAACAATTTCTCTTCAAATAGTCTCATTCAACTTTTCTCAGAAGCAATGCAACAATAGAGCAGAATTCAGAGCGCAATAAAAAATTATGTCTTTGAAAAACTATATGGGAAAGACAAAGAATATCAAGCAGTTCTGTTTACACTTTCGCATAATACATAAGAGGAAATGCTTTTGTTATTCAACACATAATTAAGCAGTGGAAGTCAATGACCCACGACTTTGTAAAGCTTACGATGACTCTGGACACAAACAGATATTTACATAGAAAGGGAAATATTTAATGCATTTACACTGGCTGTTTATCAAAATCTGAAATGCGATTGTCTTAAGACAATCTCTATTTATATGAATTTAGGAGGCAACATCTGGTATCTGCAGTTTATCACAAAACATTCTGCTACCGTAGCTTCACTCTTTTTGCTGTGGCACCCTGTACAGGATCCTGGCTAGGGCTGGCAACCACAGTAGATTGGTCTGTCACATGCATTGGGCTGCATGAAACTAAATAAGTTCTTATTGACACAAAATTAGACAATCTTATTCTGACAGAAGTACCATACTGCTTTAGACTCTCCTCTTAGAGCTAGAAAATAAAGAACATCTGAGTACCAGCAAGAAAACTAAAGAATAGGAACACTTATGCATCTTTTGGCCGAACAATAATTTCATTTTTTATATCAGATATAAGAGACATTTTCAGTTTATTTACTCTGTCACCTTGTAAGCTGTTTTTCCTATTATTGCGGTACTACCTATGGTCAGCTAAATCAGGATTCTACTGAACACAAACACATAGAAAATTATATCCTCTTTCCTCAAACTACTTCCAATTTGAAGTTAAGATACAACAAGTGTGACAAGCTTTCAGATTGTGAGAAAACATGTAACAAGAAGAGGCAGCAGCATGCATATTAGAGGCCCCTCTTCAAGCTCACCCTTTCCCAACCTCAGCCAGCTTTCTGCTTCTCTCAGTAAAGTGGACCAAACGTGCTTTTGAAGGAGCAGGTCCACCCAGTTAGGGCACACCTGGGAGGGTAGGGGAATGCCTGGGGCGCATAAGAAAAGAGAAGTCAGAAACAGTAGACATTTATGATTTTTAGAAAGAAGAAGTTAAACAGAGGTGTGGTGTGATTTCTTACCTCCTTCCGTAAGAGACAAGATAATTAAGAAGACCAGTAAAAAGACCAGAGCTAGAAAACCAGTTGAAGGTTGTATTCCCTGAACTCCACGTAGGTGCTGAGGGAAAGTAAAAACACCGAAGGCTAGAAGAAAGGGAGTAACAGAAATAATTAAATTTTATTCTTCAAAGATTAAGCCAAGAAAGGAAATGAAAAAAGGATTTTTAAATGGATACCATGCTGAAAGAAACAGCTTAAACTCTACTGCCATGGCTGACACCTCATTTCATGTACGTACTGATGGGAAAAAATACCATAACCAGTAAAAAAAAAAAAAGAAAAAAACAGAAACCAAAACTGAAACCAATATTTCTGTTTTGAGAAGTGTCATAGGAATTCTGAATAATGAACATACGAGAAGGAGCCTTTGCTAAGATATGAGACTTTTCTTTACCATTGAAGCACCTTCTTGTCTAACTACAAATGTTTGTATTCTACGACAAGTGCCTGGGGGAAAACTCACTCTCAAACAGAGGCTAGAACACCAAGTGCCTACACCCAGTATAACACGTTCTCGATATCCAACAAACTTCAGCTGGTAGCTTGTCATAAATATTCTGCTTCAGCAGACAGGAACAGAAACAGATTCCACTGCAAAAAGAAGGCAGCCTTTTAAAAGCATAACATAGAAAGTGTAACATCACTATCCAGACACAGCTGGTCATCAGCAAGAACCTTGCTAACGCCAGAACAAAAACTCTATCTAAAAAACAGTGAAGAAGGAATATGCTCCATGTAACTCCTTTCACGAGAAAGGAATGCTGAAGCTTTCTCTGTAGCCGTATCAGTTGTAAATGCATAGAGACCAATTGATTCCCACTCAGAATATCCCCCAGGAATATATCCATGCGAAATTAAATTGAAACAGGTGTGGATCAGTGCTGCTCCAAGGGAGGAGCAACTACTGAGGGAGACTTCCCTGCCTGATCTATGACCTTCAGGCACTGAGTTTCTGTTAAAAAATCTCCTTTGTGTTGTTCTAGGAGGTTGACATTTTTTCTGAATCATTCAGCCTAATTGGAGCCAGGCTCCACACCCGTCAGAGGCTTGCAAAACCCAGAAGGCTTCAGATATCATTTATCTAAAAAGAGCCCTTAGATCCAACTTCCTGCAATTTTATATATATATTTTTAATACTGAAAGAATGAAGGCAGGGAAAGGTAAACAACAGCCTATGTAACCAAACCAAATGGCATGTTTCTCAAATTTATGCTGCTACTCAGTAACAGATAAAGCACATAAGGCAAAACCCAACCTAATCAATAGAAAATATCTTTTTTGCCTTTTAATCATCTCTGGGTCAATGAGACTCTTACTCCCACATATGATGCCTTTGATTAAATTTGTTTTCAAACAGCAGTTTCGACGTTGTTAACTGAACACTACATTATTAAATAGAAAACACTGTCTTCATTTATACTTAATCCACTGTTCTCATTATATTTTTGCCATTGCTGTTTTGATCATTAACTGTATCACTAGAAGTGGCTTAATAATTACTCATTGCTTCTACAAGCTTTAGTATAAAATTCTTCCTTATTCCTCAGATTTTCTGGAAGAAAAAATTAATCTCTTTCATACCATCACCTGTTGAAAACTTTTAATACTATTTCAAGAGACAGCTGCTAGTAGAGTCTTCCCAAAGTATTGCAACAAGTATAGCAGTGAGGTTAACAATTCAACAGAGCAATCAGATGTTCAGGTCGCTTGATCATAGCACAGGAACTCATCTGTGATGAAAAGCAGCATCTTCTCAGAGGTCTTCTACAGTAATAACAGTATAACAAGACATACACCACTGTTTTGCAGAAAAACTCCCCAAATCAGGATCTGTGTGTATCATCTTGTGCTCAAATTTAACACAGTTCCCCAATGGATCTGCTTGTAATTTATTAGACATTAAATACTTTAGGTGATTAACATTATGCACTCATGTCTGAAGATACTCATTCTGCCCCTTTGTAAAAGGTTTAAAAATGTCAAACAGACTTTTCTAAGGTTTTTATATTTATAGGAAGGCATTTCAAAGTTTACTTTAGTGTTGTAGTCAAAATGGCTTTTTTGCACTTGTATAGTTATGTCTTTGTAAAACTGGTGTAATAAACCGGGAAATTGCATCTTTTATTACGGAATAAATTAAGGTGTCACTGTTTGATGGTGTTGTGCTACATGCTTCCTCAAACACTTACAAAACAATTATCACTGTAGCAAATGCTGAATCTCTAACAATTACATACCCAAAACATTAAACAGAATACATTACTTTTGAACTTACATCAGTGGTTGCCATTGTATTGGTAGATGCGGGTTCAAATTTACAAGATTATGAATACCTACCTTTTACCACTCCTTCCAGATAAGATGTTTTTGTGACTAGATAGGAAATTACATATTAAAAACCTCAGATATAAGAAAGGAAATAGACAACAAAGATACTAAACTGAACACCTGCTTGTTTGCCCACTGCTACAAACAGGAACAGTGTTTTATAGGAAGATAAACTTCAGTGTGACACCCAACATTTCAAAACCAATAAATCCAGAATGTAAGCAAAATTATCCTGATAAAGAAGAGAAAGTGTGTGAAATTATACATAAAAAATACACAAGACAAAGGACATCATATAAGTGACGCGAAATAATACAACACGAAATAAAGCAAGACTTGAACACCATGCAGGAAGGAAAAAAATTACATAACCAAGGGCACAAATAGGAAGCACAAATATCCTACTAATTCTGTGGAAAATACTCTGGGAATTCAGATTCAGTAATTCAACAAAGTAAACAGGGGTATAAAAATGCAGTTGTGAAATCTATTAACAAAAGTGGGGTATATTGACCATGCAAGTTAGTTACACTGTTAAGTTTGGCACTGGGGTTACAGCTCAGCTGGAACACTGAATCCGCTTATTGGGCAGTACAGTGTAAGAAAAAGATTGTGACCTGGGAAAAGACCTAAAGAGTGATGTGCTTAATTTTTCAACCTGTAAGACCTAAATTTTCAAATACATCTAAAAATGACAGTTGAGCCCCCTATCTACCAAAGACAAGAAGTACAATAACTTGCAATAAAGAGGACCAGAAAAGTCTTCCCCTTCTAAGGGCAGCGAAGTACTGCAGGTCTCCCTCTCAAGACAAGTTACACAAAGTATTTGTCAAGAAAGTCATAGTCAATACTGAATTTTGTTTCAGTGCAACAGTTGGGCTAGATGACTTCTTGTGGTCTGTTATGACAAGTTAACATCGCATTTGGAGAATTCTTCCCCCGACTCAGTTATGACATTGTGTCAAGCACATGAACCCATGCCCATCCTCAGATATAGTCTTGTTGAAAGCTTTAAGAAATGCAGACGAAAAGATGTGGTCCCATTCTTAGCCCTGGCACAAATCCAAAAATTGCAAGTGTGCACTTCTCAGAGCTCAAACAGATTTAGCACACCACATCTCAATTTACTTCCATAACATATCCCATTTACTGCATTAATGACATAATAACAAGGCTTTTTTCAAAAACACCAGAGTATGATTCCAAACAGAGATGGGATTTTCAGACATCTATCACTCGAGTAGTTTCTATATTGTGTATACATGCTGCACGGAGCTACAGGCATAATGTGGACATGGTCATAGGTCCAGGAGTCTTTGTTCACTCCCTGGCCTAGCTGCACAAGGTAAAAGAAAAGCAGTAGATGGGTAACTACACATCATCTCGTCTGAAATTCTTTAGTTTCTCTCTAAATTGCCAGGTTGTGTACTTTTTCCTCAATAGCTCTAAGTTTCAGAGACATCTAGCCAAAATGAGTTTGTACAGGAATTTCAGTTAGGTGTCTCTGCACAAAAAAGTCCACTCATATTTGATCAAAACAAGCCAGAAGACTCATTAGACCTTCTGCTGGCAGCATTTAAATAAATAAATTACGTCAGCAAAAACAACAAAGAAAATCCCCTTGATCCAACAGAATTGTTTATTGCTTTTCCCTCAAATAAAAATGAAGAGTCTGAAACTAGACCGTATGCAAGCATTCCCACTAGAAACCATCTAGGAACTATCATTTCACAGGGGTCCTGCCCTTCGACCACACCATACACTCTCAACAGGAAATTCTTTGTTCTTACCCTGGCACTGTATTCAGTATGCCACCTTTTGTCTCACAAATCTGGAGAATAGTTGGAAGCAAAATATCTTGGTACCAATCCAGGAAAGATGAAAGTGTCTCTGACAGGTCTAAACAAGCATGCAAAAGGCAGAGTTGTAATAGCATATTCTGTGAATAAATACATACTCAATACCTACTCTTACGCAGTATGGTCCCTGTGTTATTGGAGGCTCTGCTGTTCTAAAATTGTCAATTAATAGCCATGACATGACACGACATGAAATGAAATGCCTCTTGGTTGTTGACTGTGATACAGTCTTCTCTACACAGCGACTTGCGGCTTTGTAACCTCAAAGCTATAACATTAGAATGCACTACAAAATGATCAGCAGATATCAAGGGCAAGTAAAACAAAAGACTGTTTTGTTAATGCATACAAATAAAAAGGCCTGAGTAACAAGGAGATGTTAAACAGAAGTCATATATACATACCAAAAGTAGAAACAATGCAAGCAGGAAGAAAAATGATAAATTAATTCTATATTATTTCAAAGCATAAACATCCTTAACACTGATTCCAGATATAACGGAGAAATCTAATTCCTTTTTTCTAGGCTAACTCTCTTGAAGCCTAAATTATGCTTAAATGGTCATGTTAATTCGCTAGAAAATTAGTTGCTTTCAGCAAACACTGCTGTCTGTTCATTTATTTGTAAATACTCATGCTATGATGTTTAGGCAATGTAGATGAGGCTTAGATGAGGTTTGAATGTCATATTCAACAGTTTTTTGAAAATGTGTTTTTCTAGCATGTATTCTTGGTATAGGGCATCAAACATACATACAGAAAATGACAAACCCTAACTTCAGCTGATTAGGATCAAAAAGAGTTTACGAGTATATTTAATAGTCCTGAATGAAGTGAAGGCTTATAGAAGAATAGAACAATGGTCCAAGTTTGGTGACACCTTTAGTGAAGCAAGTTTAAGCTGAGCTGTTCAGCAAATAACTCTTAGCTAACAGATGACAGCATTTCCTTTTCCTCTATCTTGCTTCACTTGTGTCCTTTGTCCACAACATACCAAGCAGGTAACACTACAATTTCAGCAGGAACTATATATATTTTCTAGAAAAAGCTATTGTGGAATGCTGGAAATATCATTTTTCATTACATTTAACCATCATGCAACTGTCTTTCTGTAAATATTTACAGCACTACACCCATTTGAAATAGGAAATAATTGTCTACTGTGGGAGTTTCAGTTCCTATTTTCTTCTACTCTGGACTGCAATACTACTCCTATCATCACAATCTAGTGAACATTTTTTAAAATGCATTTGCAATATTGTACTTTTTTTAGTCCTAGTTCTTTCTGAAGACTCAATGTGTAAAGGCCTTCTCAGTTCAATATCCACACAGCTTAATAAAACATAAAAATTCCATTCTTAATGTACTGATCTGACCTTATTTTAGCCAAAGCAATGCATAGAGATGCATGTTCTCTTTCTCCTGTCATCTTGTAGGGAAAAAAGTCTGTCAACACGACACCTTGTTTGTTTCCAAAAGCTCTATCAAAACTGTTTTGTAGAAGTCTTGTCACAAGAAATGAAAGATTGAAAAAAAAAAGGGAATAAAAATAAACAAGAAAGGAAACATGTTACAAGTTGTTTACATGAATTTATCTTTCTTCAAATTTGTTAGTTACAGGACTCAAGGAAAAAGAGATTACTCATTACGAAATGGAGAAAACCTTAAAAGCTCTTCTGAATAGCCAGTACTACCAAGCTGCACAGGCCTTGTCCATTGGCCTCCTCTTCTCCTCCTGCCATAGGGAACCTCCTTTGTCTTCAGCTTGGTAGAAATCAAACATTACCTCTAATCTCAGTACAAAGATCAACTTCCCCTCCTTCCCTATCTTCTCTTGTTCCTCCTTTGGGTAAGTCTACATGGAAACTTAATGGGTACTGTATAATTAACACAGCTTCCTTTCTTGCTGTGATGCTTTTAGCTCCCAGTAAAATTAAGCAAGATCAACTGGTGAGGCAACAGAGTCTCTCACTCAAAGGAGGGAGTGAAATAGCATGTCTTGTTCTTCAGAGTTGGGATGGAAAGGATGGTTAAAAGTAGGAATAAACAGGGAAGCAGACCAGGTAAAATCAAGGTGAAGGAGCGCAGTGTATATGCATCTCTGCTGAAGTCTATAATTAATTTTACTATTTGGATACACAGTGTTTAATTTTGAAAAATTCCAATCCTAGTAAGAACTAGAATATAAACACTTCTAAACCCTATTATGTTAAAAATGTGAACACTGCAAAGCCAAAAGTGAAAAAAACAATCATACCAAAATCCTTTATTTTGTGTTTTTCCCCACAGCATTATGATACAGCCTTTAATTACATCATCACCTGTATCTAAACCTGCCCATCCCACTCTAGGTAACAGAAACCAGATACTAGGGAGAAAGTAAAACAAACAAAAAGCCAAACCAACCAGTCAAAGACTACCATTCCCCTCTCTTCTCCAAGTTATGACACACCATTTGTCCACTTGCAATAGATACACCCATACTGTAGAAGCACAATCCTCACACTATTCCCATGACCTTAATCAATATGTCTCAATGTCTCTTTTGACATAATGCCAAGTGGTAACCAAAATAAGGCTACTTAACATACGCATTTAAGTCGAGATACTAACAAATTATGAAACAGCTCAGTGGGGAGACAATGCTCTTGACTACTAGGCTGTCTACCTGAAAATGGCTCAACTCACAGAGGGACATTACATATTACAAAAACCCGTCTACTAGAAATAAGAAGTCAGAGCTTGCTGCCAAAGGGGAGATTTTGCAGAAAGCTAGCCAAGGGGTTAACTGCAGGTTTGCTATATTGGCTGATGTGACCAAGGAAATCTATGATCATAGATCATTAGTCCAAGCCGCACGGCCCCATTATTCCCCCATATACACCTGGATTTCAGATACATTCCATGATAATTTGGATGATCTGGTTAAAGGAATCACTATTTCAAGGAGGAACATAGGAAAGAACTATATGGGGCAGAAACTGATCTTTTCACTGCAGAGCCTTATAGTCAGGCAATTGGGATCCCGTACATTTAGTGTAAGGTAAGTTTTGTAGGAAAGAGCTATGAGAAAGACATCCAGAGCAAACAGCTGTTTTGGCAGCTTACACACCTGCATTAACAGAGAAGAAACCATATCTTCGATAATCTGAATAGTTCTGGTATATAGGAAGGATGGAGAGGACTTTTTACAAGGGTATGCAGTGATAGGACAAGGGGTAATGGCTTTAAACTAAAAGAGGGTAGATTTAGATCAGATATAAGAAAGAAATTCTTTACTGTGAGGGTTGTGAGGCACTGGAACAGGTTGCCCAGAGGAGTGGTGAACGCCCCGTCCCTGGCAGTGTCCAAGGCCAGGTTGGATGGGGCTTTGAGCAACCTGGTCTAGTGGAAGGTGTCCCTGCCCATGGCAGGGGGGTTGGAATTAGATGATCTATGAGTTCCCTTCCAACCCAAACCATTCTGTGATTCTTTGATATAGGATGATTAAGACTCAGGGTATTTTTCTAGTATCAAAGTGGACAGGAACTGCTGAGGATTTTACTGCATAAATTAGATGGGAGGTATGTTTTTTAATATACTAGTGCATGTTGAGATTTAATGCACAGAAACTAATGGGACTAATAAAGGGGTTTTGTAACAAGCGAACCGTTTTATCTATGGCAACAGCATATTGAATGAAGGAGTTATCTCAGTGGGTAGAGACTTGGGGAGAAAAAGGTGCAGATAACACGTACAGGTTCTTATGTAACAACATGATTCAATATAGGCACACAGGAGGCCGGACTAGAGCCATTTAAATATTAGGGATTTACCAGAGGGAAGGAATCTTCCTCTGCAATCTCAGCAGTCATTGCTTTAGACAGTCAAAGAGTCAGGACATTCCCATTGTATAACTGCTCCCACCTGGCCAATAAGGAAGTCCTATGGCTTCTCATTATTGGGCCAGCTATGACAGAGTACCCAGAAATGATCATGAAAGTCTCTTCCACAATTAGAGACTTCTGGACAAAAGTTTAGAGACTAGCATAAGAATGCAAGTGTAAGACAGCTGGAAAAGAGTGCAATATCTTTGGACATGTTCTCACGTTCTAAATGTTGGCATTTGTAATAATTTTAGTTCATACCACTGGGGATGTGGACAGTATTACAATTACCCTTGAAGAGAAGAGCTTAAAGAAGATGTAAAGGAGATGCTGACTTTGCTGGAAGAGATGAATGAGATCAAAGGAATCAGTAGCAAAATCCAGTTAGTATATCCTAGGAATTCAGTGGGGGGCTCAACGGTTCCTCTCAGAAAAGCAGCGGTGAAGTTTTAGGAGCTCTGAATCACCAGTATCACTCTGGAGAGCCAGCATCATAGAACATAATGTAAAACAACATCCTGACTCAGTAAACTCCAGCAAAACAAGTCCAAGAAGATGGTATACACATGGAAGTTGTCATAATGCCCAGAGATTACTGATGAGCAGCCCCAGCAGCCGTAAAAATAAGAGATAATCAGAGACTTAATATTGTGTGGTAAACCTATCATAGCAAAACGGTTCAGTAGGCAAAAATGACCATTAGATTGCATGTTTTGCTAAGAAAAGGAGAAAAAAAACCCCATCAAACAGGATAAAGCAAAAAAGAGCTTTTGATTCAATCCCTCTTCCATGAAGCCATATTCCTTCTGAACTGGTCAGACCGAAACAGCAATGCAGCAACTAACTAAAATATTACGTATGTGAATATACTGAAATATCTGGATAACCTTCAATCTTGACAAAAGTGATAAGATAAAGTAATATATCAGAATAAAAGGTCAATGGGGTAGAAAGTTCAAAGCACCACTTGATCATAAAAACAGCCATTAGTGTATTCAACATCTGAGTGTCTAAGAGATAGGCATCACTATTACAAGCGGCTGCCTGAGGATCAGCAGAGAGGGAATAGGCTGAAACAGAGAAGGTACTCGCCATTCAGCAACGCGATAAGAAAGTGGGAGTACTGCCAGTCAAGATTAAGGGGGAGAAGTAGTGTAGAATGGAGTAGAGATAGTGGAGGAATGAGGAATTATTAACAGAGAGGATGCATCTAGTAATAGCAGGAATCATTCTGATTTGCTATATAGATCAAAGCTTCTAGGTTATACGGAAAGAAGCTGAAAATGTGCCTGACTGACACTAAAAAATGAAATTATCTTCAATGTCCTAATTCCTGTTATAGGTTTTTTATACGTTAGTGTGATAATAAGAGATATTTTCATGACACTGGCACCTAGGAGATCCTGAATTCACACCTAAGAATTCCCCACTAATTAGTTTATGTGGTCTCATTTTGACCATGATTTAAGACTTCTACCAGAAAACAAACAGATTTTATGAACAGGAAAACAGCTGGTATACAATTTATACTCAAGCTTTTGGCAACAGACTGAAATTTTTATATCATGTACTATCCAGAGAGATTTGGTAAAGTGGACAGTATGAACACAGCTGCAAAAAATGAATTATCAGCAGCAAACCAGCTAAAATTAAATACTTTCCATCTATTGCAGGTCCATTACAACAATGACTGAAATAATTAGGAATAACTCAATTTGCTGTAGTGCAGCAGCTCGTAACAAAATTTCAGGATGGCAAAACTAAAACTGGTTAAAAACAAAGGGTGATATCACAGAAAGGACACTTCAGTGCTTTTTAGAGAATAAATGCCTTACAGTCTGCAGCAAACGCTTGTAATACCAGCCCTGCTTTATACTCAAAATACCTTAAAAATAAGACATGCTACAGGTGTATACAAGTCAGCCAAAAATTCATCCAGGACAACCTAAACTACTATGAAGTACTTTCTGGGACTTTTTGCAAATTCAGCAAATTCCTGTATGATGTCCTGCCCTGAACCACAGAACTGGTACAGCTGGTACTTCACCATCCCCCAGCTGAAAATTTAGTGGTAATTTGTCAATTCAGTAGACTCAGAGCTACTAAACCTCTCTGGAAATGAGAATCTCTTAAAATTACTAAGTGCCTTCTTGCTGGAGTGCTTATTGCTTGCACAAGGACTTCTTTCCTCTGCTACACGAATAAATGAGGAGAACATGAAAGGAATGGGTTCAAGACCTTTTATCCGTTGGTCCCACAGTCCAACTAAGTTTTGTCAAAGTCATATCTAGCTAACATCAAGATAAAGAATTACTGAGCTTTTACTCTAAGTAATGTTAGCACATAAAAAAATTACATAAGAATAATACTGAAAGGGCATAGACTGTTAATCAAATGAGTAGCTGTGATAAAGAATATTATGTAGAATTCCACTAAAATGCTGATTAACCTCTAAAGTATTAGCTGCTGTGGTGTTAGTAGGATGTTATTGCAGTTGTTAAGGTTTACAGAGTCATTCTCTTTAAACATTTACCAGTTCTGTTTCTCCTCCCAAGAACATTACTTTCCCAACATCAAAGCCCTTAAACATTTGCTTATTCAGCCTTTTGGTCTGAAACAGGGGAAACTGAACTAGTTAAAATATTCAGGAATATTCCGGCAACCATGTTTGAATAAAAAATTTCAGCTCTACATACATCAGTGCCATGTGACACAAAACACGATGTATAGATAAAAATACAGAAGAAATTCAAACAATTAATGAAATCTATTTAATATCAGAGTCACGAACGAAGATCAAAAGTCAGCTGACGAATAAAAACAAGCTAAAGTCTGAATGTAAATATGGCCAGCAAGAAGGGTGGCTGAAGACAGACGAAAGTGTATTAAGGAAGTTCCATTACTGAGAGCAAAAATAGGTTCTTAAAAGAATAATGTTACTTATTGATAATAATATGGATATCCATGATATCCATATTAATATGGATATAATAATATGGATATCCCATGATATCCTCCTAGGGAAGCTGAGGAAGTGTGGGCTGGATGAGTGGTCGGTGAAGTGGATAGAGAACTGGCTGAATGGCAGAACTCAGAGGGTTGTCATCAGCGG
>Ga0065711_1035713_pt1 | contig 21933 bp, 14 predicted proteins | sample Hoacrofraction12_FD_59098 | JGI IMG/M metagenome (GOLD analysis project Ga0065711, IMG submission 59098) | Hoatzin crop microbial communities from Cojedes, Venezuela - Epithelial fraction 12 v2 (version 2) | ecosystem: Host-associated > Birds > Digestive system > Esophagus > Crop | place... | reverse complement strand
CCCCCCGCCTGTGTCCCTCTCCTGCGTTTGTGCCGGGTGCACTGCACCCCTGCTTTTCCTTACGGGGGTGGCGGGTGACCCGTCCCTTGAAACAGCGTTCAGTCTTCCCCCTGGAGCAGTCCACGTTTGCCCGACTGTACGAGCCATAACAAGACACGTTATCGCGCAAGTGAACTTTGTTTGAACTGCCTCCTCCAAGCGTGTTGTTTTCTGGCCCCTCAGAGAGAGGAAGGCTGGAGGAGAGTGGTGTGGGAGAAAAATCTGAAGATGATTGAACTCCATAACCTGGATCACACGTTAGGAAAACACAGCTACAAGCTGGGAATGAATCAGTTTGGTGACATGGTACGTATAGAGGCGTGAAATGTGCAGTTCTAAACAGCGGTGTAAGAGATGGTGACTGCATGTCTCGAATTTTATTCAGACGACTGAGGAGTTCAGACAACTGATGAATGGCTATGCGCACAAGAAGTCAGAAAGGAAATACCGAGGATCCCAGTTCCTTGAGCCCAGCTTCCTGGAGGCGCCACGATCAGTGGACTGGAGACAGAAGGGATATGTAACCCCAGTTAAAGACCAGGTATTCTCTGATGGTGGATTTTTAACCAGTTATAGGTCCGGTTTCCTGAATGCTATGTCTGCTTCCATACACGAAAACCACTCTAGGCTTCACTAAACAAATCCAGTGCAAACTTACTAAATAAAATGCTATTTTGGTAAAAGTGCTGTACTCCTTTGGGGATTTTTAGGATTTCAGTACTAAATGTCTAAGAACTGAAGAGCCTGTAGTATCTTCACTTGTACATGCTAGGAGTGTGAAGCTGCAGCTGGTCTCCTGGCATTTTTCATGTTCATATTGGTGGCAGGGGAACTATTATTGCCTCATCTGTCTGGATTTGTGACTCGCGATTTCTTTTCTTGCTTCAGGGTCAGTGTGGCTCTTGCTGGGCTTTCAGTACAACGGGAGCTCTTGAAGGGCAGCACTTCAGAAAAACTGGCAGACTTGTTTCGCTGAGTGAACAGAACCTGGTGGACTGCTCTCGCCCTGAAGGGAATCAAGGCTGCAATGGTGGTCTCATGGACCAGGCTTTCCAGTATGTGCAGGACAATGGAGGAATTGATTCGGAGGAATCCTACCCGTACACTGCAAAGGTGAGTGTAGTAGCTGAACTTGTATTGCAGGTGTCAGGTCTTCCGTGTGGACAAACTGCATGTTGGGAAACTGATACCTAGAAAGGAAATGTTTATGTAGCAATTGGTACATCTGTTTTTCGTGTTGCATCTTTGCTAAGAAAACTAGAGTGACTGCTAGCCCCAGTAGGAGTTGAATACTGCACTGGTCTTTGAGGTCAATGTCCAGACCAGTTGGAAAAACTAGAGCAAATGTTTTTATTCCTCCTCCTCATTGCTGCCTTCCAGTCAGACGTCATGCCTTATCTTGATTGACACACGAAACCAGGACCCAGCCCTTGTCAACAGTGCTGCTTAGTCAACAGTGCTACTGAGTCGTAGGGGTGCAATTCAGCTTCCCATAGCTGAGCTGTTGCGGTGTTGCTACCCATAGACCAGCTAATCCTCGCAACTAGTGTGATTTGGTTTTTAATAACAGTTTGTTGGCAATGCCTTAAGGACTATTTCTGGACTAAATGTGCATAAATGCAGGTAATGGGCAGACTTCTAAAATCCATGTAGTGATCTGCCAAAAGTTACAGACATGAGAGGACAAAAAAAGAGCAGTAGTAAGTTGTGGTATCACTTGAGAACCAACGGCTTGGGCTTTTCACCACTTGGAATTTTGCTCACTGTAGAGTATCTTTCCTTGCAGCTTATTTTGACTGAATGTGCAATAGCAATGCCACTTGTGAGCAACATAGAAGCCTTTGGATTTGGGTTCCTGTTCGCCTGCATACCTGTAACCTCAATTTTTTTCCTAATCTTGGCTCTTCCAGAGATCCCAGTTGGTTATAGGAAGTGCCTAACTTGCTGAGTACAAAAAGTAAGCAACTGAGGGATACTCTGTGTTCCTGGAGTTGCGAGTAGGCAACTTGAGTACTAATCTTGCCACACAGGTGAGGGAGGGATGTACTTACTTCAGTCTGTTTCAATTTTATGTGGCCTGACTTCCAAACTAGGCCTCTCTCCCGAGGTAAATGCCTGTGGGGCCAGCAGTTCAGGCTTCATTGTTAAAAAGAGATGCATGTGGAAAAGCACAAAATACCTGAATGCTCTATGTAAGGTCATATAATACCAGTGACTAACTTCCAAATCATTCTGTACAGTTTTTCTCAAACTATGACGGACTAAAATTATGCATTTTAAGTTTGCTCAATGAGCAGTTTCTGGATTGCTTTGTGATTAATGAATGCATGGCTGTCTTCCATTCCCCATTATTGCATTCTGGGCTTCATTCCTCCCTGGGAAGAGATTGGTTGTGCCCACCAAAGAAGGCAGGGTTCTAGGATGTGATGGCCCTTTGCATCCCAGTAAGACTTTCCTTTTGGGCCCTACTGTCCTTTGCTTTTTCTGTACATTTGAGAAACTCAAAAGCAGCTTCTGTGTTGTCTCTCTGCTCTTTTTTCAAAGCACTGCTGAAGAATTGGATCCTCTTCAGTCCCTTGTTTTCAATGCAGTCACAGAATGTCTGGTAGCTCCTGTGCTCACTGGTGTGTTAAGTGGAGACCTATGTAATAACTGGGGCTTTCTTTATTTAGGATGATGAAGACTGTCGCTACAAGGCAGAGTACAATGCTGCTAATGACACTGGCTTTGTTGACATCCCTCAAGGACATGAAAGAGCTCTCATGAAAGCAGTAGCAGCTGTGGGTCCAGTGTCTGTTGCTATTGATGCAGGACACTCTTCATTCCAGTTCTATCAGTCAGGTGGGGATTTGTTAGCAACTTGTATGCAGAGAACTCTTTATGAATACTGAGTATTCATTACCCTGCAGTTTAATAGGTACAAAGAAACCAGCTATGGTCTTGTGACACAGGACATAGTCAGAAGACCTTTTAATTCTAGTCCAGGTTCTCCATACTATGTACTTCATTTGCATGTGTGTGTACTTGCCCCTCAGTTTCTGCCATGGTACGCTTCACTTAAGACTCCTTTCTCTGACTGTCAAGAAGCTATGCAACACTTAATTTGAAATACATAAAGCTTCTGGTGAGGGAGAGGGGTTTCCTGCAGATGAGCTTGTTCACATGTGAGCTTACTGCCTCCGCAGGTATCTACTATGAACCAGACTGCAGCAGTGAAGACCTGGACCATGGTGTTCTGGTTGTAGGTTATGGCTTTGAGGGGGAAGATGTAGATGGGAAGAAATACTGGATTGTTAAGAACAGGTAAGATCTCTCTGTGCCTTGTGCCTTTTAGGGATGGGGGAGAAGGCAAGGAAGTTTGTTGCTTTGACTACGGGGTGGAGAGGCAACAGTAATTAAAATCTGCATGTGGAAAATCTGGAGACTTCTCAGATCGTGTTGTATGGCAAAAGTTGAACTTGACAGATGCTGCTGGCAGCCTGATAAAGTAGGCCCAAAGAGCAAACTCCATCCTTCAGCATTTTCAGTTAATTCAAGGGTACTCAGTAGTGGAATAGCCCACAAAGTTAGTAGATGTGAAAGTGGTAAGGCAGCGGGGAGCAGGAGAAAAACAGGTTGTGGATGTGTAATCATATTCTTTGGAAGCAGAGCACTGCTTACTTGTGTGAAATAGGGTAATGCTTGAACTTTAAAGATGGAGTTACCTCCTAGGTTGGAATGAAAACAATAAATTAATGCCAAAGGGCACATCACATGAGCTTGCTGGTTCTCAGGGGTGCCACCCTCAAATACTGCTTGCAGGCTTGGTACTCGCTTAAAGTTGTTTGGGAGCAGTGTCTGAGCTTCAGGAACCTGTAATCCAGGATTGCACATTGAGGTCCCCACCTAGTGAGAGGATGGTTGCACCCTTTATTTCTGTGAGCTTGGGGTGCCTCTTCTGTAATGTGCATTTAATTGCTGGAAAGCACTTTCGTATGGCTGCAGCTATCTTGATTTTTATACACAAATGTGGAAGGCAGCACTTTTCAATTTAAATACTTAAATGGCAGGGAGGGGTTGGGGGGGGGAAGAGGGTAAATAAGTCTGTTCTGAATAGGAAAACAAATCCTTTACTTCTGTTTTCAGCTGGGGTGAGAAGTGGGGTGACAAAGGATATATCTACATGGCCAAGGACAGGAAGAACCACTGTGGAATAGCAACAGCTGCTAGCTATCCACTTGTATAGTTTGAAGACTGAACATTTCAGTGCAAGAGGGGATTTAAGCTGATGACCAAACCCATGTTCACACATGTGGTAGACCTGTATCCTAAAAGTCAGCTTGATTTTTTTGTAAACTTTTGAAGTATGTTTTACATGTTGGTGTCATGCCACTTCTTTTAAATTAATGTAAATGTTCATATGTAAACAGCTTGTAATATTGCCAGCATTTGACTGCTTAATCTAATAGATTCTTCTTTGTATTTTTTCCTTTTTTAAATTGCAATGTGCCCAAATGTTTACATTTTAAATAAACACTTAAATTCCAATGTGTACAGATGACTTGGCTTTTTAGTCTGTTTTTTTTTTTCCACTGGGGACTTTTATCAACTAGGCTTTGGTTAGTAGTACGTTTTAGGATGCCTGTATGCATACCGCTTTGTCAGTTACTGAAATGCAGCCCTACCTGGGAAGGGCTAACAGCTGTTACAAAATGGACTGTAGTATCTGTGACACCACTTATTTTAATGTGGGAAGTGGAAAAATGTATTTATCAACTGAAGCAGAAGTGACTGAAAATATGACCCTTGTTCTTTGAAACTGCTTGCTCCCCAGAATGTCTGCAAGTGAATTCTGGCTTAGTCCTGTGACCCAGAGACTATACCATCTCTGGTTCTTTGTACTTCATAACAAAGATCTTCAGTGTTTTCAGGACCTGTATGCAGCATCTGATCTCATCTTAACTCCACTTAGTGTTTTCCTGTGGCACCTCACAGTACCACACTTGTGTAGCTAGAGCTATAGCTGGAGCTGTTGTCTCCTTTTGAGTATTGTAGGATATAGCAGGAGCACCTAAAGCACCTGAGCTGTTTGAAAAGAAAGCTTGTTTCATGGGCTGTGTAGTACACTTAACACTGTCCTCCCCCTGTGCCTGCTCTGGCTGGGGAGGAACACAGGAATGCTGTTTCTGTGGAAAATGAAGCTGGGCCACTCTTAATCCCTGGATACTTGATGTGGTGAGTTAGCCTGGGCCCTGTACCTCCTCTTGTGAGAGGACTCTTCTGTGGGTATCTGTGCTGCACAAACATGATTAATAGCTGTTACACTGCTGCTCAGATGTGTTTTGGGTACAAGTAGTTGCTGCAGAGGAGGATAGATCGGTAATGCCAAAAAGGGGTAGGGGGGGAAGACTTGCTTTGGTTTTTGGGTGCTGACTCATCCTGTCTTGCATTTGGGCTGGAGGGGAAGGAGACTAGTTCTGCAGCTTAACTCGCACCAGTTCAGACTTCATGGACCCGCAGGTTTTTGTGCACAGTATCTTTCCTGAGTCTGAAAGCCATGCACATAAGGGAGCACTTGGACTAAAAGTTACTGAAGCTGAATTTCCTTGTTGCAGATAAAGCAAGTCTTAAGCTTGCATTTCATAAATACTTTTTGAAAGAAAAGCAAGATGAGGTATCTCAAATAATTAAAATGTAACAGCTGTTCAGTTGTGAGTCTGTCCGTGTGCTGCTTATAGATGAATTCCTTCAACCTGAATCTCCTTACAAACTTTTAAAAAAGTCTCACTCGTCCCAATGGCTACTTGAACAAGCTGCAGAGCAGAAATACCAGTTAGAATTTAGCTGTTAAGCTGACTAGCTAAGCCTGTTATGGAGAGCATCCACACTGCTTGGCAGGAACTATGGAGGAAATTTATATGGAGCTCAACTGGTGGTGCTCAAAAAGCTCATGTTCAGAAGGAAATGGCAATGGCCTGTACATTCAAAGTGGGAGGTAAGATCAAAATGCTGCCAGGGAAGTGACTGCGTAAGCTCCCTGTGCAGGGAGTTGCTGTTCATTGTTGCTGCCCCAGAACTAGGGTTAATAAAAGTTGCTGGAAAAACAAGGTGTTTTTTATGAACAGATGGGAAGTGGAAAGGAAATAACTTTCCAGAGCATGTGCACGTGAATGGGAATGTAGCTCACAAAAGAGGCATCAGCCTCTGACTTTTTTGGAAATAAAATGTGATAATACAGCTATTTGTATGCTTTAAAACTTGCTAACTGCTCTGGCTCAACATCCTCTCTTCTGAGTGGAATAATCAAGAACGGGACAGGGTTAGTCAGATCATGCAGATAATGCAGTATTTACACAGTTTTTCTTAAGTAACAGCTTCACCCAGAGTTGCCATACATGACACTGTAAACATTAACATTTTGTTTAATTTGCTGTTAGGCGTGCTGGTAGAATGTAAAACCTGTTACCTTTCAAGTATTACATAAAATCTGGTTCTGTGATTCCACTGCAGTGGCGCTCTCTTTTTCTTCTTTCATTCACTTTAGAAGTACTATTATAAAGTAGCAAATGATTCCATAATGGTATATGTCCTGCTGGGGAAAGTGGCGTCTCTCTTCAGAGTTGTTCCTTTCTGAAGATACAGCAAATGCAGGTGATGCATGTGTACACAGAAAGCAACAGAGTTGTTCCCAGAAAAGCTACGGGTAATTAAAGCTCTGGATGAAAGTGTTCCAGTGTTTTTGTTTCCAGGCTTGCTTTGGTTTTATATTCTTGCTGATAGCTGAAGTTGCATCTATTACAAGGTATACCAGTGAACATGTGTTATCAGTAAAATGTCCTATCTAGACCACCCTGTTAAGGCCCTATCTACATTACAGCTACTGTTGTTAATGGTGTCTTACACTCATGTATGTCTAAATAGGTGATTTGGGCACTATGTTACATATGTGGTAGATGCCAGTTCTGTACAGTGATAAAGTTCTGCAGTCATTATTTGCTTTCATGTTCATTGTGAAAATGAACTGTTTCATTTTAATTTGGGAAGCAAAAAGGTTTTGCATGTGGTTTCCATGTGCTGGTGCTTCTTAGATAGACTGTGCTTGTCCTAAAGGTCTTGTAAGTGTAACAGTTTCTCCGATCTGCCTGGTGAATGGCTGTATTTATCAGTAGCTGGTCATGAGTTTCTAAAGACAAGTACTCTCGAGGAAAGGAAAACCATTAAAAGAAATTATTCCACTTACATATGAAGTGCTTCTTTTTGAAACTCCGATGAGAAATTCATTTAACTGTCATGTACGAAACTATTTCTTTTCCTTTTAAAAACAGTCATTTTCTCATCCCTGTCTGTGACTACTAAGTAGAATGGAAGTTTGGGGTTTTTTTCTAGTGTGCATTGGTTTTCTTCTTTGCTAATGTTAAATCAATTTCTGAACATTGACAATAGAATGAATAAGCTTATTATCCCCATACACAATCCATGCAGGGAAGTAATTTTCAAAATATTTTTAAGGACTACGGTGACAATGTATTTGTCATCTCACTCTGTTGAAACCTTACAGGAAAGCAAACGTGAGGAGTTGTATTAGTGAAGTTTTGCTATGGTAAATGGTTAACTGCTGATCTCCATAAGGGCGCCTGGCAAACATCATTCTGGGACAACTGGAAGTATAGGAAAATGGGAATATCCACTTCAAAAAAACCCCAAGAAAACAACAACGCTAGCTTCTGAACATCAGTTACACAGTATTTGCTCTGTAATTAGTCTCCTTGGTGAAATAAGAAATCCTGCCATGTACCAGCCATGGTTAATATCAATTGATCAGTTTTTACATATTAAAGATTAACTGCAATTTCTGGCTGTTAACCAAGGACTTGAGCATACCTTGATGGCTGTGATAATGTAAGATGACACTTCTGCTTTCTAGCTCTCTTTGTACTTATATTAAGATATACAACAGACTGAGAGCCCATATTGAATTACGGCCTGTCCCCAATACCCTGCACTCTTTTTGTTGGGAAGTCATAGCGGGAAATGCTAGGACTTAACCAATATGCTATTTTGAAGAAAGAATTGTTTGAGATGAAATCACGAATGGGGATGTTTTCTCTCATTCTGTAAGCAGGGCTTTATCAAATAATTAGTGAAATTTCAGGGAAGTGCAGGGGCACCTAAACTGTTTGGAAGAAAGGATATAATCAGATGCAAAATTTCATTCACAAAGATTCAGTTCACAAAACTGAACCTAGCTGACTTTTAATAAGGCTTATCTGCAAATAGACAACAAGGCCAGCCTGAAACTTCACTTGGACACCTGATCCATGGATTTGTTTACATATATTAGAGGCCTCAGAAGCAGCCACCTTCACTTGCATTCACAGGGAACATGACTGTGCTTTTTTTCATGCTAAATTGCATGAAGATTTATTTTCCAGTGTTCTTAAAATTTGATTTCTGCTGCAGTTTTTGTTTCCATTGTGCTACTGCCAAGCTTTGTGAGTTAAGGAGCAAAGAAACCATGAAGACAAGAAAATACATACTTTGTTCTTTTTAAAATGCTTCTTCCTCGTTCTGTTCACTTGCAGTACTCACAACCTCCAGAAGATCCAAAACCTACTTCTGAGTGAAACCCAATAGCCTTTCCCAACAAAATGATGCTGCGAAACACATGTTTTAGAAATACCCATGTGTGTTGTCAGGTGTAGTGCTGCATCTCTGATGCCTGCTACCTTACTTTCTGCAGTCATTCTGGTTCGGGAAGAAGTGGTCGAAGATGGAGTAAAGCCAGAGAGTGAGCTATTCCCCTCCCGAGCCACCTTCAGAAGGTGCTTCCCGGTAAGTCTGGCTTTGTGAAGGCCTCCAGAGAAAGCCTGTGGTTGGGCTGAGAGCCGAGCAAGGAGGAGATTTTCCTGCTGGGTGAGGGCTGTCCGTTTACTTAGTGACATCTGATCCAGTTGGGACATTCATCCGGAGTTAACTTTGTGTTTCACAGTTCTTTGTCTATGTTAATGTGTGTTCCTCCAGGGCGAGAGTGGTTCAGGTGTGCTCTCCTAGGGTGCTGCTGAGGGCCGTCTGGAGCTATTGAAGACATTAATTTATGCGTCTACTAGGGAAAATTGCAATCTCAGGAACCACAGTGGAAATATTCTAAGTTCTGGGTGTAGTGATTAAATTGATTTTTTTTTTTTTAATTACTAGCGAAAGCTTCCTGCACAGCATGCATGCAGTGACAGAAAACTGTTTAAAATAAATGCTGGGCTGTTAGACACTCAAACCGGTTTAGGGTGTCTGAGAAGTTGATGCTGAAACGGGATGCTGAGAACTCCTTGAAGCTATAGCACATGTCTTGGAACACACCTGCTTTTGCTTACAATCCGAAAGTCAAATGACGTAAAAATGGCTTCAGAGCTGCCGAGTCACATGTGGCTTTTCCCACTTACCAAAGGAAGTATATCTCTAAATGTATCTCTGTAATACATCAGTTTATGAGGCTGGTAACAAGTCACAAAAACCCCAGATAGGGCTGCCCACAGAACTCTCAAACAGTTCGTTGCTGCATATGCAGATGCCCAGTTTTGCTGGATATGCGAATGGCCAAGCGCATACCACAGTCTTACCATAATAGCACAGCAATGCAAGAATTGTGAATGCAAGTTCTTCTCAATAGCCCTCTTAACATTCCTACTGCTCAGCCATATTTACTAGTATTGCAGTTTGCTTTCCTCATTCAAGCGTGAAGTACTGGCTGACAGCGAAATGGGAAGTATATACTGAAAACATCAGCTGTGATGTGAAATTGCATTGGCTTGTGGAGATTTATGATAATCCTCTCCTGTAGCTGAAAGAAACTTCTGTGCTGATATGGAAATTACAATGCCTTGTGCAAAGGTTGAGAGTAAATACTGGTGCCATTTTTCTATAAGTTGCTCAATAGTCACAGGAAGAATTGGAGGGGACCTGTGTTTTCTGATGCAGTGCTGTTGTGAGGTTTGATCACCTCTCTCTCTGCGGTATTTCCAGATATTTCAACAAACTTTACAGTTCCATTTTGTTAGGCGCTCTGTTGACCAAAAAGCGGGAGAACCTCCCTCGCCACCAAGTTTTCAACCTAAACTGACACGCAGCTGAGGAGCGGGAGAGGAAGAAGCCCGAAAGCAGTGAGACCGCCTGCCAGAGGCCATGCATCTGATCAGCAGCTGTGTGCGTACGTCCGAGGGAAGGCCCTTTCCCTTCCGTTTATTCTCCCCACTGTCTTTTCATGTGAGCAGTCTCCTCTTCCTGTGCTGGAACAATAAATCACGCCGAGCTGTTAAAAGAGGGAGAAAATTGTGCATGCCGGAGCAAAACAGGAAACCAGGCACTCAGAAGGGCAGAACACAGGCAGCGCGTCACCTGGCAAGCAAAGGCCGGGCACGCCAGTCTCTCCCGGCGAGGCTTTTCGCACCCCGTGGTCATGAGGCCAGTGCTCAGGGAGAAGTTGGCTCCTCTCCTCGCCGGGCATGTGCTGACAGCGCGTTGGAGCATCACGCCGAATCGATGAGACATGGCGACCGGTCCTGCCGCGGGCTGGGGTGAGGCTGGCCTCCTCGCATGTTCAGCCTGAGCACAGCTGACCGGGTAACTGAGTGGGTGTATCACCTCCTCCGCGGAGGTGTCTCGTCAGAAGTGATAAAATACTCACCGGGTGATCTGCTCAGCAGCTGACAACAACGCTTAGGCCAAGCGCTGTTTGTTGACGCATGAGTACACAGCTGTCCTGGCCAACACCCTCTGCAAGCTCGCTCGACAAACTGCCTTCATTGCTCGCCGTGGCCAGAACTGCAAAAGCTGCTGCCAGAAACCCGCTCGACTCCTGATGAACAGCATCCTGTGAAACCGTGATGCACACCATTGCCTTGCGTGAGAGCAAACCCACACCCCCCCCACCTCCAGGGCAGATCTCGGTGAGAAAACCTGTCTGTCACCTATCTCCAAGAAGTGTTAAAATCAGTTCAGTGGAATCAGATCACATGCTTGGTTTGATGGTTTTATTTTTTCAGTTTTCTGAGACCACATCTGTACTTGCAGAAAGCTAGGAACAAAACCTGGAGTGTCTTCACTAGCAATGCATGGGGTTTGTGAGTATTGCCCATGACAGCATGAGGCCTGAATGGTAGTGACTGTCTCCTCAAAACTTGTGGGCTTTTGTATCTCTGGGTAACTGTTTGTGATCCCTTATGTCTGTGTTCACTTTGTTCCCTGGTTTACTCACATCTGGGCCTGGAATATCTCTGGAAAACAGGTATTTTTTTCTTTGCAGTCCTGCAGGAGTTCATGATTTTGTCATCTTTCCACTTGTTAATGCCTCTCTTCTGTTGCATAGTTACCAACTACCCTTTTGTCACAATGAGCCTAACTGGGTAGTATAATCTATGTAAACTAACAGCTCTTTCCGATTCTCTGCCTGTAATTAGCCTGAAGTACATTGCTTCCATTTACAAATGAAGAAAAGTCTTGCCTGATTTTTCCAGAAATATCAGCTCGCTGAATTAAAAGTAAACCCAACAAAACTTCCTGTGTGTACGTTTTGTGGAAAGCAGTGTAAAGCGTGGAGTTTTGATACGAATGCTCAAAGACACACTTGATCCAGCATTCCAAACGTCTATCTCTGTTCCAGCTGCCTTGCTTTCTCGGGGAAGGGAGATGGCTGCCGCCGTGGGGCCGGGCTGAGCTCCCTGCAGCGCTGGCCGGGCAGGCGGGGAAGCCTGCCAGCGCCGACCTGTGCTCTCATCCCCTGTCTTGTGATCGCAGTCACAAGGCCAGCTCTTCGCGGCTGGCTGTTTGGACTAACTTCATTTCCAGTCAAAGCAATTGGTGAACAAATGCTCGTTTATTAGAGACTGGTGGGGTTTCTGTGTTCTGTTATCAGATGCCACCAAGTTTAAGTAGATTGCTTTTATTTTACTTCCAAAATAGGTTCAAAGGCACCCTGAAACTGGAAATAAGAATTAGGTGTGGCGACAAGTCGGAAACCAGTGCTTTAGGAACAGCCACATTTGTTACATAGCTGATACAATACAACTAGTATACTTTCCTTCCCAGATCCTCCTCCAGAATTAATAGGAAATATATCTGGTGTTGGTTTATATATATTTTTATGTCAAGAAACCATTAAATATTGATATAAAGGCACACATGTGAACTAATATTTAAACACATGCCCCTTCATATACTTGAAGTTTTCATGTATTTTCAATTTTGTGTCGTGCTAATGAGTATCTGAGGAGTAACATCAGGCGTCACATTCTCCTGCAGGCAGAGGCAGAGTCAGAGCCCCTTTGTCGTGAGTGCTGGTCCACGCCAGTGTCCCAACTCCCGCTGGTGACGTCGACGATGGCAGCTCATGGTGTGTCCCCTTTCTCACTGCTCTAACCACTAAATACGGTCTCTGGATTCTTAAAAAGAAACAACAAAAGCTACGTCTCGTTTTCTCAGCTGTCTGAATCCTCTTAGACACCCTGGCAGCTGACCACGAAGGGAAGTTGTGGCCCAGTATCGCAAGGGCTTCGTAGGTGGTGAACCCCACCACAGACACCCTGCGGTTTGTGTCAGAGAGCTCTGGAGAAATGGTCTGAACTGGTATCACACTGGGAAGGGAAACTTTAAATTCTGTCCTGAGAGTTTAAGGGCTCTGTAGAGCAGTCCTGTTGCAGGGTTGTGCTAGGTGTAGCAGAGAACATACAAGTACTTGGGAAAACAGTGCCGGTGCGGTAGGTCAAAGTGAGACTTAGGTGAGTTCACACTGAAGAAAGTCACTGCTGTCTTAATTTGCATCTGGGGTTTGCATGGGTTGTTTATACAGGGAAGATACTGATCTCTTTGTAGGTATCAGCCACCTGGCAGCCCTCAAGCCACAAGAGTTATCATTTAAGCATCAGCAGCCACCTGAATTGCAGTTGTTTGTCAGATCGGTGTCCCAGAGCTAGCTCCTCCACTAACAAGTGCTTCTGGTGCAAACTCAGGGAAAAAAATAAAACATGGGAAGGCTAGCAGGTGGGATTGTATGCAGGTTTTGCTGTCAAATCATACTTAAATGAAGGCAGCGCAGGTGCTGTTACGCTGGCACTAGGGCACTGAATGACTGACACATTGCAGTATGAAGATATATAAACTGCCAGCACAGGAACACAAATCTTAGTCACTAGAGTGTGTATACCCACTGCAATACAAACTTTCTTTCAGCATTTCCCTAAGAAGTGGCTGTTTCTAGAGGCCCTGTGATTACCCTGGGGAGTACCACATCCCTGTTCTTGCTCTATGCTTAATCATCTCTCTTGGCCCCATGGAAACAAGACCAGGTTACAAGTGATCTTTCTTCTGACGCAGTACTGGTATTGTTAGCTGACTGGACTGGCCTCAAATTATGCGTGGTTTTAGGTTTCCGATTTGAAAAATGCAATAGAGTTTCTCAATAAATTGGTGACATCAACAACTATTGGTGTTCTTATATGGAAACTGTGGAAGAGAGAGAGTGACTATATGTGTATAAATTATGTGTATAAACACATGTATGCACACATACACTGTGTGCATGTTTTGTTTGCAGGAAAACTGATTTACTAGCTTTCATAGTCGGAGTGCACAAATGCATTCTTCAGTATGAAGCTGGCTATTACCTAAACCCTCACATTTTTTTTTGCTTCATCTTCATTCTCCAGGATTTGTGTTGCGTGTGTTTTGCTGATGACAGCAGAGATTCGGGAAGCACGTGATGGGGAACAGAATAAACATGTACAGGCTGTGCTTGCTGATCCTGGGCAGTTGTTGCTGTTACAGCTTTAAAGAGTGCCACACAAAGCCCTGCAGAAAGAGTGCTTTGATACCTGAAGCGGTACTGAAATCACATCCTCACCTCTGGGATAACGATACCTAAGGGTAAATACCTGTCCTGTATAATTTTGTGTCTGCTTTTCTTCAGCCTGCCTCTTCTTTAGGAGTAATAGAACATAGTTGTAAGTTTAAAAATAACCATTGGAGTTTCTTGTCAGGAGTATTTTTAACTCCTATCTATGTCCTAATATAATTCACAGAGTGTTCTTTAATAAAATCTTGTACCAGCATGGCTGAGGGCATGGAGCAGGGGTGAAAATGAGCAGGTGGGGCAGGAGCTGCTTACAGCAAGATGGACACCAAAAGAAACATCCATATAATGAGACAGGAGGGTTATAAAGGCATCAGGATGTCTAATACTTAAAGTGACTTAAACCCCAGTTTTCACACCCTTGTCACTTAACGTGATGACACATTTCCTCTAGTTAATAACTTTTGCTCTCACAGGTCAATGAATGCCTGCTAGTTTCAGAGCTGATTCCTGATCTCCTCCGGCAGTGCCGGGTCTGAGATGTGGTACTAGGGCTCCAGCAAGGTGGGGGGTGCGTGCTGGAGGTGGCTGGGAACCGCAGTACCACGTATATAAAAGGACAGGCTTCAACCTGAAATGAGAACCTTTCAAAGTAAAAGAAAACAGAGGTGTAACTGTGGCTTTGTGGCAAATCTTCTGTTGCAGAGGACAATGGATAAGCAGGGAACAGGCATGATTTGAGTGTCACATCCATAGCAATGATTGATTGTAATTTGTGCCATTGAAGGTTACCTGTCTGTAAATAACACAAGGCATTTTCCTGTTCTCAAAAGAATTGAAATACCCTGGCAACGTTGCAGCCTTTTGATCTTTATTAATTACCCAAGGAAGATATAATTTGGAGCTTAGAAACACTGTTTCAGGCAGAATGAGACTTTGGTCTTCTCAGGGCTGTCAAGATAAAAAGCACCTGCAACAAAACATCTGCCAGAAAGTCCAGATAATGGCATTGGGGGTGTTGATGTGAAAATCCTGTCTCAAACAATGCCAACCATATAGTGTCAGGCATCTATCTTCAGATCAAATGGGGATACTAACACAATCTACTTCTTTTTCTTAATATTATATAAAGTAAGTTGCTTCTGCTTAATAATCAGGCCTCTGTCTCTACATTTGCACTACATAAATCAGATTTAAAAGATTTTTACATTTGTCTGCTATGAGAAATTAAATTTGTGTTTTTCCCATCAGCCACCCTCACTATTTTTGTTGTTATTATGAAGTGGTATTTTCACTGAGAGATGGGTGCTAATTGCAAGAGTCCACCATCTTGAAAGCTGTGGCTTTTCCTGTAGACTGAAGACAGATGAGCAAGAACTAGTGTGGAAAAGCCTTTAGCTGCTCTTCTGGTGTTTCTGGACACAAGCAAGGTATTCTTGCACGTCGTCTGGAGAACCAAGGATAAGAGGGACTCTCTGGTGAATACTCTCAGGTTTCACATCCAACACTGCCTCCGTCCCTGTAGTTGCCATCCCGCCTGCCTGCTCAATGATGAAAGCCATAGGGTTGCATTCATAGAGAAGTCGGAGCTGGAAAGGAAAAGGGAACACGTGATTGCCTTTAGGGCAAATTACACCAAAGAAATTACCAGAACCCAACCTTCCTTTTGAGATTTTGGAAAATTTTGTACCAAATATGAATTGACCTAAGTAGCAATGTCTCTCTGTCAGCCCTTCCTTCTTTCTGCTCCTCCTCACATCCCTTCACAACTTCTGTTTTAAGAAAGAGTCTACTGACCCTGCATCCAAGCGTTACCACCAGTGTTTCCAAGCTGATGCACTGACGTGCAGCACCAGGGAAGCTGTATTTTGTCAAAAATGCCAAAAGTAGCTTTCAGGCACACAGACATCAGCAAAACAGTCAAGCCATCTAAGTTAACAGCACTGGGAAAGAAAAGCCAAAATCCCTGCTCATGTATAGGCTTTATGTTTTACCTCAAAGCTTGGGGTAATCATGTTGTGTTTGGTCAGGACATTTTGGAGTTTGAAACTTGATGCTCCGGTTTCAAATTTTAGGACTTGATGGCTGCTCTTCAGAAATGTGAACAGATATTAGTGGCCTGAACTCATCCAAACAGTGGCTCTGTTTTCAGAAGTAAATGCAGAAATAATTAAAAGCAGATTTTCCCTTTTGTTATGGAGGCACTTTTGGTTTGGACCCTGATACCTGTTCACATATTTAAAATTGTTACCTCTGGGGTGCTTGTGTTCTGGTGGAAGGCAAATTTATTTGGGACATAAGCCAAAAGTTTCTGTGTTTGAAAGGACGTAGATGATAGCTGGTTATTCTTTAACAGACATTATTTCTTTAGGCTTAGTTGAGTCTTTGATGGTCTATGAAGTGCTCATGTACAACAATGTTAGTAAATATTAGTTTTAAACGGTTTTACATATGTGCAAAACACAGAACGTTTTCTGGGGAAAACGAAGCATGACAGAATGCAGCTGTATATGGAGACAAAGAAATTGGTCAGACACAGGACTTTACTACCTATCATTCCTTTATCACACTGTTTGTAAGAAAACCATGATATATCACAAACTTAAATGGCACATATTACCTTCATTCTTATTTTTAAAGCCCACTGAAGTGCTACTTCTGGTACAAGGGCTCCATCAGACAGGCAATATAGGACCAATAGCTTTCGTTGTTCTCCTCAGTGCATGGACAACTTTTGGAAGATCATGAGCCAGAAAACAGCAGGGGTACCACTGTGGAACAGTGTATGGAGTTTGTTGTTGCTTAACTGTGACTACATGGCTTAAGGAAAGCAGTCTTTCTTCAGGTAGTCGTGCAATTGCACTGAGGGGTCTTCAGATGGGCTTTGTCTTCAGGTATGTTTAACATTTTTCACCTAATAGAGAACTATAAGCCTTAAGTTCATACAAAATACTGTTTAACATGATTTGAAAAGAGGATCTATTTCTTGACTGGTTCTGCACTGCTACTGAGTGTTTTGTTCTCAGTCTTTCTTTAACTTAAAGAAGGAGGTCTATATGCCAGGGCCTACATGCATGTCATTTACATTTGCTCTAAAGCCTTTGGATCAATTGCAGTGATATTTGGTTCCTCTCAGCTTTCTGTCCAAGTGCATAGACTGTCTTTCAGGGGGGTGATGATAAGGGCACCTGCCACAAAGGCATTTTCTCTCCAGCAAGAAGAGGTTTACGTGAAAAGAACCGTATATATCTGCACTCTGAGAAGGAAAAAAAGAAGACTTATTCATACTGAGAGTGCAGTTTTGCTTCTTTCATTACTCTCTCTAACATGGCTTTGCAAGCCAGATCAATCCAATAGTCAATGCAAGATAACTCGTGTGGAAATATTGATCTATATAAAATTATAAAAGTACTTTGTAGATTGGTTCTTTTGTCCTGCTTCTCATCTTTTGTCTTTAACAATGGTTTAACACAGATTTCAAAACAAGAAGTTTACTTTGAAGAGGCCAGTCAGCAAATGCACTTCTCACACGCAGCAAATTCTTTTTTTCTCTCTTTTTCTGATACACAAACAGATCCACACTGCCTGATGGGGTTTTTTGGTGGGTTTGTTTTGTTTTGTTTTGTTTTTTCCTGGGATGCTGTATGAAATATTTAAATCAAATTTGCCTGGACAAACATGCAGATATTTTCTGTTGTGTATTCTGAAGAGACTTCTTTTCCCATTCTCCTCATTTTGCAAACCACTGGGATCTTATGGTATTGTCATAAATACATGCTCACCGGAACGCAACCAGCAGCCCTCTGTCTCTAAAGAACTGTAGACTTCAGGACGTTCTGACACCAGTGTGGGAGATGGGGCAAGAAGTGTTACGAAGGAAGATTCCTGCACACACCAGCCAAGGACACAAAAACATTTGGATAGAAGGTTTTCAGTATGATATTGACCGGGAAAGAAGAAGGTCTTGGAGTCAGAACACCGTAATCATTCTATTACGCATTGCGCCAATGTTTTCCTAAGGATGACCTGCAGGTTACTTGTGGTCCACAGATCAGCTGTATAACCATAACATTTTTAAAACGTATTTGTTTAGAAGTTTGATAATAAGGATGTCTGATGCTGCAGGAGAAAAGTTGAGGTTGACGCTGGTACATGGCCCAGGAGGTTCAGGGGCTCACTGCATTGCATTGCGCTGCATGAAGTCACAGTGTGTTTTGTACAGGTGTCCAAACGGGAGATCATCTTTTCCCAGAATACTGATCTCAATATTCATGAAACTCACCTTCAACTGACAGAGTTTTGGATCAGTTAGTAGAAGCTTGTGTTTGCAGGACTGATGATAGTAAGCTGAGTACCCTTTGGAAACAGTATGCAGGCAAACTCAGTTGTCTAAGATTGGACGGAACCCTGCCTGGAGTTCAGTGTACCCCACCTGGACTCTAATTGCCAGTATAGAGTGCAGAAGTCTTCCTTAGGCCCATGTTGTGTCTTCCAGCTGTGCACAGGTATCTCAACAGATTTCTGTGGTACTGAAATGTTTCTCTTTAGAAAAATGAATAAAGCCCTTGGTTGCAGTGAAAACCATTTGAGTAGTTTGTAATATAAAAGCACACAGGAAGATTTCTGGCTTAAATTGGCAATTGCTTAGATTTACTGCCTAAATTCAGTTGCTGACCCTCATATCTGTTTATAATTTTCTGCAGAGGTGGAAAATTATTGTCTGTTTATACAGCTCAACTATTCCTTTATACCCCCAGGAAAATCAGAGGTATTAGGTTGACTTAGCTTACCAGAGAGTAGATCAAACAATTTACCTTTCCTTTAGGACTCTTCTGATTAGCAGGATACATGAAGATCCCACCATACATCAATGTACGGTGAACATCAGCTACCATGGAGCCCACGTACCTGGCACCATAGGGAGAACTGCCATCCTGAAAAACATAGAGTAAACCATTACATCTACCAGGCTAGATAGCTAGTGGCACAGCAAAGTATAGTTTTGTTATAAAACAGGAATCAAAGATGCTTAAATCAATGGCTGCTTATGGACACCCTAAATAGCTAAACCAGCTTGGAGCTTAGCCTTTTGGAAGACATAGTGACTGTCCGTGGGGTTCTAAAATAAACACTTTAAAGAGCTTCATTCACAGTGCGGAAACCAGAGAGCCTGTAATTTGAGTTCACCATTTGGTATCAACACCCAGCCTGTGAAAAAGCAAGGGCTGCCAACAGTGAGTGAAAATTTCTTCACATTATAAGAACAAGGTACCCATTTGATTACTGATCCTTCACTGGTTCCTAAGCCAGGGGATGAGAAGGGATATCACTTTTCACTACATGTCCAGATGGTTCCCAGAGGACTCTCACTTTTTCCTTCTAGCTTATTTGTCAGGCTGTGAAATTGGTCATAGCATTCATTCAAGGGGCCTGTGCAGCCTGCTGTAGCTGACCCTGCTTTGGCAGGCGGGCTGGACTAGATGACCCACAGAGGTCCCTTCCAACCCTGAACATTTTGTGATTCTGTGATTCTCCAGCTTGGTTTGGGAGACAACAATATATTAATGAATTTAGTTTTCCTTGCTCTCAGTTTAGAAATTAATGTTGTTGAAGGAGAGGTCATTGTAGTAAGAGCAATCAGGGAAGTATTCATATCGGTATCCTATTGCTGGTCAGAAAAATATTAAGGTGGGAAATACAGAAGACAAGCAAAGCATCTTGCACATACAACTTGTATATACTGATGAAGCTCCACCTGAGAAGTGACGCATCACCATACTTTTATGAAGGGGAGATACACAATACAAATCTAAACTGAAGGAAAGTTTTTGAAAGCTACTATGCCAGGAAATTTGTTGGTCTTTTGATGTCTCTCACTCTGTCTTCAATAAGCAGAGGAGGAATTTGCACCTCCCCAGGAAATTACTAGAGACTGGAACTTCATGCAAATTTAATACACATACATATTTGTGTATTGCAGTGCTGAGAGTTTTAAAAGACCTCTCCTGTTTCTTCTGTCAGGATCAGTTGTCTAATAAAAGATCATGGGTACTGAAGGAGGTGGCGGATGAAATTACTAAGCCTCTATCTATCATATTTGAGAAGTCATGGCAGCCTGGTGAAGTTCCCACCAACTGGAAAAGGGGAAATATAACCCTCATTTTTAGAAAGGGTAAAAAGGAAGACCTTGGGAACTACAGGCCAGTCAGTCTCACCTCTGTGCCCAGCAAGACCATGGAGCAGAACCTCCTGGAAACCATGCTAAGGCGCGTGGAAAATAAGGAGGTAACTGGTGACAACCAACATGGCTTCACTGAGGGCAAATTGTGCCTGACAAATCTGGTGGCCTTCTACAGCAGGATTACAGCATTGATGGATAAGGGAAGAGCAACTGATGTCATCTACCTTGACTTGTGCAAAGCATTTGTCACTGTCCCACTTGACATCCTTGTCTCTAAATTGGAGAGACATGGATATGATGAATGGTCCACACAGTGGATAAGAAATCGTCTGGACGGTCACAGAGAGCTGAGGTGAATGGCTCAGTGTCCATGTGGAGACCAGTGACAAGTTCCATTCCTCAGGGGTCAGTACTGGGACAGGTGCTGTTTAACATCTTTGTTGGTGACATGGGCACTGGGACTGAGCACACCTTCAGTAAGACTGCCGATGACACCAAACTGTGTGGTGTCATCCCGATGACAAGCTTGAGGGAAGGGATGCCATCCAGAGGGACCTTGACAGGCTTGAGGAGTGGGCCTGTGCGAACCTCATGAAGTTCAACAAGGCCAAGTGCAATGTCCTTCACATGGGTCAGGGCAACCCCAAGAACAAATACAGGCTGAGAATGGATTGAGAGCAGCCCTGAGGAGAAGGGCTTGAGGGTACTTGTAGGTGAAAAGCTGGACAGGAGCCAGCAGTGTGCTCTGGCTCAGGCAGCCAATCCTGGGCTGCATCAAGAGTAGCATGGCCAGCGGGATGAGGGAGCTGATTCTGCCCCTCTACAAGCAAGGCTTTCGACTCTGTCTCAGCAAGGCTTTCGACACTGTCTCCCATAACATCCTCCTAGGGAAGCTCAGGAAGTGTGGGCTGCATGAGTGGTTGGTGAGGTAGATTGAGAACTGGCTGAATGGCAGAACTCAGAGGGTTGTCATCAGCGGTGATGAGTCTAGTTGAAGGCCGGTAACTAGTGGTGTTCCTCAGGGGTCAGTACTGGGCCCAGTCTAGTTCAACTTCTTCATCAACAACCTGGATGAAGAGTTAGAATGTACCCTCAGCAAGTTTGCTGATGACACCAAACTGGGAGGAGTGGTAGATACACCAGAAGGCTGTGCTGCCATTCAGCTTGACCTGGACAGGCTGGAAAGTTGGGCAGAGAGGAACCTGATGAAGTTCAACAAGGGCAAGTGCAGGGTCCTGCACCCGGGCAGGAACAACCCCATGCATCAGTACAGGCTTGGGGCGGACCTGCTGGAGAGCAACTCTGCGGAGAGGGACCTGGGTGTCCTGGTGGACAACAGGTTGACCATGAGCCAGCAGTGTGCCATGGCTGCCAAGAAAGCTAATCGGATCCTAGGATGCATTAGGAGGAGTGTGGCCAGCAGGTCGAGGGAGGTTCTCCTTCCCCTCTACTCTGCCCTAGTGAGGCCCCATCTGGAGTACTGTGTCCAGTTCTGGGCTCCGCAGCTCAAGAAAGATGAGGAGCTACTGGAAAGTGTCCAGCGGAGGGCTACAAGGATGGTGAGGTGACTGGAACATCTCTCCTATGAGGAGAGGCTGAGGGAGCTGGGCTGTTCAGCCTGAAGAAGAGAAGGCTGCAAGGGGACCTAATAAATGCTTATAAATATCTGAAGGGTGGTTTCAGGAGGATGGGGCCAAACTCTTTTCAGTGGTGCCCAGCGACAGGACAAGGGGCAATGGGCACAAACTGAAGCACAGGAACTTCTGTCTGAACATGAGGAAGAACTTCTTCCCTCTGAGGGTGACGGAGCACTGGAACAAGCTGCCCAGGGAGGTTGTGGAGTCTCCTTCTCTGGAGATATTCAAGACCCGCCTGGACAAGGTCCTGTGCAGCCTTC
>Ga0065711_1035712_pt1 | contig 21933 bp, 16 predicted proteins | sample Hoacrofraction12_FD_59098 | JGI IMG/M metagenome (GOLD analysis project Ga0065711, IMG submission 59098) | Hoatzin crop microbial communities from Cojedes, Venezuela - Epithelial fraction 12 v2 (version 2) | ecosystem: Host-associated > Birds > Digestive system > Esophagus > Crop | place... | reverse complement strand
CCCCCCCCTTGTTTCCCTAATGGTATTTTTCAGTGATTTTTTTTTTTAGATGTTATACTTTGGTATCCCAAAACTGTATTTTGTGTGTTAGTCTTGGGTGTGGTTTTCACCTTGAAGTCTTAGTGGGATATCGGATAGTCTAAATATCACCTGTAGGGTGTCTTTCTTAATAAAAGTCCTATTTTGAAGGTAGATGTCTTGCAAGAGGCAAGTGAGAACTGCTTTTTCAGAGCAGTTAAATCGCAATGGTGTTTTTAATTGTTCTGGCAGAATTATTTTTGAAGAAGCAGCTGTGGAGTATTGCCACGTTGTGTTGTGGAGCATTCAAAGCAGAATGCGAAAGGTGACTGAATACAGATGCCCAAGAGCAGTGCTGTTTGTTCAAAGTCATCTCTTACTTCAGCCGAAGTGAGTGGAGGGGGTTAGTCCCCAAAGCATTGCCTTTAAATGGGTAATAGCATGGCTGTTCTCACTCTTCTGTGGTCCTACCTTTGCCCTCTAAGGGAAGGAGGAGTGACTGTGATGCTTTTGAGAGTTGCAGGGGGTGTGAGCAGGCGTGCAGAAGGGCACTGTCAGAAGCTGGTAGAGTGCAGTTCAGCGGCAGGGTTTTTAGCTCTTGTATAGCCACATATTGGGTAAAGCACCTGCAGCTCTTATTCCCCAACAGAGGAAACAATGAATCTTAAGCAGAGAAGACTGTGCTGAGAATGATGACGTTAAGAAAAGATTGCCTTGCTTTGCTTCCTCTATTAACCAAGCTGCGTGGAGGGAGAAGCTGACTCACGCCAACCTGTGTTATAAGCCGCTTTGGGTAGAGCGGTCGGAAAACTGTGTCACTTCAGCCCAAGAGAGCTGTAGGAACAGAAGTGTGGTAATATATTAAAATTACATCAAAGGCTTTGGGAGGTTTTAATGAGATCAGCCCCATATTTATTTTCATGGTTAGGAGCAGAAATAACTGAATAATGTCATGGAAATATTCTGGAATGAGGAGCTGTAACAGCCAAGCCTGACTCCAAGCTGGTCAAAGGCGGTGTTAACTCCCAGCAGGCTGCTTCAGTTTAGGGTGTTGAGAACTTGCAGGTCGAGGGTTTGGGCAGGGCAGACACCTGGTGAAGGTCCCAAAATGTGAAAACCAGGAGAGCGTGGCAGAGTGCTCCTTGCATCAGCCGCGGGGCCAAGTCAGCATTGCTTTGGGCTGCGTCCCCTCTTTACCCTTACGACTCCCTATTAGTCTGGACATCAAATTAAACTCGGTTGGGGCTGCTTGGAAGGGTGGCTGGTCCCAGCTCGCCTCAGCAGGACCCACCGCTGCCTGGGACAGCGCTCGCTCAGGTTTTTCTTTGCAGATAGCTGGGTGTGGCAGCGGGGACTGACTGCTGGTTGTTTCAAGGCTTGAAGTTTTTAAGGTGCCCTATGTTGTAGGGGAATCGGTGCTTGCTTTGTAGTTCTCAGAGGGTGCCAGGGACCAGCTCACCATCCTCTCCTGTCTCCTTTCTTCCCCCTGAGCTCTCTCCAGCTGCCAGCAAAGCTCCGGGCTTCTTCGTGCACGGGTGCCTGTGGTGTGTCCAGGGTGCTGCAGGAGGTCTGGTGTGGAGCTGAGGGTGTAGGGTTGTGTGTGCCTGTGTCAGCAAACCGTGTGTAACGGTTGGGTTTGAGGGGGTTTCTGCATATTCCCTTGTATTTCTGTGCTCTCGTGGGGCCACAGATGCCATTGCTCGTGCTGCACTTGATGTGTATTTGTGCGAGCAGAAGCCTAAATATTTTCCCCAGGCTTTGCTGAAGGAGAGAGATATTTTTTGAAATGGTGTGCATTTGTTCTATTCTCTTTGCCTAAAATGAAGGGAAATGTTACTCTGCTGGTCAGAGGTTTGTTGAAAGCGGGGCTGCTGCTTGTGTGTGGCCATGGTAGAAATGGATGCATCTGATCTGGCAACCGGTATGCTGCAACTGTTAAGTTACTTTGCGGCTTGTGGAGATTATCTTTGTACAACATTTCAGCGGCAGTGAAGGCTTTAGCACTGCCTCTGCTTTTGGGGAAATGCCTCGGCTCCCATTGGGCTGGATGGTGGATGCGTCCCAGAAGGAGCAGTGAAGCCATGGACTGAACCAGCAATGGATGTATTTGGCAAGTCGTTTGCACCTCCCAAATAGGTATTGAGTCAGTGGTGGCTTGCAGAGATGTAGATGCTGGGCTGGACCAAGATGAGGAACCTGGACAGACTTGCAGAGGGATCTAGACAGACTGGATCGATGGGTCGAGGCCAACTGTATGAGGTTCCACAAGGCCAAATGTCAGGTCCTGCACTTTGGTCACAACAGCCCCATGCAATGCTACAGGCTTGGGGAGGAGTGGCTGGAAAGCTGCCCGGTGGAAAAAGATCTTGGGATGTTGGTCAACAGCTGGCTGAATGTGAGCCAGCAGTCTGCCCAGGTGGCCAAGAAGGCCAATGGCATCCTGGCTTGTATCAGGAATAGGGTGGCCAGCAGGCGTAGGGCAGTGATTGTCCCCCTGTACTCGGCACTGGTGAGGCTGCTCCTTGAGTCCTGTGTTCAGTTATGGACCCCTCACTACAAGAAGGACATTGAGGTGCTGGAGCATGTCCAGAGAAGGGAAACAAGGCTGGTGAGGAGTCTAGAGAACAAGTCTTAGGAGGAGCAGCTGAGGGAGCTGGGGCTGTTTAGTCTGGAGAAGAGGAGGCTGAGGGCGGACCTTCTCACTCTACAACTACCTGAAAGGAGGTTATAGTGAGGTGTGTGTTGGTCTCTTCTCTCAAGTAACAAGCGATAGGATGAGAGGCAGTGGGCTCAAGTTGCGTCAGAAGGGGGGGGGGTGTTAGATTAGGTATAAGGGAAAAACTTCTTTACTGAAAGCGTGGTCAGGCATTGGAACAGGCTGCCCAGGGAGGTGGTGGAGTCACCATCCCGGGAGGTGTTCAAAAAATGTATAGATGTGGCACTTCGGGATGTGGTTTAGTGGGCTTGGTGGTGTTGAGTGGGTGGTTGGACTTGATGATGTGAGAGGTCTTTTCCAATCTATGATTCTAGAAATAGAGACCTTTCAAAGTGGGAGCAAGTTCTCCTTTCCAGGTACTAATCCAGGAAGTCTTCAGTAACATTATTTCTTAAGAACTTTTAAGGTCCTATTTGGAGGAAAAAAAAAGTTCAGTACTTTATCTAGCATCATATTATTGCTATTCTACTCATTTTTTTTCAGACTTGAACCTCCATGGTACTTGAAAAACTAAATGTCTTTTTATGTACTTATCAGTAGCTAACATCAATCTCAGAAAATTTACTTGGCTTTCCTGCCTCAATCTCAAATGCTTTCCCTTTAGCCTTCAGTCACATAGCATTGGCCATACTAGCATTGTTTGTGTCTTCTTCAGAGCAAATTGTATTTGGAAACTCAGGAGAGGCACAGGAGGGTTTTGTGCATAGTGAAAATTCCTTTTAGAAAGAAATAGAGAAGTTGCACTTAAACAGTCCTTAAGAACTTTGGGTTTTTAGATGCCAAGGTATTAATGTAGGAGGACAGAGGTTAGCACAGCCTTTCAACAGGTTAAACAGCCAAAGACAATGCAAAAATTTGTCTTTAGCCTTGCTTAAGTCAAAGGAGAAAGTCTATATCTCTTTTCTTTTTTTGTCTTCCCTCCCTTTTGGGTGAATTTCACCTTGAATAGGTGAATTCTAAAAGCCATGCAAAGAAATCCTGTCTCTCTGAAACTAGCTGTTCATGGAAGAATGCTATTCTTCTTTCAACAAGCAAAAAGCTTGGAAAATTAAGTTACCCAGATACTAAAAATCAGTATTATTCCACAATTGAAATCGGCAAATAGTCAGAACTCCTTTAGGCTCATGAAGGTGGCATCTATGCAAGTCGTCACTTTAAGAAGAATTATTTCTCCCCTAATTGATTAACTTCTGGCAAAGCTACTGAGACTTATGTAAAACCTGGGATCATTGCAAAAGCTTTTTGATTTGTGAACACCTTGTAGTGTGTGGGGACAAGACTGCTCAGTGCCTCTAGAGTCTGCGTTTCAGTTCTGTGTCTCTAAACTGCTCTGTGGTCCTGGGCTCCCAGTCATCCTGCCACCAAATTTTATTGCAGGGTTTGATTTCCCTAGGAGGAATCCTTGGTGTGTGAAAGATGAGGGCACAGCCCAGGCTCTTCTCAGTGTGGCCAGAGCATGTTCTGAGTTGGACTCTGGGAGGGGAGCGATGGGTGTGTCCTTGCCTCACAGTGTAACCTTGATTATCTGCATCCTCCATAAGCTTATGAGAGAAAACTGGTAGCTTAAGGTTCAGTCACCTTTAGGGTCTCGGTGGACTTAATCTTGTGTGTCTGATACTGGTACTTTCTTTTCTTTGGGCATATTGCATGTTAGGAAGGCATGAGACAGTTCCCTGATCCTCGTGCAAGAAGTGATACCTGATGTTGCCCCTGCTATGCTTTGCAATGGCTAACATTATACTCCAAATTATTTGCTACCAGGTCTTACTGAGCTTACTGCATCTGTATTGCCTAGTAGAGAGCCTGAGATACCTGTCTGCTGCCTATGGTAAAGCACTTGCGTTCTTGTGAAAAGAATAAACCACAGGCACTCTGCCAGAGAATGAGTAAAGATGGGGAGGGAGGAAGCTCTCTGAAATGTTGCTTGGCTCCACATATGCAGAATCTTTAGGTACCTGATTCCCATGGACTTTGAAGGGAGCAGTGCATCCTAAAGTAGGTTTGCTACCAAGATGTGTTGTGGAGAGGTGCTGATCTTGTACATAGCCACAGAAGAGAATTCCTACTGAGGACTGAATTGTCCTTACTTTGTCTTCTTCAAATGCAAACAGTTAGACATCATAGTCTGACCCTGAAATGGTACTTTAATCTGCTTTACATCAGAGGAGATGCTTTTTGATTTCCAAAATGCTTAATTGCCTTCAATATTGTCCTTTTGTGGCTTAAATTGAACACTTAAACATATGACTACCAAAGACTGAGTCTCCAGGCTCTTTAAAGTAGAGCATGAAGGTTTCTTCATGCTGAAAATGCCGTGTTACGCTTTGATAGAGGATAATAAAATGTGACTGCATGAGATGAGCAGTTGCTTCATCATGCATGATGGAGCAAATGAATTTTCCTCCCATTTCCTCTTGGGAGATAACATACCAAAATAGTCAGCACCCTGTACAGTGAAGGTTCAGGGTTGGATAAATTGTGCACTGAGCTTAGTGGGTCATCCACCCCCCACCCCCCCCACCCCCCGAAATAATTTTGCCTTTGAAAGTCCTAGCATAGGATTTCTCCTAAAAACATGTTGAGAGTTTCCTGCTTCGCCAAAAGATTTGTAGTGGCTTTTTTCTCCTGTCATCCCAGACACTTTTTTGAATTTGGCAAGCAAATAAGAAATGTGGCTGTCTTAAAAGGTTTAAGGTGCTTGTGCAGAAGGTTTGGCTGAGCTATGTATGTTCTGTTCATGCAGAATCTCTTCTGGAAAACTGAAGGATTTCTCTTGTTTTCTAACATTAACAGTACAGTATTATACTGCTAGATGAATTATTAAAACTGTTGTGGTGAACTGGCAAACATACCACCCCTTAAGGAGAGGGAAACGAGATACAAATCATTTTACTCTGTCAAATTTTGTGTTGTAGAAGGAGTAATGCAGTCTCACAAGAGTCACTGTGAATTGTAACCAGAGGTAATACAAGTATGGAAGCAATCAGTGCATGTTTAAGAAACCAGGATACGTACTGAGCATTGTGAATGTGTAGGACTGTGGAGACCAGGCTTTTGGTTGTCTCTGGTGGTCTGACATACCGGTAAAGGTACCAGGTTTTCAGGAAGTGTTGCGTGCTTAGTGCTTGGAGGATGCGCGCTCTCTGAGGGTTGGTTTGAACAACCAGGATGGCATCTGAAAAATAAGAGTCGCGGTTCTAGAAGGGACTTTCTTGAAATCTGAGAAACTAACTTGGGCAGTGGTACAGCTACCTGCCTGTTTTTTGGGTGTTGTGTTTTTGTTTTGTTTTTTTTTCTTGCGTTTTCCTTCCCAAAGTAACACTGTTACTGCTGTTTAAAAAAGGATAAAATAAGGAGTCTTCCTCACAAAACAACTTTTTGCTTTACCTGTGGTAAAGTAAAACAGCTTGAATGCAGCACAAAATTATGGAAGTGTCCTGAATTTCTCCAGAAAAAGCATGATCAGGGATATGATTGCATAAAACTTTGGGTTCTGAGAAGGTAGGAGCTAAAAGCAGACAGTCTTGAATAACTGTCATATAGCTACTCATAAAAGCTCCTGACTGCCAGTAACTTCTAGAGATGGCTGGAATGCCACTGTTTGTGCCTGCAGATGTCCGATTTGTAATACTGAAATTACAACAGAGTGTCACAGACGTTGGCACCTGAAAGGAACATATTTAAGGCATTGTCTTGGATTCCTCTAGATGATGTTTTGCGAAACACAGAATGGTTTATGAAACTGAAAATGGTGTATAGGAGATGAGGGACAAAGGCTTCTTTTTTGATGTGTCAGTCACTCTTGGCTTTGATGTACGTTTTTAACCAGGTCTTCAGCTGAAGGCAGACCCACTAGTGAGCTGCAAGCACAAAATAGACTTGTGGGTAAGCTACCCTTAACCTGGCTTTCTGGACCTGGTGGGCTACAGGAGGCTGCTGATTCTCAGATGAAGCTCAAAGAAGGCTGGGAGATTCTGTGATGGCTTCAGCCTGACTGATTCATGCTTCACAAAGGCATTAAAAACAACTGGACTTCAGGATTGAAATCCAGTGTGTTATAATGATGGTGTATATTGTGATATACTCAGACCTACTGGAAAGGTGCAAAGTGAATCCTGCAGGAGTTGGAATTTGAATTGTCTTAGAATCCATCTCTTGAAGACTGCCTTGCTGGTCTTTAGGTGCTAGACTTGCTATATGTGTTAAGTGACAGCGTTTCAGCCGATAGTCACACAACTTTCTTCCCAGACTGAGGGAAGGGGGCAGGCATCACCTGGTTTTCTTGGTGCATCAGGTTTCGTGAAGACTTTTTTTCAGGTGAAAATGAAAACGTGCATAAACATAAGATGGAAAGATATTGAAGAATGTGACATTTGTTCAGCCATTCCTTTGTGGTCAAGAGAGCAACAGCCAGCGATGCAGCAAAGGACAAGCTCTGCTGCCTCCACTGAGCTGGAAACTTAAGACATCAGTCAAGTGACTTGACTCAACATAAAGCCTATTTAAAGAGCTTTCACTTTCTCAGATTATTGCCAAATGTCTGCTTTGAGGCAGGTGAAACCAGCATAACTGCTGACAAGGGTTGTGCACTCATTAGTCCATGAGAAGAAAAGACATGCATGTGTGTATTGTCTGTGTTAGGCTGATGGTGTTCTGGCCTGCTTCGGTAGTGCTTGGTCCTTCTAATCCAGATGGAAGACCCCTGGTGGAAAGAGATCCTAGTGTGACTCCCAGCACCCTGTCTGTTCAGTCAGTTTATCAAAGTAATTTTTTATGTCACCTTCACCAGAGGGGGACCAACACAGTATGAAGATAAAAGCTGCCCTCCATCTGTTTTATCGGTAGTCATTAATTAGAAACGGATGGAAGAAACTGTGGTTCAAGGCTGGTTGATTCCTTTTTCATAATTCAGGCATCCTGAATACAGAAGCACTGCTGCTGCATAGCCAAGTAGAGCACACAGCTGAAACTAAGATAGCTGGGTTTGTTCACACATTGATGGAGGATTTATGCAAACTGTTTAGATGCTGTGCTTCTGATTGCTTGTGAATGGAGGCTCTTGCAGGGATTTTGAGAGTTTGTACTTTATGTATTTGCATGACTTAATCCTCCAAATGACTGGTGTTGTCACTGTGTGCTTAGAGCCTTGGCTTTTGTAAGCGACTTCTACAATTTGTTACAAATGACATTTCCTAAATCAAAATAACTTAAAAACCTGATAGTGAGGAGGAGATTAATACATCACTGCAGTTGGTTTGGTTTGTGTCTTATTGAGGTATGTTGATAAGACTACTGCTGAGCCTTTCTGGTGTGTAAGAAAGGAATTGAGTACGTCTTTCTCTGCTGGTATGCCTTTTGTAAGTAGAATAGCCAGTCTTTTTGTTGAAGGTCTACCTTGTGTGCATCTGCAGACCAGTTATGGTGGAGATAACTCCATCACATGCTCTCCAATTACAGTGATGTATTCTATATTTTCCATCCCTTCATAGCCACATAGGAGGGGAAGGTAGACTGTCTGGAGGGTAAAGGAAACTCAGGCTTGGTAGTCAGATGTGGTGTGATGTTCCTCTGTGGTGCACTTCCTTTCAGCCCTGACTCCTTTCTCACCATCTGTCTTCTATCCTTGTACACTGGATTTAGTTGATGAAAAGAATTTGCAGTGGAAGGAGATAGAAGTGTGGAATTACCTTCTGTGTCCCCATCAATGCCACTAAATTTGTGAGCTGCGTTCCCTTCCTTCAGTCTCTCTGGTCTGCAAAGGCATTTTTGTGTTTCTTCAGGTATTTGCCAGAGTGGAGCCTCTGGACTTCTGAGTTCAACTGTATAGAAAGCGTGCTTTTTACCATTGGGTGTCAGAATTCTTCTGGAGAAGGTAGATTGGGAGAGATCAGGGGATATCCTGTGAGGATGCAGATGCAATCTAGTTTGATAAGCCATTATCTAAAATAGACAGAACCTGTTGTCCTGGGGACCTCATCTGTTTTTACAGCCTAGAGAATGAATGCAGCTACCGAAAATGTGGTTTTTAAAGATAAGTGATTAGACTTGGTATTTACATGGGCTATGTGTTGGTTCTATTTCAGTTGCTTCTGAGATCCTCTCAACTAATGCTTCTTCCAGTTTTGGTACCTAAGGTACTTTATAGCAATTTCTGACTTTAAATTCTTTGTGTCTATGAGAAATATAAAAGCAAAGACAGGAATTATCTGGTTTCTCTAAATTGAGGATAGTCCTCCACCAACAAAACCATTACCCTGAGCAATCATAACCTTGCTGCTGGTTCTTGACCCTCTGAGTTGCTGTAGCATGCCACCTGCACAACCCTCAGCAGCTCTCCAAGCACCCTTGCACAGTGCCTGCTTCAGCAGGACTGCGTGACCTCCACCTGCCAGGTGACACATGGATTGTCAAATAGGAGAAGTGGTTTAATGTGTTCAGATCTCTCTGGAGAGAGCTGGATGTCCACTTGTGCAAAGCTTAGTGCTGCTGCCCGAGATTACCAAAGGAGCGTATGTGGCTTGCTGTGACTTCTTGGACCAAAAATGTCCCAGTTCTGAGAAGGTCAATGGAAATATACAGGGAAGGCTTATGCATGCCAGGCGGTTCTTTTCTAAATAGTTTAATTGTCTGGAAATGCTATTGCAGATTGTAACACCAAAGTGAACATAGCATTTAACCTAAGATCTAGTCTGCTGTCTCTCACAATTCTGCCAAACCCTGTCAAAAGCTGAATTTAATCAGTCCAGTTGGATAACTCATACTAGAGTTTGAGTCAGATGGGGGCTCTTCAAGATGTCTGCAAGTGTCTGTGCTCATGCTTTCTCTAATGTTTTTAAGCAGCATTAAGAGGCTCTTGGAATAAGATTCTCATCTAATTCACTTCCCTGACGCTTTATAAGACTGGATAAGAAGGGAGAATAGAAACTGGCAGAATATCTCCACCTCAAGTTATTTTGCTGTACTGATGCTTTAAAAACCAGGAGTTGGACCCTTGTTTACTTTTAATGGCCACCCAAGCTGTTTTTTCTAAAGGCTGTCCCTACCCAGTGTGGTGCTTGTGCTCACAGACACCCACATGTCTATGGCGACCATGGCCTGCAGAAGTGCTGGCTGGTTCAGACAGAAGTCCAGCTCATTTGTTGTCCTTCAAGATACTTTCATAAAGGTGCTTTGCTGGGCAAGCAAAACATTTCTCTGCATAGGCACATATCCAGCAAGCACCCAAAGCTGCAACGCAAAGTATACTGTGCTGTGGCAAACAGTGCTGGAGGTCAAAGATGGGCGCATTGACAGCTTTGAGCGTGCAGATTCAGCAACTGCAGTGAGTTCAGGTGGTTACCGTAATGTGGCAGGAAAATGAGGCACAAAGCCCAGACAAAATTTTCTGTGGCTAGTGTAGAAGAGCATTGTGATTTAAGGTGAAATGAGAAAAGCTGCCTCTTCCTCTCCTTTATTTTAGTCTGTGCTGTTATTTTATCTGTGTGGTCTCAGTAGTGCAGAGGACTATCAAAGATTAGAGAAACTGTATGCCAATGGCTGCTTCTTGTGTGGCTGAGAAAGAGCTAAATCCTTCTAGGGTTGCTGGGCCAAGTAGCAACATTGTGAGGAGTGTCCTCTTCGTATTCATATTGGTGGCTAGCACGTTCAGCTGACCTTCCAGGGTGGATGGGAGATGTCATCTCGTGTATCATTTTTTGTCTTTGAGTTGAGAATCCCTTGGGAACTGGGGCTTGTTACAGCGCAGAAAGACTAGTGGGAAGTCTTGTTTGATGCTGTTGATCTCACTTAGAGGGCAGGGTCCGTTGCTTGGCAGGAAGCATGTGTTTGACTTTTCACAAAGCTATGGTCTTCATGCTGGTGGTCATTAATTCCATTCCTTTTAAGGCAGTGGTGAGATTGTCTTGATGCGTGAACCTTCCTTGGCTCCTGCCAGACAGCACTGACCTGGGTGTAGTCTGGAGCCTAGTCATCTAAATGCAGCTATCTTCTCCTGGCAGTCTGTGGAGAGCTGGTGTCCATTCTTGTATTGTTTGTCCTTGTCAGCTGTCTCTGTAGTTGTAAGTTGTGTTGATACATCTTTCCTCTTTGCTATGGAGAGATCTAAGCAGCTCTGGCCTTCCATGGCTTCATTCTTCTGTTTGGTAATGCCTGCAGGCTAGCGTTGAGTCACTCTTCTGCTCTGAGACTGCCTGATGCCTTTGTGGTTTTGTCGTGCCTGACACTGAAGGAGGTGCATGAACTAGACCTCTTGGTGAACTGCTCCCTCTCCTCTATTTTGAACAGGGGTGCTCTAAAACTCATTGCTCTTAAGCTGTATTGAAAGCTCTTAAGCTGTATTGAAAGCTTCTGTGCTAGATGTACGGTACTCCTGGCTAGCTGGCCATCTAGGGATGCTTAGCTGAAATTACCCTGTGGAGTGTGCTTCTCCTGCCCTGTATAGGAAGGACTCTTGTTTGGAAACAGATCAAGCACGTTGTGCGTGTAGAGAAGACAGAAGTTGGTTTAAAGCCTATTGTTGAGACTGACCATTTTATCTTTTCCTCCAGGCCGTCAGCATTCAGCTGGCCCTTTCCCAGCAGCAGTCCCTGCACAGCTCTTGCATCATCCCTTGTCCCCTCAGCTTGTGGGTCTGGTCAGAATGGTAGGAGGCCAAGCCTCAGGTTGGCAGAGGTGACAAAAAATGGCACCAAGACAAGCTTGTTTAAACTGCCTGCAGCAGTCCATTGGGATGGCTGTGGTACTGCAGCAGCTGTTGCTGCGAGGGGGATCTCCTCTTGGTTTTTCCTGTTTGCAAGATTATCTCTTGGTATTTGCAGTTTTTCTAGAGCTTCAGGTTATTTTGTTCTGTGTATGATTATGTGATAGTGATACTGGTTAACACTGCTTCTTTAGAAACTGACCTCTGCAGGGTCTAAGTGAGGGTGAAACTGCATTTTGCATGTTTGCGTCCTGTACACTGCAAGTAATTTCTGATATGACTTAAACCAATTGAGTGACAAGGTGAAGGCTTAGAATACAGCTTGCGTCTTTCACAGCAATTGATGCATGTGAGAAGTGTTTAGAAATTACTTTGGACTAGAGTGAAAAGCTGTTGATGTGGAAAAAGGTGTTTGCTCCTCTGTAATGGCCAATACTTGGAATTCTCTTCCTTTGGGGCAACCGTTCTCTGACTGGTCATTGCTTGAAATTCTTTGGTGGCTATAAAATAGCATACCATTGTAGTTGTCTTGGCTGAAGTTAGGAAGAAGCACACCTATTAAATTGTTACCATGCTATAAAGCAAGCATCTTGGCAATCTGCTTTGCAAGTACTGACCCTACTGACTCGACTGTCCGTATTTTGCAAGTTCAAAGCTGATAACATAGATGCTGACTCTGAGTTCCACAGGAATGACTCAGACATGGCTTCTATAAATGATCAGATAAAATTGATATAGTGGCTATAAATAAACACAAATATATTCCACTTAAAACAGAGGAACTCAGAGTTTGAGTACAACTGCTTATCTTGGAGCTTTGCCAAGGTTCTAGGTAAGCCTAATTTGAAATGTTAATAAATATTGCAGGTTTAAATTCACCTTTAATCCTGGGTACAGGATGGAGTATTGGAGGAGAGGGGGGGGAAACCATCTTGCAGGAGCTTGGGGATTACTTGGAAGATACCTGCTTATTGGGAGGTGGACAACTGGTATAAGCATACACAGCTTCTGTGCTATAAACTGCATGCATTGTTTTGGTGATGAAGGCATGCGCTGAGTTCAGCGCAGAGTAGGAGGGGACCATCATATGCTCGAGGGTTTTCATGGAATTGCACATGCAAATAATCAGCCCATCCATGGAAATGCTGGGGCTTAATCTTGCCCCCAGGCTTGCACAGCCAGTCAGACCTCCAGTAGGAGCAAAGAACATGCTCTTGCTCTGCAGACTTCTTTGTCTTCAACTAAAGGTGTCTGAAGTATCTTCCTTGCAGTCAGTCAACTCCCTTTTCATCTTAAAAACAGTGCAAAGAAGTAACTCTTTGTTTTGTCTGGGAATAAAGTACAGCATGGAACTTATGTCCTAATTTTTGGTGCGTGTTCTTCAAAATCAGGCCCCTGCCAAGCAGTGCCCAAATTTTTTTCTTGCCAGATACACTGAACTCACAGGCAGTCTTTGAGTAGCTCGACAACCACTAACCGTTCCTATTATAAAATATGCTGATTGGTGAAGCTAAGATGAGGAAAAAATAAGTTCTGACTGGAATTGAATGTACTTAAGAATAATGAGGAATTGTTGTTGATTTTTCTTATCTGCGTTGTGTTATACAAAACCAGTATCAAATCCATGGCAATGTCACCAATTTGTCAGACTATTGATCATCTGCTTCACATGATTTCCTGCAAGCAGAGCAAGAAGTGACTGCAAGGTCACTAAAAAGCAAAGCAGTCTTAGTGTAAGTGATGACTTATGCGTAGTATCTGTGATGTTAAGGAATGGGTTCATGTGATAATTACACTAGTGTTCAGAATGGGAAAGGTCAACTCTGCAGGTTAAGGATGCATCTCCTTAACTTACAGCTTAAGCGGGGAAAACTGACCCTCTAACTATTTATTCCTTCTCTTTATCCTGTAAGATTGCTTTGTGGCTTCACTCTGGCCTGGTTGGGCAGTGAAATGCTGCTTACAAACTTGTATTGAGTAGGAAGGTGGGGGAGGGTGAAACCTTGTGTCCTTCACTCACGAGGATGTTCTGCAAATGATTTAACAGCTGGTCTCTAGAACTCTTCCAAATGGCTGTGATGCTTCAATGGGAAGGTCAGTACTGAGGAGGGGGAAGAGTGCTAAAGAACATATGAAGACTTACGTCTGTTTGCAGCACTTTTGAAGAAGGGAAGATTCTCTGCTTCCAGTTTGTTGCTCTTTCAAACCAGTTGCAGGGAGTTATGTCAGCCATGCACATGTGCTCGTGTTTTGGACTGGGCTGGAGTCATGATCATGGTCATACTCTGTTGGGGCAACTTGCAAATTAACCCTTCTTTGATATTCCAAATCAATTAAGAAGGCATGTTTCATGCTTTTCTGGATGCAAATGCCGCGAATCTTCTTGCCTGCTTTCCCAGCAGGGCTGAAAATCTGCTGTGACCGAAGCCTGTCATGTAGTAAAGTCGTTGTGTTTCTGGCAGCCAGGAGACCGGCTCTTTTGGCCTCTCTTGCTTAGGGGCCTGGAGATGGTCTGAATTTTTGTCTGACTTGAAGGCAAAATCAATACTGGTCTTATTTTAAGGTTGTGCACAAGAGAAAGGAGGCGATGAATCTCCACCCTGATGCTTCTGGACTGGTTTCACTTCCCACACATGGGTTCTAAATGCAGTTGTTGTGGGAGCTGCGTCAAAATGCTTTGTTGCCTTCTGCTGTGGACATGTTTGTTTGCTGAAAAGGGGTTGCTGATTTTACTCTTGTGATGTTCTTGTGCTCCTGAGAAATAAAAACAACACTTCTTTTTTCATTGGATAATGGACAACAGGCTTGTGTGGATACTTCAGTGTTAAGCCGTACTCAAAAGGGAATGTGGCAATGCCATCCATGTCTTGGGCAAGAGAGGTCCCACCTGCTCTTTTCCTTCCCTTCCCACAAATTCCTCCTCTGGTAGGGAACTGGATCTGGTCACAGTCATAGCCTGTTGTTCTAGGGGGCCTTTAAGTTGTAAATGACGGTGCTGCAGTGACAATTTCTGTCATGATTGTCCAAGCTTATGCCATTTTGACAACCTAACTCACAAAACACACTTACATGTACATGTTCTGAAACTCTTAAAGCAGGTTGTCTTCGTGAAGCAATGGTTATTGATTAAAAGAAAATGAAAAGAAGTCCCAACGCTTCAGTGGACAAGATTAACTTCTTAAATGTCAGAAATGGTTATTCTTCCAAAGGGGGGGATTTCTCAAAGTCACTCAACCTACGTTATGTTTAAGGGCCTGTTTTTTAACAGAAAAAACTATGAATATTCACTACTCACATCTGGTGTGTTGTCCCTGTTGTGTGTCCAACCACAGCAGGCTGTTCACGTGAATCGCTTGAATTTTGAAAAGAGTTATGCTTGGTGTTATTTCCTGACGCCTTTTCTTCACCTACCAAACAGGCAGCAGCAGCGGTGCTGAAGTACAAATCGGGAGCACTGTTGCTTTCCAGCTTGGCAATGGTCGTACACAAGCCAGCAGGGAAATAAAGATGACTTCTGAGATTTGAGGCTAATAGACCGTTGTCCTGACCTTGTAATACTGAATTTCAGAACAAATACCTCTAGTCAGCCTCATCATTAATTGGCACAATTGCTGTTGGTATGATCTAGCAGTAATAATCATCTCCTGATGGGATGGAACATCTCTGCTAACATAACTGCTAATTGGTAACTGGGTTAAGCAGAGCGCTACCGCGGGGATGTGTGCTCAGTGAAGTGTGTGCTGACGCTGACAGCCGTTCATCACGGTTGATAAGAATACTTCGCTATCCCTGTGCATGAGTGCGTGCTCCCATTCACCTCTCTTGGCGCCCAAATTGCTTAAAAGGGGAGTCCGAGTGGGAGATGATCCTGACGCTGTTGTATTTTCTCCTTGTAGATTGAGTGCCCAGTAACATAAAGACAGCAGATATTAATCTCTGCAGACATTGCGTTGAAACCCTTATCCATACTGATCTTCATAAACCAAATTATGTTCCAGTTATGTGTGAGGAAAGATATGTCTGGAGGTCTTTGTTAAACTTCTGGTGCTACCAGGAAGGCCTTTCTGCCGCTGGAAAACGGACTTTAACAGTCCTTTTAAGAGAAGAAAAAAAAAAAAATCTATAGCTCTTAAACCAGCTTGTCAGTTCTTCCATGGAAAAAGCAGCATGTAGATGAAGTATGTATTCTGCAGAGCACACCCTGATGTGTCCTGCCTGATGCACCCGTGGAGAGAGCGGCATGTCCCGTGTGGCCTGTGCGTGGTGGCAGTGCCGGCGCAGCTCGCTGCTGCAGGGAGTGTGCCTACAGGTGATGGCTGCGCTGGGGCTCCCAACAGCCTGGTGAGAACCCCGGGTGGCGGGCGTTGCGCGTGTCCTTCTGTCTTCCCTGCTTGGGCTGTCTCTTAGTCTGCCTTCTCATGTGACGCGTCGGGGAGCAAGGTGTTTGATTTTTGTGGGGAAAGGAAAGGGGAAGAGGCAGAACTGTAGCTGGTTTATCAGAAAGCACCCGAAGTGTTTAAAAGCTTTGCTCACCGTTGCACCATTTACTGTGCCTGGGTACGTTCCCACAGCTTAACCGAGACTGTAGAGCTTTTATTAGTAATTAGCTCGTTGTGGCTTTAGGGCTTTCAAACACGAGTAGTTGTTTTCATTGAGGGTATTAATTATGAATCACAAACCTGTAAACAGCTATAGCCAAGAATGTGCACGTTTGCAGATATGACTGTTTTGCTGTGCGGCCCTGGGTTAGCTCTGCACTGCCCTCATTGTTGTTGCAGAGAAGTGTATGGAAAACATGTTTTTAACCTCCTAGATGCTATTGAGTTCCTGCATAGCAGTCTGCAAAACTGTGGGAAAAACGGCCTGCTCATTTGCTTTCGAAGCAATCGGGTTTAATTAAATACAGTGGTTTGAAGGGGATGAAGCAAGGACTTTAAGAGCCCACTTTTCAAAAGGGTCTGCTTTTAAGATCATCTTATAAATACACTTAAAAATTATTTGACTTGAATCTTTGGGGGAGGGAAGAAGAGAGTGTTTACACAGGACAGTCTTACCAGCTCAGCGTCACTGGTGCTGGCTTGGTTTCCAGTGCTGCTTTCCTGATCTTCTGCAAGCAGCAGTACCTGGCTAAGAGATCAAACTAAATTCTCTTCCTATCAAAATTGATAGCAAATATTCTTTTTAATTCAGTGGAGCTTAGTTTTTGCTCTTTAGTGTGGGACGAGCTTGCTCACCACTGAAATAAGCAGAGTCCTTATATACCAGGGGTCTTGGAAGGCTCCTAACAGCATCTTCTGGCTGTTGAGATTGAGCACGATGGAGTGGATAGCAGGGGCTCAGGTTAGAGAGCCAGTAGAGATGACAAGATATCTGGATTTCTGCTGTGGAAATGATGTCTGAACATGTGGGATGAATAGCTCCTGACCACTAGATTCATCAACAGAAAGGGGGGAGGAACACAAAAACAATTAAAACAGGGTAACTGCGTTTTGTAAGTCTCTGGTCATGAATTGTGTGAAAGCAAGAGCTATTTTAATGCATGTGTTGAGTTTTTGGTGTCTGACAAAAGATCTGCTGTTTGGGGAAGAGTAGTACTACCATTTGCTAGCTGTCCTTTTGTAACAAGAAAAGCTGTATCTTCCTCTCTTAGACCCTGCTTCATGTGCAGGCCACGAGAAACTCTGTGCTAGGCTTAGGTTTTGAGGGACACAAGAAGACTAACTGGTGCTAGGCTTGCTTTTTTTCCAGCAGGTTCCCTTCTCCCCTCCACTCGCTCTTCTTTTTGTGAAGAACTCTGCCAGTACATGTCTAACCATGTAAAAAACCCCCTCAACCTTGACAAACTTATTTTGTGGAGGTAATAAAAACTGAATCATAAGTTGGTTTTGGAGAAGTGATTTTCTTGGGCAAGTTCTTGAGGCACTTTCATGATTGCTAATTTCCTTTCTTTAAATGTGTTTTTTAGTGGGATATAGGAAGGAACACAGAAGATGTATGTTAGATAATTTGGTTTTTATTGCAAGGTCTTTGTCTGCTTTAGATTTATGTAAAAGGATAGGGGAAAGTTTTTTTGGTGTGTGTGTTTTTTTTTTTTATCCAGTCTTTTCTCCTCCCCTTCCAAGTTAAGAAACAGATGGTCTGACCTGCGTAAGGCTTTAAATGTTGGAATTGGCATCAGTGTCTTCTTCAGGATTATTTTGAAAAAAACAAAACCCAGGAAGCAGAGTGTCTTTGCTCAGTGTGAAAGCTGGTCTGTACAAAAATAGCAGGCTCACAATATGCGACTGAGATGATTCCCCTGACCTAAATAAGGAAAGTGATTACCTGATATTTGGAATGTGGCTTTGCTTCTAGCGTTTTCTCCTGCTGTCAGGGGGGGTACTTGTACCTGCCTTCCCTTCCCCCTGCCCATCAGCACGCACTTCTCAGCAGTGCTGCAGCTTCATATACCTCGTAATCCAAGCACACTTAAATCCTGGCTATTGCTTGGATGGCAGCTTGCGAGGTGGCTGTTTGAAATGGGGCTGGTTTGATAGTCACACACGCACCATGAAGGCAACGGATGGAGAGCTTTGGATGGTGGAAGGTATCTGTCACATCAAATCTAGGTAGAAATGGCCAACTGTGATTTTAAATTAAGCCTAGATTTGTTTCCTTTTAAATTAACATTTTCTGAAAGTAAAAATAGCAATAAGCTTACCTTTGATCACAGGCAGTTAGATTGATGGCTCTTCACAATGTGATGGAGCCCAAGCCTAGCGGAGAATAGATTTTTGTTGTTTTCTGTAATGAGTGTATCGATTTCAGAGAGTGATACTGTTGATGAGGAAGAAAAGATCAAAACTGAAATCTGTTTAATACCTGGTAGGTTTTACTGGTGTTGTCTTTTCAGTTAATGAGGTTCTGGTTTGGATCTCAGAATCAAATCAAGCCTTCTCAGTGCAGCATAGCTAAGGAGTATTTCTGTTGTAAAACTTTTGCGTAACTACTGGGGGTAAGAGAAAGGAGTCCTTTCAAAATAGATCATAAAACAGTGTACTTTAATAAAAAATGAAGATGTCAGCCCTGCTAAACAAATCCTGGTGGAACGCCTTTAAAGTGGTCCTTGTTTGCATTTGTCATCATGCTTCTTGGTAGTCTTTGTGGATGTGGTCGTTGCTTTTACTGAGTGAAATTATTGTAAGTCTTGCTTCTGATTTTTGCTAAACTTTTTTAACCTTGTTTAGCCATTTCTGTGTGCATAGAAATGTATGACCTGTGTTGGTCAGTGGCTAGCCTACAACATACATTTCAAACCTGCATTTGCTCTTAACGCTTGTAGTATACTACAGAAAGGAACAGGAGGAATTTTGTGAGCTGGGTTATTCTAGTAATAGCTAGACATCACCTTGGCCTATGAACTGAGCTACTGGGGGCTGGAGGAGCATCCTTGGGAAGGCTGCTGAGTGCTCGCTGTGTGCTCTTGTTCCTTGGGCATCTGCCGTTGGCCCTGCGGGGAAAAGAGGTTCTGAACTGGGGGATTGTTGATCTCGCCTCCTACAGCTATTTCTACAGAGACACCACTCGGCTCTGCCTAAGCTGAAGCTGTAGGCATAACTCTGCTCTGTTGCTGTGGTTGCAAAGTGATGTTGTATGCTTGTTAAATACGGTAGTGATGGCAGTGCAGGTGGAGAATAGGGGTGGTTTGCTCATTATCCCGGCCTTTCCACAGAAGAATGCAGGAATTGAATGAGAATCCACAACTGGAGCAGTAATAGCTGCTTTCTGTCCTTTCTGATGCATCTTTAACCTGCCATAATCACTGTGCTCCATTCTGACTGAAGTCTGTCATGTCACTTCTCATGTCCTTCTCTGTGCATGCCATCTGTGGACAATTATCCTGCCTGCAACTGCTTCATCTGTCAGCATTTCCTTAAACGTCTGTGGAAAAGTGTTGACTTTGTTGCTGTCTGCGTTAAAAAAGGAATATCTGGCACATCTCTAACTGAAGCCAAACAGTTGTTGAACAGGATGAAAATTGTTTGATCTTGCTTCTGTTACAATATTTGCTACCCTGAGCTGTTACGCTAAGAGCAACTTTGGCTTTTGTTTCTACATGGCGGGCCTGCACAGGCCGCTAGCGTAGTGGATAAATAACACCCTAATTGCAACAGAGCTTGACCCTTCAGCAGTGGTGGCGTGGCTGCCTTGTGTGTCCTGGAGGTGAGAGTTTCCATGTAGGCAGTTACCACAGAGGAGTTAACGAACTGTGAATGCGCACCTACTTTGCTTGTAGTTTATTGCTTGTGTCACCACACCTCTGTTGGTGTAGCATGCATCATAACCTCCTCAGCTCTCTGACCTCTGGGGTCACATCTGCACCAGTATTCCACTTACGTGACTGTCTGTATGATCATATTTATTTGCAAGAAACACAAGTGTTTGCTGTGACTTAAATCCAGTCTTAATAATTTCGGTTTATATGAGAAGTCCCTCTTAGCTCCTTGTTGTCAAACAAACCAACCCTTTTACCTGAACTTCACTCAAGTTGTAGGTTTAATTTTGTTTTGTTCACCTTCACCTTAGGATAATAAGTCTTACTGAAACTGAAAATAACTTTCCTAAAGTGATTTAATGCAGATGTTTATCTGCTACTCCAGTTCAGACCTGGTGGTGAAAAGTGAAGTTCTTGCTCCTGCCAGTTTGTATGATTCTGATTCCTAGCTGTAGAGACATCCACAAAAGTAATGTATTAACTTTGAAAGGAGAAGAGGAGTACAATTTAATGCAATCTGTGTTCATCCAGAAATGTTTAGGACTGTTGGGGGGTGTGTGGTGTTCATCCACAATGGTGTCTGGTCCCATGTGTGGAGGCTTTTGGATTCTCGTCAGATCTATGTGGTATTTTGAAAGCCCATTTGTCCAGTGTTACAGGGTGCGTTCCTGTGTGGTGTTCTGCTGGAGGTCTTTGGTGGCGTGGGGCTTCTGCATAGTTTTTTGGGTTTTTTGCAAGCAGGTTAGGAATGAGAAGACACTTATGGCGCTAGGGAATAGCTGTTCTGCCAAAGATTTGAAGTCAGTAATGTTTTTTTTTCCCTCTCTTAACTAACCCCGTTACACTTTCCATAGTCTGCCAGGCAGCAGTACAAATCCAAACAGGCAAGTAGTTCAGCCATTGAAGAAGAGCAGGACCCAGAGCCATCTAGGATTGGGAAATGCACAGAGTGTTGCAACCAAGAATGTTTAGGAAAAATTGAAGGGTTTAGAAGCAGGTCTTCTATGAAAGGCTCACAAGGAGATAAAGCTTTTTGTGTCTGTGTCTTGAATTAAGCATACGATGTTAACTTTCAAGGGATGATGAAAGTGAGATGAAATTGAGAGGTCTTTCATTTCATGGTTGATGTGAGCTTTTCATTGAGTCTTTTGGAGGTGGGCCAAGGATGAACCATGAAATTCTTCAGCAGGGCAGGCTCAGCTATTTCTTCTGTTTTGATGGAGAAATGGTTGTCATCTGCAAGGCTGCTGCTGCGGAAGTTCACAGAGCTTCCCTGTTGGAAAAGAGCTGAGAGCATTGCTGTCTAATTAGCCGAAACACTTTAATCCTCCTGATAGACTACCTGCAGGTATGCCTCCAAGCAAGGTCTTCTGTGTTGAACTTCAGCTAGGAGTGGGTGTTTAGGAAAATTAAGAAGATAAAGCAGCTATGATGGATTGTGCTAATATACAGAAACTGAGTCCCTTCCTGCCCTTCCCCTCCAGACCTTCAGTTTGACTCTCACTTACTGTTTAAATTATGGCATGTTCTTACAGAATTGCTAATTAATTTCTCCTGCTGAATTTACAACACTGACTGTGGGAGCTACTGCTGACTCACCTCTGCAGCAGAGGAAAGATCTCCCTCGCAAGTATTCACTGTCTTTTTGGAGGGCATCACAACAACTGTTCACATTTCAGTGGGAAGCTACAGTGCTACAATAGTTTCTACTTAATTGCCATAGGAGCTACTTTCTAATGCTAATTTCACGCTTGACAAATACAGTCCCTTGTTGCCTAGACAACAAGTTACAGCACAAATATTCATTACTGCACTACTAGTTAATGAGTCTCTAGTGTTCTGAAAAAATTACAGCCAGAATTAAGTGGATTTATTCACTTTTAGGTTGGGGGTGACTTAAGATTAGAGACCAATGTGCAAAATGTAATGACAGAGTAACCAAAACAGCTTCCAGAAGTGTTTGGTACAGCACTGCCATGGTAAACAACACACATTCATCTTGATTGTTCTTTTATAGGTCTGCTGTTTTATGAGGATGACTTTATTATGAACAGCAAAGTATTTGGTGGACAAGGGAAAACCTATGGATGTCATCTATCTGGATTTTTGTAAAGCCTTTGACGCGGTCCCCCACAACATCCTTCTCTCTAAATTGGAGAGCCATGGATTTGATGGGTGGACCATTCGGTGGATAAGGAATTGGTTGGATGGTCGCAGCCAAAGGGTAGTGGTCAATGGCTCAATGTC
>Ga0065711_1035711_pt1 | contig 21933 bp, 11 predicted proteins | sample Hoacrofraction12_FD_59098 | JGI IMG/M metagenome (GOLD analysis project Ga0065711, IMG submission 59098) | Hoatzin crop microbial communities from Cojedes, Venezuela - Epithelial fraction 12 v2 (version 2) | ecosystem: Host-associated > Birds > Digestive system > Esophagus > Crop | place... | reverse complement strand
GAATGCCACAGAGAGCCTTTACAGAGCTCATGACATAGAACTGGTGTGTGACACTGAGCAAGCTACGAATGATTTGAGGCTACAAATGATGCATTCCTGTCTTCAGGGTGGCCAGGTCTCAAACTTCATCTTAACTTGTCCAAGGGTGGAAGTTGGATTTTGGTTATTCTGAGCACTCTCACCTGCCCCTGCAGTCAGCAGGAGTGTGGCAGCTTTGATGGGATACTGTGGATATGTACACCAGATTGACGTTAGGTAGCATCTTTGAGTTCTTGTGATAATTGATTCACTTACTGGCTTAGGAAAGTTGTTTAATTCTGTTTCTCCATTTGTAAAATACCAATTGTGAGTCTCTTTATCATGTCAATATATTCATTCACCCATTGCAGAGTGACCTAATACTGTGTGATCGCTATCATACCGGAGATCACAGGCAAGTTGAAATGCTATGTTTGATGCAGTGTTTGCATCGTACTGCTTAAATGAAGCTGAGTGCCATACACTGCAAGTTAAGGATAATAAATAATGAGTAACAACTTTGTGCCTTGAGCAGTGAGATGGGCACAGTGTGAGAAGAAATGGGTAGTGGTGATTAGAATAAAATATACCATCATCATGTTTGTTTGTGGGGTTGGACAAGTATAAGTTATGTGGATGAAACTAACTCAAGCATGAGGGACTTGCTCAACCTTACAGGCTGTGACCAGAAGTGACAGCATGTTGAAGGACAACCACTGTGTACGTGATTCAGCCGTGTACAGCACAAACTGTGTAAGTTTAGACATGAGTCAGCGAGGGAGAACAGCAAACAGTGAGAAGCTGTGGCTGTCTAGGAGAGGGAATACAATAATGGGGTCTTGCGGTGTGTGTGCTTCTTGATGGCAGGTGTTGTCTTCATCAGTTCTCCCTTGGGTCCCAAGTATTCAGTTAAACACAGCGTCGTACAGCTTATGACGTGGGACCACACCGTCTGTCCACCTCCAACTAATAAAGTGAAAACATTTTGAAAGCACAGGGTGGATTAAACCTTACAGTAAACTGTTCCATTCCCCAGCATGTCACTCCCGTCCGCAGTGCTGCGAGCAAGTGCCTTTTGCAAATAGGCATGATTTGGAAAGCTACAGAAGAGGAGAGCGGAATATCGAGGCAGCTTTGATCACTTACTTTTTCTTGCCAGACTGAGAGGGTACACCATTCTTGTTGCCTAGAAAGTTACGTTTGTTCCATATCCTGGCATTTTAGGTAGCGTCTACATACTCTAGCTGCTTTCCTTTCTTTTCTCAGGCTAGAAAGAGCTTTTCTAGCCTCATGGCTACCAAAATGTGTAACAGACAGCTGAAACTCTTTAGAATGAAATAATTTCACCTACTTAACAACAGCTAACTTGAAGCACGTCCCAGGGATTTGACCTTACTCCTCACCTTGCCAGATTCAATCAAGAGAGCATCATGTCAGCTCGGGCAGATGTCTAAATATTAAGGTTGTGATTGAACATGGACAGGTTTGGTTGTGCCGTAAATTAAACCTGTAAAATGATAAGCAATTAAAAGCTTATGTCTAAGCTTTTTCAAAGTTTATATTTTGTTGCATATCCACATTAGCTGTAGGCATAATCATAAGAGTGAGGAAGGCGCAAAATTTTAAGATGTCTGATGCTGGAGAAACCCGGAGGTTACCTAAGTACTTGTTATTAATCATATATAGGAAACAAATTCAGTAAATCTCTAAATTGTACCAGGCAGCTGGGTTTTCAGATCTCCTTCACTTTTAGGGGCAGTAGGAACTAGAGAAATTTTGTGTAATTGTACACCATGCCATGCAAATAGAGAATAACAAAGTTAAAGAATATACTCCTGAACTGAGAAGTTTGTGTATCAGAGTAACAGGATAGCAGAACTCCTAACATTTCTTTCCAGTAAATGTATATTTTCTGACACGTGCATGCACTTCCCTCACCAGAAGCCAATGCCACTTGTATTTCATTGTGTCACTGAAGCCATCATAATGTTATGGTGACCTGTTACTTAAAAAATAACTAAGTAGCCTAAATAAACGACATCTAAGCACAGATGGTATTTTTCCATCTTTGGAATAAAACAGAAAGCATATTTATTCTCTTTGCAGATTCGATTTCCATATTCTGTTTCGGTCCTGATACTAGTTAAAAATCTGTGCCGGACTGTTCCACAGCCTAGAATAAACAAAATTGAATGCACTTTGGACACGTACAGACCTTGCCAAAGGTGTAAATTCTATTAAATTAGCCATATTCAATTTAGAATGCTTCTGGGCTAAGCAATTCCTAGGGGTAGAGCCCTATGTTGTTTAAAAAAAAAAATTCCAGAGTATCATCTTGATGATGTAAAATTATCTATTTGACTGAAATGTATTTGGGTGTCTTGTTTATGTTGCACCTTTATACCATTTTTTGGACTGCTCAGTTCATCTGAGTTTCCCAAACTTTCTCTGCATCCAGCTGCATGCTGCACATTTTGTTTTACCTAGTTGTGTGTTACTTTCATTTACCTTATCTTGCATTTTAATGGTTTCACAATTTTCAGTGAGCCTAGACGGCATCTGAGTTTTGATAGGGGTAAGGGAAAATCCCTTTTATTTTACTCAGTCAAATAAGTAAGAGACCGTTGCCTGTACTTGCTTCTTGAGGAATGTAACTCGTTTGTTGGCTGGTTGTAGGTCTTCCCTATTCTGACATTCAGCCCAATCTCAATCTCAGCTTCCTCTCCTCCTGCAGTTAATTACCTTTCCTAGGTGGTTCTCTCAACTCCTTTCCTCTTTAGGGAGTTGTGTTCGTTAATATAAATAGAAGTATAATATAAAGCTCAAACCACAGAAGTCTTCCACCTAGATTCCCACAGCTGTTATGTACTTTTTTTTTCTTACTCCTCTCAGCGTCTTTGCAACCTGTCAACAAGCTCTTGAGAGTTGCTCAGAATGAGCCCTTACAATCTTCATTGTGGCTACTCCCTGTGTCTTGTACAAGGGCTTGGTTCATAGCTCCGTGTTCCCATCACCAGCTCCCGTCTTGATTTTCTTCTCCTGGGCATTGGTGTATGTATGTCAGAGGTGCAGCTGAACCCCTGCTTTTTGAATGACGAGTGCACCTGGTGCTGTGTTCCTGAGAGCAGCAAAACAATTGTTTAAGTATTTTGAAATGTAGGGATGCAGCCTAATGTTTTTAAAGCTGTGGTCCTCTTGTTAATGTAGAGTAATGGTCTGGCGGGATAATCTCCCAAGAGGAAAAGTGCCTATACTATAAAACATACTAATTAAGCTTCTGGAACATGTAAAAGAAGAATAAAGTAGAGAGACTTCAGTGCTTCTGTTGACTGTGAAACAAAAATATCCTGAAGCTAGTGGTGACTCCAGCTGATAAATCCACCCACATGGTGCTGCATCTAGATCTGAACTAGCATGTGAGGGACCAGCTCTGGAACCTCTGCACTTGCCATGCAGTTAATCCACAGCTGGTTAAAAATCAGTTGCATTAGATTCAGTAACCTGTTGATCAGTGAACAGATCTGGAAATCTGTTGTGGATATCTCATGCTTTTTAGAGGTACTTCCAGATGAGTTCTTGGGGACTTAGGCTTTTGAACTCAAAAAGCCAAGTCATGACTGCCGTGAGGTTTAGAAGAATTGTGTAGTCAGTACATAAAGAATTATGTAAGAAACAGCTAGTTAAATTTTCATTTCGCTTGGTGAGTTCCTACCAGTCTTGTAGAGCAAATATATGCTAGGAGTAGGCACTGACAGTAATTGTGTTAGCGCTGAACCTGTAACTAATATGTATAACCTGAAGGTATTGAAAATGTTTTTCATAATGATGCTTCACAAAAAAAACCCAAACCTAACATTTGTTAACCCTTCTGAAGGGATGTCAAGTGCTCGTGTACAATTCTGCCATTACTCATAGGTCTCCACTGTGTCTTGAGTTGAATGCTTTTGTCGTAGATTAAATAACGAAAGCTTTGACTCAGGTGGTGAATAAGAGCATAACATTATTGTAATATTAATTTCATCTTTATACAAAAAACTTGGAGTACTAAGTCTGGAAATAAAACCATATACAATTCCTGCTTTATCAGCTAGAGAAGAGAGAACTGTATATGTACATTATAACATCCTGTGTCTTGCATTTTCTGGATAAAATGCCTGTATAAAATCTGAAGTAAATGGAAGGACAAACATGGAAAAAAAAACTCCATCCTAAGAATAGATTTTCAAGGAATTGTAATCTAGGTTTTAAAAATTCAGTAACAGGTAAATAAAATGCAAAATTCTGCTAAATTTACTAATATAATGGCTTTGGATGTCCTTTTGTAAAACCTAGTTTTAAAATCGGTTACATCTTCAGTTTGTTGGATGTGTAGTTAAAAAATTTGAATGGTAATATTGCCTATGGCCATTTCAGAGTTAACCAGAAAGTATTTAGGTGGTGACTGGAACATTTAACATTTCTGTGGAGAGTTTCAGCAATTAAGACTTCATAGTTGACATTTAATGTATCTGGTAAGTAGTGCTCTATGGTTTGAAGAAGTAGCTCTGTGCTTTAAAAATTTGTTAAAATATCATTTTTCCACATCTTGATAGTGCTGTTTTAATTATTTTCTCACAGCAGTGTTATTTCCATACATATAATTTAGATAGCAAATTTTAAGTAATGTAGTACCTTAAATTTGGGGTGAAGGGTTAGTTAATGGTTTTTGCTTCAAGTTGTAAAAGAACAGGAGAAAAATGTGATCTTAGTTACATCACTCTGAAGCTGGAGTAACTGTCTGGCAGCTCCTAAACAATATTTGTTTCTCTGATTAAAATCTGATGCATAGTGAAGAAAGTTTATCATATATTGCTGCTTTTTTCTTCCTTATTTTGCATATCCCTGTTAAGATGTTAATTCAGTGTATTTAGAGAGATTTGCCTCATCATTAATGGATTCGAATCATTGACAGGATTAAATAAAAAAAAAAAACCACTTTTTGACAAGTTATTCTGTACATATGTTTCAGTATTTTTAAAAAATCTCAGCAAGGTATACATTTTGCATTGTCTAAATGAGTTGGCAGTGCTTCTATCTGATGATGAGGTAGGTGCGTTTATAAAACAACTTTTTAGGGCTGACTGTCATGGTAAATAAAAAATTGCTTTCCTGGTTCTGTACATTTTCTTCCCCATAAGCAGTGAAAACATAAATCAGTTGGTAGCTAGCAGCTAATTGCTTAGCACTGACATACTTTAGTCAAGTGGGGGCATCGTTGGTCTTTCACAAATAGGTAATATGGCCGAAAGGATTTACTTGTTAAACTTAAGTGGCTGTGATACAGTAAATTACTTGCTCTATTTTTGTCTTAATTTGGGAACTCTCTAGCCATAGGGTGCATAAACAGCATGTTTGTTGTGTATCTATGCATTTAATTATATTACATTGAAAAAATAGGTGGGCTCAGTGCTTTCTCTGTAATTCAGACCTTGGAGTTATGTCAGTCAATTTCTGTTTAATTACATCTAAGAAGTTTTTAAAGTGACAGTATTTTTCTGGTGAAATGAGTGCATATTTCTTGAAAACATCAGCTGCAATCAGTACGCTCTGTGCTGAATTTGAGAAACAGCTACAGTCTGACAAATGCCTGAAATACTTAATTCCATTTTAATTATTGATTTGTGCTAACAAAAATGTTACTAAAATTGTTTAAATACCCTTTCAGGAAATGGTTGTTATCAGCTAATGATACTTGTTAGAAACCACCCTCTGATAACGATTTATGGGCAAAATTCCTTTTCCACGTAGAAAAAGCAAAGCCTGGAAGAGGAAGCTTAGTGGGTATGGTTGGAAGTTTAGAAACACTGTGCCGTAATTACTTTTATGTAGTCACGCGCTTAAACAGGAAGAGCGCAGCCAAAAACTACGCTGGAGCCTATAGGAGATGGATACATTGATCGTATGTCGCAGACGCAGCGACTGTCATCCCCACGCCGCAATGGTGGTTCGCAACGCGTGGTAAACTCTGCCCCTGCTATGCCTGGCTTTTGATCCAGTGGCAGTGCGAAAGGGCTTGTGGGGAAGCTTTTACACGACGGCATTTTGGGAAGTCTTTCGAGGGTGTGTATCACGGGCCCTGCACTATGGATCTGCCTTAAGTGTTTCAGCACAGCGTTAAGCTGGTACAATTCTTGGCCTGTTCTGCTGTGCAGATCTGGAATCCTGTATATCTGCATCCTTTGGAGACCAGCGCCAAGGGCGACGACTGGGGATAATAACTTGCGATTTGTGTCTTTTGCAAGTTACAGTCATTGTAAACTGACAGCTGTGAAGGACCTGAACTCACATCAAAGGATACAGATCATCTAGTTAGGTCGATTAATGTTAATTCTCATCTTCCATTAAATTCTTTTATCTTCTTCTCTTTTTACTATTCTTTTCGTGTTTTTTTTGCAGCCAAGCCCAATACCAAGTCCTGTTTTGGGGAGAAAGCCAAACGCTAGCCAGTCACTGCTTGTGTGGTGCAAAGAAGTTACAAAAAACTATAGGGGAGTGAAAATCACCAATTTTACTACGTCGTGGAGAAACGGTTTATCCTTTTGTGCAATATTACATCACTTTAGACCAGACCTAATGTAAGTTGTATACTCTTTGTTTGCATAAGCTAACTCTTATAGAAATATGTCGCATTGAAGTTTACGTACAAATCAAATCCCTGTTTGTTTCAGGTGTTGAACTGTTTTCACCCTTTTCTTTCAAGCAGGGAACCATCCTTTCTAAGAAAACAGAGTTATGGATGCTCAAACTTTATGACCTCTTTGCTCTCCCTTGTTGTGTAAACAGTTGTTTCTCCCCTCTCAGTGATTTGTTTTTGCTCTTCTTAATCTATACAAAGAACTGACTTCAAGATGATTATGAAAATTGTGCCAGTGTTGAAATGAGATGAGAGGAATAAGCCTGTAGCTCTTTGTATGCTGACAAGGACGGATTACCTCCTGGTAAATTTGGTTGTCAAGGCTGGCCTCTAGTCCCTGCCTTAACTTCTTTTTTAGATGGAAAGCTTCAGGCAGTGAAACACGTAATCGGTGTTTGTTTATTTATTTATTTATTTATTCCTTTAATTTTCCACACTATTAGTTTTGTTGATTGAATTGCTGTGAAATTGCTAGTTACTGTATGATATTATTGTATGTCAAATTTTTAGATTCAGTTTGTTTTAAAACTGCTGCTTTTATCAAATACTGTACATACCCACTGTGCCATTTTCCCCCTCAGTGACTACAAGTCCCTGAATCCTCAAGATATTAAAGAGAACAACAAAAAGGTAAGAACTGCCAGGGGAAAAAAAAAAAAAAAGACATAGCTTCAATTTTGGCTTCACCGCAGGTTTTTATTAATTTTGGGAAAGTGCGGTTGTTTTGTAAGGTCATAACTGCAGCTCACAGAAGGTATTCAACCTCCCGCCGTTCAAATCGGATGCATTATTGACTCTCGCTTCTCATGGTCTTTAACATTCACAACAAGTGCAAGGCTGGCATTAGAGTTTAATATTTGTATAGCCTACATTAACTGTGAAAGCAGAGGAAAGGGCTGGCCAGCCTTCTGTGATCACTCCTCTGATTTTTCTAATCAGCCACGTAATTAAAAAAAATGAAAAATGTAACTGCCCTTGGTTTGTCGTATGCAAGACTTCTCTTTCTGTTGCTTTAGCGGGGCTCCGTGCATTGGTCACAGTCAATGTTGCTTTGATAGTGATTTTTGTATTTTTAAAGATGAAATTTTACAACTACTTTTATACTGTGCAACTGAGTGTATTTGTGGGTGCAGAACCTGACTTTTTCTGCAAAGTTTAGGATAAAAACTGTTGAGACAACACTTTCCAAATAAATCAAAATATTAATAAAATAGTTTATATCTTTGTTTTGGGCGGCTGTTTTAAACGACTCTTTGTACCTTTGTAATGCAAAGATGTAAAAACTTTCTCTGGAAGATGCCGGAACTCAGTTTAGGAATCACCAGAAGACTTGTTATTTTGGCTCACTGTTTTAGACATGTTACAAACTTCATTTGAGCCCTAGGCACATGTTTAGAAATTATAATTTTCATGTGAGTTGTTGATAATAAAATTGTTCCTGAAGATCATCTGAAAATTGTTTTTAAGTAGCTGCCTTCTTAATGCTGTGATTTGATTTTTATACCCCTTTATAAACACTTAATTGAATTGGGTTGATGGTATAAAAATGTACTTTGAATATTATATAGCAAATATAACTAGAGAATATTGGATTGTAGATATGTGGAATTTCTGAAAGGGATTTATTAAAATTCATTTGTGTTTAGGGTAATTATATTTTAATGTGCCTGAACACTTACCTGTTAGCCAGGGAGTGACTTGTCTTTAAAATAGTACTTAAGTATTACAAATAATGAAATATCTGTGGCAAATGATATCTTTTTCATAATAATATGGGGTCTTATGATGACCTAAGTGGATTATCTGTGACATCACAGTGTTTTCTGTGACCGTACGTTTTTGTACTTTAAGTTTCTTTGAGCGTCTGGGCTAATTAAGCCGGATTATAAAAAAGAAAGAAAGAATAGTTTATTAATTAAAAACGTTAGTGGTACAATCAGTCATCTTTGCTTTATGAAACTGTGATGGCAAGCGGTGAACTTTCTAGCCCGTCTCTCTAACAGGATATAGTTCCCAGGATTGAAGAAGTAATGATTGTTGTTATTGTGCAGTTTTTTTCTTTCATCACTTTGCAAGCCTTTGCCTGACAGCTACATTGAGTATCTCAGTTGCTTCCTGCAGATTTATTTCCTGGTCTCACACAGTTCTGCCTGATAACCTCACGTGCCCTTGGTTGGAGTGAATGCAGCACTGGAAACAATGGCTGCTTATAAATTCTATGCAGATATGTAACACATTTGACAATGATTCCTCCTAACCAATTAAAATAACATCTATAGATGAATAGGACAATTTTCTTTGTCTGTAGCAGTTTGGTTTTGTTTTTTTTTTCCTTCCTCTCAGGAAAGGCAGTAAGAGGTGACGGTAGCCATAGATTAAAGGGTAACGCGTAAGAGTATATCTTTTGGAAGTGCATGACTTCATTTGTATTTTAATAAAAAAAGAAGAAATCTTAAGAGGCAACTGTTTCAGTGCAATTACTGTGTATAATTACGCATTGAGATGCACTGTTGCAAAAGGCATACCATTGGAGCTGCTTTATAGCACACACTAGTCATTTGCCAGATTGATGCTGCTACTGATGCTGAACAGCAAAGGGCATTTACCTGTGACATCTGATCTTCGCCAATATGTCAGTGTGTTACATAGTTGGGAAATGGTTGGAATACTGCCTGTGGTGCTTGTGCTGATGGATCCCAATTGATGTCTGTCAATCAGCTTGTCAGTAAATTAAAAAAGAAAAAAGAAAAAACTTCATCAGGAGATGGGTAAATAGGCTTAGTGTCCTGAATATATATACATATGTGTGTGCATATGTATGTATGGTAATTTCCACAATATATCTTACCACCCTCTCAAAAATAAATCCCAAAAAAACACCAAACAATTACTCCAGATTACATTAGCATCAGTCAGAATTCAGATATATTTTTGGTGCATTGTGCTTATTGCAAACTGAAATTTCTGTGAGGAACAGAAGAGAAACTAGGACTATCTTTGAGAAAATCAAAAACGTTACACGGACACCTTCCCAACTGATCCAAAGAGTTGTGGTTCTACTTGAATGTCATATATATAGAAATATCCATATAGCCTTCCCAGTAACGTTAACCAACTAATTTTATTTACTATGTCCATTTAATTATTAGTAAGTAATAATGAAAATTGTGTTAAAATTGTGGCATACTAGCAGTATAGTCCCTTATCAAGAATAGAAATTTTTCATATTGCTAATAACATGTCCTGCACTTTAAAAATGTAAGCTACTAAACTACACTTGGCTGGAGCTTGGAGGGGATGAAAGAATGAGAAGTGGAAGGGCACAACAGTATGGTTCTAATAATGAAATTCTGGTTTTAATTACTTTATTGTTTAGAGCAGCATGTTTCATTTGAGGGATTATTTTGTCGAAATAGTAATATATCTTCTGGATGTTCGACTGGCACTTTCAGTTTGTTGTGATGCTGGGTTTTTTTGCTTTTTTCCCCAGTTTTTGACCATTTCTACTAAACTTCTTAATATATTTGAACTCAATTGTCTTGACAAAATATTTCATTTTGCAAGGAAGGAATCCTTTGAGAATATACATTTAAACAGAAGAATTCAGAATTACAGCAATAGCAATTCAGAATTACAGGGATAGCATTGAGTCAAAACGGAAAAAATTCCTTTCCTTTAAGCTGACAGCCATATTTTTCTAACAGGCATTCATGCTCGCTTCTACTATTTGATTCCACAAAATCATAAGCAAGTATTTAATTGTCTGTGTAGGAGTTGCTTGTTGACCTCAGTGGGATGATGCAGGAGCATAGCTAAACATGCATATAAAACCTTGCAAAATCAAGGCTTAGTTTTGCCTCTGTTTAGCAAAGCGTAATTTGACTTGGGAAATTTACTCTGTTGATACCATGCTACAAACTAGTTACAAACTAGTTAGAAACACTAGGCATTTATAAATATGCTGGAATATCGAGAAGCTCCCAGCTTTTCTAATAGTGAACACACTGCTATATGGACCCGTACAGAACATACAATTGCTATTTATAGAACTAATGACTGTAAAACATTTGCGTGCCAGTCTGTCTATCTAGTGTATTTTAAAAGGAGAGAAGCAAGAATGCGTATCGTCCAGAATGAGAAGGAGAGCGGAGAGGAAATAAGTATCTAGCATCAGTGCGAAACTATTGTGTTTAATCCCAAGCATCACCAGAAGAACTGGGCAGACAGTAAGAAGTGATTGCAGCTGTATCAAGAATATCCCTCGTTCCAAATTCAATCCTGCTGCTGTAGTGTTACTCATTCTAAGCAAGTGCCTTTCCTGACAACCCTGAAACACTGTCCCCACCTTCATTTTACAGACCCTGGGAGATATTCTTATGATTTAGTTCTATTAGCATATAAATAAGAAATTAAGAGTATGACAGAGTTCAGGTCAAGCCATGTCTATGGGCTTTGGCTGCCGTGGACTGCTAAGCTCATTGCTAGGTCCTTTCGTTCTTCAGATGGTAGCTCCCACTACCTTCAGTGTGGGGTAACAGGTTAAGCCACTGAATCAGCACTGACCCACTTAATCAAACAACAAATCCTGGTGTTACCTTTGGTCCACAGGGCGACACAGCTGGCTTGCTACGCTTTCGTACCCAGCCTGTTTTCTGCTGCTGTATGAGCATTCATCATTCTGAGTACCTGCTATGTCTTAGGCTGCCCACCCAAATCCCTGCACTGCTCTCCTTTAACTCTCTCTGTACTCCTCATGTCTGTTTGGTTCCACTTCTTGTGTCTCCTTCTCCTCCATATCCAGCCTGATCCTGCTCCTCCAGCTCTGTGTCTCAAGACCAGGTAAATGACAGCTGTTCCTCTTCTACCATCCGAGTTCTTTCCGTTCCCTCCCACCCATCATTTTCCTGCTGTTCTGCTCCATCTGGAGCTTTGTATCAGCAAATACAGCAGTTGTATTTTGCACTGCTACTCCTATATCTGAGCACAGGTCTGCTTTTGTAAATGGCATAGCAATCTCTCATAATGAACCTTCCGGAGAAATGATACCCCACTAAAGACCAGCAATGATTTTAGGCCTAATTGTTTTGCACAGGGAGAGCCAGAAGGGCTTAAAAATAAATTATTCAGATAATTTCTATGTCTAGATAAACACTGTGAATCATTTGTTATAGTGATATAAAAATTACTTCACCAAAAATGCTTTGGCAAGTTATACTTGAGCATGAGGGGAAGCATACAAAATTTTGGGAAGATAAATTCCAGCTCTCAGAAGCAGAGTTTGAAAAGTGACTGAAATGAAGACTGTTTGACCCTCGAGTAAGGAATGACATTGCAATGGGAATGAGAGCGCCTCCTTTTCTCAGACCAAGTAAAAATCTGAGTCTGCCAGGAGGCAGCCAAGTCAGACCCACATTCTAACTCACCGTTTAATGTTTACTAGTATGAAAACCAAGAGGATAAAAAAATCATAATTGATTTCCCTTTTCTTTCTTTCTTCCACCCTTCTAAAACTAAATAAATTAAGGAAATGGTGTAAAACTAGGGCAGAGTTGAAGCCAGTGATGTGTGTTATTGTTTCCTCGCAAAAGGACAGGTACTCGTCAATGTCTTAAATTTATGATCCAGCTGTGAACGTTTTAGACCTCTTCGGAAGAGGGTGAAAAGGAGCTGCAGAGTTACTGGGGAAGGAGAAGCGCTGAGTGTGTGAACTGAGTGCGTCTACACTAACAGGAGGCCTTTTTAAAGGCTTCCTTGAAACACAATATTGTCTTCCAGGGTTAATCCAGGATAGTAATAATTAATTGTAAATTGAGAAACAGCTTTAATTCTTCAAAACTAGAAAAACCTGATGCACCAAGCCCACTCACTTAAACGGCTAGCAAAAAGAAGACAATGTGGCCTCACAGAGTGGGAGGCTTGCAGACTGTTTAGCTTTTAGAAATTAAAGTGAAGTCAGAATTCAATTCACTCTCTTATTCTTATAAATTTTGTATCAGCAAATGTTTTTAAAATGCATTTGTTTGCTGGATTAATATGATTTGTGTTTTGTATCAGGTAATCTGTGGTGATGTTCTTTTTGGCTATCTGAACATAGTTTTTCATCAACACAAATCACTGCAATTACATAACCAGTAGAAGGGAGAAGGTTGATCACTAGTGATAAAGCCCACGATGGATTAGTGTCATGTTTCTTGTATCTTTGTTCCCTATCTTAAAAAGCCACCCTTAGTTGCATTTTTCTGGTCCAAGTCTTACACTTTTATTATTTGCTTGTTTCCTGCTATTTGAGTGAGAACCATTTAAGATACTGGTAGGCTTTCGTAGTGCAAACAGAAAGGCTTTTCAGTTGCAATTTCATGAACATCTTTTTACTCATGAAAGTGACATCATTGTGAATAATCGAAGTATAGTATGGTGGTATGTTAAAAATATTTAAAACAATGCTATTAGGTTGACTTTACTGGTCTCATTCTCTTGATTTGCATTGCTATGAAGATACGCTGGGAGAGATCTAGAAACCATCGGGAAAAATCAATGAGTTCAGATTGGATAGTGCAACAAAAAATAATAATTACTGTACTACTGTAATGAAGCTAAAAGGATAATAAGTAATAGAGTTGAACCCATACTGTTCCTGTAATACTGGATAGGTTTTAGGCTTGCTTATTTTGACTGAAACTTCCACTTGCATGCTTGAAATCTTGTGATAAGTAAGAAACTGCCACATTGTAATCTTTATTTTGTCTGTTTTTAAAGGCATACGACGGGTTTGCCAGTTTAGGAATATCACGATTGCTGGAACCTTCTGACATGGTTTTGTTAGCGATACCTGACAAACTGACTGTTATGACCTATCTCTATCAAATTAGGGCACATTTCTGTGGACAAGAATTAAACGTGGTTCAAATAGAGGAGAACAGTAGTAAAAGCACATATAAAGTGGGTAACTATGAAACGGACACAAACAGTTCTGTCGACCAGGAAAAATTCTATGCAGAGCTGAACGACCTGAACCGGGAGCCCGAGCTGCATCCGCCAGACAGTGCTTTGGCAGACTTCGCTTCTCAGGACGACTCCGTGTTTGTAAATGACAGTGGCGTTGGAGAATCTGAGAGCGAGCATCAGACTCCTGATGACCACTTAAGCCCAAGCACAGCTTCCCCTTCTTCTCGCAGGACTCGAAGTGACACAGATGCACAGAAATCCCAGCAGAGCTCTGGAAGGACTTCTGCATCTGAAGACATTGGGAAGTGTACCAGTACAGATACAATGCAAGCGCAGCCTACGACGGGAAGGAAGAAATTGCTAATAGCTGACACTTTAGACTTGAGTGACTTGGCATGTGTCAGTGATCAAAAAGAGGATGTGTCTCCCACAGTTGCTTGTGAAGATAATGACAGGAAGAGACACCAGAGCTCAGACGGTACCACTGGTTTCTTGGAGCAGGAAAAGCTGGGAGGTATAGGATCCACAGAGAGAGCAAGAGCAGATCCTGGTTCACCTGTCACAAAGCCGAGTTTATCTCCTACTTCTAAGCATGGATACTCCTATAATAAGGATACAGATCTTGCAAAGAAACCATGTGCTTCTCCGAGGCAAACAGAATCTGATTCTGACAGTGATGCCAGGACAGCTTTAAATCATGCAGATCAAACTGCAAAAACAGCCCAGGTAAGAAATTTATAATTTTTGTATACCTGTGAATCAGGATGGAGATGCCCTTCAAGTTCTTTCTCCATGTTTGTATTTACACCATATCTTCAGTATAAATGGCAAGGTGGGTGGTGTATTATTGTTGTTGAGCAATAAATACTTTGACTGAAAGTAGATGATGCTGAAAGGAGCCATTAGATGAAAAAATCATTTATAGGAGTTGTCCTACTGTTAATCTTTCCAGTCTCTCTCCGATTAAAGCAAGTAACATTATATTCTCCACCAGGTCAAAGGAGATGGTTTCAAGCTTTTGTCACCTTTCTTCTGAGTATTGCATGCTGAAGCAAAAATTGGAAAAAGACTTACTAACTCATTGATTGATATTCAAAAAATGTAAAATTTTAACTACCTTAAAAAGTACTAAACATATTTCCAAATCTTATCCGAGAAACCACATGGCCTTGTGAACGTAGCCCACAACAGTGAGGCAGAAACTCCAGAATATAAAGTTATGCTGTTCATTGAGTAGCCTCGAGCATGTTACTTGACGGAAACATCATTTTACTTTCTATAAAGATAAAAAGGATATGCCCACCTACCTTGCAGATTTATTGTGAGGATGAAAGTTGAATATTATATAAATGCTGGGTATTATCAGTAAATAGTAACATCACAAAAATATGTTAAAAATCTTATCAACCCTGTTTACAAAAATGCCAAAGCATGCTTATAATTTTACCGCTGTGAAGAGCTTTCTCGACTTTTGACTTTGTTCCGCTTTGTGCAATTAGCTCTGATAAGAAAAGAATATAGCCAGTCTTTTGGTAGTGTGGATTGCTTCAAATATTTTTATATTTTTTTCCTGAGTAAGCGCCATAAAGATTCATTTTATTGCAAGAGAAGCAGTCCATGGATGGGTGATAGTGGCCAAATATTAGTTCCATAGCCAGCTAATTTCTTTCCTTTAATTAGTGAAGTCTCACGAAGTCTCTCTTCATCATCATCTTTGTGTAGTGGTTGAGAAACGAACAGTTTGTCCCATACAGAGTAATAGAGCAGGATGAGACAGGATGTCTTCTCTAGGAAGATTATCATATGGAAGGTGTAGTAGGCCAAGGAAGAGGAAGAGATGGCTCTGAAGACAGTTCTCTGTTGTTAATCTTCTGTGCATTTGCACATGGTAGTAAAATCTCAGATGTGAGTCTCAATCTTCACCTTGAACATGCAGTTGATGATTAGAGTCAACCACCTCAATTTCCATGTGGCTGTTGCAAGAGCACAACCTGCAACATCTGTCCCAGCTCTACCTGATGTAAAGGCCTAGAGACGCATTTTCCCAGAGTCTTCACAGTTAACCTGAATGAAGAAGTCAGTGCTTGGGAGAATATATGTGTGGGAGCTGCGCATGTTTCCTATGGAGAAGCTCCCATTCTGTTGTTTCTACTCTGCAATGTAATCAGCCATATCTATGAAGAAGGGACTTTCCTGTGGTTATTCATAAATGAAGTAGAAGCAGACATTTTTGCAGGGTTTTTTTTGCCTTGTACCAAGCCTCTTTGTGTTCAATTTAAGTTATAAATGAGTGATACCCATATAAGTAGCCAAAGAAGCGTTATATTTGCATACATATTAAAGTAAATAAGTAAACACATAGCACATTTAAAATAGCTTCCATGAAGCCAATTATTTTTTTTCCACAGTTGCAGTTAGAAAGCATTAAATTTTGATAGAAATGAAGTTTTAAGGGGAGGGGAGAGAACTCTAATTTACATTATAAAGGCCTATGACTTTTTTTTAATTTTACATTTTGATCATCTTTACTTTTCATTTCTATAGAATGCTCTGTCACCTCATGAAGCCGCAGTCCATGTGACTCCTGACCTTTATTATATAGGAAGGCTCCTGGCTATTAATTACTGTATAAACATTAAGTACCCTGAGGCTGCCTTGCTTTTAATTGCATTTCTTTATTTTTAAGCAACGAATGTTGTCAAGACAAGAAGAACTTAAAGAACGAGCAAGAGTTCTGCTTGAGCAAGCAAGAAGAGATGCAGCTGTAAAGGCAGGGAATAAGCAACTAACCAGTACGATCATCCCAGCCCGCAATAAGCAGCTGAATGATGTAAGAAATATTGGCCAGTGTGGCAGTTTACATAGTTAAAATTTATTGTATGTGCATATGCTTTTGTGGGGGGCATGTCCTTGCAGAATATTTCTTTTCCACACTGAATTGCTCTGATGTGTCGTGTACCCGTAGTTCACTTTTAAAGCCTGTTTCTCCTGCTGGTGTGGCCAACCGAAAAATGCCTTAGGCTTCACTGGAAGCAGAGGTCTGGGAGCACCTTCTTTGATTGGCACTGAAGTTTCTAATGGGATGAAAAACAAAAGTTACTTGTTAAATGATAGTGAACTAATTTATGCTATTTTTGATTACTTCTCTTTTTTTAGTTAATGTAAATGCATTCCCTGAGCCTGTGATGTCAGCTACTTGCTGCTTCATAAGTGTTGTTGCAGTGAATGAAGCTGCTTGTGACAGTCTTGTAAAAGAGTTGATGGAACAATTCCTTTTTATCACCAAAGTTGATTATGCTCGTGAGATGGGAAAGTGGAGCTGGGGAATGAGCTCAAGTGTTGAAGCAGCTATGGTTGCACCTCCAGTGGCCTCCGTGGTGACCTGGAAGGATGCATACTCTCTGGAGATGAAAGCTAATTAATTTTTATGCAAACCTTTGCAATGCGGGTTTTGTGATTCTAACTATTGCACATTAGAGACTGTACTGGCAACTGAGAATGTAAATGTAACTGAAAAATAACGATACAGAGAAAGGCTTGAATCTTTACTGATTCACATCTTTCAGAGCCTAGTCCTGAGGGGCAGATTCTGCTTTTTACGTAATTGGGATCATACAATAAAAAAATGAAGACAGTGATTTACATGTCTCATTTCATTCTCTTAACTTCCTTGGATCCATGCTGTACTTTTTTTTTTTCCTTAGCAGTTCCTCTCCCCAAACTGACACTTCTTTTTTATTCAAAATATATTCATATATACAGACAAATCTTATTTGTATAGTGATAACATAATGATATATAAGCAATTTTTCTATTAATTTGTATTCAAGTTTTTTGTAGATAACTATATTTTAGTATAAATTTCACTTTGGATTTTTTTTTATGAGTTTTTCATAAAGCAAACAGCATTAGAGGAGGGATACTATGGGCAACTACTCAGGCAGGAACAACTGTAATTAAAGTTGCCTAACATTTTTTTATTACAAGCAACTATTTTCAAAGGTTTTACAACTTTGCTAGTATTTCATTGTTCGAGCTGAAATTTTCCCCGTCAGCTCTCTACCTCAGGGTCATTTCTTTTTTTTCTTTTTTTTACTTCAAAAAAATAGCTGTTCAACTGTTTCTCAGTATTAGGTTGGATGAAGCATTGTTTTATCCATGTTAAAAAATGGCTGATGGGAAGAAGATTCCATCCTCTTGAAAAATCTGTTCAGAACAATCAAAGCTGCGTTAATAGTACAATCTTGTCAGAAAGCCTTGAAGTTCAGAAAAGTTGGTAAGTGTCAGTAAAAATTGTCTGTATGGACACAGCACAACAAGAGCATCTTTTACCATTGCTCCCCTGAGGGTCAGGGCCCACTCTGATGCAGATCATAATATTGGAAAGCAAAACTTTCTCTTTCAGACTCAAACTCCTGCTGATGAAATCCAAACAGGAGGAAAAGGAGTTACCCCACTGGCATGCAGAGGAAAGGTGCCCCAGGTAGATGGCAAGGAGGTAGATGGCAATGTGAAGTTACACAAGAATGAAGACTGGCCATGAAAACCAGCTGAAGGACAGAAGATAGGGACAGAGCTTTCAGGGTGAGAGTCAGGATTGCGTAGTTCGGGCACCCAGATTACCCGTGGGACTTCATTTTATTTAGTACAGAAGCTGAAAAATTAATTAGAAGACTGCAGGGGAGGGAAGGGCAGTCTTTTAGGGCTGCTCTGCAGAGCCAGTTTCTTGCTGCCTCCATCAGAAGCTCTTTACAATGTTGGGAAGGTACCTTCAACCCAACGTACTCAAGGTGGCGGATTCCTTGATTTCTGATTTCCAACCCAAGATTGTTGGGCACTGATTTCTGGAAGTTTTGAATGCACCCGGCTGTAGCCAAGTCAGAGAGAACCAAGCTGTGAACAAATGGTCCTGGCCCTCTGAAATCCTGGGTGCTCCAAGCAAACAGGTAATGGGCACTCTTGACTTGAGTTGACTGTAACATAGGAGTAACAAAAGCCTCTCAGCTCAGTAGGATGTTGTGGAAATGGAATTTGGAAACTCTTAGATATGATAGTGAAGAGTGCTACAGAAATGCTCTGGATGAAATGAATTATATGTTCAGAGAAAAGTTTAAATAGTGTATTTTAAATAAGGTGTGGGGCAAACAGTTAATGATGAGGGTAAAGTGACATATTGAATGTTCATCCACTGAACATTGTCAGTCATGGCCACTGAAAAGGCAAGTACCCTGTAGGGAAAAAAAAGTATAGGTTATGGAATTAAAGGCTACAAAATGAGAACCAATACAAGGTTGTACAGCTAGTGTAATTTCGACATTTTCTAACTTTTGAGTGCTTGACTTCCCACGCTCAACATTCTCCTAATGCGTTTCAGTGGGAAATATGCACTGTGAAATAACTATACTTGCCTTTAAAGGAGGCAGGTATAGTATTCATATCTCATATATTATATAAAGTCGATATGTAATAATGTATATCATATAAAGCTGTGTAGAACATATATATGTGTCATACATATCCATACGTGTGTATGTTCTTAATGAGGATGTATGTATGCATCAACATATATAGATATAGGAAAAAATACATAGATTTCTGTTTTTCTTTAACATACCTGATCTTCATAGAGATGAGACATCTCCATTTGATGTAGCTGTGCCAGTTTACTGCAGGTCATTGCTTGTTTAGTTGTTAGAAGCACAGACTTATTTCTATTCAGTATTTTCTGATCATTAAGGTTAGTGATAAGAACTTTGACGCAAAGCAGTGCTGTATGTGCCAGTGTGCAGTAATGTGTAGTAGTGCATTATCCAAATTAGAGTTATGATAGTGAGAATCAGCATTTAGTCATGGGAATCGAACTAGGCTCATTTTTGGGATGAATTGAGAGGGATTCTGAAGAAAACGGCTTAAAATAGGAAGATCTAGTTTTGAATAAGAAAACTTTAAAGAGATAGTTCAGGGCCAATACTTTCAAAAGTAACTCTTGAAGTTTGCAGTTGCACCTTTTTTGATACCTTCACGAAAAGTTTTGAGCAGCCCAGTCTTTCAGCGTGTGCTCTGAAAATCAGTCACTCCAACTAAGCTAAGCTTGCAGAGTCATTATTTACTTTTGAAAACCTTGTCTCATAGGCCTTGCTGCTAGCACTTTACATTGGTCATATGAGAACTATGGATTACCGTTTTCTTAGTAAACAAGTGAGAACAATGTACCGTGCGTGGGGTTGTATTGCTGCTTGAGGTGAACAAAAGGGAGGAAATTTCCAAGTTTGTTGCATGGTCAGAAATAGAGATTATTTGGTATGTGCTCACCTGATTTGATTTGGTAAAAGTCTTTTTTGAAAAAAATAGTGTTCCGTTTCTCCTCTAAGCATAGAGCAAATACCTTAGACCTTCTTCAGCCTGAACCTTACCCTTCTTCTGGTAGAACCAATTCTGTGTTATTTTTGCCAGTGGTCATTTACTCTGGGCTTGCTTTTTTTTTTCTTTTTTTTCTCCTTTTTTTTAAAGTCTCTGTTGTCTCTATTGACCACTAACTGGCCTCTCATGAAATACTGGCTGTTTTCCCATGACTTGGTCATTCTCTTGGCTGTTTACCCCTTTTTCTTGAGTCTTCTTTGTTGCTGCAGTATGCTTCCATCTTCTCATGTTTGTACTCTGGGGTTACGCCTGTGTCCATATTCTCACTTGCTTTCTTTTTTCTTTCATTTGAACTCAGAAATTGATAAAGTTGCAGGAACAGAAGATTAAGGCACCAAATTTGCTTGTATACCTGTTAACTCAGTCCCATTTTCCTCTGAATCACGTATTTCTCATTGCATCCCAAGCTGAATTCTCTTCCCCTTCTTTAGTTTGTGACTTCTTTCCTCTCTCTCAGACAGTATTTCAACTGTCTGCCCTGGCCATTTCAGCTCCCCTTCTTTTCCTTTTTAGCTTTTCTTTCTCAATACTGACTCTCTTTACTCTTTCTTCCCTGGGACATCTTCTCTCTGTGTCTTCTGGCCCATCATCTTCCATTCCCGTTCAACCCACCTGACTTAGTCCTGTCGTCCTCTGCTTGCTTCCTCTATTTGTATCATATTAGCCCCTTTTCTCCCATTTCTTCCCTACTTGCAGCATGATAGAAGTTTTCACTGTTAGGTCTACTCATTTCGTGGTTCTCTGAAGCCTTCAATTTGCAAGCTGTATGCATGCCAGCCTGTATGGAGGTATGTAAGCCTGTAGGCAGGTATTTAAAGTCTAAGAAGAGGCTGCATTGATCAGAAACTCCTTGAAATCATGCTCATGGTTTGGAAGGATCATAGATATGTCTTTAAAATTGGTGCAGCCTTTTGGTGACTGGAAGAATTAGCTTAAAAGCTCTGTGAACACAGTTACTGATCCCCTCATGGATCCCTTTCTCTATGGTAGATTTATGAACAGCTCAGCCTTTCTGCTTGCTGTCTTGATGTAGGTGTGCATGTAGTGACTTTTTTACAAGATGCTTCTGTCATTTCCAATCTGGTATGGCAGCTGTAATCACTTAGCTTTTAGCCAGGAAATGCTTTTTATTAGCTTACTCGTTTTTATTTAACTCACCTTTTCTCGTGATGAATATATCACAGGGCTAGAAGGGACATATCTGCTCCCACCAGATGCTATAAAATATCAACCTGTAGTGATGGTTGTCAGCAGCGGCAGCTTCGCTGGAATGAGATGTTGGAAAAGCAAGGAGACGGGAGCTGGTCTCTGCAACCTAACTGGCAAAGTGGCAGGCTAGAGGGGACCACAAAAGGCAGGAGATACACCAGAAGGACGGCATGCCATCCAGAGGGACCTGGACAAGCTGGAGAGGTGGGCCTGTGTGAACCTCATGAGGTTCAACAGGGCCAAGTGCAAGGTCCTACACCTGGGTTGGGGTAATCCCCGCTATCAATACAGGCTGGGGAATGAAAGGATCGAGAGCAGCTCTGCTGAGAGTGACTTGGGGATACTGAGAGACGAAAGGCTGGACACGAGCCGGCAATGTGCGCTGGCAGCTCAGAGGGCCAACCGTATCCTGGGCTGCATCAAGAGAAGGGTGGCCAGCAGGTCCAGAGAGGTGATTCTGCCCCTCTACTCTGCTCTGGTGAGACCTCACCTGGAGTACTGCGTTCAGCTCTGGAGCCCTCAGCACAAGAAGGACATGGAGCTGTTGGAGCGGGTCCAAAGGAGGGCTACAAAAATGATCCGAGGGCTGGAGCACCTCTCCTATGAGGACAGGCTGAGAGAGTTGGGCTTGTTCAGCCTGGAGAAGAGAAGGCTGCGGGGAGACCTGA